>LNFM01022805.1_pt1 | contig 16883 bp, 10 predicted proteins | sample 596031 | NCBI WGS metagenome assembly LNFM01 (sample SAMN04254537, study PRJNA301005) | activated carbon metagenome | isolation source: dual media filters at the Ann Arbor, Michigan drinking water treatment plant | place: USA: Ann Arbor
ATTCATCAGGTTATTCCGACAGCCCGTACTAAGGAAGAAGCTGAACTCGCCGAGCGACAACTGGTCAAGCAACTGTTCGACAGATCATTCGGACAAGCAGATACAACTGTAACTTTTGGAGACTTTGTAGAAACGACCTATCGAAAATATGTAGAGCAAAACAACGTCAATAAAGGGGCGAAGAATCTTTACATAAAACTCCTTTTGAAACACCTAAAGGATCAACCTTTGCATACCATTACACCCCAAGATTGTCGCGATTGCAGGAATAAACTTCAGTACGGAAAAAACCAGCGAAAAAAGAAAAGCTCGATATCTCCTTCCTCAATTAATAGGATTATGTCGACTTTGTCGAAAATCTTCAGCCTCGCTTGCGAAGAGGACGTTCTTGATCGCAATCCAATGCAATATGTGAAGGCCTTACCAGAACCACCACCAAGAAAGCGCCTACTTACGACCGAGCAGAAGAAAGCACTTTGGAAAGAACTTGAATCAGATCAGTTACTTTTCAGGCTTGTCCAGTTGGCCGTTAACATGCCGTTGCGCCGAGGCCAACTATTGGCTTTGAACGAGGAGGTGATTGATTTTGAGAACCAAAGGGTTTGGGTAATTGGTTCGAAGGGACGACCTCCGCGATCCGTACCGATCAATGCAACGGCAGCATCGGTTTTACGTGACCTAATCGCCGATAAACAACTTCCGTTTCCAATTGTCGATTTCCGAAAACGATGGCATCCGGTTCTCGAAAGAGCCAAGATCAACAAGCCAGATGGAACTCGTGAAGAAAACTATCATTTCCATGATCTCAGAACCTACTTTGCGAGCGAGTTGATTCGTAGGAATACAAATCCGCTAATAGTACAGAATCTTTTTGCCCATTCGGACATGAGCATTACAAACATCTATGCGGAAACCGACGCGGAACTTATGCTTGAGGCAGTCAAGCGACTTGATGAAGTGCAAGGAGATGCAGTAAGTCAATCAGTAAAAGCATCTTAATTAAATAGGAATCTTGAAACTGCGTCCGGAGTGATATCCGATCAGTATTTGTACTAGTCACCACTTAATCTGACATTCTCGACTGATTGTGAGTTTATTACGATCAGCAGCAAAAACAGGAGGATGTTAGAAAATGAACGTACAACAGAAGATAATAAAGAACAAACTAGGGGTATTGAACCTTGCCGAGACGCTTGGGAATGTATCGAAGGCGTGTAAGGTAATGGGGTATTCGCGGGACAGTTTTTACCGGTTTAAGGAGTTGTATGAGACCGGCGGAGAACTGGCACTTGAGGAGATTTCGCGTCGGAAGGCGATCTTGAAGAACCGGGTTGCACCGGAGATCGAGGAAGCGGTTGTGGCGATGGCCGTCGAATATCCGGCCTACGGGCAGGTCCGGGTGTCGAACGAGCTGAGAAAGGCGGGCTTGTTTATTAGTCCCGGCGGGGTGCGGTGCGTGCTGCTGCGGCACGACATGGAGAACTTCAAGAAGCGTCTCAAAGCGCTTGAAGCAAAGGTCGCTCAGGAAGGGATTATCCTGACCGAAGCCCAGGTCGTCGCTCTTGAGCGGGCCAAACTGGAAAAGCAGGCTTGTGGGGAGATCGAGACCGAGCATCCTGGCTATCTCGGGTCACAGGACACCTTCTATGTCGGAAACATGAAGGGCGTCGGGCGAATATACCAGCAGACGTTTATCGATACCTATTCGCGGGTGGCCTTTGTAAAACTCTATGACCGCAAGAATGCACTGGTCGCCGCCGATCTCTTAAATGACAAGGTAGTGCCGTTCTTCGAGGCCGAGGATGTCCGGCTCTTGAGAGTCCTGACCGACCGCGGAAGCGAATACTGCGGCAATCGCGAACATCACGAATACCAGCTTTATCTGGCCATCGAGGACATCGACCACACCAGAACAAGAGCAAAATCGCCGCAGACAAACGGCATCTGCGAGCGGTTTCACAAAACCATTCTCAATGAGTTCTACCAGATTGCCTTTCGCAAGAAGTTGTATCAAAATCTGGAAGAGCTTCAGCGGTACGCCGACGAATGGATCCGCCACTACAACACCGAACGGCCCCATTCAGGCAAATACTGCTACGGCAAAACACCGTTAGCAACCTTTGCCGAGTCAAAGCACTTAGCCAAAACAAAGGAGATCGATAACCGGATGTGGTGGTCGGACAACTCAGACAAACAACCGTCTCCCTCACCGTCAATTTCTCTTTGACCGTCAGATTAAGTCTTGATTAGTACACAGTATTTGACCCCGGATTTGTGTCGACAACCTGAATCGTATGGTCGATAACTAATGGTTAGGTGTCTAATATTGTCCCAATTCGTTACGAGGTTTGAACCTCTAGCCGATTCGCCCGTCCCGGTATTGATCTTTGATGTTGGCATGAAAGTACTTCCCGTGAGAATCACAGTACTGAAACTCATTCCACTTGTATTCAGGAAAATCATAGTACTGCCAAACCGGTCCACCGTTGGCGAATTCAATCTCTAAAGTCCCGTTCGACGAATCGTAACCAATACTTGCGATCGCGCTAGAATTGACTGGTTGTCTTTCCATTTTTATTTCCCTCTAACTTTATGTTCTCGAATAGCGGTTACCACTTCCTTATAGTTGTCCACATTTGCTGGGTGCTCCTTGCTCCAACCCTCAACTAGTTTGGGGTCGTCGCTCGTCGGTCGGGGAATGTTCAAATCTATTCGCACACGGGAAGGTATTTTTATTGCTTCTCCCACGATTATTGCTTCACCGGTGCGCAACGACGGCAGTAAATCAATTAGACTTATTAAGTTGTCAGGAGCCGAAGCTTTTACAATTGATTGGTCGCCAGAATTTGTTAGGCGCAAAGCAATATATGTTCCGACCTGGGCTAAAATTGTTTCGGAAATCTCTGACGGTCTTTGCGAGATTATCATGGCCCCAACCCCGAATTTTCTACCTTCTTTGAAGACTTTTTCGACCGCGTACTTCGCGTAACTATTTATCTCCGCTTTATTGAGGTAGGAATGAGCCTCTTCATAAGCAAGCAATACCGGCCGGTTCTTTCCGGTGTAGGTTTCATCCCTACCCCAAAACATACTGTCGTAAATAAATCGAGTAATTAATCCAACTGTAATATCTAGCACTTCGGGGGGCACGCCATGCAAATCTAGAATCGTCAATTTTTGATCGCCGCCGATCCATGCATTTAGTAGATTGTGCAAGTCACAGGTGGAAGTTTCATCTTTGTAATCGCCTGGATGAAAAAGAAAATCGTACCGAGAGTCACGAAGTCTGGTGACCAATTTCTTCTCATAGGAATAAAGTTCCTGAAGCTTTTTTGATTTATACGGTGCCACATTTCCGACCGCATATTGTTCAAAAGTTGGCGGCTCCAAGTTCTCATAATTGCCCGGCGTTAATTCTCGAGCTGTCGCCTCGGTTTGATTCTCAGCGGCAGCCTCGCCGAACGACGCGTTGAGCCACCAATACATATAGCCCCATAATTCCCTGACACTAAACGGGATTGGGGAATCCGCAGTTATGAAATTCTTATCAACGTTTCCAGCTTTCAACTTGTCAAAGTTCTTTGTTTTTCGCTCCACCACCATTTCCCTGAGCTTTCGATGCTCCGGTTTCTGTTCGTCATTTGACGTTGCTCCTACGAGAAAGAACGCAAGCTCTTCAAAATTCATCAACCAAAATGGAATATAGAGAGGATGGAGCTTATCGTTTATTCTAAATACACGGGCGTCCTTGAAAGCAGAACTATATTCCCCATGAGGATCGACTAAAATCACCCGTGAGCCCTGGTAGTCATTCAGAATTGCTTTCAAAACACTAACGGTGGTATTAGACTTTCCACTTCCGGTGGAGCCTAGAATTGCTGAATGTCGTAGAACAAGTTTATGGAGATCAACATAAACACTAAGGTTTTCTGAAGATGAATGCTTCCCGATTTCAATTGAACCCGCGTCCCTTCTTCCGTAGATCTGTTGAAGATCGGTCTCGACGACGATATGGACTTCGTCATTGATTGTAGGGTACGTGCCGATGCCTTTTTCAAATGGATCATCACCAATTTTCTCCCCAACAAGCTGAATCGTTAGGAACCGTGATCCAAAATCATACTTTTTTTGGTCGTCGTGTACCTTACTCGGAGCATTACTTACGGAAGAAACGATACCGAAGAGGGTTACGTTCCCAATTGGAAGTTTTACAAATGTTCCAATTTGGCCAATTTTGTACAGCCGCCCGTTAATAATCGGAGCCGCCGAGGGAATCTCGTCAGAAACTTCGACTTCCACGGATCCGGAATCAACTCTAATGACTGTGCCTAAATAGGTAACGTCCCTCTTCATTTTATTAATTAACTTGTCGGCTCCACTTTTCCTGAATTTGCGACGAGAAAATCCACGAGCAAATTAAAATCGCCAAGTTTAAGAGTCGCCTTCGCTTCATCCCAATACCAATCATGCTTTTCAGTAGGACTCACAGTCGCCTTATCAAATTTCCAATCCTCCAACATTCCGTTTACAATTGCCTTCTTTGGTCCGAACACACTCATGTTCATATGCGACGAGCCCAGCAACTTATCTAGACGTTCCACTTCAGCATCTTGATAACAAAAGGCGATACAGTACAGCCGATTGTTTTGTCGAAGACAATTGAAAATTATTTCATTAATATGTTGGTCCGAAAATGAATATCCCGAAAAGATAAATAGTAGTTCACCGTCCAGAAGATAGTTCTTGAGGCGATCAAAATAGGCAATGAATGGCTGCTTCCTTGAGGAATCATACTTATCTTTAGATGGATATATGACCAATTCGTTATCTGGAATGCAGGACTTGTCGAATTTTCCGACCCTGATAATTCGGTGGGAGTTGTCAGCCGAATCGACTTTCCAGAACCAACTTAGGGAACCGTGAATCTTCCAGAGTCTTATCCAATTAGTAGTCAGGTCGTTTCGGCTTACGAATTTATCGACACTTTCTTGTAAAAAGAACGGTTCGAAAGCTCCAACGAATCCGTCGAAATATGGAATATGGCAGGCTTCTAAAGACTTTTCAATAATTAGGTCATAGTTTGTGGTGAAGACCTCCTTGGAATATTCGCGATTCATGTTGTTAAGCCATGAAAAGAACTTCTTTGTGGTCTTAATATCAGCTTTCTCTTCGCTCGAATTAATAATAGAGTAGATTAAGTTACATACCTCTTTATCCAACTCCTTTGCCGATTCGCCGCACACCGCAAGGAAATGTTTGGTTTTTTGGTCGCTTGTGATCTCCCTAACGCGTCTGATTTGATTGAGAATATCTTCAATGTTGACTTTGTGGTCGGTAATTGTCGTAACCAGATCATCTTTAATGATTTTGAAGTTCTTTAGCCCTTCATCTTTCAGTTGTTTTTCAACCTCATTCGTGAGCATCTCTATATTGGGAATATTTAGAGCACATGAGGTTCCCGCTCCAAAGAAAAACCCAATGTTCTTCGCGTAGGCCAGCTGCGTTTTGAGTTCCCGTATTTCTTTTACTACGTCCATATCTTTTTTTTATGTTTTCACGAAGCTACATCCTCAACGCCGGACGCTATTTCACCAATTCCATTAGTTTACCGTAGCTATCAACAACATCGTATTTCACTTGAGCCGAAGTAATTTTCGCGAAGAACTTCCGGGCGCATTCGATCTTGGATTGTTCGATTTTTCGCAAATCCATTGACGAAAGTGATCCTTTCGTTTCGGCGACGAAGTAAACATGTTTTACGAGTCCCTCTTTGAAAGAAATGGCCCAGTCGGGGTTGTAATCGCCAACGGGTGTCGGGATCGAGAATCCTTTTGGCAGTTTGGCATAAACGACGACTTCTTCACTTGTGTCCAGATCCGTCACAAATGCCCTCTCAATTTTTGAGTCAGTGAAGACGTAATCATAGACATGCCGCTTTAGCTTGTCTCCGGCCTGGCTAAAATTCTGCTTCGCCTTATCCTGCGTGAAAATATCGGTGTCGTACTTTTCGGCAACCGTATCATAGGCTAGATGTTCCACGATCATCGTCGCCTTTTGCTCGTTTATGAAGGTTGACGCTTTAGCGATAAAATCTTCCGGATTCGTTTTGTACTGCTGGAAAACTGCGTTATTTACCCCGCCTAAAATGTCGGCAACGGTTTTTCGTGTAAGTTGTGTTCCTTCCGCGACCTTGCCGATCAGATCATATTTTACGGACGACTGGATCGAGGCCGCTACGCTTTCGGTTGCCGTTTCGTCGAGCGCAAAAGCGTCGCCGTGTTGGAGTTCATCGTAGGTTGCTGTCTCAGTTTGTTGGCCGAGCTGAACTGTATATTGAAGCGGCGTAACTCGCAGTTCTTTACCCACCAACTCGGACGATTCAAAATGTACGGTATAAGCGGCCTTCTGGTTGATCCGGCTCCAAAGCTCTTTGAATTCCTTCTTGTCAAAATTGGTGTTTAGCGGATTCACCTGTGTCTTACGACCATCTTCGATTCCGGGCATTTGCGCATCGCTAAACACGGTGTCGATAAGCGCGAAAACCTGTTCACCATGAGCCGTCAACATCGCCGGCAAAGGAGCCAGCGTCTCGTCCTTTTTATCGTTGTGGTACTTCTCAGTAATGTGTTGATCGACATCCACGTAGCCGTTTTGGATTAGATAAAACTCCATGTGTCCGGCCATTTCAGGCGTAACGGTAATGTCACCGTCAGGCGTTGTTAGAACCTTATTTTTGAAGTATTCCCGATTGGCAATTCGGGGCCGGCTCGACAGAGATTCACTAATGTCGCGTTGTTCGCTCGTCACCACGGTCAGGAGATTGATATCATGCACGGTCGCTGGATTATCCATGCGGTCACCGGCCTGATTGACTGATATTCGCATACCGCGACCAACTTCTTGTCGTCGTGAGATGGTATTGTCACTGTGCTTCAGGGTACAGATGACAAAGACGTTCGGGTTATCCCAGCCTTCCCGGAGGGCTGAGTGCGAAAAGATAAACCGCACTGGTTCGTCAAAAGAAAGAAGCCTTTCCTTGTCCTTTAGGATTAGGTCATACGCGTCAACATCGTCGGTTTGCCCCGCGGTTTCGCCACGGGCCGCTACCGTTGGATCGACAAGTCGCTTACTTTTCTTGTCGATTGAGAAATAGCCGTTATGCGTTCTTTCGGGTTGAATATTATCCAGATACTTTGTGTACGGACCATCGATTAGCAGCCGATTCTCGCTCAACAGGCTCTTGTATTCTTCCTCGAAGATTTGTGCGTACTCGCCGGAGCTTTCTCCGGTTTCGTCATATTTCCGATATTTGGCAACGGTGTCGATAAAGAAAAGCGACAACACCTTAATGCCCTGATGGAAAAGCATCCGCTCTTTCTCAAAATGAGATTTGATAGCTTCGCGAATCTGGATGCGGCGCAGTACTTCCTCGTTCTGATCGTTTACGACCTCACCCGCACTTATCTCCTCTCCATTGGTAAAGCTAACCGTATTTGTCCTTGCATCGATTTCGGAAACGACAAAACCTTTGTACTGATCTAGCCCTTGGGACAGGTCAAAGAGGTTATCCCGCTTATTCAATTTTCGAGTGATCCTCTTAATGCCGTTTCCTTGCTTTATCTCAAACTCGACCGATGCAACGGGCGGCTTATCGGCAGATATTTGAATGCCTTCGAGGTAAAGATAGGCGTTCGTTCCTGTCAGACCCCTTACGGAGATACCGCGAACCGCAATTTTTTTGACCAGTTTTTGATTGTAGGCATCAAGGGCGTCTAGGCGATGGATCTTGTTGTATTCCTTTTTGTGGGTCGCCGAATAGCGAAGGATCATCAGCGGATTAAACTCGCTCAGCGATCCCATAGTCGCGTCGCCGCCCATCTTTTGCGGTTCATCGAGAATCAAAATTGGCCGGTTGCTTTTGATAACGTCGATCGGCTTACGCGACTGAAAATCATCTAGCTCTTCGTATATACGGCGGGCATCTTGTCCGCGAGCATTGAAGGCTTGGACATTGATAATGATCACGTTGATGCCGGCGTCGGATGAATAGCTCTCCAAATTGTGAAGCTGTTTCGAGTTATAGATGAAAAACCGCACACGTTTCCCGTAGTCTTCCAAGAAATGGTCGGCTGTAATCTCAAAAGACTTATGAACTCCCTCTCGGATTGCGATGCTCGGCACAACAACGATGAATTTGCTCCAACCGTATTGCCGGTTTAGCTCAAACATCGACTTGATGTAGCAGTAGGTTTTGCCGGTTCCGGTCTCCATCTCGACATCAAGGTTGAACCGACGAAATAGGCAGGTTTTGGTGACGCTGAACCCCCTGAATGTTTTCCAGTAGCTGAGACGACGTGAGACGAACATCTTCGTTTTTGAAACCCGCAACCTCAAGAGAACTCAAAAGCGTTGCGACCCCTTCGCGGCCCGGATCGACACGATACTTTACGCCCGAACTCGCCGGCTGCCCTTTGAAGCAATCCACGACCGCGTTTACGGCCTCGGTCTGATATTCCTGTTTCTTGAATTTCAGCTTCATCTATATGGATTTGACCTCAGTTGTCGGTGACATCAGTTTGAAAATCTGTTCTACGTTTATCTTGGCCGCATCGGAAGCGAACCCTGAGTCGCGGAAGACGATGCGGAGGGGTTTACGGTTTGCCAGTTGCTTTACAAAATCCTCGTCAATGCCTACGTCGAAGCAGGCGGCCAGAGCATCGTTGTCCACGAAGAAAACGGTTTTGCCCGATATTGTCTCTTTGCTTATCGGCAGCGCGAGGTCAACGCCCCAATCGAGAAGGACTTGGAACAAGATGTCCTCAGCGGTGCGATCTTCTTTGACGTTGCCGACCTGGTCAAGTAGGTTTGCTTGTTCGGCGGTGTCGGGGGAGTAATAGACATCCTTCATATTGGATGTATCCACCTTTAGTACGCGAAAGCCGATGTCGAGATTCGCACCCATCAGCCCGGCCTCTTCTTTGATTCTTTTGCTAGCACGGCGAATGCGTTCTCTGCCGATTTCGGCGATTGTTTTGTATCCGGCTTCAAAGGCGTCGGTCACTTCAGGGACAGCCTCTGGGAGCTGAACCATTATGAATTTGCGATTCCCGCCGTCGTCGGCATTGGTTGCGATCACTGCATGAGCGCTGCTCGACGAACCCGAAAAGAAATCTACTATTATGTCCTCCGCCGCAGTTAAATAGCTCGTCAATCGCCGTAAATCACGCCAGTTCTTGGGGTTGTCGAAAACTTTCGCTCCCATCAATTCTTCGAATTCAACCGACGCGGTTTGTGCATAGCTGTAGAAAACACTCTGCATGACCTGTCCATCTGACTCGAAAAGATAGCTGATAATTCGAGGCACCGTCGTTTCATCGGCACCAAAGACCACTCTCCCGTTGCCAAATTCTTCCCAAAGTCGCTCCTTCTGTGGAAATCGCCATCCACTTGTTGGCACTTTGCACGGCTTTCCGGTCACTGGATGCAGCACTTCATACCGCGGTCCGCCGCCGCCAGGCCAGTTAATGTTCCCGTCATCTCTAAATGGGCCGCGTAGCCCCACCTTAGAAAAACGACCAAGCTTTTTACGTTCGTCGGATGGTGGTAAAGCGTTGTAGAAGTCGCGCCATTCTCGTTGAATCGATTCCCAACTATCGTTGTACTTAACCCTCAAATTGGTGAAAAAGATCTTCGCTTCTTCAAACCCCGGCTTCGGTTCCCGCAATATTATTTTATTGTCGCGGAGCAATTGTTTGGACTTTGAGTAGACACACATGTATTCGTGGCCAACCGAGAAAAATTTCGCGTCATTTTTCCGATTTCGATCCCAAACCAGAGAAGCAATTTCATTGTCATTTCCAAATATTTCATTTAGAAGGTGCTTCATGTTCTCGAACTCCGCGTCATCAATACTGACAACCACGAAGCCGTCATCACGAAGTAAATTTCGTGCGAGCTTTAATCTGGCGTACATCATCGAAAGCCAATCCGAATGAAATCTACCATTCGTTTCGGTATTCGAAATTAATCTATTTCCTTCCTCATCGACCTGCATCGAACGCTCAAAATAGGCGTCCTTATCCTCAGCAAAGTCGTCTTCGTAAATAAAGTCGCTACCGGTGTTATACGGCGGGTCGATGTAGATCATCTTGACCTTTCCGAGATATGTTTCTTGGAGCAGTTTGAGGGCGTCAAGATTGTCGCCCTCGATGTAGAGGTTTTTAGTAGTGTCGAAATCGACCGATTCTTCGCGGCTCGGACGAAGCGTCTTAGCTATCGGGGCATTAGCTGTCAGCAATGCTTCGCGTTTGCCCGGCCAGTCGAGATGATACCGCTCCTGCGGCCCTTCGACGATTGAACCGGAAAGCTCCTGCCGAAGCTGATCAAAATCTATCGCCCGATTCAGATTTCCTTCTGCGTCTTTTGTTTCCGTAACGCAATTCGGGAAAAGCTCCGCGAGACGAGCGATATTCTCGTCGGTAAAATCGGGTGTGTGCATTCTTAACTTGTCCATACGGTCAGATCGTCAACAGGTGTTTGTAAATCTCGACCATCGCAAGCGTATCGCGATGGCAGTAAGCCTCAAGGTCTTGAAAGGTTTTGTTCCGCTCTTCATGCGTACCGCGACCGGTCGCCGCGTGGTACCACTTGATAGAGGCGGTGAGGCCATCAGCGATATCCATCCCTTCGTAAGAAAGGTCTGTGATAACCGGAAGCACTTTTTTTATCGAGTCGCGACCTCGAAAGCGAGGGTGCATGTATAAACGCCGCGAGAAAATCTTTCGAAGGTCGTAAACGTTCTCATTAAGCTCGGCGAGAAAAGGAGCATAGGCGGGAAACATATCACCCATTTCTGTATTGCGTGTTTTCTCAAAGCCTTCGCTCCAAATAATAATGGTGCCGGTTCGTCCATTAAGATCTTCGTGAAGACGCTCAACAATCTCCTCGGTAGGATGCCGGCCATCATTTCTCGATAGATGATATGAATGTCTGATTTCCGCGCCTTGCTCATCGATTGTGTGAAGCGAATACTGAAAAACCATTTGCTGGTAGGGTCTAGTGTTCGTAAACTTCGGCACTGCCGGATTGAAGCTCTCGTAATCCAGAAAGTTCAGCGGAAAGGCTAGATCGTCGATCTCACCTAGGACAGTTTCCCTATCGATATATGGCTGTCCCGAACGCTCGACGGCAACAATCGCCGCCTCACGATCGGTCATGGCAAAGTCATCGGGTATGTCCGTTAAGTTCAGTATGCCGTCTGTTAAGAGGCTGTTAAGTTTCTTAGAACCGGCATTGAAGAGATGGGATACGTTGTATTCGGGAATGTCTGGGTAATGCTTCAAAATGAAACGGCAACCGAGCTTATTGGCTTTGCAATACCCAACGAGACTCGCGGCTGGCTCCGCTTCGTCCAAGGCTGCGGTAGCGATCTCGATCTGCTGCTCGATGGGGCCTTTATTCTGGCTGATGAACTCAGTCTCGTCGGAGCTAGTTAATAGGCTTTGAACATCCAACTCACCATTGAATACGTATGAATTGTCGAGAAAAATAAGGTGACCCTTTCTAACGTTAAAGCCAGCCTTTTCGGCGACAACGCACTGGAAAGTCAGATCTATTTGATACTCTTCTTTCGCCTTGGTCCCAGACTTGACCTCATATATCTCAATCTCCCCCGTAGTATTATCGGTAAGTACGATGTCGGCCCTGGCGTATAGAGTATCGGTCTCGAATTCCGTACCAAATTTGACGGTCACATCATCTCGGTTTTTGAAGGCGGCCAGAGTCGTAGCTAAACCCTCAACCTCATAACCAGCTTCCCGACGGAGTTGATAATCGAGCGACGGCTCACTTTTCTCCTCCGGAAAATGATGGTCAAGCCAGAATTCATTCTTGCATGTCAGAAATCTCTGAAAATCGGATTTAGTTAGCATATCGTGCCAGTTTGTCTATGGCCGTTCGAAGTTCTCGCAGGATCCTATTTAACTCCACCTTGCGATTGAACTGCCTTTCCTTTTGAATTCGAGCTTCGATCTTCGTCGCCTCATTTTCTTTACTCCGAATTTCAGAAAGCCGTTGCACCTGTGCCCTAATATCTTCGCCGGGCATTCTCGAAACCGGCATCAATCGGCGAAGAATATGCTCGTACAATAAACCAAGATCTAAAGCTACGGGCATAACCTCGCGTCGAGCACTTACCTTTTGCCAACCGCTTTCAAAATAAATGTCCGTTACCCATTTATTCGAGTCCCCCTCGCTTGGACGTTTGAACGCAGCCTTTGTTTTGATCTGCCCATCAAAATTAAGCTCATAGACGATCGGGAAGGGTATCGCGGTGTCGATGCAACGCAAAACCTCTTCCCGAACCTCCGGGGTTCTGAGCGTGATCGAGAAAATCTCGATCTCAGGAACATCTTTTTTGGCTCGGAGATTGACAGTTTCGGGCGACAGCTTGTATTGCCAGACTATCTTGTCTATCTGCTTTACAAATTTATCACGCAACGCCGCTGAAGGCCGCGCGTGTTCGTAGACCGAATTCTGCTTGTTGGGGATAGGAGAACAACATTCAGCTATTCCTCCTTTTGAACGACGACAAACGCGATAAGCTCAAAATCGTCAAGGCCCGACACGGTTTCTACGAGAGCCGTCGTTCTGCCTACACTAAACAAGCTATCCAGATCACTGTCTTCCTTTATATCGATGATGGAGTTGATGGCCTTCCCCAGTAATTCGGAATATGGCTCCATATTGCGCCCATCGTCGGTTGACTGATTGAATATCTTACAAACGTCGGCAATCGGTTCCTTTTTACCTGAGCAAGCATTGCGAACCATATCGAGAAGTCGTTTAACCTCCGTGTGGTCGGTTATCACTTCGCCATCGTTTCCAACATAGACTAGATAATACGGATGCAGACGATTATGAAGGGCGATCCGAACACCCTTATTTCGATTACGAAGGGCAAAGATAACACCTGGATTTAAGCCGTTCTCATTTGGCGGAACAACTGCATGCAATCCATTCGGCAGGCCGCCAAGGTCGGAATTTACCTTGACGTAGTTGAGCAAATCCATGCGGAAATCATTAAGGCCAAGATCGGTAATGGAAACCCCTGTTTTGAGATCCTCCATCTCGATGACCTCTTCCTGAAGTCGCCGAAGCTGTTCCTTTCGGTACGAAAGGTCATTTGCTTTGGCGCTCAATGGATTGTCATCTCCGGTTGCCGTCACGTCCGCGATTACCATCCGGTTTTCGACGCGCTCTTTAAGGTTGATATATTCGTCAAGCGTAATGTCAGGCCAGTAATTTACTAACTGGATACTCTCATTCTGCGAACCGATACGATCAATGCGTCCAAACCGCTGAATGATTCGGACGGGGTTCCAATGTATGTCGTAATTGATTAGATAATCGCAGTCCTGAAGATTTTGCCCTTCCGAAATACAATCCGTGCCGATAAGAAAATCAATCTCACTTCTCTTTTGATCGCGGTGAAAAAAGCGTAAGGATAGACTGGAAATCGTAATGTTTTTCGAGCGTGGATTTCGGGCTATCCCCACCGGTGACCTTAGCCGTGTGCAGGCCGTGCTTAACAAGAAAATGGCTCGCAACATGTTCGAAAAGGTAATTTGCCGTATCCGCAAAGGCGGTAAAAAGCAGAACCTTTCTGTTTCCCGGATTGATGGGCGATGAAAGTTTACTCTCAAGTTCAACTTTCAGATGCTGGAGTTTTGAATCGTCAGCGGGCGAGACCTTTTCCATTTCCCCGATCAGATATTCGATTACATCGAGGTCCGCTTTTAGGTCATGCTCCCAACGCGGAAGATCCATATCGGAAAGACTGATTTGCACTTTGCCGCCGATCTGCATTTCTTCGTCGTCCGGGTCCGCGAAATCGTCATCTTCGGGTTCGGCATCTTCGTAAGCCATCGAGACATCAGTGATGCTCAAGTCTTTGCCGCCTTGTTGAAAGGCCTCGATTTGAGCCAGTGTGCGAAGATGGTTTGCCTTGAGCTTTTTCAAGGTCAAACGAAATGCCTCGACCGAACTTTCGAGCCGCTTTAGCAGATTGATCGTCATCAGGGCTTGAAGGCTCTTTTCGCGATCCGCCTGTCTGAATTTGCTCTTTCCCTCGTGGACTTCGGTGTCGTACATTGCCTCGTATTTCGCGAGCCGACTATCGAGAATGTAAAGAATCGGAGCATACACCGCGAGCCTCATCAGTGTAAGCTGGCCGAATATCTCGTTGAAACCGATCACATCATCCCGACTGGTTAAAGGACAGTGATGTGAGATGGGATGACGGCGTTCGGGAAAGCTGCCGATGTCGCTGGTATCGTAATAATTTTCAATGTGCTTACGCGACCGGGCGATGGTTACGCTATCCAAAAGTTCGAAAAAGTCGAAGTCGAGGGATTTCATTATCGCCTCAGGCGTCCGTTCCTCTGGCGGCAGTTTTGACCAGACATTGAAGGCCGACTGAGCACGGCGAAATATTTCTTCGACACTCCGTTCCGTTTTAAGATTTCGGCTGAGATTTTCGGACTCGCCTTCGTAAGCCAAAGCAAGTTGATTACGCAGGTCAGCGAACCGATTGTTCACCGGTGTAGCCGACAGCATTAGGACCTTGGTTTTGACACCCTGCTTGATGACCGAATTCATCAATTTCTGATATCTGGTTTCGCGTTCTTTGAAAGCCTCGTTGGTTCGAAAATTGTGCGATTCATCAATAACGACGAGATCGTAATTTCCCCAATTGATCTTGCTTAATGGCAAGCCAAGCGAATAACCGCTAGTACGTTGTAAATCCGTATGGCATAGGACATCGTAATTAAACCGATCTTTGGCAAAGATATTCGTGGTTAGATTACCTTTATAGTTGGTCCAGTTTTCGGCGAGCTTTTTCGGGCATAAAACTAACACTGAACGGTTTCGAAGCTCGTAGTATTTCACAACCGCGAGGGCCGAGAAAGTTTTACCAAGACCAACGCTGTCCGCTAGGATGCAGCCGCTAAATGTTTCCAGTTTATTTATGATTCCCGTAGCCGCATCCTTTTGGAAATTGAACAGCTTGTTCCAAACCAAGCTGTCCTGATAACCCGTTAGATCGTTGGGCAAAACATCTTCGTTCAAATCTTCAAGAAACTCATTGAAGATATTAAAAAGCATTAGGAAATAGATTCGTTCCGGCGAGTTTTCCTTATAGACCGAGGCGATATGTTCGCGAAGCCTAGAGGTGACGTCTTCGAGTTTGTCCGTGTCGTGTATTCGTGTACAAAGACTCATCAAATTTATTCACGATGTTCGATACCGCGTTACCTTGCTCGTAACCGAGATCGACCGCCGTGAATCCGTGAAGTGGCATATAAACAGCTTCAGATTCGCCGTCTACGACACACGCGAACTGCTGCATTGCTGCCTTGCTCCGATTCGACCGAAATTTAGCTTTTCGACGCATCCAATCAGCGCATTCTTTGGCAATCGCCCGCTGAGTTAGTTTATTTTTAAGTTGAATTTCAAACTCGCTGCCATAGAAGTCGCGTTCTCGTTCAAGTTTAGGAATGTGAAATTCTCGTCGCTCTTTTCGGATCTTGTCAGTGACCTCAGCAGGAACAAAAGTTGGGGATGTAAAGACAAATTCCACCGATTCAACTCTTTCAAGCTCTTTTCTTAGTGCTTCAAAGGCGTATATAGAGAAGCACGACGCAGCAATTTTCAATTTTGATCCCGGTTTGATCGTTTGCTTAAGGTTTTCACCGAGAAGTTGATTAATATTATCAATAATTTCCATGTGCGAGTTTTTTGAATGACGATTTAGGCGATCCGAGTTTATTTGCTATAGTAATGCAAACAAACAAGTTAAACAACGGAAGATGTCGCTGGGTGTTGTGCCTAGATGTTCCAATACCGAGCACGTCGTTGTCCGAAAGCCAGAAATCTTTCAAAAAGATGGGAGGCATCTGGAGTGAACTATCGGAAACAACTAGAAACAACCAGAAACGTAAACGATGCCCAGTGGAAGGGTTGATGAATGCCTGATGATTTATTCTGTGTTACAGAAACGGCTGCTTTCTGATGTGCCTGAGCGCTTCAGTGTCCGCTGAGATACTCTGCATAAAATGCCGTAGCAATCAATTGCGTTGACTTATCACTTGAGCCCCACTGCGACGAGATTACCGACGAAGTCCCGGTGCCCAAAATTGCAACAGAATGCCGGTCAATTCTTCGCCGGTAACGGCTTTGCCCTGCGTCATACCGTTAGCGATAATCGCCTAAAAGAAAGAAAGCCGCCCAGAAATAAGGCTCGTGCGATCCAGTTGATTTGTTTTGGATCATTGATAAAGATGCGGCCTGTAAAGCCTTCGCTGTCGAACTCCCCTCACGATAATGCTCGTAGAATTTTTGGGTAAACAGCTCAGTTGACCGGTCATTCGCCTCCCACTGTGCGGATATCACCGACGAACTTCCTGATCCCAGAAGTGCCCATGCGATACTTACGAGTCCTTCACCATTAAGCACATTGCTCGTTTCGCAAGAGGCGAGAAACGTGAGGTTCTGCTTTTTGAGACGAATGTTTAGAAGTTCTTGCACGGTGATGCGCCCCGGATCCTTGCCGTTCGCTTTAAACGCCAAAAAAGACTCCAGCGGTTCATCTGGGTTGAGTTGTGCGTGCATCGAGAAGTGTAAAATGTCGGAGTCACCGGCTGAGCCAAGGAACTGCATTCGTGTCGCACCGATAAAAGGCTTCGAGCCGAAAATGCCTGCGATTCTTGCAGCTTCGCGATTTACGTATGCCAAATAACGGTCTTGAAATGAATCATTAGCAAAAACCTGAACGGTTTTTCGGATTGGAGCCGGCTGCCGGAGTTCGTTCAGAAGCATTGATA
>LNFM01007592.1_pt1 | contig 16878 bp, 14 predicted proteins | sample 596031 | NCBI WGS metagenome assembly LNFM01 (sample SAMN04254537, study PRJNA301005) | activated carbon metagenome | isolation source: dual media filters at the Ann Arbor, Michigan drinking water treatment plant | place: USA: Ann Arbor
GATCTCGTTCCTGCTGGGCCTCGGCATGGGCTGTGCGCAGCCGATGGTCATGTCGCTCTTTTACGTGCTTGCGCCTTCCGGGCGCATCGCCGAAGCCACCGGGGTCTACAAGACGCTCCGAGGCGTGACGCATATCGTGGTGCCGTTGCTCTTCGGTGGGCTCGGCACGGCCTTCGGGTTCATGGCCGTGTTTCTCTCCAATGCCGGCATGCTGGGGACGGCCGGTTATCTGCAGCGCAATGCGTCCGCGGCGGCGCGGGCAAAGAAGCACGGGATTTGATGCTCGCCTCCAACGCCTGCGTAGACTATGGATCGTTTGTCGGCAGCGCGCATTGCCGTTAGATTGATCGTTCTTCGCATCCTTCCTGGATCGTCGCGTACATGCTCAACTACCGTCATCTCTATTACTTTTGGGTCGTCTGCAAGGAAGGCGGCTTCGTCCGCGCGTCCGAACGGCTCGACATGGCGGTGCAAACCATCAGCGCCCAGGTCCGGGAGCTGGAACGCTCGTTCGGACATCAGTTGTTGCGACCGGCCGGGCGCGGCGTTGCCATGACGGATGCAGGCAAAGCGGCGTTCGCGCGAGCCGAGGAGATCTTCCAGATCGGCCAGCAGATCCCGGAGGAGGTCCGCGCGGCAGCGACGGCGCCCGTCATGCGTCTGGCCGTGGGTCTGTCGGACGGCATTTCGAAATTCGCGGCGCATGCGCTGCTCGAGCCCGTGCTCGGCACACCGTCACTGCACCTGATCTGCCATGAGGGCGAGGTGGGGCAACTGGTGGCGGAACTCGCATTGCACCACCTGGATCTTGTCCTGGCCGGACAGCCGGCACCTCACAACGCAAGCATGCGGCTCTCCAGCGTGCGAGTGATGGAGTCGTCCGTCGATTGGTACGGGCCGAGCGCAATGCTCAGGAAATCTGATGTCGACGAGTTTCCGCAGTCGCTGGGTCGCTTGCCGCTGCTGCTGCCGACGCCGCATTCGTCGCTTCGGCCGCGGCTGGACCGCTGGTTCGAATCGCAAGGGATCATCCCGCGCATCGTGGGCGAGTTCGAAGACAGTGCGCTGCTGTCCGTCTTCGCGGCACGAGGCATGGGCGCCTTTCCCGCGTGCCATGGAGGGGCGGCCGAAGTCGCGACGACGCGTGGTCTGCGTCTGATGGGGACCGTGGAAAATCTGACCGAGGAAATTCACGCCATCTACGCCCGTCGCGGTGCGCATCACGTGCTCGTGCAGCAGATCCTGTCGGCGGGAAAGCCCGGCGCCTGAGCGGCATCGATGTTCCCCGGCGCCCGGAGGCAAGCGTCGGCGAGGACGAGGCAGAGGAACGTACAGTCTTCGGAGAGGAGCAACGGCGCAGCGATCGGCCCCATCGCTTCAACTTCGGTTTTGACGAACTGTTGATCTCGGAATGACTGGTTTTTCATGAGGTGGATGCCTGCTATCTTCGGCATGTGCCCAATCCGGGCCAGCCACAAGAAAGGTATGTCCATGGAACCTCGCAATCCCCTGCGTTCCGAGGTCGCGGTCGCCACTGCGGAGCGCCTCGGGTCACCGTCCGCACTGGAGTTCGTACGCGGGCACCGCGTGCTACGCAACACCTATGCGCTGCTCTCCCTGACGCTGCTCTTCAGTGCCGGCATCGCTGCGCTCAGCATGGCATGGAAACTGCCCGCGCCCGGCATCATCCTTACGCTCATCGGTTTCTTCGGTCTGCTCTTTGCGGTTCACAAACTCAAGGACAGCGTGTGGGCACTGCCTGCGGTCTTCGCGATGACCGGATTCATGGGGTATACGCTCGGGCCGTTGTTGTCGCGTGTCATGGCGCTGCCGGGCGGCGCGCAGACCATCACGCTGGCGCTTGCGGCAACGGGCGCGACGTTCCTCGCGATGTCGACATGGGCGCTCGTGTCCAAGCGCGACTTCAGCTTCATGGGAGGCTTCCTGTTCGCAGGGATGGTCGTGGCCATTCTTGCCGGCCTCGGCGCAGTGTTCTTCGAAATGCCTGGCCTGGCGTTGGCAGTATCCGCCATGGTCGCGCTGCTTTCGAGTGCGCTCATCCTGTTCGAGACGAGCCGTATCGTGAACGGCGGCGAGACGAACTATGTGCTTGCTACGGTCGGACTCTACGTGTCGCTGTACAACCTGTTCAGCAGCCTGCTCGCGCTGTTCGGATTCGGCGGCTCGAACGACTGAGGCGGCTGTACTTCTTCACTCGGGAGTTCCGCATGAAGATCGCGATCTGGGGCGTATTCGGGCTGCTTGCCGGTCTCTGGACGGCCGGTGCCTTCATCGTCTCCGAGCTGACCCAGTGGGCCGCCCAACTCGTGATGTCGGGGGCGGCTCACGATCTCGGGCATGCGGCTGCCCGGTGGCCGGTTCCTTCCTGGATGGCGGTCTGGGTGGATCCGGCCTGGGCCCGGACCTTGCAGGCGATGACGCTATGGACTTTGGCCGCGCTGAGCGATGCCGTTCCGTTCATCGGCTCGGCGCTCGGCTGGCTCGTTGCGTTGGTATGGGTGATCTGGGTTTTGGGCCTGCTGGCGCTTCTTGCCATTGCGGGCCTTGCCCATTGGCTGTCCGGGCGTTCGATGCCTGCGCTGCGGCGCAAATTCGGCAGCGTCGGCGTGCAGTAGCCGACGGCAGACGCGCGTTCGTACGCGTCCATGCAACGCAAGCATGGATGTCGATGCCTGCACTCCCGGCGCGTCAGAGTGCGGGGTCCGGCCCGACGGACGGCTGCTGCAGTTCGCGGCTCACCCGCATGAGACCGGGTTCTTCGCCGCGGCTGACGGTGAACCCGAGCTGTCGGGTGAGATCCAGCATCCGCGAGTTTTCCTTCAATACATCACCCACGAGCGTGCGTGTACCGCGACTGCGGCAATAGCGGATGATCTTCTCGAACAGCAGGCGACCGAGCCCTTTGCCCTTGATGTCGGATCGGACGATGATGCCGTACTCGGCCACGGCGTTTTCGGGGTCCGTCACGGCGCGCACGACGCCGAGGGTTTCCCAGGCGCCGCCTGCGGTGCGCGCAGTGGCGACGAACGCCATCTCGCGTTCGTAGTCGATCTGCGTGAGCCGGGCGAGTTCGGACGGCGCGATGTAACGCCGGGTGTGGAACACCCGCATGCGTATGTCGTGCGGACTCAACATCTGCAGGAAACGCAGATGTTGTTGGGTGTCCTCGGGCCGAATCGGACGCAGCGTCACGTCGCGCCCCTCCCAGAACACCTGCTCTTCGAGTTCGCGCGGATAGGGACGAATGGCGAGGCGCTCGTATCCGGCTTCTGCGCACGGTGCGACCCGCACTCGCGCATCGAGGGCGAGCACCCCATGCTCGTCGGCAAGGAGGGGATTGATGTCGAGTTCGACGATCTCGGGCACATCGATGAGCAGTTGCGACAAGCGGCTGAGCGTCGCGTAGATCGCATCCATGTCGGCGCTCGGCCGTTCGCGATAGCCGCCGAGCAGTTTCGAGACGCGCGTGCGTCCGACCAGTTCGCGCGCCAGAGGGACGTTGATGGGCGGCAGGGCGACTGCCCGGTCACCGATGATCTCGACACCGGTCCCGCCTTGACCGAAGAGAACCACCGGGCCGAACATCGGGTCCACGCTCATGCCGACGATGAGTTCATGGGCACCGGGCCGGCGGACCATCTGCTGCACGGTGAACCCGATGAGACGCGCCTTGGGTCGCAGCGCCGTCAGGCGCCGCAGCATCGATGCGGCGGCGGTACGCACCTGATCGGCGGATTCCAGACTCAACGCCACGCCGCCGACATCCGACTTGTGCGTGATGTCCGGCGAGAGGATCTTGATCGCGACCGGAAAGCCGATGAGTTCGGCCGTGGCTGCGGCTGCCTCGGGTGACGCGGCGATTCGCGTCGGCACCACCGGAATGCCGTAGGCGGCCAGGATCGCCTTGGCCTCGGGTTCGGTGAGTACCTCGCGCCCGGATTCCAGCGCGCGCGCGACGATCTGTGCAGCTGCGTGGACATCCGGCGATTCGCCCTCGGACACAGCGGTCGGCGTCTCGAGCAGCTGATCCTGGTTGCGTCGATAGGTGACGAGCTGGAGAAAAGCCCGCACGGCTTCTTCCGGCGTTGTGTAGTCGGCAATCCCGGCGCTGTGGAAGATGCCGCGCGCTTCGGCGACGGCATCCTGACCGAGCCAGCAGCCCAGGACCGGTTTGCCCAGACTGCGCACGACCGGGGCGCATGCCCGAGCAATTTCTGCGCTCGGGACTATTGCCGTCGGCGCATGGATGAAGAGGATGGCATCGCAGTTCGGCTCGTCGCCGAGTGCACGCAGCGTTTCGATGTAGCGCTCGACGGGGGCGTCGCCGATGATGTCGAGCGGATTGCCCCGCGACCAGGTTCGAGGCAGGCGCTCGTCGAGGCGAGCGAGCGTCGATCCCGACAATTCAGCAAGCTTGGCGCCGCCGAGCGCGACGGCATCCGCCGCCATGACGCCTGCGCCGCCGCCGTTGGTCATGATGGCAATGCGCTCTCCGTTGAGTCGCGTGATGTGCGAGAGCGTTTCGACGGCAGCGAACAAGTCCAGCATCGTGTCCACACGCAGCATGCCGGCGCGCCGGATCGCGGTGTCGAAGACGGCATCCGAACCGGCCAATGCCCCGGTGTGGGACGCAGCAGCCTTCGCGCCCTCCGGCGCACGTCCCGCCTTGACGACGATGATCGGCTTGTTGCGTGCGGCGGCGCGAGCCGCGGAAAGAAACTTGCGTGCACCCCGTATCGATTCGACGTAGAGCAGGATGGCGCGCGTGCTGGCGTCGCTGCCGAGGTAATCGATCAGGTCGGCGAAGTCGACATCCGCACTCTCGCCCAGCGATACGAAGTGCGAGAAGCCGATCCGGCGCGATTTGGCCCAGTCGAGCACCGCGGTAACCAGCGCTCCGGACTGGGAGATGAAGGCGATGTTGCCCTTGATGGCATCGGTATGGGCGAAGCTTGCGTTGAGTCCGATGCCCGGAACCAGCAGACCGACGCAATTCGGTCCTAGGATGCGCAGCAGGTGCGGTCGCGCTGCGTCCAGCATCGCCTGCTTGAGCGTTCGTCCCTGGTCGTCGTGGAGGCTGTCGAGGCCCGCGGTGAGTACAATCGCTGCACGAGTGCCGCGCTGACCGAGCTGGTCGACCAGACGAGGAACGGTGGCGGGTGGGGTACAGATCACCGCCAGATCGGGCGCGTCGGGCAGATCGGCAACCGAGGCATGGGAGCGAATGCCGAAGACGCTCCGGTGCTTCGGATTCACCGCATGCACGGTGCCGGCGAAACCCGCGTGCACGAGGTTGCGAGTGACGGTGGCGCCGACGCTGTGGCGTCGCTCGGAAGCGCCGATCACGGCGATCGAACGCGGATGGAGCAGGGCGTCGAGATTGCGGACACTCATGGAGATCCCGGGCGATCGAAGCAGGGACACCTATCGTCGCATAGAAACATGACTTCGTTGGTTGCGGTGCAGCGTCCGTTCCAATGCGGGTTGACCGAAATCAAGCGATCGGCTGGTGTTCGTTCGATTCGAAAGGTCGGTACGTAACCACTCGAGCCCCGGACCGTGTCAATCGAGCGTGCAGAGGGCGCGTGCTAAACTGATTGCGGAGGCACAGCGATGACGATGCCCGAGAACATTACGGCGTGGCGCAAGGCGCGGCGCGCGGAGCTCCTTGCCCTGCGAGAGGCCGTGCCGCTCGATGTGCGACGCAGAGGCAACGAGCAGGTAACCCGTCATCTGAACGACGGTTTTGCCGCGCTCGACGCGTGTGTGGTCGGCTTCTGCTGGCCCTTCAGGGGTGAGGTCGACACCCGTTTCTTCATTCGCGAGTTGCGCCTCCGTGGCGCGATCGCAGCACTGCCTGCGGTCATCGAGAAGAAGCAGCCCCTGCAGTTCCGGGAATGGTGGCCCGGCGTGAAGATGACTTCGGGCGTCTTCGATCTGCCCGTCCCCGACGGGACGCGTGTGCTGCTACCGGATGCCCTGCTCATTCCCCCGGTCGGCTTCGGCCCGCGTGGTTTTCGCCTCGGCTACGGTGGCGGCTATTTCGATCGCACGCTCGCGGCCATGGCGCCCCAGCCGATCAAGATCGCGGTAGCGTTCGAAATCTCCCGCCTGGACACGATCTATCCGCAGCCCTACGACGTGCCGATGGACTTCATCGTCACCGAGGTGGGCGTGCATCGGGTCATCGCCAACGAGCTGCAGCGCATCGATTCCGTTCCGGAGGTTCGCGCCATGCTGGCTCAACTGATGGGCGAGCGCGGGTTGCCCGTCGCGCGTCGCGTCTGAGCGCCGCATTTTGCGTGATACGAAAGAGCCTGGCGCATCCAGGGTCATTCGTGGTGCGCCATGACGAGCTTCTCCGCCGCGGCGCGTACGGGATCGATGCAGGGGCGAGAAAGTGCCGGATGATTCTGCGATCATGGCACCGCCAGCGCGTTCGTCGTGTCATACTGGCCCGGCGACAGGGTCGCTGCGACCGGTCAATCCGTCGGTTCCGAACGGCTTGCCCGCATGCCATTCGGATGACATGCCAGTCGGGTAGATCGGTTCGAGGCGGTACGAGTTGCGTTGATCTGATTCGGAGGAGACCCACATGCGCAATGTTCGTGTTTGCGGCTTGCTGTTCGCATTGAGCCTGATGACCTGCAGCTATTCCGGCGCGGCGAATGCCGCCGCGAATGAAGAGACCTATCCCGCCAAGCCGATTCGTTTCGTCGTGCCGTTTGCGCCGGGCGGCACCAACGACATCCTCGCGCGCATGATCGCGAACCACCTGAGCGAGCAATACGCCAAGCCCGTGATCGTCGACAACCGTCCCGGTGCGGACGGCGTGATCGGGACGCAGATCGTGTCGAAGTCGGCTCCCGACGGCTACACGATGCTGATCGTCTCGGCGGCCTATGCCATGAATCCGGCGGTGCGCAGCCTGCCTTTCGATCCGAAGAACGCAGTGGATTTCGTGATGAAGGTCGGCGACGGGCCGACCCTGCTCACGGTGGGGCCTGCGCTGAAGGTGAATTCCGTCAAGGAACTGTTCGCCGTGACCAGGGCGAAGCCCGGGCAGATCGTATTCGGCACCTCGGGTGGCTTTCAGCATTTCGCGACGGCGCTGTTCCGGGGGCTGTCGGGCCAGGACATCAACATCGTGGTCTATAAGGGCGCGGGGCCGGCGTTGATCGACGTGCTCGGCGGTCAGACCCACGCCACCATCGTGCCGATCGTGCCGTCGCTGCCGCATATCCGAGCGGGCAAGCTCACGCCGCTTGCGGCGGGAACGCTCAAGCGCAGTTCGATGTTTCCGCAGATGCCGACGCTCGATGAACTCGGCGTGAAGGGCTATCACTCGTCCAACTGGTATGCGATCGCGGTGCCGCCGGGGACGCCGAAGCCGGTGATCACCAAGCTCTACGACGACATCAGTGCCTACATGCGTCTGCCGGCCACGGTCAAGACGTTCACGAGCATGGGCGGGGAACTCGATCTCAGGACCGCTGACGAGGTGCGCGAGATGATCCCGAACGAGATCGCCAAATGGACCAAGGTGGCCATCGATTCGGGCATGGCGCGCGACGTTCGATAGCTGGCGCTTCGAACCCCGCCCCATGCAAGCGACCGTTCATCGGGAGGTGTGTCGAGTCATGGCCAGAATACCCTTCGTTACTCGAGACGACGTCGAGGAATCCGAGCGCGCAGCCTACGACGCCTTCGTCGCCATGCGTGCGGAGCGTCCGAACAAGGGGCCGACGGGGCCCTTCGCGCTGCTCGGGCACATGCCGGGGCTTGCTCATCGGCTCGAGTCGTATCGGCTCGCGATCCGCGATGAGTCGAGCTTGTCGAAATCGCTGCAGGAACTGGTCATGATCACGGTCGCCCGTGAGATGGACTGCGAATACATCTGGTACGCCCATGCGGCTGCAGCCCGCAGTGCGGGGGTGAACCCGCAGGTCATTGATGCGATTCGCGATCGAGACACCCCCGAAGGGTTGAGTGCGCAGGAACAGATCGCCTTCGACTTTGCGCGCGAGCTGTTGCGCACGCGCCGGGTGGACGATGCACTGTTCGCCAAGGCGCAACGGCAGTTCGGGCGCCGCGGGGTGCTCGCGCTCGTGCACCTCGTCGGCTGCTACGCGATGCTCGCGTATGCGATGAATGCGCTCGAACTGGAAGCGCCCGCGGATGCCACGGAGCCTCCATTGCCGCGTTGATCGGGCGGCAGGCTCGGGCGAGCGCATACGTCCACGCACCGACTCGCGGGCCTGCGCCTGAGGCCTGGGTCAGCGGCCGAGCCGTGGGCTCAGGCGCGACCCGCGTCCGCAAGCACCAGCTCGGAGCCTTTCTCGCCGATCAGGATCGAGGGAGCGTTGGTATTCGATGCCATCATGGTCGGCATGATCGAGGCGTCGCACACACGCAGTCCATCGATCCCGTGGACCTTCAATTCATGATCGACCACCGCCTGCGGATCCTTGCCCATGCGACAGCTGCCGATCGGATGGTACGACGTCTGGCCCGTTTGACGGATGTGGTCGAGCAGTTGATCGTCGGTGACAGCTTCCGGACCGGGACGCGTTTCGCGCACGATGTGCTTGGCCAGACTCGGTTGCGCCGCCACCTTGCGGATCATGCGCAACGCGGCAATCATGGTTTGCGCGTCTTCCTCGGCCGCAAGATAGTTGGCTTGAATCGCCGGAGGGTCGCTCGCGTTCGGCGTTCGAACGTGGATCGAACCGCGCGATTCCGGTCGCAGCACGTAGGTGCCTACCGAGAAGCCGGGATAAGGATCCAGGCCGAGCTTCTCCGCGAAGTTGCGGGCGCCGCGGTTGTCGGCGTAATGGCTGCTCGCCATCGAGTTGTGATGCAGCTGCATCTTGATGTCGGGTCGCGGCAGGTCCGGTCGGCTGCGCGCGATCGCCATCACTGTCGCACCCGAAGTGGTCATCAGGCCTCGTTGCAGAAAGAGCCAGCGCGCGCCCATCATGGCCTGCAGCACGGGGCTGCGCAGCACCGCATTGAAGGTCGTGCGCAGCTGCGTCTCGAAAGACATGCGCACGTGAAGATGGTCGCGCAGATTCTCGCCCACGCCGGCGAGATGGTGTACGACCGGGATGCCGACCCGCTGCAGTACCTCGCCGTTGCCGATGCCGGACAGTTCGAGCAGCTGCGGGGACTGGATGGCGCCCGAAGCGATGATGACTTCGCGTCGTGCGCGCGCGGTGACCAGCGTTTCGCCGCGACGATAGGTGATGCCCGTCGCGCGGCGCCCTTCGATCTCGATGCGCTGAGCGAGGGCACCCGTGACCACGGTGAGGTTCGAGCGGGCGAGGGCCGGTCGCAGATAGTTGTCGCCCGTGTGGCGGCGCTTGCCCCCGCGGGTGTTGTACTGCAGGTAACCCACACCTTCGAAGCGCGGGCCATTGTAGTCGTCGGTCTCGGGCACGCCGGCTTCTGCATTGGCGCGCCGATAGCCTTCGGACAAGGCGTCGCGATCCTGGTAGCGAGTGATGTGCATCGGGCCTTCCCGGCCCCGGTACGCCGGATCGCCCTCGGCGAAGCGCTCCATGCGCTTCATCAGGGGCAGCATGTCGCCGTAGGCCCAACCCGAATTACCCAGGCTTGCCCAGTGGTCGAGTTCGAGCGGATCCCCGCGTACCCAGATCATGCCGTTCACGGCGCTGGAGCCGCCCAGCGCGCGTCCGCGCGGCCAGAAGATGCTGCGGCCGCCGACCTTTTCGTCCGGCTCGGTCTTGAAGCGCCAGATCGCGCGGTCGCCGGTGAGAATGTGCGCCACCCCCACCGGGACGCGGATCCAGATCCATCGATCGTCTTCGCCGGCTTCGAGGAGCAGGACCCGATGCTTGCCCGATGCGGACAGCCGATTCGCGAGCACGCAGCCGGCCGATCCTGCGCCGACGATAATGTAGTCGTAGTCCATGTCAGCGCTTGCCAAGGGCGTCCGGATTGGCGACGTTGGTGGGTTTGCCTTCGACATAGGCGAGGATCTGATCCACCGCGAGCTTGTAGAGCGCTTCGTAGCTTCGCGCCTCCGCATAGCCGAGATGCGGGGTGCAGAGCGCGTTCGGCAGCTTGAGCAGCGGGTGGTCCGCGCCCGTGACAGGCTCCTTCTCGTACACGTCGATGGCAGCAAACCCCGGGCGACCCTTCTTCAGCGCATCGACGAGTGCGCCTTCTTCGATGATCGGGGCCCGGCTCGTATTGACGAGCAGGGCCGTGGGCTTCATGCGCGCGAGGTCGGCGGCCGTGATGAGTCCGCGCGTATCCTTGTTGCCTGGCAGATGCAGGCTGATGATGTCGGATTCCTCGAAGAAGGCTTCGCGGCTTTTTGCGATCTCGAAGCCCTCGGCTTGCGCACGTGCAGTCGATCCTTCGCGGCCCCAGCAGATGACCCGCATGCCGAAGGCCTTGCCGACGCGCGCCACCGCGCCGCCGATGTGGCCGAACGCATAGATGCCGAGCGTGTTGCCGTTCAGGCGCGTGCCGACCGTCGAATGCCAGTGGCCCTGCTTGAAGCGCTCCACCTCGTAAGGCAGCTTGCGCAGCGAAGCGAGGATGAGTCCCCAGGCGAGCTCTGCGGTGGTCGAGTACGGACTGCCACCGCCGCTGCCGCCCCCGGCCGAGATGACGATGCCGTGGTCGGTGCACGCGGCCACATCGAGGTGATTGACGTTGCGTCCGGTCTGGCTGATGAATCGCAGCTGGGGCAAACCCTCTACGATCTGGCGGGTGATCGGCACGCGTTGCTGGGTCAGCACGAGGATGTCGCAGCCTGCCGCCTGCTTGATGACCCGCTGCGGATCGGTGTACGCGTCGGTATGGATGACGACCTCATGACCCTGAAGCTTCGGGTAGGCGCGCGTGGTGCGAAATACGTCGGCGTAGTCGTGTATGACGGCAATCTTCATGTCCATCCCTCGGTTGGTGTGCGGGCCCGAATCGGGCGCCGCTACGATACCGTCTCAGTGTACCGGCAGGCAATCACTTGCGGCTCGTTGCAAATGGTCGCCGGTGCGCCATCGGGTTAAGCTTCGTGCTGGACGATCGGCTGCGATGCAATGCAGCACGGGACGCTTTCACGAGGGAGGAGCACGTCATGAGCGAAACATCCTTGGTCAGATTCGACGTCGAAGACGGCATCGGCGTCATCACGGTCGACAATCCGCCGGTGAACGCGTTGAGCCCCGGCGTCCCCGAGGGCATCATGGCCGCGGTCGATCGCGGCGAAGCCGATCCCGGCGTGCAGGCGATGGTGCTGATCGGTGCGGGGCGCAGCTTCATCGCAGGTGCAGACATCCGCCAGTTCGGCAAGCCGCGGCAGATCCCCGCGCGGCGCACCTACGATAGTCTCGATCTCGGCAAGAAGCCGATCGTCGCTGCGATCCATGGCTATGCGCTCGGCGGCGGACTGGAGAACGCACTGGCGTGTCACTATCGCATCGCCGTGCCGAGCGCCAAGGTAGGGTTGCCGGAAGTGAACATCGGCATCCTGCCGGGTGGCGGCGGTACCCAGCGCCTGCCACGGCTCATCGGTCCGAAGGCGGCGATGGAACTCATCGTGAGCGGACGGCACGTCGGGGCCGATGAGGCGAAGCGTCTGGGAATCATTGATGCGATCGTCGAAGGCAGGGATCTGCGCGCAGAAGCAATTGCGTATGCGAAGTCGATCGCAACGACGCGGCCGTTGCCTCGTGTGCGCGACAAAACCGATCGTCTTGCCGAAGCGCAGACCGACGCCGGCATGTTCGAATCGATGCGCAAGTCCATTGCCCGCAAGGCACGCAATCAGAAGGCGCCCTATCACTGCATCGCCGCGGTCGAGGCGGCCACGCAGGAACCCTTCGAGCAGGGTATGCAGACCGAGTTGCGGCTATTTGCGGAACTCGAGAATTCCGACGAAGCGCGTGCACTGCGCTATGCGTTTTTCGCCGAACGCGAAGTGACGAAGATTCCGGGGCTCGACGCAGGCCTGCCGTTGCCGGAACTGAAGAAGATCGCCGTGGTAGGCGCCGGCACGATGGGTGGCGGCATTGCGATGTCGTTCGCCGATTTCGGCGTGAGCGTGAAGATCCTCGAAGCCACGCCGGAGGCAATGATGCGCGGCCTGCAGCGCATCCGCGACAACTATGCAGTGAGCGTGAAGCGCGGCAGTGTGGCGCAAGCGGAGGTGGACCGCCGCATTCCCCGGATCGTGCCGGTGAATCGGTACGAGGACATCGCCGATTGCGATGTGGTCGTCGAGGCGGTGTACGAGGAGATGCCGGTGAAGAAGGAGGTGTTCGCCAAGCTCGATGCCGTGATGAAGCCCGAAGCGCTGCTGCTCACGAACTCATCGGCACTCGACATCGACGAGTTGGCCGCGACGACCAGGCGACCTGGTCAAGTGGCCGGCGCTCACTTCTTCAGTCCGGCGAACGTGATGAAACTGCTCGAAGTGGTGGCGGGCAAGGCGAGCGCACCGACCACCGTCGCCGCGGCGATGAAGCTGGGCCGCGCCATCGGCAAGATCTCGGTCTGGGCCGGCAATACCGACGGCTTCGTGGCAAATCGCAGCCGGGCGCCCTTCAATACCGAGATGGTGTTGATGGTGGAGGAGGGGGCGCAGCCCGAAGAGGTCGACAAGGTGATGGTCGACTTCGGCTATCCGATGGGGCCGTTCGCCGTCGGCGATCTCGCAGGGCTCGACATCGGTGCGGCTTCACGCCGACGCCGTGCTGCGGCCGATCCGAACTATCGCAAGCTGCCCATCCCCGATCGTCTCGTGGAGATGGGGCGCTACGGTCAGAAGACCGGTGCCGGCTGGTACCGGTACGAGAAGGGTGATCGCACGCCGCATCCGGATCCGGTCACGAAACAGGTGATCCGCGAAGTCGCGCAAGCGCTGAACATTCCGCAGCGATCTTTCACGGCCGAGGAGATCCTGCGTCGGCTGTTGTTTGCCTCGTTGAACGAGGCCTGCAAGATCCTCGAGGAAGGCAAGGCGCTGCGTGCGAGCGACGTGGACGTCATGTGGCTGCACGGCTTCGGCTTTCCCCGCTACCGCGGCGGCCTCATGTTCTGGGCCGACGGAATCGGCTCGAAGGCCGTCTACGAGCAGATCGAGGCCTGGCATCAGCGCTACGGCGACCGCTGGAAGCCGGCGGGTTTGCTGAAGGAGGTTGCGGCGCGTGGGGGACTGTTCCGGGAGGTGGTGGGCAAGCAGTGATCCCGAAGACTGTGCCAGGCACAGTCTTCACCACGCATACCCCACCCCCGCGCCCCCGCGAGGATCAGCACCGCCGCGCATCCTGCCGTCGATCGTCGAAATCACATGCGCACGCGACATGATCGGTTCGAAGCTGTGCGGGCTGTGCACGACCTTGTGGCCCATGGCGCGCAGTTCGTCGATCACGGTTTGTTGTATCGTCGCCTCGGCGTGAATGCCCTTGCCTTCGCAGTGGATGCGAGGGACGGTGACGGCTTCGACCGGCGACATGCCGAAATCGACGACGTTCAGGATCGCCTGCAGCGTTGCACTGATGATCACGCTGCCGCCCGGCGCTCCGGCGACGAGTACGGGTTTGCCGTCCTTGAGCAGCATCGTGGGCACCATGCCGGTCGTGCGCGCCTTGCCGGGCGCCATGGAGTTCTTTCGTCCGGGGACGGGATCGAACAGCTTCATCGAGTTGTTGTAGTTGAAGCCCAGGCCCGGCGTGACCACGCCGGCCGCGGTGCCCAGCGTGTGGGTCAAGGTCACGGCATTGCCCTGACCATCCATCGTGCACAGGTGCGTGGTACACCCCGGCGGAGATTGCTCCTCCTTGCCGAGGAATTCGCCGCGTTTGATGCGATCGGCCCAATAGGCGGCCCGCTCCCTGGAGATCATCATCGCCGTCGGCACGTCGGCGAAATGCGGATCGCCCAGGAACTCGTTGCGATCGACATGCGCCGCGGCCATCGCACGAGCGACGAGATCGATGTGCTTGGCCGATGAATGGTGGAGCTTGCCCAAGTCGAAGTGTTCGAGTATCTGCAGCATTGCAATCAGTGTGGCGCCGCTGCCCGGCGGCGGATTCGACCGCACCACGTAGCCGCGATAAGTGCCTTCCAGCGGCGCATACGTCTCCGGCTGGAAGTTCGCGATATCTTCGCGCGTAACGTACGACCCGTTGGCAGCCAGATCAGCCGCAATCTCGTCACCCAGTCGGCCGAGGTGGAATTCCTGCCAACCGCCCTTTGCGATCCGCTCCAGCGTGCGTGCGTAATCCGGGAGTCGCATCACTTCCCCGACCTGATAGAAGCGCTGCTCCGGATGCAGATACACGCGCGCGCATTCGGCCGTCTTCGTGAGGCGCGTCATGCCGTCGGGGATGCCCGGCTGCCTGTAGCGCTGCCACACGCCCGCCATGTGCGGGGTGATGACGATGCCGGCCAGCGCCTGTTCGATCGCCGGAGCGATGAGATCGGACCACGGCAGCGAGCAGTGCTTTTCGTGCACGAGACCCAGGCCCGCCGGTGTGCCTGGCGTCATGATGGAGGTATAGCCGATCTCGCTGCGGTAATCGTCGAAGAGGCTGTAACCGGAGATCTCGGTGCGTCCCTTGCAGTCCTTCTCCCACATGTCCGGTCGGACTTTCGAGCCCGCGCGATTGTAGAAATCGACCATGCCGCTCCTGCCCGACGCGGCGTCGAAGTAGTGCAGCGTACCCATGCCGCCGATGCCGCACATGAACGGATCGTTCACCATCTGCGAGAATGCCGCAGCAACGGCGGCATCGAAAGCATTGCCGCCTCGGGCGAGAATCGCGGCGCCGACATCGGCGGCGCGCGGTTGGGGACAAACGACGACACCCTTCATGACTGCGGCTCCTCTCGTTCGATGTGAGCGACCTGTCGGACCGGATTCCACGGCTGCGCTCAGATGAGTCTCCTGCGTCAGGCCGACAGGCGCTGAGCGGGAAAGCTAACACGAGGCCGCTTCAGCGGACAGCCCCGGGGTTCCCGCGTTATGCTTGACCGGACAACCCGTCGGATCAGCCTCGGAGGAGACATGAAAGTTACCGATGTGAGCGTGCAGCTATTTGCATGGGACGACCTGCCGCCGCGGCAGTTCGGCAGGCACACCGGCCGCATGGCGAGCGGCCGCAGCGAACTGGGACTCGTGACCATCTCGACCGACGAGGGCGTCGATGGCCACGCTTTCCTTGGGTCGTCCAATCGGGGCGCGAACTTCGACGTGGAATCGCTGCTCAAGTATCTGAAGCCGGTCGTCGTCGGCGAGAATCCGCTCGACCGGGAACGCATCTATCATCGCATGTGGCCGCGCAATCGCAATACGACCTTGCGCTGCATCGGCGCGATCGACGTCGCCCTGTGGGACATCGGCGGCAAGATCGCGAATCTTCCGATCCACCGCATGCTGGGCAGCTTCCGCGATGCCGTTCCGGCTTATGCGAGTTCCGAAGTCCTGCCCTCGAACGCAGCCTATGCCGAGGAGGCGCTGCGGATCAAGGAGGCAGGGTTTCATGCCTACAAGATGCATCCGCCGGCGGTGTGGCACGAGGACATCGAGCTATGCCGGCATGTACGCAAGGCGGTCGGCGACGACTACCGCCTGATGCTCGACAGTACCTGGTCCTACAATTACGTGGAGGCGCTTCGTGTGGGGCGTGCCCTGGAGGAACTCGACTTCTACTGGTTCGAAGATCCACTCGATGCAGACGACATTACGAACTACGTGAAGCTGCGCCAGAAGCTCGATATCCCCATTCTTGCCACTGAATATTCGCCGGGCGGCTTTCAGGCCTTCGCCCCCTGGGTGACGATGCAGGCGACCGATTTTCTACGCGGTGACGTGGCCGTCAAGGGCGGTATCACCGCGCTCGTCAAGACGGCGCATCTGGCCGAAGCCTTCCACATGAACCTCGAAGTTCACCACGGCGGCAACTCGCTCAACAACGTGGCGAATCTGCATGTGATCTGCGCGATTGCCAACAGCGAGTATTTCGAGGTGCTGCTGCCGGATGCCACACAGAAGTACGGTTTGGCGGAAGATCTCGTCGTCGACCGGCAGGGCATGGTCCGGCTGCCCGAGGGCCCGGGACTCGGGGCTCAGATCGACTTCGAACTCATTGAAAGGAAGAAAACGGCGGTGCTGCGCTGACCGTGCTGCGTCGGCGAGCGGCACCCGGCCAATGGGCCGGGTGCCGTTGCCTACATCGCCTTCAGTCGATCGAGCAGATCCTTGCTCTCCGGTATCGTTCCCGGAGCATAGGTGTGGGAGTGACGGATGATGCCGTTCTCGTCCACCAGGAAGACCGACCGTCCGCACATGCCGCGTTCATCGTTGAAGATGCCGTAGGCCTTGCCGATGGTCCCGTGCGGCCAGTAATCGGACAGCAGTGGAAAGGGCAAGCCGCCGAGGTGTTCCGCCCAGGCCTTCAGGCTGGGGACGGGGTCGGCACTGAGTTGGAGGATTTCGACGTTGAGCTTCTTGAATTCTTCGTAGTTCTCACGGAACCCGAGGACTTGGTTCCTTCACCCGCCGGTGAACGCGAAGGGCAGGAAGGCCACGACGGTCTTGCGGCCCTTGAAGCTGCTCAGCGAGAGCTTGCTGTCCACGTGGGACGCGGCCGTGAAATCGGGCGCCTGCGTTCCAGGTTGTAGAGCTGGCATGTCATTTCCTTTCATTGTTTGGCTCCGGACGAAGCCACTGCAATGGTAACGTGTGTCCCCGATGCGGGATACAATCGATTCGTTGCGCCTAGGACCCTGTCGGACTGGATTTCACGACTGCGACGGGCGTGCTTTTCGTGCAGGGCTAGAAGGACGGCGCAGCCGATATCGAGAATATCGGCAAGACGG
>LNFM01007593.1_pt1 | contig 16877 bp, 20 predicted proteins | sample 596031 | NCBI WGS metagenome assembly LNFM01 (sample SAMN04254537, study PRJNA301005) | activated carbon metagenome | isolation source: dual media filters at the Ann Arbor, Michigan drinking water treatment plant | place: USA: Ann Arbor
ATAGAAGGCCTCATGGGCGAAGCTGGAGAGATCGAAGGTGCCACCCAGCTCGCGGTTCATGCGCCGCAGCAGGTTGAGCGTGAAGGCGGCGGTCACGCCGGCAGAGTCGTTGTAGGCGTCGTGCAGGCGCTGTGGGTCCTTCCGGAGGTCGACGCCCAGCACCATCGCGCCGCGGTCGCCCAGCAGGCGGCGAGCGCGGCGCAGGAAGGCGGTGGCATCGCGTGGTTCCAGGTTGCCGATGGTGGAGCCGGGAAAGAAGCCGAGACGCGGCGCGCCGTTCACATCGGCCGGCAGGGAGTCGAGCGCCATGTAGTCGGCGCACACCGGCTCGACTTTGAGGCGCGGATAGTCGCGCCTCAGCCGCGCCGCCGTGGCGTCGAGATGCTGGCGCGAGATGTCGATCGGCACATAGGCCGCGAGATCGGGAATGGCGTCGAGCAGCAGGCGCGTCTTGACGCTGGAGCCGCTGCCGAACTCGACCAGCGCGCAGCCCGGCCCCGCGAGGCGCGCGAGCTCGGGCGTGCAACTCGCCAGGATGCCGGTCTCGGTGCGCGTGAGGTAGTACTCCGGCAGCTCGCAGATCGCGTCGAACAGCTCGGAGCCGCGCGCGTCGTAGAGGAATTTGGCTGGAATGGCGCGCGGCGTTCGCGACAGGCCGTCCAGCACGGCCTCGCGGAACTCGGCGCGGTCGCCGATCTCGACACGGTCTCGAGCAAGCAGGGAGACGTTCATCACAGATCCTCCGCCAGGCGAATGCCACCGAACATCCATCGCGCATCGGGTGGAAAGAAGTTCCGGTAGGTCGGGCGTATGTGGCCCGCCTGCGTGGCGCTGCAACCGCCGCGCAGGACGAGCTGATTGGCCATGAACTTGCCGTTGTACTCGCCGATCGCGCCCGACGCCTCGCGATAGCCGGGATAAGCGACGTAGGGGCTGGCGGTCCATTCCCAGACCTCGCCGGTGCCGGGCAGCGACGGCGCCGCCGTCTCCCACTCGGCCTCGCGCGGCAGGCGCTTGCCCGCCCACTTGGCGAACGCCGCGGCTTCGAAAGCGCTGACATGACACACCGGCTCCGACGGCTGCAGCGCGCGCAGGCCCGACAGGGTGAAGACGTGCCAACGCCCGTCCTTCATCTCCCAGTACAGAGGAGCCTCCCAGCCGCGCTGACCAACGCAGTCCCATCCAGCCGAAAGCCAGAACTCAGGCCGCCGGTATCCGCCGTCCTCGATGAAGGCGAGGTACTCGGCACAGTTGGTTGGCCGTGACGCCAGTGCAAAAGGTTCGAGCCAGGTGCGGTGACGGGGGCCTTCGTTGTCGAAGGCGAAGGCTTCGCCTTCGTGTCCGATCTCGACCAGCCCGCCGTCGAAGCGGATCCAGTCGAGCGGCCGGGCATCGGCCACGACGGCATGCGCGGCCTTCCGATAGGCCGGGCGCAGCGGGTTGAGCGACAGCATATGCTTGGCATCCATCAGCATCAGCTCCTGATGCTGTTGCTCGTGATGGAGGCCGAGTTCGACCAGTGCTGCCATGTTGGCCGCACCTCTCTCCAGCAGGTCGGCCATGGCGCCGGTGACGTGGCGGCGGTAAGCCATGATCTCCTCGACGCCGGGCCGCGAAAGCAACCCGCGCTGCGGCCGCGGGTGACGCGGGCCGACGGCCTCGTAATAAGAGTTGAAGAGGTACTCATACGCCGGATCGAAAACGCGATAGCCCGGCGCGTGCGGCCGCAGCACGAAAGTCTCGAAGAACCAGGTGGTATGCGCGAGATGCCATTTGGTCGGACTGGCGTCCGGCATCGACTGCACGGTCTGGTCCTCGGCCGACAGCGGCGCGGCAAGCTGCTCGCTCATGCCGCGAACGGCCACGAGCCGAGCAACCAGCGCCTCTTTCCCAGTCTCGATAGCCTGCGTCACGATATTGGACACGACACCTCCGCACCGCACGCAACGCCATCGAACGATAGTGGGTTGCAATGCGTCCGTCGCGAACCCACTCTCGATAACCTCCGCCCGCGAACCAGAGGGATGCAAGTGCCGATTTGTGAAATCGACCCCTGGCGCACTCAATATTTCGAGAGTGCGAAATGCCCCGACGACATCTTCATTCCGACTGAGGACAGCGACGCCTGGACCTGGAACCCCGCACACCGCTGGGTCTACGACAAGCTCGCGGTGGCGGCGAGCCAGGGCCTCGAGGCGGCGCCCCACGGCGTAAGCCCCTCCGCCTATCCGGTCTTCTCCAAGCCGATCTACAACCTCAAAGGCATGGGCGTCGGCAGCCGCGCGCTCCACTCCGAGGCCGACTACGCCGCCGCCTACCGGCCGGGCCACATGTGGAGCACGCTGCTGCAAGGCGATCACATCAGCAGCGATGTTGCCGTCGTGGACGGCGTGCCGCACTGGTGGCGCCACGCCAGCGGCCAGGCCAGCGGCGACGGCACCTTCGACCATTGGAAGGTGCACGCGGACGCCGTGCCCATGGTCGAGGAATGGTGCAGCGCCTGGTGCCACCGCCATCTCGCGGGCTACACCGGCATGGTCAATCTGGAAACCATCGGTGGGCGCATCATAGAAGTCCATCTGCGTTTCGCCGACCAGTGGCCCGATCTTTACGGTAGAGGCTGGGTCGAGGCATTGATCCGGCTCTATGCCAGGAAGCAATGGACGTTCGACGATTCGGACCGTCGCCCCGGCTACAGCGTCGTGCTGTTCGTTCCGCACCGGGCAAGCTATCGCCATCCACCGCTCGCGCTGCAGCAGGAAATCACGCTCATGCCGGACGTCTCCAGCCTGCAGATCACTTTCCATGAGGAACTGGCCGCCGACCGCCACGCCATGCCGCCCGGCGGCTTTCGCGTCGCCATCGTCAATTGCTGGGACCAGGCCGCCGGCAACGCTGCACGCGAACGGCTACGAGCGCACTTCGCCGTCGAACCAGGCTAAAGGTTCTTTCGCAGCAAGCCGGCAAACAGACTGATCACGAACAGAACGAGGGCAATCACGAACAGGATCTGCGCCATGCCGGTGGCGGTCGAGGCGATTCCACCGAAGCCGAACACTGCGGCCACCAGCGCGATCACGAGAAACATTACCGCCCAGTACAACATGACGTTCTCCATTGATTTTTTGGGCTTAGAGGCTACCCGGCAACGTGCCCGCAACCCCGATGGTTCCGGTGCGTTCACTTCGCAAGACATCCAATTCGAGCGTCGGAGGCGTCATGGAACGCGAAGTCACACCGGTCGAGGCGCGCAGCGGCGTCATCAGCGGTCGCATCATCACCATCCTGGTCGTCTCAACGACCGCCGCAATCATCGCGCTCGGTCTCGCCTGGGTGTTGGTCTTCTAGCGCACGTAGGAACAGGGGCGAGACCGGGTTGGAATGTGACCATGAAATCGCTTTCGTTCGGCTACGTCGCCGCCCTGGTGACACTGGCCGTGCTCGACACCCTTTGGCTGGGAGTGGTTGCCAGGGAATTCTACAAGGCGCACCTGGGCCAGCTCCTGCTCGAGCAGCCTCTGTGGTGGGCAGCGATTCTCTTCTACCTAATCCATGCCGCGGGCGTTGCCGTTTTTGCCGTGCCGCCGGCCGTGGCGGCCGGCACATGGACCGCGGCGGTGCTGTATGGTGCCCTGTTCGGCTTCTGCGTCTACGCAGCCTACGACTTCACAAACCTCGCTACGCTGCGGGGCTGGCCGATGGTTGTCAGCCTGGTCGATCTCGCGTGGGGTGCCGCCGTGACGGCGGCCGCCACGCTCGTTGCCTTCCTTGTCGTGCGGGGCGTTAAGGCGTCCTAGGCGCGGACGTCGTTGTAGTCCGGGTGCCGCCGCATGAAAGCGGCCACGAAACTGCAGGCTGGGACGACCTTGAAGCCGCGCTTGCGGCTGTCGTCCAGGGCGGCGCGCACGATCTGCGCGCCGATTCCCTTGCCCTCATCTGCCGGTGGCACTTCGGTATGCGTGAACACCAAACTGTCGCCCTGCTGGCGATAGACTGCGATCGCCACGCCGTGTTCGGTCTCGAGCTCGTAGCGTCTCTCCGCCTCGTTGTGCCGTACTGCCACCATCAGCGATCGACCTCCCAGAACATCGGATACGACGACTGGATCATTCCCTTGAGATCGCTTCGATAGCCTGCCGCGATACTGAACTGGCCCCACATAACCGACGGCGTCAGCTCGTAGGCAGCGACCTGGATCTCGGCGGAAATCCGCTTGCGGTCCTCGAGCGTGCCGGCCTGGGCAAAATCCTTCAGCAACTTGGGAATGCGCTCGTCGCACGACCAGCCAGGGAAGTCGTTGCAGGTCGCGGCGATATAGAAGTGGGTGAGCGGCGAGAACATGTCCGTGCCGTTGGAGTAAACCGGGAACATCGACCAGCCTTCCTTCTTGGCCCGGCGGGCAAGAATGGTGGGCCAGTCGCGCGGCTGCTGCTCGACGGTGAAGCCCACGTCGCGCATGTTCTGGGCGAGCACGCGGCCCGCCGTCTGGCTGATCGAGCCCGCGACCTCGAGCATGATCACTGGTTCGCCCTTGTAGCCGGACGCCTTCAATTCAGCCCGCGCAGCCGCCAGGTCGAGCTTGGCGCCGGCCGAGCCTGCATCGGTACTGAGCGGCGTGCCGCACATCCAGAACGACGGACAGGACTTGGCGCGGAAGCGATCGGGCACGCCGATCGCCGTCAGCGTCGCGTCCTGGTCGGCAAGCTTCCACAGCACGCGCCGCACCGCCGGATTGTCGAAGGGCGGCGCTGCATGGTTCAGCCGGAAATTGCCCTGGAACTGATGCAGGCCACCCAGCCCCATCAGCTTCACGCCCCGCTCCTTCTCCAACAGCGGCAGCATGTCGAAAGGCAGGTACTGCATGTAGTCGATCTCCCCCGCCATCAGCGCGTTGGCGCCGGTGGACTGATCGGGCATGACGCGCAGCACGAGCCGGTCGATCTTCACGTTCTTGCCGCCGGCCAGGAAGTCGGCCTTCTCCTTGCGCGGCACGTAGTCGGGATTGCGCTCCAGCACCATCGCATTGCCCGGCCGCCATTCGCTCTTCACGAAACGGAACGGACCCGAGCCGATCGGCTCGGGGATACGCTGGTCGGCCGGTGTGGCCGCGAGGCGCGCCGGCATCATCGCCGGCAGCGGCGCATTCGGCTTGCCCAGCACGTCGAGCAGCAACGGGAACGGCTGCTTCAGCACGAGCTTGAAGGTCTTGGCATCCACCGGAGCGAGCGACTCTGTGTCGGCCAGAAGCATCTTGCCCAGCGCGTCACGGGAGCCCCAGCGCTTGAGCGACGCCACGCAGTCCTCGGCCGTGACCGGCGTGCCGTCATGCCATTTGAGACCGTCCCGGAGCGTAAAGCTCCAGCTGAGCTTGTCTCCACTGACCTGCCAGGTGTCGACCATCTGTGGCTTGATTTCGCCGGCTTCGTTCATGGCGAACAGCATGTCGAAGACGTGAAGTGAGAAGGATCGGGTGATGGCCACCGTGGTGGCATGCGGATCGAGGATCGTCGCTTCGGACTCGAGCACCACCGTCAATGATTTGGCAGCGCGTGCCTCGCGCGGCCCGATCAAAGAAGTCGTCGCCAGTGCAGCACCCGCCGCCAGCGCGGTCCGCCGTCCCAATTGTCCGCTACGCATTCAACGCTCCCTGTCTGACCAGCCTGCAGCGTAGCGGCGTTTGGGAACAAACGGAAACGAGCCGGCCCTGTGGTTTCGCTGGCCGGCCCGTGTGTTGGCTCCCGCGCGATCTGCGCTAGGTGGGCGTCATGACGCGACAGGAAGCCTGGTCGACGAACAAGTCGACCCGCGGTCCAAAAACTGGAACGCCCAGCCGCTCTCCCGGACCGGCCGGTGGAACGATCACCCGCGTGTCCTCGACCTTGCGACCGGCATTCGTGAAGGTGCAGCCGACCACCGAGTCGACGACGTTTGCGCTGTTGTTGGTGATGTAGATCACCGTGAGCCACCGCTCGCCCGGCACCGCCTGCAGCGATGCGCCGTCGAGGGTGACGATCGGAACGCTTGGCCCAGCCGTGATGGGCAACACGCCCATCAAGGTGGCTCGCGGCCGTTGAACCGTCACGCCCTCGACCACCGCCATCTGGCTGCGCGGATCGAAGGCCTTGTCCCGCTCCGACGTCGGCGGAGCGAGCCTGTTGTCCTGGCTCACGGTGTCAGGCGTCCAGACCTTGCCGGTCCGGTCATCCCGGAACTGGCCCGTCGTCTGCGCCAGGGTCGACGCCGCCATCAACACCAGGACGAGAGTGCCTGCCGCGGCCATCGTGGCGGCACGAGTTGCGCGCTTCATCGGTACCCTCCTTCGTTGGCTGACAAACCGATCCGTCCGCTACATGTCCTTCATGCGACGGAGCTCCCAAGTGCTCACCTGCGCCTCGGCTTCCTGCTCGGTGATGCCGTAGCGGGTCTGGACCTTACCGACGAGCTGGTCGCGGCGACCCTCGATGGCCAGAAGGTCATCGTCCGTGAGCTTGCCCCACTGCTCCTTCACGGCGCCCTTGCTGGTCGTCCAGCTGCCCTTGACCTTTTCCCACATCGTCTTGGCATCGGACTGGGTCGTGGTCTGACCGCTCGTCTGGGCCTGAACGGCCATCGGAACGATGGCTGCGGACACGCAAATGGCGATAACGGCAAGCGTACGCATGGCAATCTCCTCGTTGGCGCATGAAAAATTGGGGCTGATGATCGGATAACGAAGCGTACCGGCCGAAGTTGCGTCCAGCGGCACATCAAGCCCGAACCGGTCAGGCCGCGGCTAAGACCACAACGCTCGCAGGAAGATGGCGACCGGCACGACGATCAGAATGGCCAGATAGAGGTCGAGCAATTCGCCATCGAGCAGCCGGTTGACCGTCCGTTCGTTGGTTCGGCTGTTGGGTTGCCTGTCCGGGGTTGTGACACTCATCCCGACCTCCTGGGGTGACGATCTCCACCAGATAACGTGGCCAAAGCCGGGCGGTTGCCGAGCCAAAATCAGGCCGCGGCGGTCCGGGCGGCATGATTCAGGGCCTGTTCCAGGTCGATAGCCGAATAGGGTTTGGTGATGAACAGGTGGCCATCCGCCTGCCCCTCGGGCCGGCCATAGCCGCTGGCAATAACCACCGGAAGCCTGGGAAATCGCCCGCGCACTTCGGCCGCGAGTTCCGCGCCGCTCATTCCGGGCAAACCGAGATCCGTCAGCAAAAGGTCGAATTCGCCGCTGTCACGATTGAGCAGGTCGAGGGCCTGTTCGGCGCTGCCGACGCCTGCCACCGAGCAGCCGAGTCGCACCAGCATGTCGGAAACCGACATGCGAAGGACAACCTCGTCCTCAACCAGCAGAATCCGCCGCGGCAGATCCGCGTCGGGCGTGACCTCAGGTCCCGTTGCCGACGGCTGCAGCGGTATCCGCCGCGCCGACAACACGCCCCGCACCTTGGCGGCCAGCGCCTCGGCGCCATATGGTTTGACGATCATCGCGTAGTGAGATTGGCCAGTCTCAGGAATGAGGTCCCTGGCGTAGCCCGACGTCAGGAGCACCGCGATGCCGGGTCGCAGGCGTTGCGCCAGCGAAACCATTTCCATAACCGGCAGCGTTCCGGGCATCACGATATCGGTGAACAGGAGATCGAATTCCGCATCCTTGTTCAACAATGCCGCCGCGGCATCAGCGTTTTCCACCGAGGTCACGCGATACCCCCAGCCGCCGAGCATGTCGACCACCGCTCGCCGCACGTCATCGTGATCCTCGACAACGAGGATGCGCTCGCGGCCGGTCGGCACGACCATCGAATCCGTCGCTTTTTCGGCCACCGGGTCGAGCGTACGCGGCAGATAGAGCTTAACGCTGGTGCCCTGCCCAATAGCGCTGTCGATCCGGATATGACCGTTGGACTGGCGGACGAAGCCGTACACCATGCTAAGGCCCAGGCCCGTGCCCTTACCGTCGCGCTTGGTGGTGAAGAACGGATCGAAGGCCTGCGCCGTGACTTCCGGCGGCATGCCGGTTCCGGTGTCGCTCACGCCGACGAGAACATAGGCACCCGGCGTCACGTCGGGATGCAACATCGCATAGTTCCGGTCGAGGGTGACGTTCGACACCTCGACCCGCACCGTGCCGCCGTCGGGCATGGCGTCGCGCGCATTGATCGCAAGATTCAGGATCGCGTTCTCGAGCTGGCCCGAGTCGATCCGTGCGTTCCATGGGTTTGCGGGCATCGCCAGCTCGACGGTGATGCGCTCGCCGAGCGAATGCCGGAGCAGGTCGGCGAGATCCGACAGCAGTTTCGCGACATCGGTCGGCTGCGGAGCCAGCGGCTGCCGCCGGGCGAACGCCAAAAGCTGCTGTGTCAGACGTGCGCCGCGCTCGGCTGCCGCCGTCGCGCTCTGCAACCGCGCCACGACTCCAGGATTGGCACCGACGTCACCCTTCATGAGATCGAGGTTGGCCCGGATGACCTGCAGGATGTTGTTGAAGTCGTGCGCCATGCCGCCGGTGAGCTGGCCCGTGGCCTCCATTTTCTGGCCTTGCCGAAGGGCAGCCTCGTCCCGCAGTTGCTCGGTGATATCTACGCACCGCACCACTGCGCCGCCACCCGACATCTCGCCCCGCGACACTTCGAATTCACGCCCTTCGTGCGAAACGCGCGCGGTCAGGGTCCGGTCGGGCGCCTCGACGAGGAGATTCAAGGGTTCGAGCAAGGCGCGCATTGTCGGCAGGCGGCCTGACAGCAGCTGCTCCCTCGTCAGAGGACCACTCTTGACCGGGTCCCACCCCGCGAGCTGCACGAAGGGCTCGTTCCAGGCCACGACCGCCCCCTCGGCGTCGATCACGCAGATCGGATCGCGCAGGCTCTCGAGGGTCGTCTTGAGCAAATTTGAGCGTGCAAGAAGGTCACGTTGCGCACGCTCCAGTCGCCCAGCGCCGCCCACGATGATGACGATGCCAGCGACGAGGCATATGAAGGCGCCACTCAAGACCAGCAAACCGGCAATGTCGGCCTTGTTCTGCTCCGAACGCAGCGTCGCGAGCCGCCGGGCCAGCAACAGTCGCTGACCTTCGATGAACGTGTCGCCGATACCGCGGATCCGCTCCAGTGTTGCACCCGATTTGCCCGTGCGTGCCAATGTAAGCGCGGCTTCGCGCCCATGGATCTGATAGGTGGTCACTGTACTGGCGAGCCACTCCAGCTTTTCACCGACGAGAGAACGGAACTCCCTGACCTGTTGCGCGGCGTCAGGGTCGGCGGACGCAGCGGCCTCGAGCTGGCGGAGGCCGGCCTCGATGCGCAGGCGCGCCCGCTCATAGGGCCCCAGGTCGGTCATGTCGCCGGTCAGCAAGTAGCCTCTTTGACCGATCTCCGCGTCATGCAACGCAATCACGGTATCGCGCATCAACGACATGGTCTCGTAGGTCCCGACCACCAGGCGCTGCTGTCGAGCCGCTGAGTTGGAGTGCGTGATGGCCAACATCGCGCCGGCCGCGATTACCACGGCGACCGTCAATCCGACGATCAGCCCGGTCAGACGTGCGGCGCGTGGCACGCTAGGCATCCGCAGGAGGTCCCTTGGCCATCAAGAAGGTGAGCACGACCCGTGTGCCCCCGCCATCGCGCGGCAATATCGTCACCTCGCCTCCAAGCTGCATCGCCAGGCCGCGAATCAGGGTCAGTCCGAAGACACCCCGTCCGTCCGACCGGACCGGACCACTCCCCTTGTCTAGGCCGTTGTCGTCGATGACGAACGTGACCAGATCGTCGCTTTCGGTTGCTTCGATCCGAATCTCGGGCGTGTTGACACGGCTGAAATCGTGATCGAGGGCAGCGCTCACCACTTCGGTCACGATCAGGCCGACCGGAATGGCCGTATCGGGACCGACCGCCATGATCGGCGCGCGGATATGAAAACGCGGCGTCGCACGATTGTCGTTCGCACCGCCCACCGAGATCTGACGCACCAGATCGCTGATGAAGCGCTGGAAGTCGACCAGGGCCCAGCTCGTTCTCTCATAGAGATGCCGATGTAGGATCGAGAGGGTAAGAACCCGATTCTGGGCGTCGCCGAAGAAGCGGCGGATGCGTGGCGAGCGAATTTCGCCGGCCTGCAGGTTAAGCAGGCTAGAAATCATCTGGAGATTGTTCTTCACCCGGTGATGAATCTCGCGAAGCATATGATCGCGCTGCTCCAGCCCGGCCCTGAGTTCGGCCTCCCTGCTGGCGATCGCCTCCGCCATTGCCGTCACGCCCTCGCCGACCGACGAAAGTTCGGGTGTCCAGGGACGCGACGGAACGAAGGTGCCCGGCTCACCCCGGGCGACCTTGCCGGCAAAATCCCGGATATAGCGCAATGGGCGGACACACCAGCGGTCGGCGCCGAACCAGACGGCCAACAGCGCCAGGATGAGGGCCAGCATAACGAACAAAAGCCCATCTCCGGCCCGAGCAAGCGACACGAGTTCATCTGTCGCGGGCGTTGCAGCGATGGCGTAGATGGCATTCCCCGCGAGGGGCTGCACGTTGAAGGCGTAGAGCATGCCGTCCTGGCCATGATCCCGGAACGCCGTCTGGCGACCCGCGATCGCCGCGGCGATGCGGGCAGCCACAGGCAGTGCACGAACCGCTTCGGCCGTGCCCCCTACAGAAGCTCCGGCGCGATCGACCAGCGCCACCACGATGCCGCCGTCGGTCGGCATCGGCAACACCTTGTCGGCGAGGCTCCTGAGCGAGATGCCGATGGCACACATGCCGCCGAACTCGCCATTGCGCAGGATCGGCAAGGCCGCTGGCATGATGCTGAGGGCCGTCACCCTGCTCGCGACCTGGGCGCCGACCGAGAATGACTTCGTGTCTCGGACTTGGCGAAATATCTCGCGATCGGCAAATCCCATGCCGACCACGGTCCCGGTGCTCGAGCAGCGCGCGACGCCCTTGTCGTCGGTGACAAGTCCCGAGGAATACTCCCCTGGAAAGGCCTGGAGGATTCGGGCGAAGTAAATCTCGCAACCCGTGACGTCAGCCTGTCCCCCCTCAGCATTCGCGCTCTTCATCACGGCATCGTCGGAACACGCGGCGACCAGCAGCCGTCGCGTGCCTTCGATGAGCACGCTGTAGCGCGAGACGGCAAGCTCCGCAGCGATCGCCACCGCCTCGCTGCGCTGCCGTTCCGCGATCCTCGCCTCACTGTCGGCTTGCCATGCGGCGAGCGCGACAACCGGCAGAAAGACCGCAGTCACTAGAAGAGCCAGCTTCGTGCGCAGAGACCATCGGGCCAACATCGGCCGCGCCCGGTTCAGATCGAGACTGTGTGGAGCGCTTGGGCGATCGCCGCGCGAAGAAGGTCAGGGTCGAAAGGCTTCGAAATGACGAAGGCTGGCTCGACCCGCTTGCCGGTCAGCAACCTTTCGGGAAAGCCGGTCACGAAAATGACCGGCACGGACATGGACCCCATGATCTCGTTGACGGCGGAGATGCCGCTGTCGCCACCACGGAGCTGGATGTCCGCCAGCACGAGGTGAGGAGAATGTTTTCGGGCGAGCTCGATCGCGGCCTTTTCGGTCGCCGCGATGCCCACAACCTCGTGGCCCGCGTTGCGCACGATGTCGGCGACATCCAGCGCGATGATGGCTTCGTCCTCGATCACCAGGACACGAACCGACGCCACGCGCTGCAGTTCCTGCCGCGCCTCCTCCAGACCGCGTTCGGCCGTATCGATTTCGACGCCGAGGATTTCCGCGGCGTCACCTACGGTGAACCCTTCAAGCACCGTCAGGAGAAGAACTTGGCGTTGCAGAGGCGCCATATCGGTCAACGATTCCTTCAGCCGTCCGCTTACGCTTTCCGCACCTGTATTGCGCTCCAGCCCACCGAACGGCTGCTGAAGGCTATGGAACAGCTTGAATACGCCCAGCTTGGTGTCCGCGGCTTCTGCGATCAACTCCGGCTGGCGAACGGCCACTTCGGCACAGAGCCGGACCCATTCATCGCCGCGCTGCTGGGAGCCGCTCACGGCCCTGGCGTAACGACGCAAAAACGGCAGCGTTCTGGTGATCGCTTCGGACAGATTCCTCGTCACGGACTCGTTTGGCACGTCGGTCTCCCTGTATCCGCAACGCTAACATACTCACGCGTAACATGACGATCCAGAGGCGTACGGGAGTACAACCACCAGGTCGTCACATTACGTCGATCGCGAATCAAGCGGATGGTCTCTTGCGCTACCGCTAGTTCAGCCAGCCAAGCGCCCACATCAGGAGAAGCACGGGAATGGGAACTCCAACAAGCCACAAGAGTGCCGCGCGTCCCATCCTTCATCCTCCTCGATAGCGCATTGTCTCGAAACTCTAACAACAAACGTTCGAGCAGCCGATGGGTTCCCGGCAAGCCGTCAGCGGAAACCGAACTGCCGGCGCTACATGCGGCCGATCCAGTTGGTCACCTGCCGCTCCGCTTCGTCCTTGGCCAGCCCATACCGCTCCTGGATGCGGCCTACGAGCTGGTCCTGTTTGCCGGCGATCACCGTGATGTCGTCGTCCGTGAGCTTGCCCCACTGTTCCTTGACCTTGCCGGCAACCTGTTTCCAATTGCCTTCGATCCGGTCCCAGTTCATGACGCGTTCCTTTCCGTTGGAGTGTCGCGTGGTCGCGAATTGAGATTTAACGTTAGCCTTGTCGCGGAGTTGCTTGTGGGACCTTCCCCTGGCGTAGAGCGCCTGATTCCCCACATGGAGCGGAGTGCGCGCACTACAACATCGCCTCCTAGGGAACTGCTTGATCGATGATTATGGACGATATCGTGGCGCTGCTTCCGGACCTCCGCGCCTTTGCGCGCTTCATGTGCCGCGAGCGCGAGGCAGCGGACGATCTGGTGCAGAACACCGTGCTCGCAGCCCTCAACAAGCAGGAACAGTTCGAGCCGGGCACCAACTTGAAGGGCTGGTTGTTCACGATCATGCGCAATCGCTTCTATTCCGACCTGCGCTCTCAGCGCCGACGTCCTTCGGGAGTTGACTCCGACCAAGCCGCGCCGCTCGCCGCGGTCGACAATCCCGAGGCCACCGTTGCGATGAAAGAACTGTCGTCAGCCCTGTGGCAGCTGAGCGCGCAGGCCCGCGAGGCGCTCATCCTGGTAGGGGCTGGCGGCTTTTCGTACGAGGAGGCCTCGCGACTTTGCGGCTGCACGGTCGGCACCCTGAAGGTGCGCGTTTCACGCGCCCGCAAGCAATTGGCGCAGAAACTGAACGAATAAACGCTCAAAATATCATTCTAATTCAATGACTTAATATTAAATCAAAAACGATGTAACCTTTCGACCCTCGCCGTCATTACTTCGATACACAACGTATTAGGAGAGAAGTACATGGCCATCGATACAGCGACGACCACCCCTTCTACCACCAACAACGTTGGCGATTTTCACGCGCAGCTCACGGCGATCCTGCCGCGCCTGCGGATCTATGCATTGTCGCTGACGCGCAATCGCGACTCAGCGGACGACCTGGTACACGACACCGTGATCAAGGCTCTGGCTGGCCGTCAAAGCTTTCAGCCCGGAACCAACCTGGCGGCCTGGCTGTTCCGCATCCAGCGCAACGAATTCATCTCCGGTCTACGGCGCGTGCGCCCGACCGTGCCAGTCGATTCGACAATCGCTGAGACGCTCTCGCACCCTCCGCACCAGGAAAGCGGATTGATCATGCGTGAGTTCCTGACCGCTTTCTCCAAGCTGGCGCCCACGCAGCGCGAGGCTCTGCTGTTGGCCGTCGTAGAGGGCCTTCCCTACGAAACCATCGCCGCGCACACCAACGTGTCAGTCGGTACGGTCAAAAGCCGTATATCGCGCGCCCGTGACCGCCTGGAGCACCTGTTGGTGGACGGCGACGTCCAACAGTCCGAGAGCTTCGCCGAAGGCGACGATGATGCACCGGCTGCCCACTCCGCTTCGGCCAGCCTTTGAGACTTGCAATGATGGCTCTGTCTCCGCACAAAGCTCGAAAATGTGGCATAGTCGGCATGTGGTTTGGGGAGTGCAATGGAGCGGAGACGCGCCCGTCGAATGATCTGCCACCGGACGAAGGTATGTCATGGCAGATGACGAAAAACCGCGCGGTGGTCGGGCCAATAAATCGGCCCGACCGGGCGTGAAGACGCCGGACGAGCGTCCATTCGATCTTTGGCTTCAGAAGCAGTTGCACGCGATGTATGACGAGATCGCGAGCGAACCATTGCCGAACGACCTGCTCAAGCTCATCGACCAGGACGCCGCCGACTCCAAAACTGCCGATCAATCGGAGCCTCGCCGCAACAAGTAGCGCTTCGGCACTGCCACGGTAACAATTCGAAGCCGCCGATGGCGGCGTTCTGGAATCAGACTGGGCGGCGGGCAGCAACTTCGTTTTGCACACAGCGATCGTACGGCGCCGTGCCACGCGGGATGCCATACGACAGACAGGCGGTCTGCGAATCGGCCATTATCTGCGCATCGCTGTAACCGACGGCCACGCGACCGTACCGCCGTTGGTCTGCGACGCGTTGCTGGCATCGCGCATAGTCGGCGGAAGACGCCGCGAAGCCGTATCTCGCGCAGGGATCGTCGGCGACCACCACGGTCCGATTTTCGACCGCGCAAGCACCCGTAGCCGAGGCGACAAGTGCAAGCAGCAGTGCCTGCTTCATCATGGACAATCTCCTTAGGCAGCGACGCGCCGCCTTGGGTTGCCAACGGCTACGGCTGTTTCGGGTTCCGCGCTATGGCTATACTGAGCGATGTTTGGGGAGAGGAATAAACGATGAAGCTGTTCGATCTTTCCGGCCGCGTGGCCGTCGTCACCGGCGGCAATGGCGGCATCGGCCTCGGAATGGCGAAGGGCATGGCCAAGGCCGGCGCCGCGATCGTCGTGGCCGGACGCGACGCGGCGAAGAACGCGGCCGCCGTGGAGGAGATCCAGCGCCTCGGCGCGACGGCGAGTGCGATCGCGGTCGACGTGCTGAAGGAGGATTCCTGCCACGCCCTGATTGCCGAGACGGTCAAGCGGCATGACCGGCTGGACATCCTGGTCAACAACGCCGGCATGAGCATTCGCAAGCAGCCGCAGGACTTCACCGCGGCGGAGTGGCACATGGTCCTCGACAGCAATCTGACCAGTGCGTTTCTGTGCAGCCAGGCCGCCTATCCGGCGATGAAGAAGGCCGGCGCTGGCAAGGTGATCAACATCGGCTCGATGATGTCGATCTTCGGAGCGGCCTTCGCGACCGCCTATGCCGCCAGCAAGGGCGGCATGGTGCAGATGACCAAGGCGATGGCCACCGCCTGGGCCAAGGACAACATCCAGGTGAACGCGATCCTGCCGGGCTGGATCGACACCGCCCTCACCCGACGCGCGCGCGAGCAGGTGGAGGGCCTCCACGAATCGGTGCTCAAGCGCACGCCGGCAGCACGCTGGGGCGTGCCCGACGATTTCGCCGGCATCGCGGTGTTCCTGGCAGCACAAGCCTCGGATTTCGTCACCGGCGCCGCCATCACGGTCGACGGCGGCTATTCCGTCCAGGCTTGAGGTCGTCCTACGGCGACTCGACCTTGCAGTTGGCACGGTCGACGAAGAGGCTGGTCTTCGGCCCATAGACGGTAAGCCCGACGCGCACGCCGCCGCCGACGGCCGGAACGAGGACACGCGTTTGCTCGACCGGCTTGCCGGCGTTCGAGAACTGGCAATGCAGCAACGGAGCAATGGTTCTGTTGCTGTTGTTGTTCAGGTATAGCACCACCTGCCAGCGCTGCTCCGGAACGGCGCGCAGGCTCGCGTTCTCGATATTGACGAGCGGCACCGTGGGCCCGGCCGTGATCGGCACGGCGCCGAGAGGCGTGACCTTCGGCCTCTGGACGATCACGCCATCGACGCTGGCAGCCTGAGCCAATGGATCGAAGGCGCGGTCGGCCGGTGTGTTCGGCCCGGGCACAAGACCGACGTTGTTCGGTGTCCAGATCTGACCTGTTTTGGGATCGCGAAACTCCGGGACGCCGGCGGAGGCCGATACATCGACGTTGCTGCGCGGAGCCTTGGCGTGGGCAGGCGCGGCGAGCGCCAGCACCGCGAGGCCGACAAGAACCTTCATGCTCGATCCGCGAGATCCGTACATCGCCATCCTCCCCGACCTTCGGGTTAGCTGCCGCCGCCGCCCCCGGACTGCGGAAAGAAGTTCGGGTTGCGCCGCAATTCGGCGCTACGCGCTTCCGGCGGCAGGGCCTTGAGCTGCATGAAGTAGGAAAGTTGCCGCTGGGCGCTCGCTTCGTCCAGATCCTTTCGACTCACTTGCAGCGCATTCTCGAGGTCGCCGGCCATGGCGTAGCTGAAGGCCAGGTTCTGCCGCACCCGCCCGTCCGCCGCCCGACTGTTGGCGATCGGCACGAGTTGGGCGATCGCCTCCTGCGGGTTTCCTGAAATCGCCAACGACAAGGCAAAATTATTCCGCAGCGGCAGATAGTCCGGGGCCACCTCGATGCCTTGGCGATACTTCGCCTGAGCCTCGGCGTGTCGGCCCTGCATGTCCAGAACGACGCCCAACGCGTTCAGCGAGCGATAGTCGCGCGCATCCGCCTGCAGCGCCGCCTCGAGCTGCCGCGCCGCCAGATCGGGCTGGCCCATGGAAATCAATGCCGATGCCAACCCTCGCCGCGCGGCCTGGTTGCTGCTGCGTTGCACCAGCACGTCGCGGAACAGGGCAGCCGCCTCATCGGGGGCGCCAACCGACAAGAAGGACTGGCCGAGCCCGAGCTTGGCTTCGACCCCGTCCGGTTTCATCTGCAAGGCCCGGGCGTACAGCGGGATCGCCGAATCGAAATTGCCCACCTTGCGGGCCTCGTCAGCCTGCTCCACCGACGAATCGTAAC
>LNFM01007594.1_pt1 | contig 16877 bp, 18 predicted proteins | sample 596031 | NCBI WGS metagenome assembly LNFM01 (sample SAMN04254537, study PRJNA301005) | activated carbon metagenome | isolation source: dual media filters at the Ann Arbor, Michigan drinking water treatment plant | place: USA: Ann Arbor
CGCTTGAACTCGTCGCTGTAGTTGCTCGTCCCAATGTCGGCCTCCTAGCCTCAAAGTTAGAGGGCAAAGCGTCTACAAATCTAGGGACACCTCACCTGACCAACCCGCTCTATGCCGGACGGATCCGCCACAAGGACAAAGTCTATCCGGGCCAGCATCCAGCGATCATCGATCCAGCCATCTGGGACGCGTTTCAGGAACGCCTGACTACTGAGGCTGCCCGCAGCCGTGGCCGGTCGAATGCGGCCGAGACGTCGCCATTGGTGGGCAGGCTATTCGATGAGACCGGGGACCGCCTGACCCCAAGCCATTCCTGTAAGAACGGAAAGCGCCTGCGCCATTATATCTCCCGCCGGCTCGTCACCGAGAGGCGCCATCAACACCCCGATGCCTGGAAGTTGTCGGCCCGAGATTTCGAGACCGGGATTGCAGGAGAAGATCCAGCATGTGGCGAACGACTGCGACCGGGAGGGCAGCGCCGATCTATGGGCACCGTTGCCGTGCCGCGCCGATCTCTAGCAGGGCAGCATCCTCCTGCGGCTCGACCGCAAGGTTCTGGCGGAACAGCTCGGTATCGCAGCGGACCGCATCGACAGCGCCGCGCGACGGATCCGCGCCTCCTTCCAGATGCAAGGCCGCGGCGTCGAGGCCCGCATTGTCCTCGGTGCCGCCATGCCCCATGTCGATCCGGTGCTGGCGAAGAACACCCTGATGGCACAGCGCTGGTATGCCGCCATCAAGGCCGGCGGTGCTGTCAGACTAATGCGAACCAGTCTCCGTTACCCCAGCCCCACCTTCCAATCAGGCAGCGAGAAGGCCGCGCCACTCGGCGAGAGCGGCGGCGCGGGTCTGCTTGTAGGTGTTGCGATCTTGGAGGTGGCGCTCCGTCGGAAAGTGGTTGTGGACCGAGGCATGGACCGAAGCGAACTTCTGTAGCGTTCGCATGCGCCGGAACCGCAACATTGCCCGCTCTCGTCGTCGGAACGGCAGATGCGAATTCTCTGCCCGGTTGTTGAGCCAGCGCCCCATCTCGCGATCGTCGCCGCGGCCGAGTTCCTTCAAAGCATCGCCGTAGGAACGAAGCCTGTCAGTCACGATAGTCTCAGGTCTCCCATGGCGTTTCATGGATTTCCTGAGGAATTTCAATGCTGCCTTGCGAACCCGGGTCTTGGTGACGATCCTTTCCAGCACCTCGCCCTCGTGATCGACAGCCCGCCAAAGGTAGTACGTCATGCCGTTGATCTTCACGTAGACCTCGTCCATGTGCCACTGCCATTGTCGGCACGTGCGCATCGCCTCGACACGTTTACCGCGGATCTCGGCGGCGAACATTGGGCCGAACCGGTTCCACCAGTACCGCACGGTCTCGTGGCTGATCTCGATACCGCGCTCGTGCAGAAGATCCTCGACATTGCGAAGCGAGAGCGGGAAGCGGATGTAGAGCATCACCGCCAACCGGATGATCTCTGGGCTGGTTTTGAAGTACCGGAAAGGGGAACGTTTCGTCATCCCAGCAGGCTAGCGCCGCCCCCCGGTCGTCTCAATCCAAGTTCCTCTGACAACACCTCGCCGGTGGATTGTTGGAAATCATGGGCGTCGATGACGAGCCTGAAGATGATGACCAAGACGATACCGAATAGTGGCAACCGCTTATTCTTTTGAGGGGCGCATTGTGGGGTGATCTGTCAGATCGCTCATTTTATATAATAAAATCAATGGATAGTGGCGGAGACGAAGGGATTCGAACCCTCGAGACCCTTTCGGGTCTGCGCCCTTAGCAGGGGCGTGCCTTCGACCACTCGGCCACGTCTCCGCCTGCCCGTTTATCGGGGCGCCGTGATGGGGGCAAGCAGAAAGCTTCGCGCGTGGCGCAGGGTTGCAGAGAAGGCTTCTGTTCCGCAAAGGGCCGCACTAACCTGCCGCAAAGGATCGGCCGGGCGGCGCTTCGGACCGGTCGGACGCCAGCACGGGATACCAGAGAAATGACCCTTCCTGCCCAGGCCCAGATCGTCGTCATCGGGGGCGGCATCATCGGCTGTTCAACGGCCTACCACCTGGCCCGCGACCACAACGCCGACGTCCTTTTGCTGGAGCAGGGGAAGATCACTTCGGGCTCGACCTGGCATGCGGCGGGGCTGGTGGGGCAGTTGCGGTCCTCGGCGTCGATCACGCGGGTGCTCAAGTATTCGGTCGAGCTCTACAAGGGCCTGGCCGCCGAGACGGGCCTGGATACCGGCTGGAAGATGACGGGCTGTCTGCGGCTGGCGACAAACCCCGACCGCTGGACCGAGTTCAGGCGGCTGGCGACCACCGCGCGTAGTTTCGGGATGGAGATGGAGTTGATCGGGCCGGACGAGGTCAAGCGGATTTGGCCGCTGATGGACACCTCGGACCTGATCGGCGCGTCGTGGTTGCCGACGGACGGGCAGGCCAGCCCGTCGGACATCACGCAATCCCTCGCCAAGGGCGCACGGATGCATGGGGCGAAGATCCATGAAGGCGTCAAGGTCACCGGCTTCCGGATGGACGGCCGCCGGATCACCCATGTCGAGACCGATCAGGGCGCCATTGCCTGCGACACGGTGGTGAACTGCGGCGGCATGTGGGCCCGGCAAGTCGGCGCGATGGCGGGGGTGGCGGTGCCGCTGCATCCGGTCAAGCACCAGTATATCGTGACCGAAAAGATCCCCGGCCTTTCGCCCGATGCGGCGACCCTGCGCGACCCCGACCGGCGGACCTACTTCAAGGAGGAAGTCGGCGGTCTGGTGATGGGCGGCTACGAGCCGAACCCGCAGGGCTGGGTCACCGGCGACATCCCGGAGAACTGGGAGTTCCGGCTGTTCGACGACGACTACGACCACTTCGGCCAGCACCTGGAACAGGCGATTGCCCGCGTCCCGGCCCTGGCCGATGTGGGCGTCAAGCAGATGATCAACGGGGCGGAAAGCTTTACCCCGGACGGGAACTTCATCCTCGGCCCCGCGCCCGAATGCGCGAACATGTATGTGGGGGCGGGGTTCAACGCCTTTGGCATCGCCTCGGGCGGTGGGGCAGGGTGGGTGCTGGCGGAATGGGTGATGCGGGGCGAGGCGCCGCTTGATCTTTGGGCCGTCGACATCCGTCGCTTCTCAAACCTCCACCGCGACCGGGATTGGGTGGCTGAACGTACGCTTGAAGCCTATGGCAAGCATTACACCGTCGCCTTCCCACATGAAGAATATGCCTCTGGCCGTCCCCGCATCGTCTCGCCGCTGTACGACCGGCTGACTGCGGCGGGGGCGGTCTTCGGGTCCAAGCTCGGGTGGGAGCGGCCGAACTGGTTTGCACCCAAGGGGATGGAACCGAAAGACGTGTATTCCATGGGACGGCAGAACTGGTTCGATCCGGTCGGGGACGAACACCTGCATGTCCGCGCCCATGCCGGGGTCTTTGACCAGTCGTCCTTCGCCAAGTACGAACTGTCCGGCCCCGGCGCGGCCGAGGCGCTGGAGGCGATCTGCGCGAACCGGGTTGCGCGGGATGTCGGCCGCCTGACCTATACCCAGCTTCTGAACACGCGCGGGGGGATCGAGGCAGACCTGACCGTCGCGCGGCTGGCGGATGATATGTTCTACATCGTCACCGGCACCGGGTTCCGCACGCATGACTTCGGCTGGATTGCTGACCACCTGCCGGGGCAGGGGGTCAGCTTCCGCGATGTGACCGAGGCGTGGGGCACGCTGTCGCTGATGGGGCCACGGGCGCGGGATATTCTGGCCAAGGTCACCGACGCGGACGTTTCGAACGCCGCCATGCCCTTCGGGTCAGCCCGCGAAATCCGGGTGGCCGGGGTCGAGTGCCGGGCGCTGCGGGTGACCTATGTCGGCGAGCTTGGGTGGGAGCTGCACATCCCGATCGGCGATCTGGGTACGGTCTATGACGCTTTGATGGCAGTGGACCCGGACCTGCGCCCGGTGGGATACCGGGCGCTGGAATCCCTGCGGCTGGAGAAAGGCTATCGCGCCTGGTCCTCCGACATCACCCCGAACGACACGCCGTTCGAGGCGGGACTGGGCTGGGCGGTCAAGATGAAATCAGGCTTGCCCTTCCTGGGTCGCGCGGCCTTGGAGGCGAAGGCTGGTCAACCCTTGGGCAAGCGGCTGGTCAGCTTTACCGTGGACGCACCGGATGCGGTGCTGGTCGGGCGCGAGACGATCCTGCGCGACGGCAAGCCGGTTGGGTATCTGACTTCGGGCGGCTATGGCTACACGGTCGGCGCAAGCATCGGCCTGGGCTATGTGCGCAGTGATGCGGGCGTGACCGATGACTGGTTGAGACAGGGACGCTATGCCCTGGTCATCGCGGGCGAGGAGACACCTGCAGAGCTGGCTTTGGCACCGCTCCATGATCCGGACGGCGCGCGCATCCGGGCTTAAGCCGCTGCCAACGTGCCCCGGTCCCGACTTCCGGAACCGGGGGCGCAGGTGCAATCAGGCCGCGTTGTTCAGGGTTTCCAGACGCGACACGAGGTCGTTGAAGAGACCGACATCAACCGCGACGGGCGCGGGCTGGTGCGGGTCGGGCAGCGCGATGATCAGGTCGTCGAACAGCATCGCCTCTTCCTTGGCAAGCTTTGCGATGGTCGGATCGGGGTCGCGCATCAGAAGGTCCAGCTCGCCCCGTGCCGACATGATGATCGCCCAGGCATCCTGATACGCTGGGACAGCCGTCGGCCCCGAGGCATTGATCATCGCCGCGGCATCACCCGCCATTGCGTGCACCGCCAGGATCGTATCCGCCGAAGTCGGAGCCAGCTTGCTGCGCGCCTGTTGCAACCCACCTTCGACAGCCGAGAACGCCGCCATTACCGCGTCCTTGTCCGGGGCCGCCTCAAGCGCCTGAAGCAAGGGCTCAAGGTCCGGGGCGCCGACCTTGGCCAGGCTTTCCCGGATCTCAGGGAATATATGCGCGCGCGGTGTCCTGAAATGCGACCCGTCCGGGTTGGTCAGGCCTTCGTCCAGGAACAGAAGGCCAAGCTGCAGCGCGGACCGGATTTCACCGATGCCAGCCAGCACCCGCACGGTGTCATTGCTGGACGCTTCGACGCTGATCAGGTTCGTCGCGGGCAGGTGCAGAGCGTTGGTCCGGAACCCTTGGGCCACCGGCGGTGACGCAGCGGTCGCGGCGGCCAGGGCGGACAAAGCGACGACAGCAAGGGGACGCTGCAGGCGGGAGAAGGGCTTGGTGGCGGGATTTTTCATGCTGAACTCCGGGTCGGCATTCGACCCCTGCGGATCGAACAAGGGATGCGCTATCTTGCTGCAAGGCAGCTGGGCAGGCAGTGCACCGAGCAATGTGGCCATTCTTTGAAAGGCCGAAGGCATTCCTGTTGCGGCGGTATTCAGGCGACGCGGCATGGCTGATCACGCGCGTCCGGCTGCCTCTGGGCAGTGGCCGCAGATGATGCCATGATGACCGGCAAATGACTTCTGGGATCACCTGATGGAAACTGAATTCACCCCCTGGGCATCGCTGGGCGGCGGTGCCTTGATCGGCCTCGCAGCGGTGCTGCTGATGGCCCTGCATGGTCGCATCTTCGGGGCGACCGGGATCTTGAGCGGGCTGTTGCGCTTTGACGATTCGTCCGACTGGACCCTGCGCGCAGCGCTTGTCGCGGGAATGGCAGCGGGGCCGCTGGCCTATCTTCTGATGACGGGCGCGATGCCTGTGATCGACCTGCCGGTGTCGATGGCCGAGGTTATCGTCGGCGGCGTGGTGGTTGGGGTCGGCGTCAGCTATGGCGGCGGCTGCACCTCGGGCCATGGTGTCTGCGGCAATGCCCGGTTCTCGCGCCGGTCGATGGTGGCGACGGTCACCTTCATGGTCACGGCTTTTGCCACAGTCTACGTCACCCGTCACGTTCTGGGGGCCTGAATGCGCATCCTGTCCGCCCTCGTCATCGGCCTGATCTTCGGTTTGGGCATCTCGCTGTCCGGCATGATCAACCCGGCCAAAGTGCTGAACTTCTTCGACCTCGCCGGAACCTGGGACCCAAGCCTGGCCTTCGTCATGGGCGGAGCGCTTGCCGTTGCCATACCGGGTTACTGGGTCGTGCTGCGCCGCCCCGCGCCGGTCATGGACCTGCGCTTCCAGCTGCCCGACACCCGCAAGATCGACCGGCGGCTTGTGCTTGGCTCGGCCACCTTCGGCGTGGGCTGGGGGATCGCCGGGTTCTGTCCCGGCGGGGCGCTGCCGGCGCTGGGGACCGGCCGTCTTGACGTGGTCGTCTTCATCGCTTCGTTGATCCTTGGCCTTCTGATCGCCCGGTTCCTGCAGCAGCGAGGCCTTTCGCGTAAACCAGCCTGACGAAGGAGGAGATCATGACCGTCCATCCAGACCTGTCCGTGACACCCGAAGTGAAGGGCTTTTTCGACCCGGCGACCAACACCATCAGCTATGTGGTGAAGGACCCCGCCTCGAACGCCTGCGCCATCGTGGATTCGGTGATGGACATCGACTACGCCGCAGGTCGCATCACCTATGACCATGCCGACGAGATCATCGCCCATGTCCGGGACCATGGCCTGAAGGTCGAGTGGCTGATCGAGACCCATGTGCATGCCGATCACCTGTCGGCCGCGCCCTATATCCAGCGGCAACTGGGCGGCAAGATCGGCATCGGGCGCAACATCACCGTGGTGCAGGACACCTTCGGCAAGGTGTTCAACGAAGGCACCGAGTTCCAGCGCGACGGGTCGCAGTTCGACCGGCTGTTCGATGACGGCGACGTCTACCAGATCGGCGCGATGACCTGCACCGCGATGCACACGCCCGGCCATACGCCGGCCTGCATGACGCATGTGATGGGCGATGCTGCCTTCGTCGGCGATACGCTCTTCATGCCCGATGGCGGCTCGGCCCGTGCCGACTTTCCGGGGGGAGATGCGGGGCAGCTTTACGACAGTATCCAGAAGGTGCTGTCCCTGCCGGACGAGACCCGCCTGTTCATGTGCCACGACTATGGCCCGAACGGGCGGGACATCCGCTGGGAGACGACAGTCGCTGACGAACGGGAGCACAACATCCATGTCGGCAATGGCACCAGCCGCGAGGCCTTTGTCGCAATGCGCACGGCGCGGGATGCGACGCTGGCCATGCCCAAGCTGATCATTCCGTCCTTGCAGGTGAACATGCGGGGCGGCGATCTCCCCGCACCAGACGAAAAAGGTCAGCGCTTTCTGAAAGTGCCGATCAACGGGCTGTGACGCGAACGGCGCGAGGGGGCGGTGCCGAAGGGGCTGGGTGGAAGCGGTCAGCCGGGGTGACCAGGCAGCGCGATTGCCTTGCAGCTTGGAAGCGGGAAAGCCGACGGCCCGCATTGAAAGGCGCGGCCGCCATAGTGGGAGCCGCGCCGAAAACCACGTCGAATGGTAAGAGGTCAGCTTCCTGACGGCGGCGTGACTGGCGGGGTATCGTCATTGCCGCAAGCGATTGCGCAGACCAGAACCAGACCCACGACGACCGGGACGATCCAGCCCGACCGGGGCGATTCTGCCACCACTTCCGGCTGACCTTCTTCCTCGATGACCATCGGTCCACCGGCAAAGCTGGCGGTGGCGCCCAATGCCAACGAAAACGCCAATACGGCGGGTGCAAGTTTCTTCATTTGCTCTTCCTCATGTCTTGTTGCGGCTCTGATCCGGCCGATGATCGACGGTTGCTCTACACCGTCAGAAATTCAAGCTTTACCAGAAGGGATCAAAGCGACCCGCAGGCAGGTGTGCCAGACTTGCTGCACTTCCTGCTTTGCCCCTGTCACGCGCAGGCGTTGACTTGCGCCCTGAGCATCGGGCCGTAGCCGACCGGCAAGCGGGCAAAAGAAAAACGGCAGCGCCAGAGGCGCCACCGTTCAAATCGGACAATCGCAGGTTTCGCCGTCGTCAGGAATCAGACAGCGAAGCTGCGTCTGTCATTATTCAGCGGCGGTGTCGTCGTTCCCGCAAGCGATAGCGCAGATCAGAACCAGGCCCACGACGACCGGAACGATCCAGCCCGAACGCGGCGAGTCAGCAACGACTTCCGGCTGGCCTTCTTCTTCAACCATGACCGGGCCACCAGCAAAAGCGGTCGACGCGGTGAACGCGGTGGTGAGCGCCAGGACAGATGCAGCAATACGTTTCATTTCCAGTTTCCCTTATTTCACGCGACGGCTTCGACCCATCGGATGGGTTCACATTGCATCGGGTTTCTGGAATTGCAAGCGCGTTGGTGAATGTGTTGCGCAAGGGTTTTGACCTGTACCAAACTTGCCTCACACCTCTGTGCAAAGCGTCCTGCAGGCCGGATCATCGGCTGCACTTGGGGCCATTACCTGGTCCGTCTGGTTCACGACACCTGTTGCCGTGAAAAGACGAAAGCCTTGGTCGGCGTTGTGGTCACCTGTGCGATTCGGTTCAAACTGCAGACCGTCAGACGCTGTCCGATCCGCCAACTTCTGGACACAACCTATCGCGCGCACCGAAAACCTGACGCGGCAAACCTGGTCGGCTGCCGCGTCAAGACTTAGCTGTCGAAGCCGATAATCAAGGGATCGGGGCCGGCGGGGCCGGCGGCGTCGGGGTCGGATCATCGTCATTGCCACAAGCAATGGCGCAGATCAGGACCAGGCCGACAACGACCGGAACGATCCAGCCGGACCGGGGCTCAGCAGCCTCGACCATCGGCTCCTCTTCAACCACAACCGGCCCACCAGCATAGGCAGCGGAAGCAGTCATGGCGAGCGCCAGAAGCGGCGCAGCAGACTTCATCATGGAGTTTTCCTTTCTGTTGTCCGGAGACATCCGGTACCGGAGTTTACCGGTGCCTCGAAAAAACTAGCAGCAGAGAGGAACGGCACAACGGATTCGTTGCCCGATGCGCCAATGAGTGCCAAAGTTTGGCTTAATTGCAACAGAACCAAGGCCATCGGCCAGGTTTCAGGCCAACAGGCGAACTGCTTCAAGTCCGTTAAGCGACCCTGGTCTTGGCCAGGCCAAGAGGCTGCGAGGACGTGTCTTACTTTTCTTCAACGGGCTCGGGATCGTCGCCGCCGCCGCACGCAACCAGGCACACAAGAACCAGAGCGCCCAGAATCGGCAGGATGCCAACCGAACGGACAGTCTGTTCCTCGATCACTTCGTTATTGCCTTCCTCGATGATCACCGGACCGCCGGCATGAGCAACCGAGGCACCAAGAACAGCCACAGCAAGCACAGCCGATTTCAGGAAATCCTGCATTCTCATCTCTCCATGTCCCACGTGCTGCGGCTTAGCTGTCGCAGTCTCGTCATAAACGCTTAGTGCGCGATCGGGGCCACCGCAATCAATCCGGGCCGGTGGAAACAATTTCTCCACAGGAATCTGGCCGATTTCGCCAATAGGTTGTGGTCCTGCGCGACGTTGTCGCAACCCTTGCGACGGCGCGGGCAACGCAATCGCCGTCAGAACATGCCGGGAACGACCTGATCCGGCGGTCGGTGGCCGTCAGCGAAGGTCTTGATGTTGATGATGACTTTCTCGCCCATCTCGACCCGGCCTTCTAGAGTGGCCGAGCCCATATGCGGCAAGAGAACGACGTTCGGCAGCTCAAGCAGGCGCGGGTTGATGTCGGTGCCGTGCTCGTAGACATCCAGACCGGCGCCAGCCAGTTCCCCGGCCCGCAGTGTCCGGGTCAGGGCGTTCTGGTCGATCACCTCACCGCGCGAGGTGTTCACCACGACCGCAGACGGCTTCATCAGCTTTAGCCGACGCGCGTTCAGAAGATGAAAGGTCGACGGCGTATGCGGGCAGTTGACCGAGACGATGTCCATCCGCGCCAGCATCTGGTCCAGACTTTCCCAATACGTCGCCTCGTGTTCGGCCTCGACCTCGGGCCGCAGGCGTTTGCGGTTGTGGTAATGTACCTGCAGCCCGAAGGCCCGCGCCCGGCGCGCCACCGCCTGGCCGATCCGCCCCATCCCCAGGATCCCCAGTCGCCGCCCGCCCAGCCGCCCGCCCAGATTGGCCATCGGCGACCAGCCGGACCAGCTGCCCGAATGCATGATCTGCAGGCCCTCCGGGATATGCCGGATTACCGACAGCATCAGGGCCATCACCATGTCCGCGGTATCTTCGGTCGAAACGCCCGGCGTGTTCGAGACCAGTATGCCGCGCTGCCGGGCCGTCGCGACGTCGATGTGATCGAACCCGGCCCCGTAATTGGCGATCAGCTTCAGCTTTTCGCCCGCCTGCGCCAGCAGCCCCGCATCGATGGTATCGGTGATGGTCGGCACCAGCACATCCGCCCGGCGCATCGCGTCGGCCAGCTCGTCGCGCGTCATCGCCACATCCGGATCGCGCAGTTCGACGTCGAACAGCTCTTTCATCCGCGTCTCGACCACCTCGGGCAACCGTCGCGTCACGACCACAGTCAGGTGGCTGGCAGGCATGGCGATCTCCCAACTCTTCCAAGGACCCGGGCACTTCCAAATCCGGCGTCCTTGGGGCAAGGTGCAGCCAAGCGGGGCGATGCACAAGTCCCGGTGAGCGGTAACGGTGGCGGTGACGCGGTGGCGGCACCCGATGAGGCGACAAGATGATGCGGATTGCAGGCGTTCTGGCACTTCTGGGTGCGCTGTGCGGCACTTCCCTGTCGGCCCAGGAGACCGATTCCCCGGTGACCTCCGACAAGCCCCCGGAAAAGCAGTGCCAGCCCGATGTCGGCTGCGTGACCAACCTGCCGTTGCCGCGCTATGTGTCGCTGAAGGGCAGCGAGGGCAATGCGCGCCGCGGGCCTGGGCTGACGCACCGGATCGACTGGGTCTTCACCCGCGCCGGCATGCCGCTTCGGATCACGGCGGAATACGAAAACTGGCGCCGGGTCGAGGATTCCGAAGGCGCGGGCGGCTGGGTGCACTATTCGCTTCTGTCCGGAGTGCGGAGCGTTCTGGTGACGCTGGACATGGCCGAACTGCACGACAGCCCCGAAGCCCGGTCCACCGTGGTCGCCCAGGCGGAACTCGGCGTTGTCGGGCGCGTGCTGGAGTGCAAACCCGACTGGTGCCGCGTGTCGCTGGATGGGACGCGCGGCTGGGTCCAGAAAACCGCACTCTGGGGCGTCAAGTCCGATGAAATCATCGAATAACCCGCCCGACGGCAAGGTCCGCTTGACGCTTTCGGCGGGCATCGCCTCGGTGCTGGTGGCCGGGGTGCTGGTGGCCCTGAAGCTTTGGGCGCTGGCCGAAACCGGGGCCCTCTCCATCGCCGCATCGCTGGCTGACAGCGCGATGGACCTCATCATGTCGCTCGGGGCAGCCGCCGCCATCATCTATGCCGCCCGACCGGCGGACGAGGATCACGCCTTTGGCCATACCTCGGCCGAGGATCTGGCTGCGCTGGGGCAGTCCGCCTTCATCATGGTTTCGGCAGGGCTGATCAGCTGGACGGCCGTCGCCCGCCTGTCGTCCGATACGCCGCCGGAACTGGCATCCGAGGGCCGTGGTCTGATCGTCATGGTGATTTCCATCGCACTGACCCTTGGCCTGGTCTGGTGGCAGGGCAGGGTGGCCCGGAAAACCGGAAGCAAGGTGGTCGCGGCGGACCGGCTGCACTATCTGGGGGACCTTCTGCCCAGCCTGGGCGCCATCCTTGCCCTGTGGATTTCCAGCCAGTTCGGGATCGGATCGGTCGACGCGGTGGTTGCGCTGTTGGCGGCAGGGGTGATGGCCATCGGCGCGCTGCGGATCGGCAAGGATGCCTGGGACGCGCTTATGGACCGCGCGGCGGATCCCGAGATCCTGGACGGCATCGCCGGGATTGCGCGCAACTGGCCGGGGGTGCGCGGGTTTCACGATCTGAAGACACGCCGGGCGGGCAGCCGCGTCTTCGTCAACCTGCATATCGAACTGGACGGCGACCAGTCCTTGCGCGAGGCGCATGACATCGGTGCGGGCTTACGCCGGGCCATCCTTGCCGCCTATCCGCAGGCCGATGTCATCATCCACAAGGACGTGCATGGCGATTAAGACTTTGGTCTTGTGCCATCCAGTTGACTCTCTGACACAATTCGTCTTTTATACGCACGTATAACAGGTGATCCGATGCAACCCGCCCGCCGTCTCTACCGTCGCGAAAGCGAAGAGAATCGCCGTTCGGCCCTGATTGCCGCCACGCAGGAACTGGTCGCTGAAGGCGGTCCCGAGGCTGCCACCGTCCGCGCCATTGCCGAGCGTGCGGGGGTCACCCCGGGCCTGATCCGGCACTATTTCACGTCCAAGGACGAGTTGAACCGCGCGGCCTATCGCACCCTGATGGACGGGATGACCGCCAAGGGGTCGGACGCCATCGAAGGCGTGGGCGCGCAACCGGCCGAACGTCTGGCCGCCTTCATCGCAGCCTCTTTGCGTGCGCCGGTGCTGGACGCAGGCGCTGTGGTGCTGTGGGCGGGCTACATGCACAAGGTGCGCAGCGATCCCGATCTTCTCGCCGTGCACGAGGCGGGCTATCTGGCCTATCGCGACACCCTGCAGCGGCTGATCGAGGCGCTGCCGCGCGAAACGCAACCGGGTCAGACCCGCCGCGAGGCGATTGCCTGCAACGCGCTGATTGACGGGCTCTGGGTCGAAGGCTCGCTGTTGCACGCGATCTTTGCGCCGGGCGAAGTGGTCTCGATCGGGCTCGACTCGGCCGGAACGCTTCTCGGGATCGACCTCTTGGCCCATACCGCCCTGCTGCCGGACTTTGGAAGGAAAGACGCATGAGATACGCCTCTGTCACCGACCGGCTGTCTGGATTGGGCGGGGCCAAATGGGCGCTGCACGCCCGGGCCCGCGCCATGAAGGCCGCCGGAGAGGATATTATCGAGCTGACCATCGGTGAGCCTGACGTGCCGACACCGCCCCGCTTCATCGACGCGGCGGCCCGGTCGATGGCTGCGGGCCGAACCGGCTATTCCAACGGGCGCGGTGAGCCTGGCGTGGTCGCGGCCCTCGCCGCCCGCTATTCCGCCCGCCGCGGGCGCGAGATCGGCCGCGACCAGATCATGTGCCTGCCCGGCACCCAGACCGTGCTCTACGGCGTGCTGCGCGCTCTGGTCGAGGCCGGGGATGAGGTGCTGATCGGCGACCCGATGTATGCCACCTACGAAGGCCTGATCACCCAGACCGGCGCACAGGTCGTGCCGGTCCCGCTGCGCCCTGAACAGGGGTTCCGCATGCAGGTCGCCGATGTGGCCGCCCGGATCACGCCCCGCAGCCGCGTCCTGTTCCTGAACACCCCGCATAACCCCACTGGCGCCGTCCTGCGGGCCGAGGATATCCGCGCTTTGGGCGCATTGGTCAAGGCACATGACCTCTGGATCCTGTCGGACGAGGTTTATGAGGACCTCGTCTTCCCGAACGTGCCCTTCGCCTCGCCCTTGGACTTCCCCGAACTGGCCGAACGCACCATCGTCGCCTCTTCGATCTCCAAGTCCCACGCCGCGCCCGGCTTCCGCTCCGGCTGGTGCGTCGGCCCGGCCGAGTTCACCGCACGGATGCTACCACTTTCAGAAACCATGCTTTTCGGCTCTCAACCCTTTATCGCTGACCTGACTGAACTTGCAGTTTCCGAACCTTCGCCGGTTGCTGACGGCATGGTCGCCCGTTTCTCTCACCGCGCCGCGATCCTTGCGCGGACGCTGGACGGGGTCGGTGGGTTGCGCGTGCACCGGCCCGAGGCGGGCATGTTCGCCCTGGTCGATGTCCGCGCCACCGGGCTGTCGGGCGAGGCCTTTGCCGGCGGACTTCTGGATCACCATAAGGTCGCCGTCATGCCGGGCGAAAGCTTTGGCGCCGGGCTGTCGGGCTGGCTGCGCCTGTCGCTGACGCAACCGGACGACCGCACCACAACCGCCGCCACCCGCATCGCCGCCCATGCGGCCAGCATTCTGGGGAACGCAGCATGACCACTGTCGGCATCCGCCTTGTCGAAGGCCTGATCGCGCGTGGGATCGACACCGTTTTCGGCATCCCCGGCGTCCACACCATCGAACTGTACCGCGGCCTTGCCGCAGCCCAAGGCAAGATCCGCCATGTCACTCCCCGCCACGAACAGGGCGCGGGCTTCATGGCCGACGGCTACGCCCGCGTCGCAGGCAGACCGGCGGCCGCCTTCGTCATCACCGGCCCCGGCCTCACCAACACCCTGACCGCCATGGCCCAGGCCAAGGCCGATTCCGTGCCGATGCTCGTCGTCTCCGGTCTTGGTCGCAGCGATACCCTTGGCAAGGGCCTTGGCCGCTTGCACGAACTGCCCGACCAGGGCGCGATGGTCGCGGCCCTGTGCCACAGCGAAACCGTGACCGACCCGAAGAAGCTGGGCGAGGTCCTGGACCGTGCCTTCGCCGCGATGACCGCCGGTCGTCCGGGCCCGGCGCATATCCAGATCTCGACCAACATGATGGGCCAGCCTTGCCCCGAACTGCCGCCCTCAGTGACGTCAACCAGCGCAGTGCCGCTGCCCCTTGGCCGGTTGCGCGGCATCGCCACCGTGCTGAACGAGGCCGAGAAGGTCGTCATCCTGGCGGGAGGCGGCATCCGTGGGGCCGAGACGCATCTGCAGAAGCTGGCGGAATCGATCGACGCCCCGGTGATCCAGACCGTCAACGCCCGTGGCGCGATGTTCGGCCACCGGCTTTCGGTGCCCGCCTCGCCCAGCCTCGCCTCGGTCCGCAAGCTGATCGCCGAAGCCGACCAGATCTTGGCCATCGGCACCGAACTTGGGCCCACGGACTATGACATGTATGTCAACGGCCGCGTCCCTGACCTGTCCGGAATGATCCGCATCGACATCTGCGCCGACCAACTGGCGCGCCACCCGGCCAAGATGCCGATCAAGGCGGACGCGGGCGCAATGATGGCCGCGCTGACGCCGATGACCATCCGCGCCAACCGGGAAGGGGCGGAACGGTCGGAGGCCACGCGTCAGGCCGCGCGCGCCGAACTGGCCACGCTGAATGAAGCGATGCCCGCGCAGCTTGCCATGGTCGAGGCGATCCGTGGCGCGATGCCGGGGTCGATCATCGTCGGTGACAGCACCCAGCCGGTCTATGCCGGGAACCTGTTTTACGAACACGACCGCCCCGGCGGCTGGTTCAATGCCGCGACAGGGTATGGCGCGCTGGGTTACGCCCCCGGCGCGGCGGTCGGGGCCGCCCTCGCCGCCCCGGGTGTGCCCGTTGTCTGCCTGATCGGCGATGGCGGCCTGCAATTCTCGCCAGGGGAACTTCGCACCGCGCTGGACGAAAAGCTGCCGATCACGTTCATCGTCTGGAACAACGCCGGCTTCCGCGAGATCGAAGAGGCGATGCGGCAAGCCAAGGTCTCCACGATCATTGGCTGCGAACCCTCGCCCCTGGACATGGAGCACTTCGCCATGGCCTGCGACCTGCCCTTTGCCCGCGTGTCGCTGGACCCGTCGGAGCTGGCCGACATCCTCGACACCCCGCAAGACGGCCCGCGTCTTCTGGAGGTTCAGGCCCGCTGACGTGCCATCAAGGGCGCAAGGACGAAGACCATCCCGACCAGGCAGGCGGCAAACACGAAGGCCATCCGCAAGCCGAAGGTCCCGGCGATCAGTCCCAAAAGCGGCGGGCCGACGAAATAGCCGAAGTAGCCCAAGAGGGTCGCCCGTGCGATGGCGCGGGCGCGGGCCTCGGGGGCGCTGCGCTGGCCGACCAGCGAGAACGCCGTCGGCGCCAGGACCGACGCGCCGATTCCGGTGATGAAGAACCCGATATAGGCGACAAGGGGTGACCCCGCCTGCGCCACGATCAGCGCACCGATCGCCGCAATCACTGCCCCACCGCGCAAAAGGGTGAAGGGATCGACCCGCCCCGCCAGCGCCTGCCCTCCCAGCCGCGCGAAACCCATGGTCAAGGCCAGCATCGCCGGTCCCAGCGCCCCTTCCTCGGGGCTGCCGCCGAGGGTCTTTTCGATATGCAGGGCCGACCAGTTCTCTGACGCATTTTCCGTCATGAAGGCGATCAGCACGATGCCGCCCCCGATCACCGGCACCAGGCCCAGGGGCACTGCGCTCCCGTCCTTCGGCTTGCGCAACCCGTCGATCCGGCCGTCCGGTTCCAGCGTCGCCAAGGCGCACAAGAGCCCAATCCCGCCCATCGTCGCCATCACCCAGCCCGGCCCCCAGCCCGCGCCACGCAGGACCCCGGTCATCACCGCGCCTCCCGCATAGCCGAAGGAATAGGCGGCATGGGTCAGGTTCATCAGATGCAGCCCGAGCGAGGTCTCCATCGCCGCGACCCGGGCGTTCATCAGGACATCGGTCAACCCGGTCGCCGCCCCCGCAAAGGCCATCGCCACCGGGAACATCCAGATCACCGAAGCCTGACCGGGCAGCATGAACGCCAGCCCCATCAGCGCCACGGCCAGCGGCAGCGCGACCCGCCCCATCCGCGCCCCGAAGGCAGGCGCCACCAGCATCGCCGAAATCGCGGCAATCGGCGTGCAGAAGATCAGCAGGCCCAACTGCCGCTCATCCACCCCCAGCATCGCCTTCAGGTCCGGCAGCACGGCGGCAAAGGTCCCCCACAGCACCCCCATGGCCGCGAAGGCCGCAATCGCGGGCCGGGCATGGACAAGGGTGGACAGGGGGAACATCGCTCAGGTCTCCAAAGCGCAAGAGCATGACAGGTAGCCCGTCCGCCCGGTTCCAGCCTGCCTGCCCGCGACGCCGCACCCCCCCGAGAGCGACACCCCTTGGCGCCGCAAGTTCCCGCTTCCCTTCCCGGCGATTCGTCGCTATAGCCCCCCGGTCGCGCCATGCACCCTTGGAGGATGGCGGACTTATATGGAGAGAACCTATGGCACGCGAGATCACCGATC
>LNFM01010420.1_pt1 | contig 16877 bp, 16 predicted proteins | sample 596031 | NCBI WGS metagenome assembly LNFM01 (sample SAMN04254537, study PRJNA301005) | activated carbon metagenome | isolation source: dual media filters at the Ann Arbor, Michigan drinking water treatment plant | place: USA: Ann Arbor
ATCGTCACGAAATTCCCGAGGCTCTTGGACATCTTCTCGCCCTCGACCTGCAGGAAGCCGTTGTGCATCCAGACGTTCGCCATCACGGACGTGCCGTGCGCGCAGCGTGACTGCGCAATCTCATTCTCGTGATGCGGGAAGACGAGATCGATGCCGCCACCATGAATGTCGAAGACCTGGCCGAGATGCTTCTCGGCCATCGCCGAGCACTCGATGTGCCAACCGGGTCGCCCCGGCGTCGCGATGCCCTTGGGCGATGGCCACGCCGGCTCGCCGGGCTTCGACGGCTTCCACAGGACGAAATCCATCGAACCGCGTTTATACGGCGCGACGTCGACGCGGGCGCCGGCTTCCATCTCGTTGAGACTGCGATTGGCGAGGCGGCCGTAGTCCGGCATCGAGGACACGTCAAACAACACATGGTCTTCGGCGATATACGCGTGGCCACGGGCGACGAGCATTTCGCACAGCGCCACCATCTCGCCGATGTGTCCGGTCGCCCGAGGCTCGACGGTCGGCTCCAATACGCCGAGCGCGGCGATGTCCTTGTGGAACTGCGCCGTCGTCTCCTCCGTGAGGCGGCGGATCGCCACGATCGGATCGAAATCGGGATACCGCTCCACCGCCCGCGCGTTGATCTTGTCGTCGACGTCGGTGATGTTGCGCGCGTAGGTGACGTGCTTCTCGCCATAGATGTGGCGGAGCAGCCGGAACAGCACGTCGAACACGATGATGGGCCGCGCGTTGCCGATGTGCGCGAGGTCGTAGACCGTCGGCCCGCAGACGTACATGCGCACGTTGCCGGGATCGATCGGCTGGAACGGCTCCTTGCGCCGCGTCAGCGTATTGTAGAGCGTGAGAGTCATGCCGCACCTATGGCCAAGCCGTGTCACCAAGGCTGGCGCGATGGTCTCTGTGCTCGAAATGTATGGCAAAGAAACGCGGCCGCGCCAGCAGTCTGCTAGCCCGAGATCAGTGTAGCGCCGCAACAGCGAGCGGCAGCATATTTTTGCGCGTTCCGGATCATGGGGAGCAGTTTATCGGCGGTCGCGCCAAAGCCGTCAAGGCGGGACTCGCGTCACACGGCAATCGGCGCCTTGATGCCGGGGTGTGGATCGTAGCCCTCGACGCGGAAATCCTCGTAGCGAAAGCCGAAGATCGACTTTACGTCAGGATTAACCGTCAGCCGCGGCAAGGCGCGCGGCGCGCGGCTGAGCTGGAGATCGGCCTGCTCGAGGTGGTTCGAATAGAGATGCGCATCGCCGAACGTGTGGATGAACTCGCCAGGCTTGAGGCCCGTCACCTGCGCCATCATCACCGTCAGCAGCGCATAGCTCGCGATATTGAACGGCACACCGAGGAAGACGTCGGCGGAGCGCTGGTAGAGCTGACAGGAGAGCCGGCCGTCGGCGACGTAGAACTGGAACAGGCAGTGGCATGGCGCCAACGCCATGTCCGGAATATCGGCCGGGTTCCACGCCGTGACAATGATGCGGCGGCTGTCCGGGTTGGTCTTGATGGTCTCGACGACTTCCTGGATTTGATCGATGGTGCGGCCATCGGGGGTCGCCCAGGACCGCCATTGCTTGCCATAGACCGGGCCGAGGTCGCCATTCTCGTCGGCCCATTCATCCCAGATCGAGACGCCGTTGCGTTTGAGATAGTCGACATTGGTATCGCCGGCCAGGAACCACAACAGCTCGTGGACGATCGACTTCATGTGCAGCTTCTTGGTCGTGACGAGCGGAAACCCGTCGGCAAGGTCAAAGCGCATCTGATGGCCGAACACGCTCAGCGTGCCAGTGCCGGTGCGGTCGGTCTTAGCGACGCCGTGGCGCCGTACCCGTTCCATGAGATCGAGATATTGATGCATGGGCGCAATAATAATCCGATTCCGGCGTCGGGCGCGACTTTTCCACAGGGTCGTCAGGTCCAGGCGACCGCAGCCATGATCACGAACAATAGTGCCGATCCCCACAATTCGCAGATGATCGCGAGCCAGATCCGACCGGAGCGCCACGTCAGCCAATAGGCGTAGAGCACGATCACCAATTCCTGAACGGCGCCAGCCACCGTCGTCGCGGTGGCGGCTGACAGGGCCGCTCCGGTCGTCACCGCCATCCCCCAAAAACCCCATCGCAGCTTGGCAAAGCCGGACAAGAGGAAGCCTTCGAATAGCGTCTCGCCCCCGACAACGATCCCAAGCAGCAACAGGATCACCACCGGCCAGTAGATCTCCCGAAGTGCCGCAAGGTAGTATTCGTTGTCCTTGTTGTATTCGGCGATCAACGCAGTGGGATCTAGAGCGTATCGAATGGTGACCAACGCCGAGTACAGCAGCGTGTAGCCAGCGATTGCCGCGATCACATCTACGGCGGCCGGGAGTGGAGCGTCGAGTTGGAGGACCTCGCGAGGACGATCGCCGAGGAGGCCAGCCGCAAGCCAAGTGAGCACCAAGATGGCCGCCACGACGAACGCCAAGGCGACCAGTCCGGCGATGTGCTCGTGCTGCTCGGCGAAATCGGAGGGCGACGAGCCAACGAGCGCGGGTAGGATAAAGTAGGCGACCACCGCGCCGGCGACCACTGCGGCAAACGTGATGACGAACGTCACGATCACCGCGTAAAGCGGACTCCATTGCCCGCGCGGCACGTAACGCGGCGATCCCGTGACCAGCACCGAGCCAAGTATCCCGTCGGGGCGCACCGTGCTCTGCCGGTCACTCAAGATTGGGCCCTCATGCGGCTCGCGGCCAACTTCTCACCCGAAGGAATAGAGCGCGAGAATCACCAGGAAAAAGCAATTCGTCGCTGCGTGACAGATGATGGGCAGCCAGATGGAACCTGATCGCCACAGTAGCCACGACATGTAAGCGCCGCCGATAAACACCTCCAAAAGCCCGACGATCGAGTAGCCGAGATGGAACGTGGTCCATACGGCGTTCATCAGTAAGGCTGCCGGCCAGAACCCGAAGCGCCACTGCGCTAGCGCGGACAGCACAAAGCCGCGAAACAGCAGTTCCTCGGAGAGCGGGGCGCCGAGGCCGATGCCGAGTGCGGTCAGGGGCCAGAACGGACCCTGGATCATGGGCAGGAACTGCTGCATATCGGCGAGGAACAGACTAGGTCGCAGCAGATAGACGAGCGCGTTGAAGATGCCGAGGACCAGCGTCAGGCCGGCGACGGCGGTCACCACCTCGCCGACGGTCGGCGCGCCGCGATCGGCCTGCAGAACCTCGCGCCGATTGCCGCCAAAAAGGCCCGCCGCCCACCACGTCACTCCAATGATGAAAACCTGCGAGAGCAGCAGGAAGGTGAGCAATCCGACGAGCAATTGCTGGCCGCTCAAGCGGTCCGGCGAGACGCCGGCGAATGCCGCGCTGGCCAGGGTCCCGACGACCCCGCCGGCGAGTTGGAGTCCAGCCTGGATCACGACCGCTGCTACGACCGCCAACAGCGGCGGCCATGGCCCGCGCGCGACATAGCGGGGAGGCCCCGTCAGCAATGAGTTCGACAAGCAGGTGTCTCCCCGGCCACAGATCGAAGCTGAGTTATTACTGAAAATTCACTCAAACGCATGGCGCGCAACCCACATGTGTGGCGGAGCGCGCTTTCATTTGTTAGCGGGCCATCCTATATTGAGGGTGCCGGATTCGTCCGGCTATGGTGATAAACTGACATCGGAATAAGCCTTTCGGACCCGGGGGCGGTACCCGGCGCCTCCACCAACAGCCCACTGGGATATGGCCACACATCCCGGTACGACACTGGGATCTCTGACATCCAGCGGGCTGTTGATGGGGGCGAAATAGGATCGACGAGGGTGTAAAGGGTGCTCTTTTGCCCGGCATGATACCGCCGTTATCGGGTCACCAGAATAGTTGCCAATGACGCGTAATGCGGTTGGGTTAGCCTGAACTCTACAGCCCTGGCGTCTAGCAACGTCAGGCGCGGTTCGGAGGGCACCGGGCAACAGAAGCCCTCCACTCTATCCTCCATGCCGAGTGCATTGAGGCGTGTAAGCGGGTCGGCACGAAGATAGATGTAGCATGACGGCAGAGCTTGAGATCGATTACGACGCTCTGGCCCAAGAGGCCATGCGTGGCGTCGTTCGCGCGGTATTGACGCGCGTGCAAAAGACCGGGCTGCCGGGCGATCATCATTTCTATATCGCTTTCGATACGCGCCATCCCGGTGTGGTGCTGTCCAAGCGCCTCAAGAGCAAATACGCCGACGAAATGACGATCGTGCTCCAGCATGTGTTCTGGGATCTCATCGTCACGGATGTCCGCTTCGAGGTGAAGCTCAGATTTGACGGTGTGCCGGAGCGGCTGGTCGTGCCGTTCGCCGCGGTCAAGGTGTTCTTCGATCCGAGCGTCCCGTACGGCCTGCAGTTCGACGAAGCGGGCGGAACCCGCGATACCGGCAGCGTCGTCGGCATCAACGAAGACACCAACATCGGTGTGGACGATCCGACAGGACTGCCGCCGGGCATGAGCGTGCCGGCCATCGGTCGCGCGCCAAGCCGCACACCCGCCGCGGAACGCAGCGAACGCAAGCGACCGGCTCGCCGCGTCCGCAGCGACAAGGACGACGACGGCGACGCGATAGCCGACAACGTGGTCGATGGCGCACCCAGCCGTCGCGCGGAACCGCAGCCCGCAACGCGCGCGCAACCCGTGCTGGCTTCCGTGCCCGCAGCGCCCGACAACGAAGCCCATTCGCCACCGCCGGGGCAGGACAACGTCATCAGCCTGGATCGCTTCCGCAAGAAGCCCTGAAGCCTGGTCTCCTGCCGGCGGCGCGCACGAGAACATGCGTCATCCGTTTTTTCATGCCCTGACCACCGAGGTCGCCAAGGTCCTCGTCATCCTGGTGATCCTGTTGTCGCTCGCCTATCTTCGCGACGTCACTTTTTGACGGCGCAGCCACGCGCGACAGTAACGGAGACCACGCCATGATACCGATCGGGCTTTTCACCGGGCAGTCCGCGCTCGTGACCGGATCGGCCTCGAACATCGGGCGCGCGATCGCGGAGGCGCTGGCGGCTGAAGGCGCCAAGGTGCTGCTCGCCGACGTCGACGCCGACCGCAACGCCGCAACCCTCGCCGCGATCGAGCAGGCCGGCGGTCAGGCCGACGCGATCGCCGCCGATCTGTCGACGCCCGACGGCTGGCGCGACCTGCTCGCGACAGTCCGTGACACACCGCTCGACATGTTCGTCCACTCGGCCTGCCCGCCGCGCAAGGAAGTCGATGACGCATCGGCCGTCAGCCCCGAGACCTGGGACGCCTTCCAGAACGTCAACGTCAAATCCGGCTATTTCCTGGGGCGCGAGATCGCGTCGGCCATGCAGGCGCGCGGCACCAAGGGCCGGATCTTGTTCATTACCTCGCTGCACGCGTACTCGCCACGCAACTTGCCGCACTATTCAGCCGCCAAGGCCGGGCAGACCATGGTCGTGCGCGAACTCGCTCGCCATTTCGGTCCCGCCGGCATCCGCGTCAACGCGATCGCGCCCGGCGCCATTCCAGGCGGCGGCTTCAACGCGAGCGCCTTCGATTTCGACGGCAAGATCCCGCTCGGCCGGCTGGGCGCGGCCGCCGACATGACTGGCCCGGCGCTGGCTCTGCTCTCCGACCGCTTCTCCGGCTACGTCACCGGCACCACCCTCGCTGTCGACGGCGGCATCGCGCTGTTCAACTGGATCAAGCCAGTTTGGGGGTAGGTTTTGGTGGTCGCGGTCCGCAACGCCTTCGGCTACTGCGGCCGCGACGGCCTCCTTCCCGGTCGGCGTCCTTACCTCGCGGCCTTCGGCCGCCAAAAATCTTCCCCTCTCCCCGCGTTTGCGGGGAGAGGGCTAGGGTGAGGGGCGGCTACAAACCCCAGCATTGTTGCGGACCGCGGTAATCAACCCTGCGCCTCTTGCCCATACCTCGCAAACCGCTCCAGCACGCGAGCCATCTCGTCGCGGGCGAGAATGTGAGGCGAGCCGAGTGTCAGCACTTTGACATACTGCTCGGCGAGCACCTCGACTTCGGCGGCGAGCGCCAACGCTTGAGCACACGTGGCGCCGACGGCGATTTGGCCGTGGTTGGCCATCAAGCAGGCGTCGCGATGGGCGAGACCGGCAACGACATGGTGCGCCAGTTCTTCTGTCCCGAAGGTCGCGTAGGGAACGAGCGGGATGTTGTCCCCGCCGGCCACCGCGACCATGTAGTGGAATGCGGGGATCGGGCGCCGCGCGCAGGCGAGAACGGTCGCATGCAGTGAGTGGGTGTGAACGATGGCTCCGATGTCGGCGCGCGCACGATATGTGGCGAGATGGAAATGCAGTTCGCTTGAGGGCTTGCGCTGGCCCGCAGCAGCGACCCCATCGGGTCCCACGCGCACGATGTCGGCGGGTGTGATCGCATCGTAGGCCATGCCGGACGGCGTAATGAGGACGCTGTCTGCGAACCGCGCCGAGACATTCCCGGATTGCCCCGGCGACAGACCCTGACGGCTCATGGAACGTGCGGTCTCGAGAACGTCGCCGCGCGCGGCAGCTTCGGCGACACTGCTGCGCCCGGCACGCTTTGCCATCTTCTGCTTTTTGCCGGCATCGCGCGCCATCATGCGACTCCCTTTTCCGGCGGCAACCCGTTACTTTGCCCCAAAATTCAGGCACGAGGCCCAACATGAGCATGACGCCCAGCACCGCCATTCCGATCACAGTTTTGACCGGCTTCCTCGGCTCGGGCAAGACGACGCTGCTCAAGCGCTTGCTCGACGACCCGGCCATGGCGGGCACCGCCGTCATCATCAACGAATTCGGCGAGGTCGGCATCGACGACGCGCTGGTCGAGAAGATCGACGAGGATGCGGTGCTGCTGCCGTCGGGCTGCGTCTGCTGCGCGGTGCGCGGCGACCTCGTGCAGGCGCTGGAACGGATGCACGCCAAGTCTCTGTGGGGCGACATTCCGCCGATGCAGCGCGTCGTGCTCGAGACCACCGGCCTCGCGGATCCGACGCCGATCGTCCACACGCTCATGACCGAAGAAAGCCTCTATCGCATCTATCGGCTGGATGCCGTCGTGACGACGGTCGACGCGCAGCTTGGCCTGAAGCAACTCGACGATCATTTCGAGCCCGCCAAGCAAATCGCAATCGCGGACCGTCTCGTGCTCACCAAGACCGACCTTGCCGATCCAAGCGCGACCGCGGCGCTCGAACGACGCATCCGCGCGCTCAATCCGGCCGGTCGCATTCGCCAAGCCATAAAGGGCGACATCGCGCCTTCGGAGCTGATTGGCGTCGGCGCTCACGAGCCGGTGCTGACCGGCGTCGATCTCGATCGCTGGCTGGCGGTGGAACGCTATCGGCCGCGCGCGCAGTCCCACGATCATGATCACGCGCACGGTGACCATTGCGGCGCCGATTGTGGGCACGACCATGAACATCATCACGACCACGCGTGCGCCGACGCGCACTGCGATCACCCATCACACAATCACGGCCACCTGCACGGCATCAGCTCGTTCTGCCTGACATTCGAGAAACCGCTCGACGGCCGCGAAATGTCCAACGCGATGCAACTGCTCGCTCAGCTCTACGGCGAGAAACTGCTGCGCGTGAAAGGCATCCTCAACGTGCAGGATCAGAAGAAGCCCTTCGTCGTGCACGGCGTGCAGCACATCTTCTATCCGCCCGACACGCTGGAGCGTTGGCCCGGTGAGGATCGTCGCTCGCGCCTCGTTTTCATCACCAAAGATCTGCCGGAAGAGAGCATCCGCAAGCACTTCCGCCCCTTCATCGGCGAGGCGGAAGGGGCAGCCGCGTAGACGCGGTTACTATCTCCGATACTGCAGGAACGGTGACTTGGTCGCGACCTGGTCGTAGAGGCCACGGGCGCGGTAGTTGAATTCCTGCGTCGACCAATAGGTCCGCGTCGCACCGCGCGCATCGGCCTCCGCGTAAACCGCCTCGATCAGGCGCCGACCGGCATCCTTGCCGCGCGCCTTCGGATCGACGAACAGATCTTCGAGATAGCAGTACCAGGTCGGCGACCACGTCGAACGGTGGAACAGGACATGAGCGATGCCGATCGGCACATCATCGTCGCCGACTGCGACGAGACCGATATGGAAGCCCTCCGCGCCGCCCAGCAGGCGGCCCCACGTCATCTCGATGACCTCGTCGGCGACGCTCGATTTGTAGAACTCGATGTAGGCCTTGAACAGCGGCAGCCACGCCGGCTTGTCCTTGGCTTCGAGACGGCGGATGCGAATGGTCATGGAACACGATCCTGATGTTGACGCGTGGGGCGACCAGCGTAGCGCAACTGCGCCCCCGGACACCAGTCGCGCGCCGCGACGCCAGACACACGATCGCCCCGATCGATGCCGCATCGCGGTGCGTTCCGACCGGGGCGACTATGCTCTAGGGGCAGTGGAGGCGGTCGAGGATCAGCCGCGCAGGCGCGTGCGCACGATGCGTGGGAATTCGTCACTGGCGAATTCGTCCGCGGTTCGCGCCGCACCGCCGGGGATGGGAGAGCCGGCACGTGCCGCTTCGTTCTGCGGTGGGGTGTAGGCTGGCGCCGTGGCGGCGGCCCGTCCCGATGCCGGCGCGCCATTGCCGACGAACCACGCCTCGATCAGGTCGAGTTCATCCGCCGACAGTTTCAAGCCCTGACCGCGGCAGCGTGCGACGACGAAATTGCGGAACCGGCCGGCAAACAAGTTGGCCGACGCGCCCTGCTCGAACCACGGATCGGCCTCGCTGACGACATCCATCACGAAGCGGACATCATCCTTGCGCAACTCGAGCCCGTGCTCCTGCGCACGCCGCAGCACATTCTGGATCGTCTGCGCGCCGAGCAGGTTGTTCTCGTTGATCTCGAGCGCCATCACCTCGAACAGCGCGCGGTACTCGGGCGGCGCGAGCGGAGGCGCCTGACAGGCTTCATGGATCCGCGCAATCGACTGCTGGATCGTCGACGCGGGCTCCTTTGCGCGTGACGTCGGGCTCGCGGGCGCAGCCTGGGCCGACATCGCCGGAGTTTGCGCAGTGGGCTTGGCAGGCGGCGTCGGCATCGTCGGCTGTGGCGATCCGAGCATCGGATTGGATGGCGTCCGCGGCGCGGGGCCGCGATGGCTCATCTCGCGATGGGCCTGATCACCATGCGTCAGTTCCCGTGACATCGGCTCACGCTGTGGCTCACGGGCGATAGGTTCGCGAGTCATTGGTTCACGCGAAATGGGTTCGCGGTGCACGGGTTCGCGCGAAATGGGTTCGCGGTGCATGGGTTCGCGCGCAATGGGCTCGCGATGAATTGGCTCGCGTGCAAAGGGCTCACGGTGCACAGGCTCGCCTTGGCCATAGCGCGGCCCGGCATTATGCGACGCCGACGCGCCCAGTGAGGACGCGGCACCAAACGACGACGGCGCGGGCAGCGCGCGCTCGGGCCGGAAATCGTCCTGATGGTCGAAGCTCGGCATTCCCATGGAACGCCCGGCCTGCTGGGACGGCACCGGCTGTGCCGAAAGAACCGTGCGAGACGGGATCGAACCGAGATCCTGCAATTCCGGTAGCTGAGCGGCGCGCGGCGTCGGGAGATGCCGCCGCGTGTCGATCACCAGATAGGGCGGTTGTTCCGACAGCCGCATGTCGCTCGGCAGCGACTGCGCGAGCAATTCACGGAAGCCACCGGCGCCAGCCCATGCCGTGGCGACTGTACGCTCGTGGCCAATCGTGCGCACAGCCCGATCCGCCAGCACTTCGAGCGGCACCGGCGCGGGCGCCGCATGAACCGCCTCGATCACATCAGCGATGATCTCGTGGCGCAGGGCCGCGCGATCGGCCTCGGTGAGCGGCGCCGCTTTGGCCGGAGGCGCAATCGACGGCGCAGACGTCGCACCGGCTTCGCCCTGGTATTCAAGCAACAGTGCGATGAGATCGGATTCGCGGACCTCGCCGTCGCTGATCGCGGTGTACGGGGCAGCCGTGTAATCGTTGGCGAAGATCACCGTGCGTCGAGCGTGCGCCCGCAGGCGGTGAAGCACCGGCGTGAAATCGGCATCGCCTGACAAGATCACGAACTCATCGAAGTGCGTGCCGTGGGCGAGAAAATCGACGACATCCATCACCATGCGGATGTCGGACGAGTTTTTGAGCTGGGCGGTCAGTGGGGGGCAGTCGACGATCTCGAAGCCGGCGCGCAGAAAATGATGCCGCACGAACGGGAAGGAGTTCATGTCGGTCGAGTTGTCGGTCTGATTGCGGCGCGGGACCGGGTTGCCGTAGCAGCGATTCATCACGATGCGGCGTGGGTCGGAGGTCGACGGGCCGTTCGTCGACGTGATCAGGGCGCCGGATTCGATGGCCTTGGTCCACACTGCGGCATCGCGGGCGAAGCGCTTGGCAGCTTCTTCGTTCTTGCGCTTCAACGACAGATAGATGTTGTCGTAGTCGACGAAGACAGCGCTCAAAAACGGTCGCCCTGCTTCACGCCTTATCATTCAACGCCCCCTGAATTCTGCTCGCACGGTATCCAACGCCCGTCGTCACTGTTTATGAGTCGCATTGCTGCGGCAAGGTCCGGACCGGCGCGCCCGAATCGAGTTCGGGATTTAGCTGTTGATGGCCCCAACGACGGCGGCGACGCGATCGATGGACCGTGACTATCCCGTCACACGCGGGGGCTAGACAGCAGTTCGAGCTCGGGCCGTTCGCGTACTGGCCGGCCCGAATCGAGCCGCATAACGAGCAGGCCCGCAACGTCCGCGATCCGCACGCCGCTTAGTCCTCTATTAACCTCGTTTCGACATAGTGACGCCTCGTCGTCCTGTTGCTTTGTTGCGTGAAAGGCGTTTCGTAATGCGTCCTGCATGTTGTGGCTGCACGCCACCGTTGACCTATCGTCATGCCGCGCGCGTTGCCGCGACCGGCCTGCTGCTGTCCCTGACCGCGTGCGCATCCGAAAAATCCGCGCAGCTTCCGTCAGCGTTCAGCGATTCACCCGCCGCCTACACGGCTGAGGCCCGCCCCCCGCGAATCCAAACCGAGGACGATGGCCTGCCCGCTCAACCGCCGCCGCTGCGGCGCTCGGCCGGTGCCGACGATCCGCGCGAGCCGTGGAGCCCGAACTACGGCACCGCACACGCATCGAGAACAGCCGAGCCGCCACTCCAAGTTGCGGCTGCGGAGCCGACGCCGGCTGCAACGCCAGCAATGACACCCGCCAGGGTCGCCATGGTCATCAAGGAGCGCTTCCCGCTCTTCGGTGCTCAGCCCATCGACGAAGACGACACGATCCGCCGCGCGATCGCGGCGCATGAAATGCGACGGGAGGATTAAATGACTGAGTTTGCCAGAGTGACGGCGCCGTGCATGGCCATGTCGGCTGAGTTCAACTCAGTTGAGGGCGATGAGCCGAGCTTTGTCGGTCAGCACGTACATGCGCCCGTTCGCGACGATCGGCGCGATGTATATCGGCGAGCCGAGGTTGAGCTCAGTCTCCACCTTGCCGCCCGCAGCGTTGACGCCGATCAGCTTGCCGGTATCGGAGGTCAGCCACAGCCTGCCGCCCGCCAGAACCGGGCCCGACCAGCTCTTGGCGCCCGAAAGGCGGGTCGTCCATAGCGCCTTGCCGTCACGCCGGCCCATCGCGATGAGCTGGCCGCCCGTGTCGACCACATAAACGGTGTCGCCAGCGACATACGGTGTCTGGATGCCTGGCACGTTGACCGACCACAGGCGTTCACCCGTCCGCGCCTCGGTCGCGATCATGCGACCGGCGTGGCCGATCGCGAACACGGTGCCACTGTCGATCGAGGGACTTGCGGCATCGCTCATCGAGCCGAGCGACGACGCGGTTCGCGTGCGCGCAAGCGACTCGGACCAGACGCCGGTACCGGTTCCCGCCTGCAGCGCCACGAGCTCGCCCGAGGGATACGGCACCACGACCACGTCACCATCGAGCGCGGGGTTGGAGCCGATCAACAGGCTCGCCCGCTCCGGCAGGCCGCGATAGACCCACAGCTCGGCGCCATCGTTCCCGGACAACGCGACCGTGCGGCCGTCGGTGGTCAGGACGAACACGCGCCCGGCACCGATCGTCGGCGCGGAGCGCACCGGCGACCCGACGTTTTTCTCCCACAGCTTCTTGCCGCCCTGCGTATCGAGCGCAGTGACGATGCCGTGCCCCGTCGCGACGAACAAGCGACCGCCTTCCGCCGCGAGACCGCCACCGAAAGCCTTGTAGTCCTTGTCTTTCTCAGGCGTCAGCGTGGCCCGCCAGACAACCGCGCCGGTTTGACTGACTGCCGTGACCAGACCTGCGGCATCGAGCGTGAACACGCGCCCATCAACCGCGATCGGGCTTGCCGTCAACCGACCGAGCTTGCTCGACCCCTGGCCAACGTCAACGCTCCAGGCCGTGCGGATCGTTGCCGGCAGGGCGAGGTGGCCCGGCGAATGGCTCGCGGCGCCGCCTTGCAGCGGCCAGCTCTCATTCTGGCGCGGGGGCGGCAGCGTTAGCGGTCGATCGGCAGCCGCGAGTTCGATGCTGCCCGTCGCCCCATCGGAGAGCACCACGGCCACGCGCTTGCCCGGCAGCGGCACCTGCTTTTCAGCGAACGGGTTCATAGCGTTCAGGTCCGCCACGCTGGGCAATCCGCCGGAACATCCAGCGAGCCCCAGCATGGCCAGTGCGCTCGCCGATGCCGCCAGTCGCTTAGTGCGCGCGATGCCCAAGGTCGGCTCCCTGCCCTACCATTCCAAATCTTTGCCAGCTTATTCCGTCGCTGGCTCCGTCATCCCCGGCTACTTCTTTTCAGGAGTGACCCCTGGTGAGGCGTCCGGTTTGGCCGTCTCGCCCGCCGGCGTCGCCGGCGCTTTGTCGGCCGCCGCCTTCGCCAGAGCCGCCTCAGTCAAGATCGTCATCATCACCTGCGCCCGCTGCGCCGTGGCCGGCGTCGCCGCGCTATCACCCAGAATCTGCTCGAAGGCCTTGCGCGCCTCGTCCTGGTTGCCGGCCTTCATGGCCGCAAGGCCAAGCAGCTCGCGAGCCGATGCCCGCCATGCATTGCCGTCATTTATCAGGTCTTTGAGGCGATTCTGCATCTCCGTCCAGTCAGCCGTATCGACTCTCAACAGCGCAGCCTGCAGGGCGGCGAAGTCGCGGAACAGGGGATCGGCACTGGTATCCTTCGCCGTCGCGTCATAGGCCGCCACGGCCTCATCGCGCTTGTTCTCCTCGGCAAGCGCGCCGGCGATGCGCAGTCGCGACAGCGTGCCGTATCCGGCCGGCGCCGACTTCACGAGAGCCTCGAACGCGCGCTGCGCATCCTGAGGCTTGCCCGCCGAGGCAAGCTCCATCGCCGCTTCGAACTCCTTGCCGGCAGCCTCGCGCGCATTCCGGCTGCTGTATTCGGCGTACTGGTAGCCGCCAACGCCCACGACGAGGAGTGCCGCCAGACCGATCGCGATCGCGCCGTAGCGGTCCCACATCTGGGCGAGCCGCTCGCGCCGGATCTCCTCCTGGACTTCGCGGACGAAAGTATCGGTCTGCTCAGACATATCGGTCCTTGGTGCTCGCGCCACAGCATTGGGTCAGGCGCACTCTATAACCCGCCGCTCCGCCACGCGAAAGGCGAACGACGACCCTCGATGAACAATGTTTCCGGCTATTTCGTGGCCCGATCGATCAACGTCGGTGTCGCGCTTTTGCAGGGCGCTCGGCTGACGCCGGGACAAGAACTATTGCCAGGGTCGAATCTCGGGCTCTGCGAGCATCGTGATGACATCGCCGAACAAATAGCCCCGGCGGCTGTCTTTCTCGTAGGGCAGATAGAGCGCAACGCTCAGGCCCCGCTCATGCTCGACCAGCACTTTGATCGCCTTGGTAGTTTCACCCCCATCGCGGCGGATCGTGACGTCCTCTGCCACGGCGACGGCCTTGTACGGGACGGATCGGGCCGATTGGCGAAGCCCTTTGTGCAGCAGAGGTAGAACTTCCGGCGCACTGACCAGCTCGTTCGTCGTTTCGGCCTCTGCCATGGCCAGTCTCACTTCACCTTCTGCCGTCAGGCCACCGCCATGCGGCAGAAACCCGTCATTGTGGCTCAATAACCATTCGGAAGCGCCAAACAACGGCTCGCCGAGCGCGTTGATGTCGGGAAGGAGCTCTAGCAGGAGTGCGTCGCCTGAACTCACGCGATCCTCCGTCGGTTGGCGCCTATAGCAGTCCCAGTTCAGCAAGCTCGCGGCGCAGCTTGGCCGGCATCGCGTCAAGATCGCCGCCACGCCCCGAGGCGAGATCCGCGGGAATATCGTCCGCAGCCAGATAGCGCCATCCCTGGAAGGCGCGCCGGGGCGTCGGCCGCACATGAACCAGTTTGCGGTCGAGGATGAACAGCGCGCACGGCGTCCCATCCGGCCGATTGCCTTCACGCAGGTCGGTGAGCCGCTGGCGGACCTGGATCACGCCCTTGATCACCCAGTAGAGCGATCCGCCGTCGAGCAGCTCGTCGCGCCGCTTCGGCATCTGAAAGGTACGATGGAACAGTTCGGGCTTCTGCTTGTCCGCCTTCATCTGCTTCAGCCGCTCGGACTGCCATGCCGCGAGGTCCTCGATCGACTCGCAGCCGACGCAGAGCTTTACGAGATGAATGGTCACGGCGTGGCCCCCGCGTTCGCGACTGTCGGCTCGCTGCCGACGTTCGGCTCGAGGCTGACCAGGAGCGCGCCCTGGATGACCTGCTGGCCTTCGCTCACCGCGATGCCCGCGACGACCCCGTCGCGCACGGCAAGCAGCACATGCTCCATCTTCATCGCCTCGACGACCGCGAGGCGATCGCCCTTGACGATGGCGTCGCCGACCGCGACGAACACGCGCGCGACCTTGCCGTTGATCGGCGCGCGCACTGTATCTCCGACCTCGCCGTCGTCGATATCGTCGGCATCGTAGACCGGCCAGCGCACCTCGACCTGCTCGCCCTGAAACAGCGCGTAGAGGCCGCCGGGCACATCGATACAGGCATCGGGCGGCGCGATGGCGGTCACCGCCTCATTGGCAAGTGACATGCGTGGCGCGGCGCCATTGCCGGACCAAGCTGCATTGAACGTCCGCGCCTCACCGTTGACGACAAGCGGTACGGCGAGAGTGCGCGCGGCGCCAAGCTGAAAGCCGTCGCCTGCGGCCCACGGTCCTTCCGTGTTCGACGCGGGCGCTAGCAAGCGCTGCACGGCCGCCAGCATTTCCGGCGTGCCAATCCGGGAGCGCGTGAGATCGGCGATGTCGCGTCCGATAAGTCCTGTGTCCATGCGGAGTGCGCGCACGTCGGCGTGTTCAAGGAGCGCGCAGAGGAACGCCGTGTTGACCCGCGGTCCGGCCACGATGAGCCGCCGCAGAACAGCGACCATCTTGTCAGCGGCCTCGTCACGCGTCGCGCCGTGCGTAATGAGCTTCGCGATCATGCTGTCGTAGTAGGGAGAGATCACATCGCCGGCCCTGATCGCGGTCTCCAGACGCGCACCGGTTGCTTCGGGCAGTGCGAAAGCGACAATGCGACCGATGCTCGGCAAAAAACCCTGCGCCGGGTCCTCGGCGCACAGCCGCACCTCGATCGCGTGGCCCTCCATGCGTATAGCGTCCTGCGCCAGCGGCAGCGGCTCGCCGGCCGCGACGCGCAACTGCCATTCGACGAGATCGAGGCCCGTGATTTCCTCGGTTACCGGATGCTCGACCTGCAGCCGCGTGTTCATCTCGATGAAATACCACGGCGCGTCGGCGCTGAGCGCGCCGCCCTCGACGAGAAATTCCACCGTGCCGGCACCCGCGTAGCCGACTGCGCGTGCGAGCCTGGTCGCGGCCGCACACATCTTCTCGCGCAGCTCCGCACTCATGCCCGGCGCCGGCGCTTCCTCGATGACCTTCTGGTTGCGCCGCTGCAATGAGCAGTCGCGCTCGAACAGATGCACGACATTGCCGTGGCGATCGCCGAACACCTGAACTTCGATGTGCCGCGGCTTCTGCACGACCTTCTCGATCAACACCGTTGCATCGCCGAACGACGACTGCGCCTCGCGCTGTGCGCTTTCAAGCGCGGCAATGAATGCGTCGGCGCTTTCGACGAGCCGCATGCCACGCCCGCCGCCGCCCGCGACCGCCTTGATCATCACGGGATAGCCGATGCGGCCCGCTTCGCGCTGCAGGAGCGCGGCGTCCTGCGACGCGCCGTCATACCCCGGCACCACCGGCACGCTGGCTTCGCGCGCGACAGCTTTCGCCGCGGCCTTGCCGCCGAGCCGTCGCATGGCGTCGCCACTCGGTCCGATAAAGATGAGGCCGGCCGCTTGGCACGCATCGGCGAAGTCAGCATTCTCGGCGAGAAATCCGTAGCCCGGATGGATCGCCTCTGCGCCCGTCGCTTTGGCCGCCGCAATGATGCGATCGCCACGCAAGTAGCTCTCGGTCGACGGCGAGGCGCCGATGTGAAGGGCCTCGTCGGCCATTGTGACGTGTCGCGTGTCGCGGTCCGCATCTGAATAGACCGCGACGGTCGCGACACCGAGCCGCTGCGCCGTGCGGATGATCCGGCAGGCGATCTCGCCGCGATTGGCGATGAGGATCTTTCTTAACATCAGCACCCACTCCCGGCGTCCCGCACCGACATCGCCCGGAACCGGCGAGGACGCGCAACGGACACGACGTGCCTATGTCAGACGTTTCCCAGCCGTGTTCAAGAGGCAAGAGGCCGTCGTCCCCGCCCAACGGCTCGGCTGGCCGTGCGGCCATCATGCGGAAGCTCAGAGAGGCGGCTGGTTCTCGGCCAGGATGCCGTTGGTGACATTCGAGTTCAGCGCGAAGGTGCCGAGGTGCTTGAACTCGAG
>LNFM01011690.1_pt1 | contig 16876 bp, 17 predicted proteins | sample 596031 | NCBI WGS metagenome assembly LNFM01 (sample SAMN04254537, study PRJNA301005) | activated carbon metagenome | isolation source: dual media filters at the Ann Arbor, Michigan drinking water treatment plant | place: USA: Ann Arbor
CCCCCTGCGCCTCCCGCCAGTGATCCCAACAGCCCTGCCAGGGGATTCATGAAGAGCAGGCCGATCAGCCCGCCCCATAACATGCCCAGCGCCACGCCATGGGGCGTCGCTCCACCGAAGATGTCGACACACTGTTTCAGGTGGACCTTCCCATCCCGATCACGGACGACGACCACGGCATCCTCCAGGTCCAGGACATATTCACTTTCCAGGGCCCGCATTTCGTTGAGCACCTGATCGGCCGTGCCGGAATCCTTAAACGCGATGCAGATAAGTTCGTTCATGGTTCATCTCCTTCAAATGGTCTGTGCGTCGACATGGTTCGCGTGAATAGACCTGGGTGTAGAGGCTGTCTACTTGCGGTGGTCACGCAAGCGACGCTCCCATTAGTTACCAGTAGAACCGTCCTCAGAGCAAGCTGCGTTTTACCCGCTGGGCTTGAACCTGGTCAACTTCATCGCCGCGCTTCGCCTCTTGTTTTCCACGACTGATTCCCTTTAATCTCACCTGTTTTCGTCAGAATCACTGCGGCGTTGCCGCCGGTTGCGGGGGAGTGTCGTTCGCTATGTTGCAAGCAGTGGCATTGAGTTGCATGCGCGGGGAGCGCCGGTTGTTCTCCGATGTGAATGTCACAGTAGAGCCGGGGACGTTGCTGACCGTGGTGGGGGAGAACGGGAGCGGGAAGACCAGTTTCCTCCGCATCCTGACCAGCCTCTTGTCGCCTGAAGCGGGAGAGGTCCTCTGGCAGGGGCAGGATATTCGTCAGCTGAAGGAACAGTATTACGCGCAACTTACCTATATCGGGCATCTGAACGGCGTGAAGGATGATCTGACGCCGGTTGAAAATCTCATGGCCTCGGCCGGCTTGACCGGTGATCGCCATTCAGCCCCATTGGTGCAGGACGCGTTGGAGTCTGTCGGTCTCAAGCGAATGGTGCACCGGCTTCCCACGAAGGTGTTGTCGCAGGGGCAGCGGCGCCGTGTAGCGCTGGCCCGTCTGTGGCTCTCGACCCATCCTTTGTGGTTGTTGGATGAGCCGTTCACTTCGTTGGATGCGGCGTCCACCGCTCTGGTGACCGAGCGGGTGCAGTCGCATTTGCGGGGCGGGGGGTTGGCAGTGGTCGTGACTCACCAGGAGGTGGCGTTGCCGTCTGATGTGATTCAGCGTCTGAGGCTGAACGGATGACTCGGCTCGGCATGTGGGATGCGCTGTGCGGGGTGGTGCGGCGGGATCTGCTCCTGGCCATGCGACGCCGGTCGGATGCGGCGATGCCCGTCTTTTTTCTGGTCATCGTCGCCAGCCTGTTTCCGCTTGGTGTCGGCCCGGAGCCTGCGGTGCTGCGGACGATCGGTCCCGGGGTGCTGTGGGTTGCGGCCCTGCTGGCCTGTCTCTTGTCGCTGGGGCGCGTGTTTACCGCCGATTATCTCGATGGTGTGCTGGAGCAGATGGTGCTGATTGCCCAGCCGCTGCCCGTGTTGGTCGTCGGGAAGGTCTTTGCGCATTGGGTGATTGCCGGGGTGCCGGTCGTCCTGCTCTCGCCGCTGCTGGGTTTGCAATTCGGCCTGGATGGCGAGGCGGTGACAGTGTTGGTCTTATCGCTCTTGCTTGGGACGCCGACGTTGAGTATGATTGGAGCGATCGGTGCCGCGCTGGTACTTGGCGTGCGCGGGAGTGGGCTTTTGGTCGCCCTCTTAGTGCTTCCCCTCTATGTTCCGGTGCTGATCTTTGGAGCCGGCGCCGTCGCGAGTAGTTTGGCGGGGGTTGGCGCCGAGGCTAATCTGTCGTTATTGGGAGCCTGTTTCGTGTTGTCGCTGTTTTTTGCGCCCTGGGCCACGGCCGCGGCGCTGCGGATTGCGTTGGAGTAGCAGATTCTCGTGAGCATCATGGGCATCAACTGGCTGAAATATTCGGCGCCGCAAGCCTTCTATCCGTTGGCCGGAAAATTGATTCCGTGGTTTTCCATTCTGGCCGCGCTGGCCATCGCGGTCGGCCTCTATATCGGACTGCTCGTCGCGCCGACTGATTTCCAGCAGGGAGAATCGTACCGTATTATTTTCGTGCATGTGCCCGCCGCATGGATGTCCATGTTCCTCTATGTGGTCATGGCGGTGTGGGCCGGGTTCGGCATGGGGTTGAATGCGCGCCTGTCGTTCATGATGGCCCAGGCTATCGCCCCCACCGGCGCGATGTTTACGTTCCTGGCGCTGTTGACCGGCGCGATGTGGGGGAAACCCACCTGGGGAGCCTGGTGGGTGTGGGATGCCCGGTTGACCTCGGAGTTGATCCTCTTGTTTCAATATGCCGGCGTCATGCTGCTCCGCACCTCGATCGACGATGTGCGCCGCGCCGATCGGGCCAGCGGGGTGTTTGCATTGGTCGGCGTCGTCAACGTTCCCATCATCTATTTTTCAGTAAAGTGGTGGAACACGTTGCACCAGGGTGCGTCTGTTAGTATGTCGGGGGGGTCGAAAATGGCGGCTACGATGTTGACGGCGATGTTGGTGATGACGTTCGGGTTTTGGATGTACAGCATTGCGGTGATTCTGTCCCGCTCGCGCTGCGTGATTCTCGAACGTGAGCAGCTCCTTTCCTGGAATAAGTCGGCGTCGGTACCGGAACCTGTGGAGGCGCGATGATGTATTGGGGGAGTGTGAGCGAGTTTTTGGCGATGGGGGGATACGGCCTGTATGTCTGGACGTCCTACATCGTCACGGCGTTGTGTTTGCTGTGGGAAGTCCTCGCCCTTTGGCGCCGCCGCGCCGCTGCGGCCGCAGAAAACCGCGGCGTGCTATAGGAGTAACAGATGACATCTCGACAGAAACGGTTTGGATTCATCGGTTTGGGACTGGTTGTGCTGGGCGTGGCGACAGCGCTGATCTTGAATGCGTTTCAGAGCAATCTCGTCTTCTTTTTCACGCCCACCATGGTGGCGAACGGCGAGGTGCCTAAAGGCAAAAGTTTCCGGATCGGGGGGATGGTTGAAGACCGTAGTCTCACCCGTGAGGGCGACGGCCTCACCGTTCATTTCATAGTGACGGATACGGCCAAGCGAGTGCCGGTCACCTACAAAGGAATTCTCCCGGATCTGTTCAAGGAAGGCAAAGGCGTCGTCGCACAGGGACAGCTGGTGGCCGACGGCACGTTTGTCGCCAGCGAGGTGCTGGCGAAGCACGATGAAAACTATATGCCGCCGGAAGCGGCTGAGGCGATGGCCAAGGCCAAAGCAGCGGGGGCACAGGCACAGAGCAGCAGCACGCTGATCGTTCAACCATAGTAGGACACCACCATAATGATTCCAGAAATCGGTCATTTTGCTTTGATCCTTGCGCTCTGCGTGGCGCTTGTGCAGGGGACTCTCCCGATCTATGGCGCTGCCGTCGGTAGCACCGGGCTGATGTCCCTGGCGAAACCAGCCGCCCGCCTCCAATTTCTGCTGGTGCTGACGGCGTTCGGCTGCCTCGCCTACGCCTTCGCGGACAAAGATTTTTCCGTGTTGTACGTCGCATCGACCTCGAACTCCCAGTTGCCGCTCCATTACCGCCTGGCCGCCATCTGGGGAGCGCATGAAGGATCCCTGCTCTTGTGGACCTTCATCCTGACCCTGTGGATGTTTGCGGTGACACTCTTTTCCGCTCATCTCCCGGAAGCCACCAGGTCCCGGATTCTCGGCGTCATGGGTCTGGTGAGCGTGGGATTCCTCTTGTTCATGTTGTCGGTGTCCAATCCGTTCGAACGGTTGATTCCTGCGGCTCCCGACGGGCGTGATCTCAATCCTCTCCTGCAGGATCCCGGCATGGTGATCCATCCGCCGATGCTCTATATGGGCTATGTCGGTTTCTCGGTCGCCTTCGCGTTTGCCATTGCTGCCTTGTTGGGGGGGAACCTTGATGCGGCCTGGGCCCGTTGGTCCCGGCCATGGACTACGGTTGCCTGGTGTTTTCTCACGGTCGGTATCGCGATGGGAAGCGGCTGGGCCTACTACGAACTCGGATGGGGCGGCTGGTGGTTTTGGGACCCGGTTGAGAACGCCTCATTCATGCCGTGGTTAGCCGGAACGGCGTTGGTGCATTCATTGGCCGTGACCGACAAGCGGGGCGGGTTCAAGGTGTGGACGGTCTTGCTCGCCATCATGGCATTTTCATTGAGCCTCCTCGGGACGTTTCTCGTGCGTTCCGGTGTCCTCACGTCGGTGCACGCCTTTGCCACTGATCCGAAGCGAGGTCTCTTCATCCTGGCTTTTTTGGCGATCGTCATCGGAGGGTCGTTGGCCCTGTACGCCTGGCGCGCTCCAAAAGTCGGGTTGGGCGGCAGCTTCGCGATGTTGTCGAGAGAAGGCATGCTGTTAGCCAACAACGTGTTATTGGTTGCCGCGATGGGCTCGGTGCTGTTGGGCACACTCTACCCCTTGTTTTTAGACGCGCTGGACCTCGGGAAAATTTCTGTCGGACCTCCCTATTTTGATTCCGTCTTTGTTCCCTTGATGGTTCCAGCACTCTTTTTGATGGGAATCGGTCCACTGGCTCAATGGAAGAAGGCGAATCTCCCCGATCTTGCGAAGCGGTTGAAGTGGGCAGCCGGGGTGAGTGTTGTGTCTGCGCTCACGTTACCGATTGTCCTGGGGAACTGGACGCCGCTGCTGAGTCTCGGCCTGCTCCTGGCCATTTGGATTGTGACGACCTCAGTGGTGTCCTTGCGTGAGCGATTGACGCATGTCACGGGGAATAGCCTCATGGAGCGTTTGGCGTCGGTGCCCAGATCATACTGGGGGATGCTCGTGGCGCACTGTGGGATCGCGGTCTTTATCGTCGGCGTGACGATGGTGAAAGGCCTCGAATCCGAGAAGGATGTGCGGATGAATGTGGGTGAGACGGCAAGTATCGGCGACTATACGTTCCGATTCGATGGCACGCAGGATGTGATGGGGCCTAACTATACGGCAGCCCGTGGGACGTTCTCGATCAGTCGGGACGGTCGTGAAACTACGGTCTTGTATCCTGAAAAGCGACGCTATCCCGTTCAGAATCAAATTATGACTGAAGCGGCCATTGATCCCGGATTGTTGCGCGACCTCTATGTGGCGTTGGGAGAGCCGCTCGACGACGGGGCTTGGAGTGTGCGGCTCTATCATAAGCCGTTCATCGATTGGATCTGGGGTGGATGTTTTATCATGGCGTTGGGCGGCGCACTGGCCATCAGTGATCGCCGGTATCGAATTGCATGGCGCAAGCAAGAACCGGCTGTGCCTGCACCCGCGCGAGCGGCTAGGCGAAAAGTGGCATGAATCGGTTCCTGTTGCCACTATCCATTTTTGTCGTCGTGGTTGGATTTCTCGCCGTGGGGCTTAAGCTCAACCCGCGGGAAATTCCGTCTCCCCTGGTGGGGAAGGCTGCCCCGGACTTTTCTCAGCCCCAGCTCTATGATCGCGAGAAAGTGTTTTCTCCGGCAGACCTGAAGGGGAAAGTGTGGTTGCTCAATTTTTGGGCTTCGTGGTGCAGCGGTTGTAAGACCGAGCATCCGGTGCTGATGGAGTTGGCCAAGTCCGGTGAAGTGCCGATCTATGGCATGGATTATAAGGATCTGCCGGAGGAAGCGATGGCCTGGTTGAGGCAATGGGGGAATCCCTACTCGGTGATCGGGATGGATGATGCCGGACGAGTCGGCATCAATTTCGGAGTCTACGGAGTTCCCGAAACGTACGTCATCGATAAGCAGGGCGTGATCCGGTATAAGCAGATCGGGCCGTTGAATCCTGACACGGTTTCTCAGAAAATTATCCCACTTGTGAAGCAGCTTGAATCACAATGAAATGGATCCTACTCATCGTAGTATTGTGCGTGTCCGGACCGGCTTGGGCCGGGGAAGCCAGGCCATTGGCCGATGATCCTGCCGCCGAGGCGCGGCTCAAGCACCTCGCTGTCGAGCTGCGATGTCTGGTCTGTCAAAATCAAACCCTGGCTGATTCCAACGCTCCGCTGGCGGAGGACCTCCGTCGAGAAGTTCGGGAGATGATCGCCAAGAATATGAGCGACAAAGAGATCATCGAGTTTCTTGTGTCGCGATACGGAGACTTTGTGCTGTATCGGCCGCCGTTAAAAGCCACGACCACGCTGCTGTGGGTGGGGCCGTTTGTCTTATTGACGATCGGAGCCACGGCGCTGGTCATTACGTTGCGACGTCGGGCGCACAAAGTAGTCGATGCGGTGGTATCGGAGGAAGAGCATCGAAAAGTCGAACAACTCATGGCAGAAGGAGGCAAGCGCTCATGACCGCTGCATTCTGGACGATCGTTTCGGCCATGACTCTCTGTGTCCTCGGTCTTCTGCTGAGACCGTTGTTGAAGCGCCAGGCGCAGATGACGAGTGAACAGGAAAAAACGCTGCCGGTGTATCGGCAGCAATTTTCAGAGCTGGAGCAGGATCTCACCAACGGGCTGCTGACGGATGAACAGTATCAAACGGCTCGACATGAGCTGGAGCGCCGCGTGTTGGAGGAGACCGGTTCCATCGAAACATCATCGACGACTTCCGGAGGGCTCGTCAATCTTCGGTTTGTCGCACTCTCGTTAGTTATGATCATCCCGGCAGCCAGCGGGGTGCTCTACTGGACATTGGGCAATCCGGCTGCGATGACGCACCCGGCGGCGTCGCCGATGGCGGCTCAGGGCGGTGCCGGCGACGAGCGCCAAATGATGGAGGGGCTCAATACGCTGATGGAACGGCTTAAGAAGAAGCTGGAGCAGAATCCCAATGATGCGACAGGCTGGACCATGCTGGCGCGCTCCTACATGGCCATGGAACGGTATGCCGATGCCGTCCCAGCTTTCGATAAGGCGTTCAAACTGAATCCCAACAATGCGGACATGCTGGCCGATTATGCCGATGCGCTTGCCATTCACCAGGGACGCAAGCTCGAAGGCAAGCCGGAGACGTTGATTGAAAAGGCTTTGAAGGTTGATCCCAATCACGTGAAGGCCCTGATGTTGGCGGGCACCGTGGCCTACAATCGTAAGGATTTCGCTGTTGCCGTCAAAGATTGGGAACGGGCGCGCGCGAACTTGCCTCCGGGTTCTGATCCGGAAGATGGCGAGCAAATTGCGGCCGCTATCGGCGATGCGAAACAGCGGATGGGTGGTGCTTCGATGATGGCAGCCGCGAATGCGCCGATGGCGCAATCGGCCATGCCGGCTGAGCATCCTCCGGTCAAGAAAGCCGGTGCGTCGCACGCGATCACGGGTAAAGTGGTGTTGGGGCCGGGCATGGCAGGCAAAACACTTCCTGATACACTGTTTGTCTTTGCGAAGGATGTCGCCGGTCCTCCGATGCCGGTATCGATCGTGCGGGCGTCGAAGAAAGACTTGCCCTTCACCTTCCGGCTGGATGACTCGACAAGTCCTATGCCCTCTCGAAAGCTGTCGGACATCCAGACAGTGGTCATCGTGGCGCGATTGTCAAAATCTGGGCAAGCGATGCCTGGCAGTGGTGACCTGGAAGGTATGAGTCAGCCGATTAAGCCGGGGACGGAAAACATTACCGTCGTGATTGACCGGGAGCGCCCATAGACATCGTGTTGTCCGTTCGATTTATCGTGATGTGCACGGAGCTTGCCGTGGATTTTTTCTCTAAAACATATTGACAAGGTGATTGACGTTAGCTATAGTCCGCCCTCGTTAATTAAGACTCTATAATTAGATTAGTACTAACAAACTTAAGAGCATCGGTATCATCGTTATGAATTTTGTCGTAGGCAATTTTTTGACGGACAGGGCAGACTGCCCATCAAACGGAAGGAGAATTACTGTGACCGTAAAGCATATTGCGAGGTATGCCATGGTTGTCTGCGGCCTCTTATTGGCCGCACCCGTGCATGCGCAGTACCCGAGCGTCCCGAAGGAAACCTTCGAGGCCCTGAAGATCGACCGGTCAGTCAGTCCCAAGGAGTTTCATGAGGCGCTGACCACTCGCTATAAGGATCCAGGTAGAGGAGCGGGGAAGGGGCAGTACGGCCAGTATTGGGAGCCGATTGCCATGAGCAAGTACTTCGATCCCGCGACCTTCTACAAGCCGCCGCAATCGGTCAAGGAAGTGGCGACACGTGAGCAGTGCGTGAAATGCCACACCGATGAGTCGCCGGGCTGGGTCGCGATGTGGAAGAGAAGCACCCATGCCAATCTGGACCAGATCCGCAAGCTCACGCCGAAAGATGACACCTTTTACAAGAAGGCCAAGCTGGAAGAAATCGAGGGCAACCTGCGCTCGCTGGGTAAGCTCGGTGCCAAAGAGAGCTTAAAGGAAGTGGGCTGCATCGATTGCCATGTGGACATCAACACGAAAAAGTCGGCGGATCACCGAGTGGATCTCAAGATGCCCACGGCCGATGTCTGCGGCAACTGCCATCTCATGGAATATGCCGAGCGCGAGTCTGAGCGTGATACGATCCTCTGGCCGAAGAACCAGTGGCCGAGAGGGCGTCCCTCGCACGTGCTGGATTGGAGAGCCAACGTCGAGACCGATATCTGGGCGGGTATGGCGCAGCGCGAGATTGCCGAAGGCTGCTCCATGTGCCATACCAATCAAAACAAGTGCGATAACTGCCATACCCGGCACGAATTCTCAGTAGCCGACTCCCGCAAGCCGGAAGCCTGCGGCACCTGCCACAGCGGGGCCGACCACAACAACTGGGAAGCCTACAACGGCTCGCAACATGGGCTGGGGTACCAGGCCTCGAAGAACCGATGGAATTGGAATGTACAGCTCAAGGATGCCGTGGTGAAGGGCGGGCAGAAGTTCCCGACCTGCCAGAGCTGCCATTTTGAGTATCAAGGAAAATTCAGCCACAATACCGTGCGGAAAGTGCGCTGGGCCAACTATCCGTTCGTGCCGGGCATTCGCGAGGTCGTATTTGACGCCTGGGGTATGCAACGGTACGAGGCGTGGGTCAAGACCTGTACCACGTGCCATTCCGAGACCTTTGCCCGCGCCTACTTGGAGTTTATCGACAACGGCACGAGCCATGGCCTCGATAAGTATGATGAGGCGCACAACGTCGTCCATAAACAGTTCGAGGCGCGGGTCTTGACCGGGCAGCGGACGAACCGGCCGGCCCCGCCCGCGCCGGCGAAGGCCCTCTTTGACCAGTTCTGGCAGATCTACTGGTCCAAGAACAACAGCCCGACCGCGATCGAGCTGAAACTCTTCGAGATGGCGGAAGACCACCTGGTGCAACTGCACGTGAGTCTGGCGCACCAGTATCCCGGGTTCACCTATACGGTGGGCTGGGCCGCCATGAACCGGGCGTATGTCGAAATCATGGATGAGGACACCAAACTGAAGGATCGGATGCTCCTCATGGAGCGGGTGACGAAGCTTGAGCAGGCGAACAAGACGAGTAGCCTGCTGGATTTTGATACCACTGATGGGAAAATTACGATCGGCAGCCTTGGTGGCGGCATGCTCCTCACCGGCACCCTTGCCCTTGCTGGATGGAGCAGACGTAAGAAGAACCAGCAGTGACCATAGACGCCGCGTAGACAAATGGATGCAGCGTTGACGCGGCCAAGCAGTAAAATCCTCCCGTCGCTAGGAGTAATCCTGGTGGCGGGAGGTTTTTTATTGCTTGGTTGGTTTGCATTTTTATGGTTCGATCCGGGTGCAGCCCCGTATCAATATCACTTAGTTGAAGAGGGCGGGGTAGAAAAATTTCCCAAGCTTGAATTCGGTGCTTGGCCTGACCTCAAAATCAGTAAACAAGAGATACACGTCGAGGGGATGCAAGAACCGATAGCCACTGGGTATATTGCTCGACGAGAAAATATGAAGCCAGTGATGGTCGGATGGGAAACTCACGTCGGCGAACCGATGGTCTTTCTCGATACGAAACTCTCCGAGTTGTCCATCTTGGCACCGGCAATATCCAAGCATATGCCCAAGGATGCGGCTATTCTGGCCTGGTGGGATACCTCGCGTCAGATCCAGCTTCTCACTGGATTAGACCCGGTCTTCACCACTCAACTGAATGAACCTCTCATTATGCCGATGGTCTGGAAGCCGAGAACCGAGGCCATCTTGAAGTACGAACGAGAGTTCTGGGCGGCCCCGCCGACGGAGGAAGAGCAGCGGAAATTCCAACGATTTGCTGATGCATTAGCCTCTGAGCCTAAGGAAGGTGTCGAGATCCTGCGTGAACTGGTCGGCGGACGCGAAGGGTATGTTGTGGTTCACATTGCAGACATCTATAAGCTTGGGCTGATGCGGCCTGATCGTATCGGTGTTGCCTATAAGGACTTTCCCGTGAAAGCGAGCACGGATGTTCATGGGGTCAATATCATGGTAAAGCGTTGGGAAGGGGACAACAAATTCACCGCCCATACGGTCCATGGATTCTCGGAAAATATCATGCGCGCCTACTTCCTCACGGATGAAAAAAGTACAAAAACTCTGCTCGCACAGATGTTGCCCATGACGACCTCGCTGATTCTCGATTTTGCACCCCTCCAAATGGTCTATAAAGAAGGAGGCTATTTGGTGTATAAGATTCCGTCTGCACCGCCAGCGAATAACTGATTGTTTGAGTGGCAGAAGTGGAAAGACTGTTATTGAAAATCTTCTACAGTCACGTTAGAGTAATGTATCCCTGCTTGCTCAAGCAGGACCACGAATAGTATTTCATAGGAGAAAGGAGCTACCGTGAATCGATCCATGACAATCGCACTCGCCGCTACGGCGTTGTTCGCTGTCTTAGTCGGAACTGCTGCTGCTGAAGGAACATTTGAAGGCAGGAAGAAGTGTTATAACTGCCACAAGGGAGAAGGTGAGTCGTGGGATAAGACCCTTCATGCCAAGGCAATGGAGTCGCTCAAACCCACAAGAGGGAAGAAAAAAGACGAGGCGATGGTCAAGGCGAAGCTTGATCCCAAGAAGGATTACACCAAAGACAAGGATTGCGTGGGCTGCCACGTCACTGGCTGGGGTAAAGAGGGCGGCTACGTTGTAGAAGAACCGGAGAAGTTTCTGACCGGTGTCGGCTGCGAGTCCTGCCATGGAGCAGGGAGCGATTATCGTAAGATTCACCGCAAAGCTGGCGAAGCCTTTGAGAAGTCTAAGAAGGAAACTCCTCGTGAGTCCCTGGCGGAAGCAGGACAGGACTTTGAATTCGTCGAAAAATGCAGCGCCTGTCACCTGAACTATGAAGGGTCACCCTGGAAGGGTGCGAAGAAGCCCTATACGCCATTTACCCCGACCGTCGACAAGAAGTACTCGTTTGATTTTGAAAAGTATGTGCGAGACGACAAGGCGATGCACGCCCATTTCAAGCTGGCCGGGACATTCACTGGCCCGCCAACGCCGAAATTCCACGAGGAATTCCAGAAGAACGCCAAGCCACCCGTGAAGTCCGACAAGGCTGAGGAGGAATAATGTCAGGGAAGGCCGGTACGTTCATTATCGGGGGAGTGGTCGGCATCCTGCTGATCGCCGTGGTCTTCGGGGGTGAAGCCGCTGTCTCACGAACCGAGTTCTGCATCAGCTGCCATTCGGAAATTTACCCCTACGAGGAGTTGAAGAAGTCCTCTCACTGGGGGGCGCTTGGCGCAGATCCCGGTTGCAAGGATTGCCACGTGCCACAAGGCTTCTCGAACTTCCACAAAGCTATTTACACGCATGTGGTTGACGGGGTGCCCTTCCTCATCAAGGAGTTCACCACCGACTACTCAACGGTGGAAAAATTCAATGAGCATCGCCCGGAGGCTGCCTATCGGGCCAGGATGAAATTAAAAGAGTGGGACAGTCTCACGTGCAGGGCTTGCCACAAGAATGTGAAGGCGCCAGGCGCGTCAGCCAAGGCGGAAGGCGCCACCTGTATCGATTGTCACCAGAACTTGGTGCACAAGAAGGTTCCAGAACACGATCTCAATGCCAGCTTGGCGCAGGGCCAGCCGGTATTGAAAGTCGAAAAGAAGAAGAAAGATGATGATGAGGAGGAGGACGAGAAGGACTAACTTCGTCTTCGTCTCTCTGTAAAGAATGAACCGCCTTGCATCTGGTCAGCCAGGTGCAAGGCGGTTCTGCATTGTGCGTCTGTTAGAGATTGGATCCGTACAGCCTTGCAGTGGTTGACCAGACTGTCTTCTCTGCAACCCGCTTGTACAGAGTGACTCACACCATCGGACAGCAAGGTGCGGACTACCTGCGAGGCTCTGAGCGGCTTGCTTCTCCTCTGTCCGTCGATGTATCACGTCGTTTGCTGCGGCGTGTTAGGTCTTCCAATGCACGGTGTATCGGCTTTTGAATATCCTCTCGTGCGCGCCTCGCAGGCCATCAGTTCATCGTTGAAAAATCCAGACCTTTCCGTTGAGCCTCTCGACAAGACCTCATTCCACGACCCATCTGGACAGGGCTCAGCCCAATTTCCCAACCACAGGTCGATATTGCAATGACGCCCAAGAGTGCTGGTCGAGCACCGCAAGGTGAACTGCGGAAGAAGCCAGAATATTACAGGATTTTCAGTGGAATCGATGTACTTGATTCAGGGCCGGAAAAAGCAGGGGGGGCTTAGGCCCCCCCTACAAATTACCCAATGACCAAAAACTCTATTCTGATACGACTATTCTTTATCGTGCACACACCAGACAAAGTTCCTGTTGACCTTAAAATCGTTACCGATGATACCATAGTCGAAGTTTACGTCCCACGCGCTGAACGGATACTCTTCATGCTCCGTCGCCGTCCAATAGCCATGAAGCTCGATGTTGGAAAAGGGATGGCCGCTTATGAGGGCTGGGGGAGGATAGATCGTGTGATCCGCCAGGGTCTCCAATTCTTTGAGTGTGGGCAAGCGCCAGTTACCTTTTCCACCGACGGTCTTTTTTGCACAGATACCGGCGGCATTTTTCCACACCGTCATCACTCGCGCCGGTACCATTTCCCACACCAATCCGGTATCATTGTCCAGCGCCGCCTCTTTATTAAATGAATCCAAAATGGTAAACCTCTTCGACAACTCCACCGCCTTGCCGCCTTGGAACTCCGCGATAGGACCGGCTTGGGCGTCAGAAGGTGCGGTTCCTACAGCAAAACCCGCCAGCGCCAGGAAGCCGACAGCCAGCCCCATAGTGCCGATGCCGCCCACTCGTTTGCGTCTTCTACAGTTCATTGATGACCCTCCTCTAGGTGATGTTATTGAACCGCCGGCATGCTGTGTAGCCCAGGACAACGGATTACACAGCGAGGGGTTCGCGGTTAGGTTTAGCAAAGTATGTACGCAAGTTAACAGCCGATGAACGGGACCCGGCAGGTTCACCTGCCTGATGCCCGATAGTTGGAATCCGCAAACCGGCATAAGATATTTTCTCAGATCAGAGAAGTTTCACGCGCATGTGTAATATCAGGAGACACTTTGCTTTGTCAATACCTTCTGTAAAACCAATCTGTTCTACGATTGGTACTGGTACCCGTCGCAGTGTAGATGAGCATCTGCCAATGTGGGACAACGTATGCACGAGTTGTTCGCAGCTGTTTCTCAATCATAAAAAAGGGGAGGAAGAGGTGTCCCCTCTCCCTCCCCGTGTTAGGTCACTCTGTATACGTTACCTGAACTCTCTCCTCAAGTGACTACAGCCCCTTGAAGAGTTCAGCATTGGTCGGACCATCGATCTTGAGCAGGCCAAGGGCGCCTTTTTCGGTACGGAAAAGCGAGTGGTCAACCGACACAAACGTGCCGGGCATTTCGCCTTTAAATTCTCCGATGGTCGCTTCACCCGTCCCCACCAGGGTGCTTTGGATAGATTCAAGCGGCGCCTTTGACACATCTCCTCCGGGCCATACCCGGTCTAACATTTCGCCGATGACGTGCCACGAAGATTCAAAGTTGACTCCGGCATTGCCGTAGAACCATCGCGTGGTCTCTCCCACTTTCGATCGGAGCGGAACCTTGACCAGCGCGGTCATATGGCCGTTATGCACGATATACGACGCATCCGCCGCCTTGACCCTATCGATCGCGAAAGGCAGGGTGTCGTTCTTCTTGCCGTCCTTCAAGTAAAATTCGCTCTGCATGACATAGTATTCTACTTGGACAGGCTTCAGCCCACCGACCGGCTCAACGAGGATCAAGCCGTACATCCCACTCAACAGGTGTTGGATATTGGATGGGGCCGCGGTGGAGGACTGATAGATAAAGAGGCCTTGTTTGGTGGCCTTAAATGTGAGCTTCGCTTCTTTCCCGGGCTCCGCACTGACCAACGCGGCTCCGTCGGTGGCTTTCCCGAAGTCAAGATTGTGACTCTGTTTGCTGTCCGCCTTGTTCTTCAAATTGACTTCAACCGTATCGCCCACCATGACGCGGATCATGGGCGCTGGCACCATTCCATTAATGCCCCAGAACTCCATTCTATTATCGTCGCTGATCTGACCGACCCATTCGGACGCTTCCAGGTTGACCACGACGGTGGCGGGCTGGGTTCGCGTGATGGGAGCGGGAACCTTGGGAGCCTTCAGGAGTTGAGCCTGGATGGTCTCCGCCGACACCAGGCCTGCATTGATGGCAAAACACGGAGCCATGACCAATGCGCTGATGAATCCGGCATGACGCATGTTATGGAAGAAACTCTTAGGCATGACGCCTCCTTTAATTTTTGATGACGCTCTTAGATGGCCTCGTTGGCTGGATCCGTTAATCTACCTTCAGCAGACCCATGGCGCCGAGGTCCTTTCGATTGCCCACTGGGTCAACGAGGGTATAGGTGCCAGCCGTCTTGACTTTAAACTCAACCATCACCGCGCCACCAGTAGGAACCTTGGTCACTTTGACATTTTCCGCCGGTGGTGCGGCCAACGAACCTTCGGTGTACACCCTGTCGAACGGCTGCTCGAGGAGTTGTAAAGAGTCGACAAAGTTTGGTCCTACGTTGGTGAAGAAAATCCGAACGGTTTCCCCCGCCTTGGCTTTGAGGGGATTCTTGACCATCGAAGTCATATGGCCGTTATAGACCACATGGGAAGGACGCTCATCTAACCCAGCTTCGTACGAAAATTCCATCGTCTCGCCCTTCGCAGCACCCTCTTTTGTGTAAAACTCGCTTTGCGTGATCTGATACTCCTTGTCGACAGGCTTCAACCCACCCGCCGGCTCGACGACGATCGTGCCATACATGCCATTCGCAACGTGCTCGGGAATGGACGGCGATGCGGTGGCGCAGTGATACATAAAGATGCCGGGAATGATCATCTTAAACCTTCCACCGCTCTCCTGCCCTGGCTCGCTATTGAGCAGGCTCGCCCCGCCGCCTGGCCCCGTGATCGCATGGAAGTCGATATTGTGGGATTCCTTGCTGTTCTTGTCGTTCTTCATGCGGATTTCAACCGTATCGCCCACCATGACGCGGATCATGGGCCCTGGCACGTGCTTATTAAAACCCCAGAACTCATAGTTGTTATCGTCGCTCAGCGGACCGGTCCACTCGTCCGATGTCAAGTTGACGAGGACCGTGGCGGGCTCGGTTCGTTTGATGGGAGGGGGAACATTGGGTGCAAACGCCAGTTGGGCCTTGATGGTCTCCGCCGACACCACGCCGGCATGGATGCCGATATAGGGAGTCATGATAAATGCGCCGACCAATCCGGCCGTGCGCACACAGCGCGATAAACTAATAGACATTGTGCCTCCTTTGATTTTGGACTGCCCTGATAGTTTCTTTTCTCATAGGACGTGGCATGACCCGAATGGTTTCAGCCCCGGTTCAGGGCATCGTCATGATCTGCCTGATGATTAGGGTTTGTAGCATGAGTGATCGTGCGGCTTGCCCCCGTTCGAGAACATATTCTCAAACGCCATCACATGCCAGATCTGCTCTTCCGTCAGGCTGTTCTTAAAACCTTTCATTTTCGTCTTCGGGATCCCTTCCGATATCAGATATTTTTCGGATCACGCATGTCCCGCGCACCCTTCTTGACCGGTTGCCCGTCCTTGCCATGGCAGCTGCCACAGTTGACGTTCGGATTCACATCGCCCTTGTAAATCTGCTCTCCCTCTTCGATCGCCTTAGGATCCGTCCACCCTCCAGCCGGCATTTTCTTGTCCGCATACTCGGCTGGAACCGGGGGCAAAGGGGGATCATCGTCAGCGAAGGCCATGCCTCCTGACAGAATCAGCGCGCTCCCCATCATCACGATCGACATACAGAAATTCCTTCCAGTCATTCCCGCCTCCTTATTTTTCTAAATGGTGAGTTTGGTTTATCGACGAGGTCCTGCCTTATAGAGCACATCACATTTGACAATTAGGATGTGCCCCTACTTGTCGGCCGTGAACTGGTCAAATAAATGTTGCATGTGATTCAAACATGCGCGACCATCAAAGTTCTAGATCAACCGTTCCTCCTGTTAATATACACTTGATTCAACCGGTTGTGTTCCCCTTTGGGGCACCACATAGAAAAACAACTTCTGCTACACCGACGGCAGCAGAGATCGTCTAGGCACAACCAAGCCATGGGAAAGTTGTCTCCCTGGCGCTCTTCTCTCGCATCAAGAGAAGGGCATGTAACATACCAATAAACTAGTGTCAAGAGGTTGCGCTATTCGGAAGTGGCCAGGCGCTCTTCTTGCTCACAGAACACGCATGGCGCGGGCCACGAGATCGAGCTGGATATGTCCCAGCTCGATCTCGTGGGGATGTATCGTGCGGACTACTTGGCGGCGACGATCTCAAGGAGTTCGATTTCAAATACTAACGTCGCGCCGGGCTTGATCAGGGGAGGAAGGCCTTTGTCGCGATAGGCGAGATTGGAAGGGCAGACCAGGGTGCTCTTGCTGCCGACCTTCATCTGCCGTATCCCTTCCGCCCAACACTTGCTCATTTCATTCACTCTCAGCGTAGCCGGTT
>LNFM01007596.1_pt1 | contig 16874 bp, 13 predicted proteins | sample 596031 | NCBI WGS metagenome assembly LNFM01 (sample SAMN04254537, study PRJNA301005) | activated carbon metagenome | isolation source: dual media filters at the Ann Arbor, Michigan drinking water treatment plant | place: USA: Ann Arbor
TTCGCCGACCGGCTGGTCGACAACGGCTATTCGGTGCTGCTGCCCAACATGTTCTACCGCTTCGGACCCGCCAAGCCGCTGAAGCTGCCCGACGACCGCGACGAAATGATGAAGATGGTGGTGACCATCACACCCACCACATCGAGACGCGACACGGCCGCCTTCCTCGACTATCTGTCCAGCCGCCCCGAGGTGAAGGGCGCCAAGGTGGGCACCACCGGCTACTGCATGGGCGGCGCCCAGTCGCTGACGGCGGCCGCGGAGTTTCCCGACCGGGTCGTGGCCGCCGCCGCGTTCCACGCCGGGCGTTTGGCGACGGATCAGCCCGACAGCCCGCACAGGCATGTGGGCAAGATCACCGGCGACGTCTATGTGGCGGTCGCCGGGATCGACCCGTTCCTCGGCCCCACCGAGACCGACGACATCAGGGCCGCGCTGGCGAAGGCGAGCCCGCGCCACAAGCTGGAGATCTATCCCGGCGTGCAGCACGGCTGGACCATGCCGGACCTGCCGATCTACGACAAACCGGCGGCCGAGCGCCACTGGGACAACATGCTGGCGCTGTTCAAGCGCAAGCTCAAATAACGCGCCGCTACCTGTCGGCGGCGTCCGACACCTTGACCAGCTGGACGCCGAAATTCTCGCCGGTCAGCGAGCGGATCAGCGCCTGGGGCGCCTGCTCCAGGCCGGTCAGCACGTCCTCGGCGTATTTGATCCTGCCGTCGGCGACCATGGGCGCGAGGCGGCCCACCGCCTCCTCGAACCGGCCGGCGAAGTTGGCGATGTAGAAGCCGTGCATCTCGGCCTGCTTGTAGACCAGGTTGAAATAGTTGTGCGGACCGTACCAGTGGGCGTCGTTGTTGTACTGCGACGTGGCGCCGCACAGCACGACGCGGGCGCGCGGCGCGATCAGCCCCAGCGCCGCGTCGAGGGTCTCGCCGCCCACATTGTCGAAGAAGATGTCGATGCCGTCGGGGCAAAGCTGGCCCAGCCGCATGGCGAGGTCGTCGTTGCGGTAGTTGACCGCGCCGGCGCAGCCCAGCTCCTTGGTCAGCCAGTTGCATTTCCGGTCGCTGCCGGCGATGCCGATGACGCGGCATCCCTGCATGCGGGCGAGCTGGGCGAGGATGGAGCCGACATTGCCCGCGGCGCCCGAGATCACCATGGTGTCGCCAAGCTTGGGCTTGCAGTACTCGGTCAGGCCGAAATAGGCCGTCCGCCCGCCGCTGCCCAGCACATGCAGCAGGGTGCTGGGCGGCAGCCCTTCGCGGACCTTGGCCTTGGCGACCGGCGCCTTCGCCGCGCCGTCCGACACCACATAGTGCTGCCAACCCATGTCACCGGTGACGAGCTGGCCCACCGGGAACTCCGGATGGCGCGATTCGATCACCTTGCCCAGCCCGGCGCAGCGCATGGGCGCGCCCAGCGGTACCGGCTTGCCGCTGAGGCCGCCCGAGGTGAGCCACATCCGCAGCGGCGGCGTGACGATCAGGTAGGCGACCTCGATGAGGAACTCGCGGTCGCCCGCGACCGGCACCTCGCCCTGCTCGACCCGGAAGTTCTGGCCCGTCACCATCCCATCGGGACGCGATGCGACCAGCACCCTCGTGTTCTTCATGACCATCCCCTTCGCTGGATCATCCCGCTTTCGAACGCAGCCCGCTAGAGTGCCGCCACCGCCGCCAGGGCCGGTCGCGCCATGCACGCCTCGAACCACTTCTTGATATGGGGGTACGGCGAATAGTCGAAGTCCATGATCCGCGACATCGACATGACACCCGCCACGTTGACGTCGGCCACGGTGAACCGGTCGCCCAGCATGTAATCGTTGCCGGCCAGGTGCTGCTCCAGCACCTTCAGCGGCCGCTCCAGCTTGGCGCGCATCTCGGCCTCGACCTTGGCGTCGGGCGGCATGAAGTTGATCCGGGGATGGCGGACCAGCAGCGCGATGAACGCGTCCTCCAGCTCGGTCAACGCCCACATGCTCCACTGCGTCGCCTTGCCCTCTTCCCCGGCGTCCTTCGGCGCTAGGCTCCCGCCTTGCCTTTTCACCAGGTAGAGGTTGATGGCCAGCGACTCGAACAGCCGGTAGCCGCCGTCGTCCATGGCCGGCACGCGGCCGTTGGGATTGATCGCCAGATAGTCCGGCTTCTTGGCGTCGTTCATGAAATGCGTGGACACCATCTCGTAGTCGAGGCCGGTCTCCCGCTTCAGCTCCTCGGCCAGCCAGAGGGTCCGGTTCGCACGCGACCCCGGCGTGCCGTAAATCTTCACAGTGCTCATTCATCTCTCCCCGACGCATGTCGCGGCAACACGCTGGCATTCATCGCGTGCGCCGACAACGACGAATTTCCGGAAGCGGCCGGTCAGGGCTCCGAGCGGGAGGCGCCGCTTCGCGTCACGCGGACGTTAAGCACCTGCGTTCCGGGCACCTGGGCGGTAAGCCGCGCGACCGGCCGCGGTCCGCCGGTCAGCTGGCCGCCATCCAGTATAACCCGAGTCGGGGTAACCGCCTGGGAGGGTCCCGGCAGCAGTTCGACCACCAGGCTGTCGCCAGGCTTCACGCCCTGGGCCTGGAACATCACCGGGACCGTCTGGCCTACGTGAGTGACCGGCTGCACCGTCACCGTGAACGCCCAGACCGGCACCTCCGCCTCGGTGGATGTCCCGTTGGGCGCGGTCACGCGCACCGTCACGTCGCCAGCCGCGGAGAGGGGCACACCGCTGGCCGTGACCGCGATCTCGCCCTCGCGCACCGCCAGGGGATGAAGCGACTGGTTCCCCAGGCTGACCTGATGCCGTGCGGGCGAGGCCGCCGGATCGGTCACCGATGGCGGTACCCGCAGCGTCTCGCGCAGAACGCCGTTGCGGATGTCCAGATCGCCGTCCTGGATCGCCACGCCGGTCTGCGGCCCCGGCATCGTGGGCTTCGGCGTCGTGCGTTTCGGCCGGAACAGCTCGACCGTACCGGCGGTGCCGCCGATGATGATCGCGCCCACGCCCGCGGCGTCGCCCGCATCGATCCTGACGCTGTCGCTGTCGGTGGTCACCTTGGCCTCGCCTTCCTTGTCCGGCAGGCGCGTCCCGTCGACGGCGACGAAGGTCACGCTCTCGAGGTCGCCGATCGCGCCGCGGGTGACGACCGTCTCGCGGTCGAGCGCGGTGAACGATATCGCCGTGTAGTTCTGCATGTTGCCGCGGGGCATGTAGGCCTTGCTGTCCGCGCTCTGCTGCGTACCGCCCGCCGAGCCGGGGGGCGGAGAGACCTTCCCGCCCGACGGCGTCACACGGGGCAGGGTGTCCCGCTGCTTGCCGCTATCGTCGCCGCCTCCTGAGTCATCGGGTGTATCCGTCGGCGTGCCCGGGCATGCCCGCTGGTCGACGCGCACCAGCATGAAGCCGATCTCCTTCTGCACCACCACCGGCGGGCCGGCGATCAGGAAGCTGCCGTCGGTGTCGCGCATCACCATGCCGCCGCCCGCCGTGCCGACATAACTCCGGCCGCTGCCGCTGCCGGCGGCATCGCGCACGGCATTCGGAATCTGGCTGTCCGGCGCCAGGCTCCAGGTCCTGGTCTCCAGCAGCAGATGGAGCTTGTGCAGTTCGTGGTCGGACCAGTGCACCAGAACCGGCTTGTGTGGGTCGTTGATCTCCCAGCGGATTGTCGTGGAAACCTGGTTGGTGAATTTGCGCGCATAGGATGCCGAGCGGCCACGCGCTTCCTCGCGGGACCTGGACGCGCTCACCCCGCCGCCGACCTCGACGCCGACGACCGGAATCTCGGCCTTGGCCTCGGCCTTGACGCTCGAGGACTTGCTGGTGGTCTTCGCGACCGTATCCTCGGAGGCCTCCTCGGTCTCGGTCTTGATGGTGATTTCGCCCGCTGTCTCCCGGCGGCACTCCATGTTGGTGTAGCGCTCGGGCAGCGAGTCGGGCAGCACGCCCCAGCCCAGGTAGCGGGTGGTCGTCTTGCCGTCGAATGAGGCCTTGGCCATCCCCTCGCCGCCGCCGAAGAACCGCGCGGCGTCTGGTCCGCCCTTCGCCACCTTCTCATTGGGTTTGCCTGCCTTGCAGTCATAGGTGTGCAGCCCCTTCGGCACGCGCACCAGGTATTCCGCGGTCAGCCGGTAGTACTCCCAGCCCGCCGCGGTCTTGCGCACCGCCACCTTGTCGCCGCCATAGAGCGTCCGCCCGACGGCGATGGACTGGCTGCCGACGATGTCGAAGTAACCCCAGTCGCTCGATGTATCGGACCGGCCCTCATGGGCCGACTGCAGCCCGGGCGCCTCCTTGGGGTCCGGCGTGTGCTTGGCCCACTTCCGGACCTTCCAGTATTCATACCAGCGCAGCACATAGGCGCAGTCGGTGTCGTATTCGGGCGTGGCCAGCTTGAACTCGACGGTCTGGCTGGTCTCGGAGCTCGATCCGCTGCCGACGCTGGACGACACTTCCTGCGCCTCGGTCGAGGACACCTCGCCGCTGACCTCGACGCCGACGCCGCCGAACGAGACGCCCGCCGAGCCGCCCTTGGTGTCGGTCGACGAACCGGAGGAGGAACTGCCGCTGGTGCGCATCACCGTGGCCGCGGACCCTGTCGACTTCACCCACTGCGCCCCGTGATCGCCGCCGCTGAGGATGACGACGAACTCGGCGTCCTGGGTGGACATGCCGCCGTCGCCGTTGAGGTCGACCGTGCGCTTGACCAGCCTGCGTTCCATGCCTTCCGACGGATCGCCGGCCGCATAGCGGCTGAAATGCATGACGCTGAAGACGATGTCGCCGCCCTCGCGCGTCACCGAGGCTCCCGCGGCCGGCGCGTAGCGCCTCGTCCGCTCATTGAACAGCAGCGGCGTCGCCGTGGACGGCAGTTCGGCGCCGGGCGCCGGCACGCGCAGCTTCACGGGCTTCTGGAAGATCAATCCCTCCGGCGCCATTGCGACGCCGGCAAGCCGCTTCGGCTGGGGCCCGTCGCCCTCGTCATAGCTGAGGTCGGGCGGCAGGACGGTGGCACGCACGGTCACCGGTTCCCGCACCGCCCCTTGCGGCACCTCGAGCGTCATTCCGACGCTGCGGTAGACGCCGCCCGCGGGAGTTACCGCGAAGCTCTCCGTATAGCGCGTCAGCATCACGTCGGTGCGCCCACCTTCGCCGTTGAACAGGGCGCGGGCTTCCGCGCGGAAGGCCACGGCGTCGGGATGGGCGACCCGGACGACGGCGGCCGCCGGAACCATGCCGGAGATCGCGAAGGCGCCATCCGGTTCGGAAACGGCGGCCGGCTTGCCGTCGAGCATTATCCGCGCGCCCGCCATCGGCGCGCCGCGCTGGTCGGTGACGACGCCCCGCAGCGGAAAACGCGCGGACACCTCGTCATAGGGTGAAAATGCCGCCGGGCGGCTTTCGACGATCCGGAGACCGGGGAGTTCGGCGGACGAGGCCGCGCCGGCCGTCGTCAGGAGGATGGCGCAAAAGACAAGCAGCCCAAAGCCCACTTGCCGGATAATCGACATCGAGGCCTCCCCGCCGCAGCAGCGGCGATAGCATGATACCACAGGCACCCCGCCGATGCGACCGGCTACGAATAGGTTTGAGCGCCGCGTCCCGTGGCTGCACCATGGGATCCGTTGCTTCGAGGGAGGATGGCGTGACCGACTACGTTTCCGTGCATGACGAACCCATGCACCGCTTCCGGTTCCGAAACGAGTACGCCTTCGTCTACGACGTCTGCATCCCGGTTTCCGCCGTCACCCTCTATCACAGCCATGACGAGGATTCGCTCTACGTCGCCATCAATGGAGTTCATTGCTGCACCCAGGACCTTGGCCAGGAACCGGTAACCAGCCAGATCGACAAGGGCACGATCATGGTCGCGCCGTTCCGCAGCAAGCCGCTGATCCACCAGGTCACCAATGTGGGCCGGGAGGAGATGCGCATGATCGGCGCGGAAATCCTCGCCTCGCCTCCGGTCACCGCCGCCGCGCCGCTGACCGCGCCCGGCGTGACCCTGCTGGCCGAGAGGCCGCGCATCCGCACCTACAGGATCGAGCTGGCGCCGGGCAAGACCACCGGCGACCTGAAGTGCGATTTCTCCGGTATCCTGATCGTTATGGCCGGCACCAGCCTGGAAATCTCTGGCCGGGAGGCGCGCACGCTGTCCGTTGTCCCCGGCGACGCCATCTGGCACGACGGCCCGCTCACCCAGCGCTTCACCAATCCCGGTCGCACCCCGTTCGAGGCGGTACTGGGGGAGTGGCGCTGATCCGTCACGCGGCTCCCCCCCTCACCCTACCCTCTCCCCAGTGGGGAGAGGGGATTTACCGAACGGCTGCAACCCTTCCCCTTCTCCCCGCCGGGGAGAAGGTGGCGCGAAGCGCCGGATGAGGGAGGGCGCGAAGCGCCCCTTACCGCGTCTCCGGCGCCATCGCCGCCTGGGCGGCCAGCACCCGCGGATGCCGCGCGACTTTCGGAAGCTGCCGGTCGGCGAAATGCTCGGTGACGCCGGGCGTGCTCGCCTCGTCGCGGTAATTGACCGACGCGGGATCGTTCCAGATGCGCCGCGCCATCCACCAGTAGCGGGCGATCAGCCCTATGTAGCGCGCATGCTTGGCCACGGTCTCCCAGGCGAAACGGGCATGGAACGCCACCGCGCTCTCGCGTGGCAGCTCGGGCCGCCGCTCGTCGCGGCTGCGCTGCCGGAACCATCCGGCATCGAGCGGATGGATGTTCTCGATGGTCTTGCAGCCGTTGAACCACAGCGCCATGGCGACGATGTGCTTCCAGCCGATGCCGCTGGCGCGCGCGCGCTTCAGCAGGGTGCGGACGTGATCGGGCGTGTAGTAGGTCCGCCAGGCGGCCTCGTAGGCCTCCCACCAATGGCTTGGAGACATGCTGCCCGCATGGGCCGTGGTGACGTGGTTCAGGTCGTACTTGTTCAGGTCCGAGTCCATCCAGACGCCCTTGCCGAACAGCTTCTGGTGGTCTTCGGAGCCCGGCAGCGGCGTCAGGATGAAGAACTCCAGGATGTCGAGCGGCAGCTCGCGTTTGATGATCTCCACGTCGCGGCGCACCGACTCCGGTGTGTCGCTCGGAAAGCCGATGATGTAGCCGGCGAAGATGATGATCCGGTGGTCGTGCCAGGCCTGCATCATCTGGCGGTATTCGTCGATGTGGTTCTGCCGCTTGCCCGCCGCCATCAGCGAGGCGGGGTTGATGCTTTCCAGCCCGATGAACACTTTGTTGCAGCCGGCGCGCGCCGCCTTGTCGATGAAGTTCTCGATCCGGTGGCATAGCGTGTCGACCTGGATGGTGAACTTGATCTCGATGCCGTCGCGCTCGCGCAGCAGGATCAGCCGGTCGAAGATCTCTTCCCAGTCCTTGTTGCGGGCGAAGTTGTCGTCGGTGATGAAGAAGTCGTTGATGCCCTGGTCGACGTTGACGCGGATGATGCGCTCCACATCGTCGGCGCCGCGCCGGCGCGACTTGCGACCCTGCACGTTGATGATGGTGCAGAAGCTGCACTGGAACGGACAGCCGCGCCCGGCGTCGAAGCTGGTCTGCATGCCCATGCTGCGCACGATCCTGTCGCGCGGCAGGAACGGTACCGGCTCGGCGTCCAAATTGGGCAGGTCGTTCAGGTAGTTGTAGACCGGCTGCAGCGTACCGTTCCGCGCGTCGCGCAGCAGCGCATCCATGCGGCCTTCCGCCTCGCCGGCGAACAGGGTGATGCCCAGGTCGAGCGCCTGCTGCAACTCGGGCTGCATGCCGGGCAGCATGGACAGGCTGCCGCTGACGTGGAAGCCGCCGATCACCACCGGCACATCGGCGGCGCGGAACCGCCGCGCCAGGTCCATGGCGCGCGGGAACTGGTTCGACTGCACGCCGATCAGGCCGACGAAGCCGCAGCCCGCCGCATGGATGCGGGCGATGATCGCGTTCACGTCGACCTTGGTGTTGGTTTCGTCGATGGCGTCGCAGACGATGGGGATGTCGAGCACGTCCCGGTCGGCGCAGTCCATCACCAGGCCATAGACCGCGGCCAGGCTGTTGGAGGGAATCACCGAGCGCCGCCAGCGGATCACGTAGCCGTCATCGTCATAGTGTGACGGCTTGATCAGAATGACAGGATAGGCTCCTGCGTCGTGCATCGTGGCTCTCCCGGCGGATACCTTTCCGCTGCGCTGACCTCGTGCCCCGCGCGGACAGTGTCTCACAGTTGGGCGAAAAGGGGAAACGCGGACGGCATGAAATCGTTCCCTCTCATGCGCTGGGCCTTGACGCGGCGGCCGATGCACGGGAAATGCTGGGGTGACGACCACGGGAACGACGGCATGTGCGGACGCTTCACCAACAAGCTGACCTGGGAGGAGCTCTACCGGCTCTACGAGCTGACGCTCGATGCGCCCATGAACCTGCGGCCCCGCTACAACATCGCCCCGACCCAGGACGTGCTGACCATCGTGGCGGGCGACGGCGGACGCCGCGCGGCGTCCATGCGCTGGGGGCTGGTGCCGTTCTGGGCGAAGGAGATTCCCAAGGCGTCGACCTTCAATGCGCGGGCCGAAAGCATCGCCGACAAGCCCATGTGGCGCGACCCGTTTCGCAAACGCCGCTGCATCGTGGTCGCCGACGGCTTCTATGAATGGACGGGCAAGGCCACCGACCGCCAGCCCAACTACTTCACCCGCGCCGACGGCCGGCCTCTGAGCTTCGCCGGGCTATGGGACCGGAACACGGCGTTGGACACCGTGTCGTGCACCATCGTCATCACCGAGGCCAACAAGCAGATGCGCGCCTGGCACGACCGCATGCCGGTACTGCTGGAGCAGGACGATATCGACCGCTGGCTCGCCGAGCCCGACAGCAGCCTGCTGAAGCCGTCGAAGGCCGAGTTGCGCGTCCATCCGGTGTCGAAGGCTGTCAACAACGTGAAGAACGAGGGGCCGGACCTGATCGAGCCGGTCGGGCAAACTCTTTTGCCGGGCTTCCTCTAACGGCTCGAGGTCGACCCCATCGCCGGCGGCGCAGCGCCGAGTTGTGCGCTTGATCAAATTAGCCACTCCCGCCAAACTCCGCGCCGGGGAGAGTGGCGGATGAGCAAACGGGCCTCGGCCGCGCTGGCGCGGTTCATGGTGATCGACCTGACGCGGGCGCGCGCCGGGCCGACCTGCGCGCGCCAGCTCGCCGACTGGGGCGCCGACGTGATCAAGGTGGAGATGCCGCCCTCGGCGGGCGAACCGCAGGATTTCGCCAATAGGGGCGATTCGGATTTCCAGAACCTGCACCGCAACAAGCGCAGCCTGACGCTGAACCTGAAGACGGCCGAAGGCGTCGCCGTGCTGAAGCGCCTGGTCGAGACGGCCGACGTGCTGGTCGAAAACTACCGGCCTGATGTCAAGACTCGGCTGGGCATCGGCTACGAGACCATGCACCAGGTGAACCCGCGCCTGGTCTATGCCAGCATCTCGGGCTTCGGTCAGGACGGCCCCTACGCTGACCGGCCCGGCCTGGACCAGATCGCTCAAGGCATGGGCGGGCTCATGTCGATCACCGGGGAGCCGGGGCGCGGTCCCATGCGGGTAGGCATCGCCATCGCCGACGTGGCCTCGGGCATCCTTGCCGCCTCGGGCGTCCTGACGGCGCTGCTGGAGCGCGAAGTGTCGGGCGAAGGCCAGTGGGTCACCACCTCGCTGCTGGAATCGCAGATCTTCATGCTCGATTTCCAGGCGGTGCGCTGGCTGATGAAGCAGGACGTGCCGGGCCAGGTCGGCAACGACCATCCGACGGCCGTGCCCATGGGCTGTTTCCGCACCTCGGACGGCCACGTCAACATCGCCCCCATGCCGGGCGCCTGGGGCAAGTTCTGCGCTGTGCTGGGCCTCGACCATCTGGCCGAGGACGAGAACTTCCGCTCGCCCGGGCGCCGGGTGCGCAACCGCGACACGGTCAACGAACTGGTCGAGGCCGTCACCGTCACCAGGACCAGCGCCGAGTGGATCGACCTGCTGAACAGGGCGGGCATTCCGTGCGGCCCGATCTATTCCATCGACCAGACCTTCGACGACGCGCAGGTGCGCCATCTAGGCATCGCCCAGAGGGTGGAATCGCCGGCGCTGGGCGCGCAGACGCTGGTCGGCCAGGCGTTCCATCTGAGCCGCACCGACAGCAGCCTCGCCAGCGCCACGCCGGAACTGGGCGAGCACACCGACGACATCCTGACCGGCATCGGCTATTCGGCGGCCGAGATCGCCGGCCTGCGCGAGCGCGACATTATATGAGGTACTCATGACCAACCATGTCCTGACCCGCCGCGACGGCGCCGTGCGCTGGCTGATCTTCAACAGGCCGGAGAAGCACAACGCCCTGTCGCTGGAGATGAACGAAGCGGCGCTGGAGGTCATCGAGGCGTTCGCGGCGGCGCCCGACGAGCGGGTGCTGGTGGTGGCCGGCGCCGGCGGCAAGGCGTTCGTGTCGGGCGCCGACATTTCCGAGTTCGAGGACCGGCGCTCCAACGCCGAAAAGGCCGACGACTACGCCCGCCTGACCCAGCGCATGTTCTTTGCCCTGCGCGACGTGGAGAAACCGACCATCGCCATGATCCAGGGCTACTGCCTGGGCGGCGGCGTGGCGCTCGCCACCTGCTGCGACCTCCGCATCGGCGCCGAGGACTCGGTCTACGGCATCCCCGCCGCGCGCCTCGGCATCGGCTACAGCGCCGATTTCATCAAGCTGCTGGCCGATCTGGTCGGGCCGTCCTGCGCCAAGGAGTTCCTCTACACAGCCCGCCGCTATTCATCGGCCGAGGCCCATGCCGTCGGCCTGCTCAACCGCGTCGTGCCGACGGCGGAGTTGGAGGCGTTCGTGGCCGAGTATGCGGCGGGCATGGCGGCCAATGCGCCACTGACACAGCGCGCCACAAAGATCGTCGTCTCGGAGCTGCTGGCCGATCCGGACCGTGACGGCGCGCGCGGCCGCAAGGCCGTCGCCGACTGCGCCAACAGCGAGGACTTCCGCGACGCGCGACGGGCGTTCATGGAAAAGCGCAAGCCCGTGTTCCACGGCCGCTGATGGACACGCTGGAGAGATTCCGTCTCGACGGCCAGGTCGCCGTTATCACCGGCGGCGGGCGCGGCATCGGCGAGGCCATGGCGCGGGCGCTGGCCGACGCGGGCGCGGCGGTGGTCGTGGCGGCGCGGCGGGTAGCCGAGGTCGAGGCCGTTGCCGCGTCGATCAACTCGGACGGTGGAAAGGCGCTGGCCATCGCCGCCGACGTCACCGATCCCGACGCCGTGGAGGCACTCGCCCAGGCGGCCGTCGACCGCTTCGGCAGCCTGTCGATCTGGATCAACAATGCGGGCGGCTCACGCTATTTCGGGCCGCTGGGCGGCATCTCCGCGAAGGACTGGAACGACTGCGTGGCGCTCAACCTCACCGCGGTCGTCACCGGCACCAACGCGGCGGCGCGCCGGATGACCGGCGGCGGCTCGATCGTCAACATCTCGTCGCTGTCGGCGCAAGGCGCCTCGCCCGGCAGCGGCCACTACGGCGCCGCCAAGGCCGCCGTGAACAGCCTGACCAGAACCTATTCGCGCGAGCTCGCACCGAAAATCCGGGTCAACGCCATCCAGCCCTCGACCATCCCGACCGAGACCTACATGGATGCTCTCAGCCTGGGCGACGCCGACCTGCCCGGGCTGCTGGAGCGCAAGAAGGTGCCGCTCGGACGCTTGGGCCGGCCCTCGGACGTGGCCGGCGTCGCCGTCTTCCTGTGCTCGCCGGCGGCGAGCTGGATCACCGGCGAGGTGTGGACCGTATCCGGCGGGCTCATGTAGCGCCCTCGGGCCTTCCGCAATGCCGCATCAACCCGAAGAATCGGCGCGACACCCTATGGAACAGTTGTTATAAAACGGCACGGATCGACCACGCGAAGCTATGGGGAAGACGATGCTGGAATATGATGTCGTCGTGCTGGGCACCGGCGCCGCCGGGCTGACGGCCGCCATCACGGCCGCCGAGGGCGGCGCCAACGTGGGCGTGTTCGAGAAGCACGATCAGGTCGGCGGCACGTCGGCGTGGTCCGGCGGCCAGGTGTGGATCCCGAACAACCCGCACATGAAGGACCACGGCATCGACGACAGCCGCGAGAAGGCGATCACCTACATGATGTCGCTGTCACGCGACCTGATGCGGCAGGACCTGACCGAGGCCTATGTCGACGCCGGCCCGGAAATGGTCAACTTCCTCGAAGCCCGCACGCCGGTGCAGTTCTATTCCGTCAAGGACATGCCCGACTACCACCCGGAGTTTCCCGGCGGCAGCCCCAAGGGCGGGCGCACCATCGAATGCCCGATCTATGCCTATGACGAGCTGGGCGAGTGGGCGTCGCGGGTGACGCCGTCGCCCTACTATGCCAACCCGCACATCACCATGAGCGAGACGCCGCTGGGCAAGTCGGTACCGACGCCGCCGTCGAAGGACGAAATCGCCCGCCGCAAGATCCGCAACGAGCGCGGCTGCGGCCAGGCGCTGATCGGCCGGCTGCTGCGCGGCTGCCTCGACCGCGGCATCGAGCCGAAGACCGGCCATGCCGCCAGGGAACTGATCCTGGAGCACGGCGCCATCACCGGCGTGGTGTTCGACACGCCAGACGGCGAGCTGCGGGTGCGTGCGCGCAAGGGCGTGATCCTGGCGACGGGCGGCTTCGAGTGGAACGACGACCTGAAGCGCGCCTTCCTGCGCGGTCCCCTCACCCACCAGGTCTCGATCAGGACCAATACGGGCGACGGCCTGAAGATGGCCATGAAGGCGGGTGCCATGCTGGGCAACATGCGCGAGGCGTGGTGGACCCCGGTCGCCTCGGTGCCGGTGGAGGAGAACGCCATGGAGCGGATGATGATCATGGGCCAGCGCACCATGCCGGGCGCGATCATGGTCAACCGCAAGGCGCGCCGCTTCACCAACGAGGCCGCCAACTACAACGCCTTCGGCGCCGCCTTCCACGTCGAGGACGTGGCGAAATTCGAATACGAGAACATTCCGAGCTGGCTGGTCTTCGACCAGCATTATCTCGAGAGCTACGGCTTCGGCATGCTGTCGGCCGGCCCCGGCGAGGCGCCGGACTGGGTGATGCGCGCGCCGACATTGAAGGCGCTGGCGGACAAGCTGAGCATTTCCGGTGACGAACTGGAGAACACCGTCGAGCGCTGGAACGCCAACTGCGCCCAAGGCTCCGACCCGGATTATGGCCGCGGCGACAGCGCCTTCGACTGCTGGTGGGGCGACCCCTACAAGAAGGGCACCAGGGCGGCGACGCTGGGCCCGCTGGTCAAGGGCCCGTATTACGCCGTCGAGGTGCGCTCCGGCGCGCTCGGCACCAAGGGCGGGCCGCAGACCGACGTCCACGGCAACGTGGTCGATATCGACGGCAACCCGATCCCCGGCCTCTACGCCGCCGGCAACGTCATGGCCTCGCCGTTCGGCATGACCTATGGCGGCCCCGGCGGGACGCTTGGTCCGGGCATGGTCTTCGGCTACCTTTCCGGCAAGCACGCGGCGGAGCGCCTGACCAACCGCTAGAGGCGCCAACGGGGAAAGCGCGATGGACGCCTTCGACTACATCATCGTCGGAGCCGGCTCGGCCGGCTGCGTCCTGGCCAGCCGGCTGTCGGAGAATCCGGCGCACAAGGTGCTGCTGCTGGAAGCGGGCGGCGAGGCCACCAGCCCGCTGATCGGCATGCCCAAGGGCATCGGCAAGCTGGTGAAAGACCCGCAGCACGCCTGGCACTTCAAGGTCGACCAGGAGCGCGTCCCCGGCGTGCCCTCGCGCGAAATCTGGGTGCGCGGCAAGGTGCTGGGCGGATCGAGCTCGATCAACGGCATGATCTATTCCCGCGGCCATCCCAACGACTACGAGGACTGGGAAAAGCTGGGCGGCCCGGGATGGGGCTGGTCCGACATGAAGTCGGCGTTCAAGGCGATCGAGGACCACGACCTGGGCGCCACCGACTATCGCGGCGCGGGCGGCCCGCTGCATGTCAGCGCGGGCAAGTTCCGCTATGCCGCGACCAGGGCCATGATGGAGGCCGGCACGCAGATGGGCCTGCCGGAGCGCGACGAGCTCAACCATCCCGAGCTGGAAGGCGTCGGCTACTATTCCCACACCATCCGCAATGGCAAGCGGGTCAGCGCGGCCCGCGCCTTCCTCGATCCGGCGCGCAAGCGGCCCAACCTGCGGGTCGAGACCGGCGTGATGGTCGACCGCATCCTGTTCGCGGACAAGCGCGCCATCGGCGTCGCCGCGCGCCAGAACGGCCGCCCGGTGGAATTCCGCGCGGCGGGCGAAATCATCGTCTCGGCCGGCGCCATCATGTCGCCGGTGATCCTGCAACGCTCGGGCATCGGTCCCGCCGCCGACCTCAAGGCGGTGGGCATCGACGTGGTCGCCGACAGCCCGGACTGCGGCCGCCGCATGCGCGAGCATGTGGGCTACGGCATGCCGCATCGGCTGAAGGGCATCAAGGGTCTCAACCACCGCTATCAGGGCCTGGGCCTCGCCCTCAGCGTGCTGCAGTACTACGCCTTCCGCAACGGGCCCATGGCGACCGGCCCCTACGAGATCGGCGCCTTCGCCCGCAGCACGCCCGACCGGGACCGGCCGGACATGCAACTGTTCATGGGCGCGTTCACCTTCGCCCGCACCGCCGACAATTTCCCGGTGCCGCTGTCCCATCCCGACAAGCTGCCGGGCTTCAACATCTACGGCCAGCTCGTGCAGGCGACCAGCGAGGGCAGTATCTCGGTGACGTCCGCCGATCCGGACGCGCCGCCCAGCATCGAGCCCAACTGGCTCAGCACCGCCTATGACCAGGAGACGGTCGTGCGCATGATCCGCTACATGCGGGAGTATGTGAGGCAGCCGGCGCTGCAACCCTATGTGGGCGAGGAGCTGATCCCCGGAGAGAAGGCGCAATCGGACAAGGACATCCTGATGTCGGCGCGGCGCATGTCGACCAGCGGCCTGCACGCCACCGGCACCTGCCGCATGGGCCGCGACAACTCGGCCGTGGTCGACAACGAGCTGCGGGTCAAGGGCGTCGAGGGCCTCAGGGTCGCCGACTGCTCGGTGATGCCCGGCCTCGTCTCCGGCAACACCAACGGTCCGGCCATGGCGCTGGGCTGGCGGGCGTCGGATGTGATTCGGAGACGGTAAACGCTGGCCAAGGCTGTTTGGGATGGTCGGTTCAACGGATCGCCGCAGAACTAAACATCGACGACGAGGAGCTGTCGGTGGGCTTGGATGTTAGTTCTTCTTACCAAATATCTTGGACAATAAACTGGCTCGCTGGTTTCTTGGTTCATTGGGTGGATTGGGCTGCTGCCGTTCCATCGAAGCTTCCCATCCATCGTATTCCACGTTGTAAGTGTCAGCCAGTTCGCAAAGGTTTGCCAGCGTAGTCGTTCGCCACTCTTCTCCAATGGCTTCATGGCGCTCGGCGACAATTCCATCGCTGTTCACGGTGGGCCGCACCGAGTAGCCCAGTTCCGCTAGACTTGATCCCAGCGCATCGAAGTTTCCACCGTAGAAATAATGGACCACGTGGCGAATATCGGACAGGTTTTCGCCTCTGTCAGAAAACACTTTCAGGGTTTCCCTGGCCAACTCGATCTGCTTCTGATTGCCGTTCACCGCAAAACCCCCACGAACCTATCGAAGAAGTATAAGGCATTCGATAAGCAAGACTAGAGAACAATTTCAACTTCCACAATTGCTCGCTTATTGGCTTCCGCAGCATCCGAGCACGTAAAATGTGCGACAGTAGCTGGGTGTACTCACGGGATGGACGATAAGCCAGAGATAGTGGCGACCGCCGTGCCGCCGGGCTATAGATCGGCCGGGGACAAGGGGAGACGCATGGAACAGGCCGCCGATTTCCGCGACGAGAGCGACGCGATCCACAGTCTGCTGGAGCCACTGGGGGACGCCGACTGGGATCGCGCCACCCAGTTCAAGGGCTGGACCATCAACGACGTCATCGCCCATCTGCACATGTGGAACTACGCCGCCTGCCTGACCCTGACCGACGCCGACGCGTTCCTGAAGTTCCGCCGCGAGCTGGCCGACTACGTCAGGGCCGGTGGCACCCATTTGCAGTTCAACCATGCCTGGCTGGGCGGCATCAAAGGCCGCGCCCTGCTGGCGCGCTGGCGCGACCTCTACCGCGACACCGCCGATCAGTTCGCCGTCGCCGACCCGAAGCTGCGGGTGAAGTGGGGCGGCCCCGACATGTCCGCCCGTTCCTGCATCACGGCGCGGCTGATGGAGACCTGGTCGCATGCGCAGGCGGTCTACGACCTGCTGGGAGTCGAGCGGATCGACGCCGACCGCATCCGCAACGTGGCGGTGATCGGCATCAACACCTATGGCTGGACCTTCGCCAACCGCAAGCTCGAGGTGCCCGCCGAGCCGCCATACGTGCGGCTGACCGCCCCGTCGGGCGCCGTCTGGGAATGGCACGAGCCGAGCGCCACCAACCGCATCGAGGGCGCCGCGACCGATTTCTGCCAGGTGGTGACCCAGGTCCGCAACGTGGCCGACACGTCGCTCAGGGTCACCGGCGATACCGCCACGCGCTGGATGGAAATGGCGCAGTGCTTCGCCGGCCCGCCCGAGGATCCGCCGCCGCCCGGCACGCGGTTCCGGCAGCGCCGGAGTGGTTGAGGGATACCCCTCACCCTAACCCTCTCCCACAAGGGGAGAGGGGACTCGGACGGTGCCGCATCGAACCCTTCTCCCCTTGTGGATTCCTCTGCGGAATGGGGTGGCGTTGGGTAGCTGAAGCTGATTCAATGATCTGTCTTTGGAAGCGGGAGGTTTCAGATGG
>LNFM01007597.1_pt1 | contig 16874 bp, 17 predicted proteins | sample 596031 | NCBI WGS metagenome assembly LNFM01 (sample SAMN04254537, study PRJNA301005) | activated carbon metagenome | isolation source: dual media filters at the Ann Arbor, Michigan drinking water treatment plant | place: USA: Ann Arbor
CACCCCGGAACGGTAAATAGGTTGGTGCCTGTAAAATAGTTTCTTGTTGCTGGCTTCTAGTGGCTGGTAGATCAGACTAAATCATTTCGATTACCCTAATCAAACCAGCGACCAGTAACGAGCAACCATTGACTATGTAAGTTTCGTCTTCCTAAAAACTTCCCAAACCACAATCCCCAGACAAACAGAAATGTTTAATGAGTGCTTGGTGCCAAGCTGCGGAATTTCAAGGGCTAAATCTCCCAGGGTAATCGCTTCTTCACTTACACCGTGCACTTCGTTGCCAAAGACTAAACAGTACTTTTTATTTTTTTCAGTAAAGAACGTTTGCAAAGGTAAGCTGTCTGTGGTTTGTTCTACAATAACAATCGTATAACCTTCGTCTTTTAACTTCTGAATGGCCTGTGCGGGGTGTTCTGAATACTCCCACGCAACTGAGTCAGTGGCTCCCAATGCTGTTTTTTGAATTTCGCGATGCGGTGGGGTGCCTGTGATGCCTGTAAGGTAAATTTTTTCAATCCGGAAAGCATCGGCAGTTCTAAAAGCAGAGCCTACGTTGTGCAGACTGCGGATATTATCCAACAATAAGGCAACTGGGATCTTTTCTGATTCTTTAAACTGATCGATAGAAATCCTGCCTAGTTCGTCTAGAGATAACTTCTTCATGGTCTAAAGTTAGAGGGCTTCTTCCTCCTTATCAAATTGATCTATCAGATCGCGAAGTTGGGTAAGATACTTCCCATAACTTACTTTTTCCATCCACTTAGCCAGGTAATAACTCGCAGGTGTAAGGATAAGAATGGAAATAAGCAATGCCACCTGTACTTGCCATTTTTGCATCATCAATGCAGCATCTTTTTCAATCGATAACCCTAATAAAAAGCCGGCTGTCGCAGCAAGTGGATAAATAATAATTGAAGATTTGCGCTGAAAGGCCAGGGTAGACATGGTATTATCATACACTTGCTTCAGGGTGCCCTTTAGGTTCAAATCGAGGCGGAAGGAATGTTGAATGTTTCTCAATACTTTGTAGTTCAGCACAAAGAAAAATGCATAGGTGATAATCATGATCACCATAAAAACTTTTACAATGGGTTGAGGAGATACTATGAATAAGTAGATAAATCCCAATTCAAAGGCGATGGCAAACCCCAGGGTAGCTTTAAATAGCAGAATTAGTTTCTGCACCGGGTGCTTTGATTTTTTTTGAATATGTACGGAACCCAACACAGGCTTACTGAGCTTATCTGATTCTAATTTTTTCCATGCTTCCTTTAAATCCATGGTTAGTAAGCTTTCATTTTTTTTGTTAATGTTTCTTTGATACGGTGCAACTTAACGGCCACATTATTTTTGGTCAGGCCTGATATTTCTGAGATTTCCTCATTTTCATACCCATCCAGGTGAAGCGTAACAATCATTCTGTCAAGTTCATTCAAATCACGGATTGCGATATATAAAGCCTCAGTTTCCTCTGGTTGAATTCTTTCATCAATGGATACTTTTAGAACGGAAAGATCTTCATGAGGCACAACCAGTTTGGGTCTTCGCCTAAAGGTGAGCACCGTATTTAAACCTACCCGATAGAGCCAGGTTGAAAATTTGGACTGCCCTTTAAAGTTGGGATAGGACCTCCACGCCTGAAAAAGTATTTCCTGGAATAAATCCCGTTCGTCTTCTTCATGATTAACGTACAAACGAATTACTTTAAAAATAATCCCCCTGTGTTGATCAATGAGTTCCGTAAATTCCTGTTTGTGCGGATGCGCCATCGGATACGGGCCAGCGAGCTACCTGATCACTGGCTCTACCTTATAACCTTGTTGCTGCAATAATGTTATCAGGCCATCCGGCCCGGCCAAATGCAAAGCACCAACAGCAATAAATTGCGAACCATTTTTCATTAGGCCTGGCAATGTATTCATCCATTTTACATTTCGGTCCTTCAGCATAAAGTCGGTTGTACCTAGTTCTTCCGGCATTTCCTTCAGCATACCGTATAGCTTTTCTAAGTCTTTCTCGAGATAGTAGGTATTTAAATCTACCTGCATTTTCGCGGCAAGCTCTTTTTGTTTTACAAAGCTCACCAGTTGATTGGCTTGCTCCTGCACAGGAAGATGATTGTATAATAAATTCAGTTGCTCTTCCATCGTTTCAAGTGGGGTGACTATTTTTCCGGATTTCTTGCCAGACGCAGCAAAGTGATAATCCATGGGCAACCCTGGATATTTTTTCAGCGTTGCTTCATTTAATTTTTGAGAGTACATCAGTGTCATGATCACCATCACAGACATAGGCTTTAGCTGATCCATCATTTTCAAATTGACACCCATCAGGCTCTCTAATTCAGACGAAACCAATTTAAAATCCTCAGACGAAATCAAGTCAGAGATTTTCTTGTCAGGCATGATGGCCATCATACCCATGCTCTGAAGTTTGGAAGAATCAATAACCATCTCTACTACCACACCTTTGGCATTTTTAAAAGGGAGATTTATTTCGGGAGTTTCCGAGAGGTAGGAATCCCTAAGTAAATGATAAGTGCCAAAGAGGTACGAAGGTTCTTTCAGTCCGTTGCCGGAAATCTCCCATAGCAAGGCCTTTTTGTTGGTTTGCTGAGCACTTGCCGGTTCTTTTAGCCCAATGAAAACCAGGACTGCGAGGCTTATGGCAATCCATTTATTTTTATGCAGATTCATGCTTGAATTGTTTTGGGAGTTAGTGTCCTTTGGGCTGGAATAATTACAGTGACCAGGTAATTTTTAAAATCTCTTATGAAGTATTTAACAATCCTATAATCAGAACTGCCGTTTAAAGATCATGATCCGATTTTTCATTTTAGTGCTGGTTTTCTATGCCCACGAATCTACGGGTCAGGATTCCTGGAAAAATGTTTACAGCGAAAGCGCCTGGGCTGACCGGGATAAATGGCAGAAGGCAGAAGAGTTGATCAGGCATTTGAACTTAAAGCCTTCTGATCAAGTAGCCGATGTGGGCTGTCATGAAGGATACATGACTGTAAAATTATCGGCTATAGTAGGACTTAAGGGTAAAGTGTTTGCCGTAGATGTAGAAAAGCCGAAACTTGATAAGCTTACTACTATTCTCGCAACGCGCAACATCAATAATGTACAAACGATTAAAGGCGATTACGATGATCCGAAGCTTCCTCTTAACCAGCTGAATGCTGTAATCATTCTCGATACGTACCATGAAATGGATGATCATGATAAAATATTACAGCATATAAAAAACTCGCTGACGCCTGGAGGTAGGCTGGTTATGTGCGAGGCGATTGCAGATACACGTAGAAGTGCTACCCGAGAGGATCAGGAAAAAAAACATGAGTTGGGAATGAACTTTGCCCTGCAAGATCTTAAAAAGGCTGGGTTCACTATCGTTAAGCAACAGGATCCTTTTGTAGATCGTACAAAAGAAAAGGGAGATAAGATGTGGATTATTGTAGCAACTAAGTGATGGCAACTGCTAGTTCTTGCTTCCAGACAATAAGACTCCCCCAAGTGTGCAGGCAACAGCTTCCTGTCGCAGCTTATTAAGCTCCTGATAGAGTTTTGAATTGACTATTTCAAGTGGTTTTATAGACTCCGCAATTATAGAATGCAGCGCAAAGAAATTATTCTCAATAGAGGGGGAATCCAGAAGACAATTTTCCGCTTTGTTTGCTAAGTCCTCGGCCAGATCAGTGAGATCATCAAGGAAAAGAAACAAGGGCATTATGGATTCCCAAAAATGAAAAAAGAGATCGTAGTGGTTTGGAAATAATGCCGCTGAATACAAAAAGGAATTAGCCCTACGAAGTGATCTATATTTTTCAGGAAATAATGTGAAAGGCCGCTTAATCAAACAGTCTTCAATCTTTCGTATTTCTTTCTCAGCCATTCCTGCCTGCTGCAGAATATTCTGGCATTCCTCGTGATGTTGCATGTAGGTAATGCTGCCTGCTTCCTGACAAGCCGCACTATGCAGGATTTTTTCTATTAGCAACAAGTGCGCTTCCGAGAGAACGGAGACGCCAACATTACTTTTCAGAAGTAAGTCTAAATAAATTGGAATAAATAAATACCCGGGGCTTTGAGATACGTAGGTTTTTCGCCCCCTCCAATATGCGTTGTTTTTGGGAACCTCCCGTGCACTCAGCAATTCGATAACCCTCGTATCAATGCCCAGGTCATTCTTAAGATAGTTTTGAAGTGCAGGCATAAAAAATGCATTTGAGAAAATTCCTTAGGGGAGGTTTCTCAAATGCGTTAGGTTAAAAAGATTGAAAGAAGATTAAATCTCTTCCCATTCCCACCACCGAAATTTTACTAATGAAGGCGAAGTAACATCCTTGTTAGCATACATTTTTACAATTTCGCGAAGACCATCCATGATCTTGCTGCGCTCATCTTCGGGTAGTCTTGATAATGTTGCCATGGCCAGATCTACTTTTCCGATTTCGAAATTAGTATTGTTCATAGTTTACAAGTTTGATGTAAAATAGGCGATGTTCAGATCGATTGTTAGTGAAGGCCAGTATTTTTTGAAAACTTTTTACTATTAGATAAAATTGTCCGCGAATATTACAACCATCTTACATTAGTATTGAATTTTTATAATCGCTTCCTTTGTCTCAGCTATGCATAGGCACCCGGAAGAGCTGAGAAGAAGAACGAGCCTGTCCAATACCATCTATTGGATTACGCTGTTGTTGCTAATTTTCTATTTAGTATCACAACTTGTTTTTGATTTTAAACATGCTTTTAGATACTCAACTTTTGATGATTGGGTGCCAGCTTTGTTATGCAGTGTATCAGTACTTTCCCTGATTTTGAATCGTTATCAATACAGTAAAACTTCTCGGATGATATTCCTATTAAGTTGGACAGCCTCAGTTACAATTTTGCCAGTTCTATTTTCAAAAATTTCACCTAGTTCATATTTAATTCATCCTATTTTATGTGTCTTAACTAGCCTTATGATTCATCTTTTTTTCTCGTGGTATGAGGACCGATGGATTTATTTATCTTTTCTAGTTGCTTCATTTTTTCTCACATCATTCTCTTATTATTTCTTACTCAAATTTGACACCCTGGAGAGTTATCGGCAATTGCCGTTAAACAGGTTTCAGTTTGTTATCATTTATTCAATGAGCTGGGTCTTCATCAATCTTACTCTGATGTATGTTTATCGGATAAATTGGAATGCGTATAAAGACTCACAAAATAAAAATGAAATCATAGAGAAGCTTAACCGGGAGTTAGAATCAAAAGTGGAGCTACGAACCAAAATGTTGAAGGAACAAAATGCGAAACTAATGGAGTATGCGTTTGTCAATGCGCACGTCTTGCGGGCACCGGTAAGTCGAATCTTAGGCCTGGTCAATTTGTTAATCAAGTCCGAAAATCCCCGCGCTACCGAGGATAAAGAAGTAATTCAACATCTGAATGAAAGTTCAAAGGAACTTGACAGTGTGGTAAGAAATCTTTCAGTAACGCTTCAGGAATCACGGGATAAACCCAAATAACTGTAGACGCTAATAGCAGGGCCTACCAATCCGGAGATAACCGCTTCCGAGATCTGATTTTCTCCCTTCTCCCTTCTATATTTGCCGACTATGGCCGGACCCGGTGCAATGGATACCCCTTTAATGAAACAATACAACGCCATCAAGGCGAAGTATCCGGGTGCGCTCTTGTTATTTCGGGTTGGAGATTTTTATGAAACCTTTGGTGAAGACGCCATTCGTGCTGCTAAAGTTCTGGATATCACGCTCACCAAACGAGGTAATGGTTCAGCTTCTGAGATTGAATTGGCCGGATTCCCCCACCATGCGTTAGATACCTACCTACCAAAATTAGTAAGGGCTGGCAATCGGGTGGCTATTTGTGATCAGCTGGAAGACCCGCGATTTGTAAAAGGAATTGTGAAACGAGGCGTAACCGAGTTGGTAACCCCTGGTGTTTCCTTTAATGATAATGTGTTGGAGCGGAGGCAAAATAATTTTCTTGCCTCTGTTTATGTAGGAAAAAATGCCCTTGGGGTTTCTTTTCTTGACATTAGCACGGGTGAGTTTTATACAGCACAAGGCCCGGAGAATTATATCTACAAACTCATTCAGAGTTTTGGACCGTCTGAAATTATATACAGCAAAGCTAGCCGCGAAAAATTTGAATTGCAGTTTGGTGAAGAGTATGCCACGTTTGCGTTGGATGATTGGGTTTATGCCTTTGATTTTGCCAATGAAAAGTTGATAAAACAATTCAAGACCAATTCTCTCAAGGGCTTTGGTGTTGATGGTATGAATGAAGCGATTATTGCCGCTGGGGCGATTCTGCATTATCTCGAAGCCACAGAGCATAAAGACACCCAACACATTTCAACCATCGCACGCATCGATGAAGATAAGTACGTATGGCTCGATAAGTTTACAGTGCGTAATCTAGAGATCGTCAGTTCTCCCAACGAAGGTGGAGTGCCCTTGCTTCAGGTGTTGGACCAAACGGTAACTCCCATGGGTTCGCGCAACTTGCGCAAGTGGATGATCTTACCATTGAAGGAAAAACAAAGCATTGATGAGCGGCTTCAGGTAGTGGAGCAATTTTATAACGATCACGATCTTACTGATAAGATCTTAGAACACTTGCATCAGATCTCAGATCTTGAACGCTTGATATCCAAAGTGGCGGTGGGCCGGATTAATCCTCGTGAGCTAATTCAACTCAAGCGTTCGTTAAAAGCGATCATCCCCGTAAAGGAAATATTAGACCGATCCACTTCGCCCGAATTAAAGAAGTTGGGCGATCAATTAAATAAGTGTGAATTTCTTTTGGAGAAAATTGATAAGGAGTTAAAAGATGATGCGCCTATGCTGATTCATCAGGGAGGCATCATCAAAGAAGGAGTAAATGCTGAGTTGGATGAGTTGAGGGCTATTGCCTTTTCGGGAAAGGATTATTTGTTGCAAATACAAAAACGGGAGATTGAGCGCACCGGTATCAACTCGCTGAAGATTTCTTATAACAAAGTATTTGGCTATTACCTGGAAGTAAGCAATGCCAACAAAGATAAAGTACCCACCGACTGGATTCGCAAACAAACGCTTGTCAACGCGGAGCGCTACATTACTGAAGAGTTAAAAGTGTACGAGGAAAAAATTCTCAACGCAGAAGACAAATTGCTGGTGATTGAGCAGCGCCTCTTTCTGGAGTTAGTGCATCATACAGCTGACTATGTTTCGCAGATTCAACAAAACGCGCGAGTAATAGCGGTGTTGGATTGTTTATTATCATTTGCAGTTACAGCAAAATCAAATAAATACAACAAGCCCGAGATCAGTGAATCGAAACGATTGGCAATAAAAGCGGGCCGCCATCCGGTTATTGAAAAGCAACTGCCTGTGGGCGAGAGTTATGTGCCCAATGACATTTACCTCGACAATGAAACACAACAGATACTAGTGATTACCGGTCCGAATATGGCCGGTAAATCTGCCTTGCTGAGACAAATCGCATTGATCGTATTGATGGCCCAGATGGGAAGTTATGTTCCTGCCGAAGCAGCAACCATCGGTATTATCGATAAAGTGTTTACCAGGGTTGGAGCCTCTGATAATTTATCACGAGGCGAATCCACCTTTATGGTGGAGATGACGGAGACGGCCAGCATCCTCAATAACCTCAGCGACCGCAGTTTGATTTTGATGGATGAGATTGGAAGAGGAACTTCTACCTACGATGGCGTTTCCATTGCCTGGGCGATTGTTGAATACTTACACAATCACAAAGACTTCAAACCAAAAACATTATTCGCTACACACTATCACGAACTCAATCAGCTTACCGAAGATTTAGTGCGTGTAAAAAATTTTAATGTAAGTGTGAAGGAAGTGGGTGACAAAATCATCTTCATGCGTAAGCTGAAAGAAGGTGGAAGCGAGCACAGCTTTGGTATTCACGTAGCGCAGTTAGCAGGCATGCCCAACAAAGTAGTATTGCGCGCCAATGAAATTCTGCACTTCCTTGAAAAAGACAAACACAAAAACGAATCAAAATCTAAGTTTGATGAGTTGCCTAAAGCCACGGCTCAAATGAGTTTGTTTGAGTTGGATCCTAAATCCAAAGCCATTCATGAGATGCTGGAGAAGATTGATATCAACACGATCAGTCCTGTGGAGGCGTTACTTAAACTAAATGAAATTCTTTCTGTTTTAAAGATGTGAGTTTTCAAATTGATTTTCGCTCCCTCTTTTTGATTATGGCCGCCTTTCAGGCGTTGATCTTTTCGGTTCTGCTAGTCGAGCGAGGCATTCGCGTTCAACGATTATCGGATAAATTACTTGCTGCATTTTTGCTCACTTTAGCGGCTACATTGGGCGAGCACATTGCCGGGTGGATGGGCTGGTATGATAGCCAGGTACTTACATTCTTTCCTTTCGGAGCAAGTTTTGTCTATCCGCCTTTAGCATATCTGTATGTGAAGTCGATCACCAACTCCAACTACAAACTGGTGGGTAAGGAATGGTTTAATTTTCTACCTGCTTTCATCTACTTTATTGTCCATTTTAGTATATGGCCTATTCATGTACCTGCCAAGTTGAAGTTGATGGACACACTTGCCGTTAATCATTTTTTTTTAATAGAAGGCATAATTGATTTATTGGTCCTGACGATTTATACTACACTCGCCATAAGGCATTACAAGGCTTATCGTACCTGGTTACCTTCGACCTTTTCTAACTTACCACCGGTTTCATTAATCTGGATACGTAACTTTCTGATTATTCTGATGATGGTGTGTCTTTTGGAATGGGCATTTGGTCTGACTTCGCTTTGGTTTAATTATGGGTATGATGTGCGCTTCTGGGATTATTTTGTTCGTGCACTGCTATTGTACTATCTGAGCATTGCGGGCTATATTTCCACACATCGAAGTGATTTGGTTTTTGAAAATGCCATGATCAATGAAACCCAACATGCTCCTCCCAGAGTAACCACAGTGGATACTCACCTTATCGATCGTATAAAATTGCACATGACGGAAGCCAGGCCTTATCTCGATGTGGAACTAACACTCAACCAACTGGCTCAAGGATTAAATCTTTCAGTAGCCTCTGTTTCGCAAGCCATCAACTCCGGCCTGGGGAAAAATTTCAATGATTTCGTCAATGAATATCGGGTTCAGGAAATATGCTCGCGACTAAAAGCAGGCGATCATAAAACCAAAACGCTGTTGGGCGTAGGTATGGACTGTGGATTTAACTCCAAGGCAACTTTTAACCGGTCGTTCAAGAAAGTGACGGGGTTTACACCCAAAGAATGGGTTGATCAAAACGTATCATAATCCCATTTCAACTAATTTGATACCTTATTAACTAGTCTCAAAATGCTTTTTGAGACAGAAATGGATAACCGAATCATCAGCTTTGTCGTGCAACTCAGCAAAACAAAATTTAAAACCTTATGAATATCAAAACTGCATTAATGATTTTTTTGGTTGGACTTTTAATAAGTGCCTGCGGAACCTTAACATCTACTACTACTATCGATGCCAATAATAGTTTTGTGCTTGGCAATAACCAGCATGGAACATTTAGTGTGCGCCTCAAGAATATCGCAGAGGAAGATATTGAACTCCATCGCGCTCCGGTAGACGGTGGTCGCCATTCATTTGAAACCGTAAAGCCCGGACAAACAATAAAAGTTAAGGTTGATAAAAATACCGCCTTGGTTATTGAAAATAAAAGCACAAAACAGGCGAGTGTAGAATTGTTTGTAACGGGAGATACAGGATTGTCGATGGGTTATAAAGATTAGGAGACCATCAACAAAATATCGCATCCAAATTGTTCCGGAATTCGTAAACTGAGAAAACACCTCGCTTTATGAAAAATCTAATTGCTTTCAGTTTGTTTCTTCTTTCAATAGGCACCAATGCACAACAAATAGGCGGTTCCTGTGAGGGTTGCGAAGCTATATTTGAATTTGGTTCAAAAAAATTATCGTGGATCGATACGTTGCCCGACTTCAAGGAACCCGGGCCAAAGCTTGAAATCAGTGGCACCATTTATCAGAAGGATGGAAAGACTCCCGCTAAGGATGTGATCCTTTATATTTATCACACTGACCAAAAGGGAGTATATCCACAAAAAGGAAATGAAACAGGTTGGGGTAAAAGACATGGTTATCTAAGAGGCTGGATAAAAACCAATGCCGATGGCAAGTATAAGTTTTATACCCTACGGCCAGCCTCGTATCCAGACACGCGCGCACCACAGCATATCCATCCAGTAATAAAGGAGCCAAACAAAAACGAATACTATATTGATGAATATCTTTTTATGGATGATCCATTTCTAAATGCAAAGGAACGAGCACAACAACAAAAAAGAGGAGGTGCGGGAATTCTTACTTTATCTAAAAAGAAGGATGGAACCTGGGTTGGCAAGCGGGATATAATTTTAGGATTAAATATTCCGAATTATTGATCAGGTATTCAGCCTAATCTACCCCTCACTCATGCGTTTGCGAATGCGGCTTAAAGCCTCTGGCGTTATACCAAGGTAGGAGGCAATATATTTTAAAGGCACATTGGCAATTACCTTCGGACGATCTTTCATCAGTTTCAAATAACGTTCTTCAGGAGTAAGGAAGAGAAAACTTCGACTTCGTTCAGTGGCAAAGATTAAAATGTATTCAGCAATCAGGCGCCCAAACTTTTGCCACACCGGGTATTTTTCAAATGCAGCCTGCATATCAACATAACTCAATTGAAGAATTTCTAACTCCTCCATCGCAACAATGTAATCGAGGCTTGGCTTGCGCGATACAAAACTAGTGTAGTCTGTTACATAATTGCCTTCAAAGCCAAAGTTGGCAGTTAGCTCTTCGTCATTTACGATATTATAAACTCGTACAAAGCCTTTATTAAGAAATGTAACATGATTACATACTTCACCACCTCGCAAAATGAACTCACCCTTTTTCAAAAATCTGCGCACCAGCATAGATTGATGTACGCGCCATTCCTCTTCCGTAAACATAATGAAGCGCGAAACGTAATTCCGAAGGGCTGAAAATTCGTCCATTCGGAAAGATAACAAAATCTGCCGAAGCACTTGGAACATAACAACTGCTTAACGTAAAAAGAAATCCCCACCTCTTTTTTGTTGAAGAGATGGGGCATTAAGTGTCTTAGAAAGTGAAACGAACAAAGGGCACCGGGAAGAAACCCTGCTGGTATTGAGTTACAATAGTGTTGGTTCTTGGGTTGTAACTTTGTGAGAAAATATTTTGGTTATTGGTCACGTTCTGTAAGTCAAGCGCAATTTCTAATGTGCTCTTCTTGTATTCCTTACGATACGCGATTTTCAAGTCGGTTCTGAAATAAGGATCCTGCTTTTCTGAGAAGGCCTCATTCTCTTTATATATAGTTCGTCCCGCTTGTTGCGAGGCGTCAAAATCGATGGGCGTTAAAAACTTGCCACCAATGGTAGTAACTTTTAAATTAATGGAGAGAAATTTTTGTTTTGAACCCAAGGCAATTTCTTTTCCGAATAACCCATTGGCAACGTATTGAGTGTTGTAAGCCGTGTTGCGTTCTATTTTATCGCTGCCTTCATATTTTGATTGAAATAAAGAAGTGGTAACCAGGAAGTAAAAGCCTTTTGAAAAGAATCTTTCAAGAGTCAATTCAATTCCATAGTTCGTACCCGTTCCGGTATTTACGAGACTATCCTGATCAACTGGTATAAAGCTTGATCCTGTGTTGATGGCTGAGAAGGAACTTGGGCTTTGTTCAACAGGAACATTGGATAGCCGTTGGTAGTATCCTTCTGCTTTCAGGCGAAGGTTGTCGCTGATGTTCCAGTCATACGTAATTACACTATGCTGACTGGTTGTAAATTTCAAGTCGGTGTTGGTAAGTATGTATTCAGTGTCGGATATTTTGGTTTGAACGAATGAGGTGTAAGGACTTTGCACCTGGTTGTGAATTCCATACCCAATACTGAGTGACTGATTTCCTGAAATCATGTATTGAATTCCCAGTCGCGGTTCAACAACAGCCTGTTCATTCAAAGCATAATATTGCGTGTGTACGCCTGCATTGAAAGAAAACTTATTATTAAATCGATGTCTCCAGGTGGCAAACCCCTGATAAAGTGAAGTTGCATCTTCAACATTGATACGCACAGAATCACTTCCCTTGTTGGCAAAAATATCTCGGTTATAGAAATCAAAATTCAACAAATCGGCATTGAAGCCATAGCTTAGGCTATTTTTAGCATTAAACTTGGTACGGAACAATCCCACCAGTGAAGCTTTGGTTGTGTTAAAAGCAGCTTCTGATTGACGGTAACGGGCCACTACTTCATCATTACTATCGCGCACAAGTGAGTCACCCGTAAAAGTCTCATCAGTAGCACTTATCCCGGCAGTGAGTTTCATAAACGTTTTCTTCGTGAGATTTTTTTCATAGCTCACCCCGGCAATACCAGTTTTATACCGCGGAAATCCATCCTGATTTTCGCTTCCATATAAATCGGTTGAACTTTCTAAGTCAGCTTCGCTTCCTAATAGATCAATAGAGCTATTGCCAGCAAGTCCGAAGATGGACCATTTACCATTTTTTGAGGGAAGTGAAATCTTGAAATTTAAATCCTGATAGAGGGGAACATTAGATCCTGTTCCGAATTCAATGCCCAGGGCACTAAATATTCCTAAGGTTGAATATCGGTAATTCGCGATATAAGAACCTTTGCCATTTTTTGACAGTGGACCTTCGGCCCCAATTTCAAAACCATTGAATCCAATCTGACCAACAAATTCTGACTTTTGATTATTCCCATCGCGCAAGCGAATATCAAACACACCGGCTATTGCATTTCCGTATTGAGCCGGAAAAGCACTCGTCATAAAATCTGATTTGTCAAGGTTGTTGTTATTCAGCATGCTCACAGGGCCACCAGTACTGTTGAGTGAACCAAAGTGATTGGGATTTGGAATGTTTAAGCCCTCTAGTTGCCACAGCATGCCGGTGGGCGAATTTCCACGCACAACAATGTCGTTGCGTGAGTCATCGCCACCGATCACACCGGCAAAATTTGCAGCCATTCGTGAAGGATCGCCCAGTGCTCCTGCATACCGTTTGGTATCATCTACATTAAAAGAGCGGGCACTTACAATGGCCAGATCGTTATTGGTCGCGGTTTTATCATCACGGGTGTTTGCGACCACCACTACTTCATTTAATTGATTTATATTTTCAATTAGGCTTAAGTTCAGGATCACTTCTTTGCCGGCACTAACCACAACATTAGGAATAGTTTGTTCCTCGTAGCCGATGTAAGAGACTTTAATGGTTTGCCGCCCTACCGGCACTTGTTCAATGCGAAAGTTCCCATCCAGGTCAGTCGCATTGCCGAGGATCGGATCGGTACCGATAATGGTAATATTCACTCCTATGAGTGGAGTTTTACTTACTTCATCGAGCACCCGGCCCCGGATAGTTTGGGTAGTTTGTGCATGGGTGATAAAAGACGTCATTAACACCATGAGCAAGCTCATCATAATTTGATTGATTTGATTTTTTGTTTTCATGTCGGTTATGAATTTTTTGATGGGTCAAAGATCAGGGCAGTTAATGACCTGGCACCTTGACGAAAGTCAATTAAGAAGCTACTGGGAATTGATTTGGATCAATTAATTCCACGAGCGTTCTATATATCTATCGAATCACGATCGATGGTTTTTACTAACTTGAGTTTTTAAACGAGTTTAGCATGGAAAAAATCCGCTGGGGTATTTTGGGTTGTGGCAAGATCGCCCGCAAGTTTGCAGCTGATCTCAAATTAGTAGAAGATGCGGAGTTAATTGCCGTAGGCGCTCGAGAGCAATCAACCGCTGCCGCTTTCGCCAGAGATTTTCCAGCCAAATATGTTCATGGAAGTTATGAGGCGTTGGTAAGTAATCCTGAAGTAGATGTAATCTATGTGGCCACTCCCCACGGACTACATCATGAGCATGTGATGTTGTGCCTGAAACATAAGAAAGCTGTGCTTTGTGAAAAAGCATTTGCGATCAATTATCGCGAAGCTAAAGAGATGATTGATTTCGCGAAAGCGCAGAATACATTTATCATGGAGGCATTCTGGACACGCTTTCTGCCGCATTACCTGAAGATGAAGGAACTCATTGCACAAGGAAAAGTTGGAACGATAAAGTACCTGAATGCTGAGTTTGGATTTATTCCAACACCACCCTTTCCCAGCCGTCTTTATGATCCTGCATTGGGAGGTGGAGCGTTACTTGATATCGGGGTGTATCCGATTTTTCTTGCACTTGATTTGTTAGGTAAGCCTGATCATATAGATGCTGCGATGACTCCTGCTTCTACAGGAGTTGATGAACAATGCGCAATCCGGTTTCAGTATAATAGTGGCGCGATAGCACAACTGTTTTGTACGTTCGCTTCAAACCTGGCTACGGGCGCTGATATTGCCGGTGACCAGGGACGAATCCGGTTAACCCATCGTTTTCATGGCCCCACTGCGCATCTTGAATATTATCCCGGTGTTGTTGACACACGGGAGGCTATTGACTTTGAGAAGGCAAAGGGAAGTGGTTACGAATACGAAGCCCGTCATGTCAATGAATGTTTGAAAAGTAATCTAACCGAGAGCCCGGTGCTTACACACAACCTCACCTTGTTGTTAATGCAAACGTTAGATGAAATCCGTGCGAAAGCTGGAATTAAATACTCCGCTGACTAAGATGAGTAATTACATGACTTAAATCAGGTTTGATCTTATTTCGTCCCGTTCTTAACGTTCGTTTGCATCAAATTTTACCAATCATCAATACCTGTTGAATTTTTATGAAGGGATAGCGTTATCTTTGCCTGGAGTTTCAGGTGGCTGTCTGAAAAGTCAATTTAAATTGAAATGTCATTCCGGCCTTGAGCCGGAATCTCATTCTACCTTTCAAATCTGGGATCGTCAGGCCTGAGGCTTGACGATGACTGGATGACTTTTGAAACAGCCTCCATTAAAATAAAAAATTATAAAGATTAATCATGGCACAAGAAGCTGTTGTTCCCGAGGTGAGAAGTAAACCGATATTAAAGCAAGAGATTGCATTTGCACTTATACACCTGATGCCGTTGGGCGCCTTGTGGACAGGCGCTACCTTCTTCGATTGGATGGTGTGTATTTTTTTATACTTCTTCCGTATGTTTTGGGTTACGGGAGGCTACCATCGCTACTTCGCTCACAAATCATACAAAACTTCGCGTTGGTTTCAGTTTGTGATTGCCTTTATGGCACAAACCACCGCGCAGAAAGGTGCTTTGTGGTGGGCAGCTCATCACCGTCACCATCATCGCCACAGCGATACTCCGGCCGATCCACACTCGATGAAAATTTATGGTTTCTGGTATTCGCACATTGGCTGGATAGTAGGACCCGATTTTAAAAAAACGGATTACAAAGTAATTGGCGATTACGCCAAGTATCCGGAATTGGTGTGGTTGAATGAACATTATTTGGTAGCGCCCACTATACTGGCAGTGATCGTTACTGCCTTGGGAGGAATTGTTAATGGGGGGAGTATTTTAGCGATGTTCACCACCGCAGGATTAAGCACACTGTTTATTGGTTTCTTTTTGAGCACCGTGATTTTATATCATGGCACTTTTTCGATTAACTCCATCATGCACAAGTTTGGCAAACCACGTTATGAAACTGGCGATGAATCCAAAAATAGTGTGGTGCTTGCACTGGTAACGATGGGTGAAGGCTGGCACAACAATCACCACTATTATGAAACGGCTGCACGCCAGGGTTTTTTCTGGTGGGAGATTGATATCACCTACTATATTTTGCGCGGACTTGCTGCAGTTGGTTTGATCTGGGATTTGAAAGGTGTGCCCAAACACATTCTGCATTCGAAGAATAAAAAAGAAGCGGCAGAACTGAGAAAGAAATATGAGGCTCAGAATTCCCACAGCCCGATTTCAAAAGAGAATATAGCGACTACTGAACCTGCAGAAGTAGAATAGAGATTCGGTTGAAATATCTTTGCGACTTAGCGCCTCCGCGGTTAATAAATACTTTCTATTCAGTCTACAATAAATTATGCAGAAATCCAATGACGAAATGTTTTTAGAAAGTTCAATCAAGCTCTTTCGCTATTATAAAAAATTGGGGGAGGGTGCCATCACTCAATTAACTGACGAGGAAGTATTACGAAAGCCCAACGAAGCCAGCAACAGCATTGCACTCATTGTTCATCACCTTAGTGGGAATATGCTTTCACGGTGGACTGATTTTTTGACCTCTGATGGTGAAAAATCGTGGCGCAACCGGGATGCAGAGTTTGAGGCATCTTACCCAGACAAACAAACTATGTTGGCGGCCTGGGATAATGGTTGGTCCTGTTTACTTCAGACTCTTGAAAATCTAAAACCAGAAGACTTGACTAAAGAGATTTATATTCGAAACGAAGGCCAGTCTGTTTTGGAAGCTATACAACGACAACTTGCGCATTATTCTTCACATGTAGGTCAGATTTTATATCAGGCAAAGGCAATTCGAGGTAATAATTTCAAATCACTATCTATTCCCAAAGGAGATTCTGATAATTTCAATAAGGAAAAATTCAATCAGGAAAAATCACGCAAGCATTTTACCGATGTACAGAGGTAAGAAATCTTCTTTTTTTGTATTCAAATAGAACTTCGGGGGTTTGTCTTTCGTTAATGAAGGTGAATGAAAACTCTGGTATCCTTATTTCTCGTTGCACTTAGTTTACTGGCCGAAATATCAGCGGTGGCCGGGCACCATTGGTGTGAAATAGAGCGAGCGAAAATGGAGACAA
>LNFM01033854.1_pt1 | contig 16874 bp, 18 predicted proteins | sample 596031 | NCBI WGS metagenome assembly LNFM01 (sample SAMN04254537, study PRJNA301005) | activated carbon metagenome | isolation source: dual media filters at the Ann Arbor, Michigan drinking water treatment plant | place: USA: Ann Arbor
CCGCCGCCGATGAACACCACGTCGTGCTGCAGGCCGCGCACCGCGAACGTCTTGTAGACCCGGTTGTGGGCCTGCAGGTACGGCAGGGCCACGTGGTCGGCGAACACCAGGGGCGCGGCGCCGGTGCCGCCCTCCCCGCCGTCGATGGTGATGAAGTCCACGCCGCGGTCCTCGGTGGACATGCGCTCCGCGAGTTCCTCCCAGAAGTCCATCTCACCGACGGCGGCCTTCACCCCCACCGGCAGGCCGGTGGCGTCCGCGACGCGCTCCACGAAGTCCAGCATCGAGTCGACATCGCGGAACTCCGAGTGACCCGACGGGCTCTGGCAGTCCACGCCCACCGGGATGCCGCGGGCCGCCGCGATGGCGGGCGTCACCTTCGCGGCGGGCAGCAGGCCGCCGACGCCCGGCTTCGCGCCCTGGCTGAGCTTGATCTCGATCGCGCGCACCGGGTTGGCGGCGCACAGCTCCACCAGCCGGTCCATGCTGAACCGGCCGTTGTCGTCACGGCAGCCGAAGTAGGCGGTCCCGATCTGGAAGATCAGCTCCCCGCCCCGCTTGTGGTGGTCCGACAGACCGCCCTCGCCGGTGTTCTGCAGGCATCCCGCCAGGCGGGCACCCGAGTTGAGCGCCTCGACCGCGGCGCCCGAGAGGGATCCGAAGCTCATGCCGGACACGTTCACGATGGACGGCGGCCGGAAGGCGTGCCGGCGGCCGCGGGCGGCCCCGAGGATCTTCGCGCAGGGCACCGGATGCCCGGGCGGGTCGCCGCCCGGCGGCGGCGGGCACGGGAACGCGGAGTGCTTGATGATGGGGTAGCCCGGCGTCCCCTCGATGTCGTTGTCGGTGCCGAACCCGAAGTAGTTGTTCTGGCGCTTGGCCGACGAGTAGATCCAGCGGCGCTGGTTGCGGCTGAACGGCCGCTCCTCGTCGTTGCCGGTGACGATGTACTGGCGCAGCTCCGGGCCGATGGCCTCCAGCAGGTACCGGAGTTCCTGAGGATCGCGTGCTTGCGCTGCGTGAGGTCGTGCACCACCAGGGCCAGCACCAGCCCCACGACCACCAGCGCCACGATGAGCCACAACGGCATCCAACCCTCCCGGTCCTCACCGGCCTGCGGGCCCATGGCCCCCGGCGAACGGTAGCGCGCGACCGGACCGGCCACGCCGGGGGTCCGCCGCGGGCCATCGGGGCTCTAGACTCGGCCCGCCCGCGACATCCCCTCCTTCCGGACTCATCGCCGTGCCGACCGACCGTCTTGAGCTGTTACGCACCACATTCGAGCGGGCCATGACCGAGGGGCGCCTGCGCGACGCCGAGCAGACGGCCGAGCGGCTGGCCCGCGCGGCGACCGGACCGGCCGAGACCGCGCTCGCCGACCGCATGCAGGGGCGGCTCGCGCTGGCCCGCGGCGACAAGGAGCAGGCCGAGGCCCTGCTCGCCCGGGCGGTGGACGGCGCCCGGCAGGCGGGGCGCATGGACCTGCTCGCGGGCGGGTGGCTCGCCGACCTCGGCGCCACGCGGATCGCCCGGGGCGATCACGCAGGTGCCCGCGAGGTGCTGCAGGAGGCGGTGGACACCGCCAACCGCCTGCGCGGCGACGGCGATTGGGCGACGGTGCGCGCACTGCGCCTGCTGGCCTCCGCGTGCCGTGCGGTCGGCGATCCGGCGGCCGCGGTGGCGGCGCTCGAGCGCGCCGCCGGCGGCGCGGCCGACGCCCGCCCCCTCGATCCGGACGTCCTGCGGGTGGTGCGGCAGGAACTCGCCGACGCCCTCACCCAGGTGGGGCGCGGCGCCGACGCCACGCGCGTCGCCGCCGGCGGGCCGCCGGCGGCCCCCGCCGCGGCGTCCACCGCACCGGAGCCCACCCCGGAGGAGCGCGAGGCCGACATGCGCGCCGCCCTGGAGGAGCTCCACGCACTGGTGGGTCTCGCCGGGATCAAGGCCGAGGTGGAGCGGCTCAAGGACCTCATCATCGTGCAGGGCCGCCGCCGGGAGTCCGGCAAGCGCACCCCCGACGTGTCGCTGCATCTCGTGTTCAGCGGGCCGCCCGGCACGGGCAAGACCACGGTGGCCCGCCTGCTGGGCCGCATCTACGCGGGCATCGGCGCCCTGTCCCGCGGGCACCTGGTGGAGGTGGACCGGGCCGGCCTGGTGGCCGGCTACATCGGCCAGACCGCGCCGAAGGTGGACGCCGTGGTCCAGCAGGCCCTGGACGGGGTGCTGTTCATCGACGAGGCGTACGCGCTCGTCCGGGGCGGCGAGTCCGACTTCGGCCACGAGGCGCTGGCCGCGCTGCTGAAGCGCATGGAGGACGACCGGGAGCGGCTGGTGGTGGTCCTCGCCGGCTACGAGGACGAGATCGAGGAGCTGCTCTCCAGCAACCCGGGCCTGCGGAGCAGGTTCCCGACGCAGCTGCGCTTCCCGTCGTACACCCCCGAGGAACTCGGGGAGATCTTCCGCAGGATGGCGACCCGGTACGACTACCGGCTCACCCCCGCCGCGGACCTGCGCCTCACGGAGATCTGCGCCGAAATGGTCGCCACCGCGGGCCGCGGTTTCGGGAACGCGCGCGAGATCCGGAACCTGTTCGAGGATGCGATCGCCGCGAACGCCTCGCGCGTGGTCGACGAGACGGCCGCCGACCTGTCGCTGCTGGACGCACCCGACCTGGTGTGGACGCCGCCCGCGGAGCCGCGGCCGGGCTAGAGCTGCGAGCGCGCGGCGATCAGCGCCCGGCGCAGCGTGCGGAACCGGCCCCTGCGGGTGAGCTCCGCCCGGCAGGCCAGCTCGAGGGCGTCCACGTCGGCGAGACGCTGCCCCAGCTCGGTGTCGGCGCCCTTCGAGACCGCCTGCTGATGGATCGCCTGACGCTCACGACGGGCCGCGGAAACCAGCGCGCGGAGCTGGCGGGCCGGCATCGAGCGGAGCTCGTCGGGCTGGAACGGGTGCAATTGATCCGGGATGGGCGTCATCGTCTTTCCGGGACGAATTGCCCCGCACACTACACCGTCATGTGGACGGGACGAAGCGCACCACGCGACCCGACAGCCAGAGCGTCAGATACAGCGCGCCGTCCGGCCCGAGCGCCAGCCCCAGCGGGTCGTAGCTGCGGAATCCGGAGGCGAACGGCACCAGGCGCGCCCGGTAGCCGCCGGGCACCGGCGTGAGCGCGATGCGCTGCACGTTCGTCGTCGGCGGGTCGTCGAACAGCGTGGAGCCGTTGTTGGCGATGAAGGCCGACAGGCCGAACGCCCCGAAGCGGGAGGCCACGGCGATGCCGTCCGTGGAGGCGTGCGCCGCGGTCTTCACCAGGGCGCCCGTGCGGCCCCGGCAGGGAGCCCCGCCCTGTCCCCAGCAGGCCGGGAACCCGAAGTGCGGCGCCGGTCCCGTGGTGCGCACCAGGTTCACCTCGTCCGGCGGGCGGGTGAGCCCCAGGTCGTCGCGGCCGTTCTCGGTCACCAGCAGGTCGGCGGTGCCCGGCACGAAGGCGAGGCCGTAGGGGTTGCGCAGCCCGCGGGCCTCGATGCGCGGGACGGCGGGGCGGGCGTCCGGGTCGAAGCTGATGACGGTGGCCGACAGGCGCTCGGGGGACGCCACGTTGTCGAAGCGGCTGCCGATGCCCACGTACAGCCGGTCGTCGGGGCCCAGCACGATGTTGTCCATCGTGTGCCGGCCCACCGGGAGGCCGCGCAGGACGGCCCGGCTGCCGGTGAAGCGGGTGCCGTTCCAGCCGGTGAACGCGGTCACGCGACCCCGCCGGCGCGACACCGCCGCGCCCGAGTCGTCGAACGGCGCGACGTGGCTCACGTAGAGGACGCCATCGCGCCAGACCAGGCCCAGCGCGATGAACAGCCGGCTCACCACCTGACGCGGGCGGGCGCCGGGAGCCGGCACGTACCAGACCCCGTTGTGCGGCTTGGCCAGGTTGCCGCCGGAGGTCACCCACATGCCGCCGTCGCGGTCGAAGGCGATGGCGGTGGGCTCGGGGATGCCGCGGGCGACGGTCTCCACCCGGACCCCGGCGGGCGCGGTGATGCCCACGGCGGGCACGCAGGCGGCCAGCAGCGCGGCCACGGCGAGCAGCGCGCGGCGCATCACTGGAACGCCTCCCAGATGGCGCCGATGACGAAGACGGCGCCCACCAGCGCGATGGAGCCCGCCACCAGGACCGCCGTCTTGCGCCACATCACCGACGGCGGATACCGGGTCCCCTGGGCATCCGTGACGGTCAGCGCATCGAGAAGTCGCCTCACCCCTGGGACACTACCGCCCGATGCCGACCCCCCACACCCGCCCCGCGTCGTCCACGTCCGCGGCCGCGCGCACCGCCCTGTTCTCGGTGGCCGCTGCGCTGGTGCTGATCGCGGTGAAGCTCACGGCCGGCATCGCCTCAGGCTCGCTGGCGCTGATCTCGGAGGCCGTGCACAGCGGCACCGATCTGGTGGCGGCGCTGCTGGCCTACATGGCGCTGCGGGTCGCCGGGCGGCCGCCGGACGAGGACCACCCGTACGGGCACGGCAAGGCCGAGCACCTGTCCGCGCTCATCGAGGGGCTCATCCTCGCCGTCGCCAGCATCGCCATCGTGGTCGAGGCGGCGCGGCGGCTCACCGACCCGGGCGAGGTGACGACCAGCGCATGGGTCTACGGGACGCTGGCGTTCGTGATCGTGCTCGACGCCGCGCGCGCCACCGCGTCGTGGCGGGCGTCCCGCCGGCACGGCAGCCCCGCGCTGGCGGCGGGCGCCCTGCACTTCGCCGGAGACCTGGCGGGCACCGTCGCGGTGGTGGTGGGCCTGATCCTGGTGGACGCCGGGCACCCCATCGCCGACCCGATCGCCGCCATCGTGGTCGCGGTGCTGGTGTTCGCCGCCTCCGGCACCCTGATGCGCCGCAACGCGGACATCCTGCTCGACCGGGCCTCCGCGCCCGACGTCGAGCGCGCCCGGCGGGCGCTGGCGGCGCTGGAGCCCGAGGTGGAGGTCCGCCGGCTGCGGCTGCGCACCGCGGCGGGCCGCCACTTCGCCGACGCCGTGGTGGCGATCGCCCCGGGCGCCGCCCTGTCGCAGGCGCACACGGCGGCCGACGCCGTGGAGCGCGTGCTGGAGGAGGCGCTGCCCGGCGTGGACGCGGTCGTCCACGTGGAGCCCGGGCGTCCGCGCCGCGGCGCAGGGGGTGGACCGCGTCCGGGAGGTCCACAACGTGCGGCTCATCGACCTGGACGGCCGCTACGAGGCGTCGTTGCACCTCAAGCTTCCCCCCGACACCCCCCTGGCCGAGGCCGAGGCGACCGTGGCCCGCATCGAGGCCGCGGTGCGCGACGAGGCGCCGGAGGTGACCGCGGTGCACGCCCACCTGGAGCCGCTGGAGGCTGCGGCGAGCGCCGCGCGCGCCCAGCACACACGCGACGCCGGGGCGGTCCTCACCGCGGCCGTCCTGGAGGGCACCGGGATCCGCCCCTCGGACCTCCGGCTGGTCGCCGTCGAGCACGGGCTGATGGCCTACCTCACCCTCGCCCTCCCCGGGGGCACCAGCCTCGCCGAGGCCCACGAGGTGGCCGGGCGGGCCCGGCGGCTGGGACGGGAGTCGGACCCCGCGATCGTGGACGTGTTCGTCCAGACCGTGGCGGAGCAGCGGCCGGGCTGACTACCGGATCGCGGAGGAGGTGTCGGCGCGCTCCAGGGCGCCCACCTCGTGCAGGCGCACCAGGGCCTCGACCGCGGGCCGCCAGAACTGCGTCCCCGCGCACCGCTCGCACTCGGCGACGGCCCGGTCGAACGGCAGCGGGTCCTGGTACGCGCGGGCCGAGGTCATGACGTCCCATGAATCGGCCAGGGCAAGGATGCGGGCGCCGTCGGGGATCTCCTCGCCGGCCAGGCCGTCCGGGTACCCGTTCCCGTCCCAGCGCTCGTGGTGGCCGCGCACCCAGGCCACCTGCTCCTTCATCAGGACGTCCGCGACGATCTCCGCCCCGGCCGCGGCGTGGGTCTTGATGGTCTCGTACTCCTCGGGGGTGAGCCGGCCCGGCTTGGACAGGATCGAATCCGGGACGGCGATCTTGCCGACGTCGTGCACCAGGCCCGCCTCGCGCAGCAGGGCCGCGCGCCGATCGCGACGGCCGTGTCGGCCACCCGTTCGGAGTGCTCGCGGGTCGAGGTGTCCTTGGCGTCCACGGCGCGCGCCAGCACCCGGATGCTCTGCATCGCCTGGTGGCGCAGGAGCCGCTCGGCCTGCTCGGCGTCGGAGAGCACCTCCACGACGTCCGGCGAGTACATGAACGCGACGTCCCGGCCGTGGTGCTTGGCCCAGTAGAGCGCGCCGTCGGCGAACCGGTACAGGTCGTCCGCGGTGCCGGCGTGGGTGAGGTCGCACACCCCGATGGAGGCGGTCACCCGCCCGGCCGTCGCGAACAACGTGCCCGCGAGCGCCTCGCGTGCCCGCTCGGCGGCCTGCCACGCGTCGAGACCGTCGGTCTCGGGCATGAGCCACGCGAACTCCTCACCGCCGACGCGGGCGATGAGGTCGGTGGCGCGGCAGCGCTCGCGCAGGCGCCGGGCCGCCTCGACCAGCACGGCGTCGCCCACCTGGTGGCCGAAGCGGTCGTTGACCCGCTTGAAGTGGTCGAGGTCGATGACCGCCAGCGCAAGGGGGCGGCGGTGCCGCTGCGCCCGGGCCATCTCCTCGGCCAGGCGCTCCTTGAAGCTGCGGTGGTTCGCGAGCCCGGTGAGCGGATCCGTGGTGGCCTCGGCGATCAGCCGCGCGCGCATCTGGGCGTTCGAGATCGCGAGGGCGAGCAGCTCGCCGAACCGCGCCAGGTGGTCCTCCGCGCCGTCCTCGAAGCGTCCGCGGGTGGTGTTGACCGCGCCAACGGCGCCCCACAGCCGGCCCGCCACCCGCACCGGCGCCGCCACCGAGCTGCGCTGCACCCGGCCGCTCTGGTCGGGCAGCCAGCGGTCGTACCGCGCGGGCCGCCCGGTGCGGGCGACCTCGGCGCTGGCGCGGTCGCCCTCCAGCGGCGACTCGCCGGCCGCCTCGGCCGTGAGCCCCGGGTCGTCCCCCCAGCGCGCGGCGATGCGCATCACGTCCCCGTCGAACCGGGCGACTCCGGCGCCGTCCGACTCGAACAGCCGCCCCACCTCCTCGGCGACCACCCCGAACAGGACGTCGGGCTCCACGTCCTGGGCCACCATCTCCGCCACCCGGGCCAGCGACTGCTGCTCCAGCTCGGTCCGCCGGCGGTCGGTGATGTCGTGGACGCTGACGCGGTCGGGCGACGCGGTCACCTCGGTCCACACCCAGCCCCCGCCCTTGCGCCGCAGCCGCTGCGGCAGGTTTTGGCTCGCCAGCCCCCGCGCCAGGCGGGAGATCGCGTCGTTCACAGCCGGCAGGTCCTCCGGATGCACCCAGCCGTCCACGCCCATCGCATCCAGCTCCTGGACCGACCACCCCAGCAGCCGCTCCATGGCCGGGTTGATCTCGAGGGCGCGCCCCGAGAGGTCCCACACCGCCATGGGCGCGGCGGTGATGCGGAACACCCGGTCGCGGTCGCGCTCGGCGTGGAGGCGCTCGGTGTCGTCACGGACGACGCACACCACCTCGTCGCCCGCCATCGGGGCGATGCGCGTGGTGAACCACCGCCGCCCGGCGCCGACCTCGAGCGGGTATTGGATCTGCTGGATCTCCCCGGTGTCGAGCGCCGCCGCGATCGCCGCCAGGCTCATCTGCGCCACCTCGGGGGGCAGCACCTCACGGATGTTGACGTCCGCGGACGGATCGTTCACGGCCAGCAGCTCGGGCGCGCCGTGCGCGGCCATCATCCGGCCGTCGCGTCGCAGGCGGATCACCAGGTCCGGGAGCGCCTCCATCACGGCCGCCAGCCGGGCGGCCTGCCGGTCCCGCTCCTCCTGCGCCTCGAGTCGCTCCGTGACGTCGGTGGCCAGCCAGACCTCGCTGTGGTCCGGGGCGCGGTACGCGAAGAACTCCATCACGCGCGTGCCCGTCGGGGTGGCGAGCCGGCCGATCACGCTGGACGGGAAGCCCTCCGCGCGGGCCCGCTCGTAGCGGGCCTGCACGTCCTCGGCCCGGCCGGCGTACAGCAACCGGAACCAGTCCTCCACCGTGGCCAGCTCGCGCTCCGGCCAGCCGATGAGCTCCCGCGCCCTGGCGTTGAGGCGCAGCGACCCGTCCGGCAGCCGCAGCACGGCGGCGCCCGGGAGGTGGTCCACCAGCCCGCGCAGCTCGTCGGCGCTCGCGCGCAGCCGGCGCTCGACGGCCTCCTGGGCGGTGTCGTCCCGGAACAGCCCCACCGCGCCGGCGGGTGCGCCGTCGGGCCCCACCAGCGGCGAGACCGACGCCGCCAGCGTCAGCCGGTGGCCGTCGCGGTGGCGGTACCGCAGGCGGACGTGGGTGGAGGCCCCCGACAGCACCTCCACGAGGGCGTCCTCCAGCTCGCGGGTCGCCTCCGGCGCCCAGAATGGGTAGGGGGGCACCGCCCCGATGATCTCGTCGCGGCGGTACCCCAGCAGCTCGCAGAAGGCGTCGTTCACCGCGGTGATGGCGCCGGATGCGTCCGCGGCGGCGAAGCCGTCGGTCATCGACTCCAGCACGGCGCCCAGGCTCTGGCCCAGGCTGGTGGCGACCAGCTCGCGCAGGCGCAGGCGCACGCCAGCGCGAGCGTCGCCCCCGCCTCCAGCGCCGCGGCGCCGGCGTCCTCGCCGTCGGCGACGGCGATCACCGGCGGCGCCGCGTGCGGGCCGCCCCACCCCGCCAGGATCCGCGGCACGAGCACGGCCGGCAGCACGACCGCCATCGCGCCGTCCGGCGGCGCGGCGAACTCCCGCAGGTTCACCGCCGGCGTGTGCAGCGCCATGCAGCCCGTGCGGACGACGGACGCCTGGTCCGACGGCAGACCGGCGTAGAAGACGATGCTGGCTCTGGTCCCGGACACCTCACTGGGTATCGGCCCGCCCGGCCCAGCGGATGAGGCGGATGGACGCTCCTCGGCCCGCGGGCCATGCCTCCGCGGCGCGCCGAACCCCGGATGCGGGTTATCCGCACGCACCGGTGGTGTTTCCCCGATGGCCCCGCCGACCGCCGGACAGGACGATGCCTCGGGATGGGATGGTCGGCCGAGCTGCACGCGGTGCCCGGGTCGGGTGCCGCGCGAGCGCAAGCGACGGCACCGTCGACGACGGTGACGGGATACGACGGCCTCGATCGCCCATCCTCCCAACCCCGTCCTTGTGCGCGCCGGGATGACCCCTCGTGGGTTTCCGCGGCCGGCGCGGAGCGCGCCTCGGGGTGCCCTATGCGAGGAAAGGCGGCCCCCATGGCAACCCAGGTGACCAGCACCGAGGAACAGATCCGGCAGCGGCTCGAGGAGGAGCGCGCGCGGCTGGAACGCGAGATGGGCCTCGAGGAGAAGAAGGTCGCGCACTTCACGCGCCCGCAGGAGAACGCCTTCACCCGAGACCAGCGTCCGCACACGACGGTCCTGTACGGCGGCCTCACCTGGAAGCACGAACGCCTCATCCAGGGCGCCCTCTCCGGGCTCGGCTACCTGTGCCAGCCCATGCCCGTCCCGGACGTCGCGGCGTTCCAGCTGGGCAAGGAGTACGGCAACAACGGCCAGTGCAACCCCACGTACTTCACGGTGGGCAACCTCGTGCAGTACCTGCAGAAGCTCGAGTCGGACGGCATGTCCCGCCAGGACATCATCGACAAGCACATCTTCATCACCGCGGGCGCCTGCGGCCCCTGCCGGTTCGGGATGTACGAGGCCGAGTACCGCCTCGCCCTGCGCAACTCCGGCTTCGACGGCTTCCGCGTGATCCTCTTCCAGCAGTCGGGCGGCCTGGACCAGTCCGGCGCCGAGGCCGGCCTGGAGATGAACACCGACTTCTTCCTCGCCCTGCTCAACGCCCTCAACATGGGCGACCTGCTGAACGACCTCGGGTACCAGACCCGGCCGTTCGAGATCGAGCCCGGCACCGTGAACACCGCGCTCGACGACGGCATGGAGCGCCTGCACGACATCCTGCGCGACAAGCGCAAGATCTCCCTGTCGGCGCCGGTCGCCAAGCTCCTGGGCGACACCAAGGTCGGCGACATGGCCGAGAAGGCCCGCAAGTTCGGCGACCAGCTGGTCACCGACGACTACACGGACGCATTCCGCGGCGTCGGCTCCGCCCTCGGCGAGGTGCGGCTCGACCGGACCCGCGTGAAGCCGGTCGTGAAGATCACCGGCGAGTTCTGGGCGCAGACCACCGAGGGCGACGGCAACTTCAACATGTTCGCCTTCCTGGAGCGCGAGAACGCCCAGGTGGTCGTGGAGCCGGTGGGCACCTGGATCATGTACATGATCCACCAGGCCAAGCAGCAGAACCTCGACCGGCGGCACACCAACGAGGACGAGTCCATGCCGGCCGCCTGGCGCCTGGACCGGCGCATGGCCAACGAGCTGCGGGCCCGCCGCAAGAACGCGAAGCTCACGGTCGCCGAGGCGGTGTTCAAGCGCGAGTGGAACCGCCTGCGGTCCGCGCTGAACGACATCCCGCACGACCTCACCGACCAGTACGAGCTGCAGCGCCTTGGCCACCCGTTCTACAACTCGCGCGCCGGCGGCGGCGAGGGCCACCTCGAGGTCGCCAAGAACATCTACTACTCGAACAAGGACCTGGCCCACATGGTCCTGTCGCTGAAGCCGTTCGGGTGCATGCCGTCCACGCAGTCCGACGGCGTCCAGAGCGCGGTCATCAACCAGTACCGCGACATGATCTACCTGCCCATCGAGACCTCCGGCGAGGGCGAGGTGAACGCCCACAGCCGCGTGCAGATGGCCCTCGGCGAGGCGCGCGTGAAGGCCCGCCAGGAGATCGAGCGGGTGGAGCAGCAGACCGGCCTCACCCTGGACGACGCCCGGGAGTACCAGGAGGCCCACCCCGAGGTGATGTCTGCGATGTACAAGGTGCCCCACACCAAGGGCTGCATCGGGACGGCCGCGAACTTCCTGGCCCACGTGGCCGACCTGCACAAGCAGGGCTCCGGGAGCCGCATCGTCGTCCCGGCGGAGGTCGGGTGATGGCCGAGGGCGGCTACAAGCGCTACGACCGCCTCAGCGTCGGCCTGGACGTCGGCTCCACCACCGTGAAGGCGGTGGTTGTCGACCCGGCGACCGACGAGATCCTCTGGAGCGACTACCAGCGCCACGAGACCAAGCAGCCCGAGAAGGTCCTGGAGTTCCTCACCAGGATCGAGACGGACTTCCCGATCGACCACGACCGCATCCGGATCTTCATCACCGGGTCCGGCGGCGGCGGCATCGCCCCCCGGATCGGCGCGAAGTTCGTCCAGGAGGTCAACGCGGTCTCCCTGGCCGTGGAGAAGCTCTACCCGGAGGCCGGCTCGGTCATCGAGCTGGGCGGGCAGGACGCGAAGATCATCATCTTCAAGGAAGACCCGGAGACGGGCAAGAAGAAGAAGATCCCGTCGATGAACGACAAGTGCGCGGGCGGCACCGGCGCGGTCATCGACAAGATCAACGCGAAGCTCCGCATCCCCGCCGACGAGCTCAAGGACATGGGCTACTCCGGCATCCGGATCCACCCGGTGGCCGGCAAGTGCGGCGTGTTCGCCGAGACCGACGTGAACTCGCTCCAGAAGATGGGCGTGCCGCCGGACCAGCTCATGGCGTCGCTGTTCGACGCGATCATCGGGCAGAACCTGTCCGTGCTCACGCGCGGCAACACCCTCCTGCCCCACGTCCTGCTGCTGGGCGGCCCGAACACCTACATCCGCGGGATGGTCGAGGCCTGGAAGGAGAACATCCCGAAGATCTGGGAGGAGCGGAAGACGCCCCTGCCGGAGGGCGTCGACCCGCGGGACCTCATCCGGGTGCCGGAGAACGCGCAGTACTTCGCCGCCATCGGCGCCGTCGAGTACGGCAAGGAGGAGGAGGCCGGCATCGGCGTGTACCGCGGCACCAAGCTGCTGCGGCACTACATCGAGGTGGGCCGGCTGGAGGAGAAGCAGGCCTCCGGCAGCCGGGGGCTGTGGGACACCCAGGAGGAGCTGGACGCCTTCGTCGAGAAGCACACCATCCCGACGTTCATCCCGGCGACGTTCAGCCCGGGCCAGGTGGTGCGCGGCTTCATCGGCCTGGACGGCGGGTCCACCTCCACCAAGGCGGCGCTCCTCGACGAGGACCGCAACGTCCTGGTGAAGGCCTACCAGCTGTCCAAGGGCAACCCCATCGAGGACACCAAGGAGATCCTGGCCTCGCTCAAGCAGCAGGTCGAGGACGCCGGGGCGACCCTCGAGGTGCTGGGCATCGGCACCACCGGCTACGCCAAGGACATCCTCAAGGACGTCCTGCGCGCCGACGTGGCGCTGGTGGAGACCGTGGCGCACACCGAGTCGGCGATCCGCTTCTTCGGCGACGACGTGGACATCATCGTCGACGTGGGCGGCCAGGACATCAAGCTGATCGTCCTCAAGAACCGCCAGGTGAAGGACTTCAAGCTCAACACCCAGTGCTCGGCCGGCAACGGCTACTTCCTGCAGAGCACGGCCGAGACCTTCGGCTTCGACGTGAAGAAGTACGCGGACATCGCGTTCGGCGCCGAGGCCATGCCCACGTTCGGGTACGGCTGCGCGGTGTTCATGCAGTCCGACATCGTCGACTTCCAGCGGCAGGGCTGGAAGCCGGAGGAGATCATGGCCGGCCTGGCCGCCGTGCTGCCGAAGAACATCTGGCTGTACGTCGCCCAGCTGCCGAACCTGGCCGCCCTCGGCACCAACTTCGTCCTGCAGGGCGGCACCCAGCACAACCTCGCCGCCGTGAAGTCGCAGGTGGACTTCATCGAGCAGCGCCATCACCGTCCACCCGCACTGCGGCGAGTCCGGGGCCATCGGCGCCGGCATCGAGGCCGTGCGGCTGTACGAGAACGGCCACCGGACGAGCTTCATCGGCATCGACCGCGTGCAGGAGATCACCTACGTCTCCCACCGCAGCGAGGACACCCGCTGCTACTTCTGCAAGAACCGCTGCCTGCGGACCTTCATCGACGTGAACGTCGGCGAGGAGTTCGCGGACGAGGCGCGGCCCAGCAAGATCGAGATCCTGCCGGGCGTGAAGCGCCTCATCGTGGGCAACTCCTGCGAGCGGGGGCTGGTGGAGGACGTGGACGCCATGCGCGTCATCAAGAAGGACATGGACTCCAACAAGGCGCTGTACCCGAACTTCCTGGAGCTGTCGGCCGAGAACGTGTTCCGCTCGCCGAAGGCCCAGGTGGTGGCCGACCCGCCCACCAAGAAGGCCTTCACGGCCGCCGCCAAGGCGCGCAACGCCGCGGCCGCCCGCCGCGAGGAGCTGCGCATCGGTATCCCCAAGGTGCTGAACGCCTACTCCACCAACCCGCTGTTCGCGGGCTGGCTGGAGGCGCTGGGGATCCCGCCGCGGAACATCGTGTACTCGGACTACACCAGCGAGGAGCTGTACAAGGAGGGCGCGAAGCGCGGCGCGATCGATCCCTGCTTCCCCAGCAAGATCGGCATCCCGCACGTGCACAACCTGCTGCACAAGCACCACGCCAAGCGCCCCCTGGACGTCATCTTCTTCCCGATGATCGACGCCCTCGGCACGTTCCTGTCGAACACCCAGAGCAGCAGGTCCTGCCCCACGGTGACCGCCACCCCGGAGGCCGTGAAGGCGGCGTTCACCAAGGAGGGCGACCTCTTCGCAGAGCTGGGCGTGGTCTACAAGAACACGTTCGTCAACGTCGACGAGCCGCGGCTGCTCGAGAAGCAGCTGTTCGACGACTGGAAGGACCTCCTGGGCCTCACGATGGAGGAGAACCGCCGGGCCGTCGACGAGGGCTACCGGGCCCTGGAGCGGTACGAGCGGGACATCCGGACCGGCGCCCGGGAGGTGATCGACCAGCTCGAGGCGGAGGACCGCCTGGGCATCGTGATCCTGGGCCGCCCGTACCACAACGATCCGGGCGTGAACCACGAGATCTGCGACGAGTTCCAGCGCATCGGCTACCCGGTGTTCACCCAGGACTCGCTGCCGATCGACGACGACATCGTGTGGCGGCTGTTCGGCGACGAGGTGCGCGCCGGGACCATCCAGGACCCGTTCGACGTCGCGGACGTGTGGAAGAACTCCTACTCGGAGAACACCACCCGCAAGATCTGGGCCGCCAAGTACACGGCCCGCCACCCCAACCTCGTCGCGCTGGAGCTGAGCTCCTTCAAGTGCGGGCATGACGCGCCCATCTACACGGCGGTCGAGGAGATCATCCAGGACGCCGGGACGCCGTACTTCTGCTTCAAGGACATCGACGAGAACAAGGCGTCCGGATCGATCAAGATCCGCGTCGAGACCATCGGCTACTTCCTGTCCCGCTACCGGGAGGACATGGTGCGCGAGAAGACCAAGCGCGTGGAGATCGAGTCCCGCCTCGCGGAGCTCGAGCGCCAGCTGCGCGCCGAGATGGCCCCGTCGCACGGCGGCCAGACCGCGGGGGTCCGCCAATGACCCTGGCTCGGCCCGAGGACCGCACCATGTTCGAGATCTACCGGGAGGGCGGGTACAACCGCGCCTACCGCGTCGTGTACTTCACCGACCTCGGTGACCACGACAAGGACAAGGAGATCTCCCGCGCCCTCGCGGGGGACCACGTCTTCGACGGGTTCCTCGGGGGCCCGGAGAAGCGCGAGGCGAAGCGGGTGATCGCCGGGATGCTCCAGCGTCTGAATGACGGCGAGGAGCTCACCGCCGACGCGATCGGCCGGGAGCTGGAACCCTTCCTGGCGTAGTGAGGGCGGTTGCCGGTGGCGCCCCGCGCGCCACCGGTGATCACCCGTCCGGGGGATACATCCGGTTGCTGATCGCGCCGATCGCGCAGGAATGCGTACCCCCACATTGCGCACCCTCACGGGTGCCGCGGCGCTGCTGCTCGGCCTCGCCGCCACCGCCTCGGCGGCGGTCACACCGTTCACCGCCCGCTACAGCACCAACGCGGCCGGTGACATCGCCATCGTCGGCAACACCGTCCTGACCTGCCCCGCCTCGGCGGGCACGTGCGCCTCCGTTCAGGCCGGCGCGAACGGCATCAACAACAGCTTCGCGATGGAGCACGTCGACATCGACGGCGACGGCTCCACCTTCAACTCCAGCTCCGCCACGCTGACCCTCCCCGCCGACGCGCAGGTGCTGTTCGCCGGCCTCTACTGGGGCGGCCGTACCAGCGCCGGCGGCGGCGGCGGCGCCGCCGCCGCCCCGAACGCCGCGGCACGCGCGACGGTGAGGCTCAGGGTCCCCGGGGGGGCCTACGCCACCGTCAGCGGAACCGAGACCGGCAGCTACGACAGCGGTGCCGAGAGCGCCTACCAGGCGTTCGCCGACGTCACGGGACAGGTCGGCGCCGCGGGCAACGGCGCCTACACGCTCGCCGACGTCCAGGTCGGCACGGGCTCCAACACCTACGGCGGCTGGAGCCTGGTCGTCGCCTACCGCGATGACGCCGCCCCGCCACGCAACCTGGCGGTGTTCGACGGTCTCGAGGTCGTCTCCGGCTCGAGCCCGTCGAAGACGATCACCGTCACCGGGATTCAGGCCCCGCCCTCCGGCGCGGTGACCGCACGCGTCGGGGTGATCGCCTACGACGGCGACCGCGGGTCCACCGGGGACTCCCTCACGCTGAACGGCGTCGGCATCTCGGATGCGCTCCACCCCGCGAACGACATCTTCAACTCCAGCATCGCGGACCGCGGGAACCGCCTCACCGCCAAGTCACCCGACCACGCGAACAACCTCGGCATGGATGCGTCCGTGTTCACCGCGGACGGCATCATCGCCAACGGCGCGACCTCCGCGACCATCGACCTCACCACCGGCGGCGAGACCTACCTGCCGGGCGTGGTGACCAGCGCCATCGACCTGTTCGCGCCGCGACTGGTCGTGAACAAGTCTGTGGCCGACGTCGACGGCGGCATGCTGCTCGCCGGCGACACCCTCGAGTACACCGTCTCGGTGGGCAACACCGGCACCGACGCCGCCACGAACGTCGTCCTCACCGACACGATCCCCACCGGGACCACCCTGGTGCCCGGCTCGCTCCGGGCCACCGCGGGTGACGGCGCCGGGCTGCTCACCGACGCGTCGGCCGACGACCGCGGGGACGCGTCGGCGTCCGGTATCGGCGTGCGTCTCGGAAGCGGCGCCACGGGGGCCGTCGGCGGCTCCCTCGCCGTGAACGCGACGACCACGGCCGTGTTCCGCGTGAGGGTCGACCCCACCGCCGCCACCGGGACGCGGATCACCAACCGCGCCGCCGTGTCGCACAGGGGCGCCGGCTCGGGCGTCGCGCTGCTGGCGCGCAGCACGACCGTGGCGACCACGGTGCAGGGCCCGGCCGCCCCGCCCGCGACCGCGCCGGCCGCCGCACGGCTGTCGATCACCGTCGCCGGGCCGCGGGTGCTGCGCACCGGACGCCGCGGCGACTACGTCGTCACGGTGCGTTCCCTCGGCCCGGCGACGGCGCGCGATGTGCGGCTGCGCATCCCGGTTCCGGCGGGCATGGCGGTGCGCTCGCTCCCGCAGGGGTTCCGGCTGGTCAATGGCGTGGTGGTCGGACCGACGATGACCATGCCCCGGGGCACGAGCCGCCGGGTCGTGCTGGGGCTGGCGCCGACCTCGGCGAGGGCCGGCCGTTCGGCTTCCCTGCGCGCCTCCGCCACCGGCGCCGCGGTGCGGCAGGTCCAGGACCGCACTCCGGTGCGCGTGCTGCCGGCGGCGCGCCCCGCCCCGGCCGTCGCGGGCTGATCCGGTGAGCCGCGCCGCCGCGATCGTGGCGGCGCGGCCTCAGCCCG
>LNFM01012115.1_pt1 | contig 16873 bp, 12 predicted proteins | sample 596031 | NCBI WGS metagenome assembly LNFM01 (sample SAMN04254537, study PRJNA301005) | activated carbon metagenome | isolation source: dual media filters at the Ann Arbor, Michigan drinking water treatment plant | place: USA: Ann Arbor
GCACCTTCAGCTTGTCGGTGTTGTCCTGCTCGACCGTCATGTTGGCCGCATAGAACTCGGCCGTGCAGTGCACCTTGATCCAGGCCGTGTGGTAGGCCAGCAGCGAATACGCGGCGGCATGGCTCTTGTTGAAGCCGTAGCCGGCGAACTTCTCCATCAGGTCGAAGACCTCGTCGGCCTTGGCCTCGTCGATGCCCTTCTCGACCGCGCCGGCGCGGAACTTCACGCGCTCCTTGGCCATCTCCTCGGGCTTTTTCTTGCCCATCGCGCGGCGCAGCAGGTCGGCGCCGCCGAGCGAGTAGCCGCCCATCACCTGCGCGGCCTGCATCACCTGTTCCTGGTAGACGAAGATGCCGTAGGTCTCTTCCAGCACCTGGCCCAGCAGGCGGTGCGGATACACGACCTCCTCCTTGCCGTTCTTGCGCGCGCAGAAGCTCGGGATGTTCTCCATCGGCCCCGGGCGGAACATGGCGTTCAGCGCGATGAGGTCTTCCAGCCGCGTCGGCCGCGCCTCGCGCAGCATGCCCTGCATGCCGCGGCTTTCGAACTGGAACACCGACTCGGTCAGCCCGTCGGCGAACAGCCTGTAGACCCGCGCATCGTCCAGCGGCAGGGTCTCGTAGTTGAAGTCGCGCCGGTTCGGCCGGCGCGCGACGATGAAGTCCTTGGCCAGCTCCAGGATGGTCAGCGTGGCCAGACCCAGGAAGTCGAACTTCACCAGGCCGATGGCCTCGACGTCGTCCTTGTCGTACTGGCTCACCGCGCTGTCGCTGCCGGGCTGCTGGTACAGCGGGCAGAAGTCGGTGATCTTGCCCGGCGCGATGAGCACGCCATGCCGACGTTGCGCACGATGCCTTCCACGCGCGTGGCCAGCTTCAGCAGCTCGGCCACCTCTTCCTCGGCGGCCTCGCGCTGCTCCAGTTCGGGCGCTTCCTTGCGGGCGTAGATGATGGACGGGTCGGGCTTCTCGGGCACGCGCGCCAGCGTCACCGTCTTGCCCGGCGGCGCGGGGATCAGCTTGGCGATGCTGTCCACGTGCCCGTAGCCCATGCCCAGCACGCGGCCGACGTCGCGCAGCGCGGCCTTGGCGGCCATGGTGCCGAAGGTGGCGATCTGGCTCACCGCCTCGCGGCCGTACTTGTCCTTGACGTAGTCGATGACGCGGTCGCGGTTGGCCTGGCAGAAGTCGATGTCGAAGTCGGGCATCGACACGCGTTCCGGGTTCAGGAAGCGCTCGAACAGCAGCTTGTACTGCAGCGGGTCGAGGTCGGTGATGAACAGCGCGTAGGCCACCAGCGAGCCGGCGCCCGAGCCGCGGCCCGGCCCCACCGGGCAGCCGTTCTGCTTGGCCCAGACGATGAAGTCGCTGACGATCATGAAGTAGCCGGGGAAGCCCATCTTCACGATGGTCTGCAGCTCGAACTCGAGCCGCTCGGCGTACTCGGCGCGGCGCGCCTCGCGCACGGCCGGGTCGGGGAACAGCGCGGCCAGCCGCACTTCCAGGCCTTCCTTCGACTTCTCGCGGAAGTAGTCGTCCAGCGGCATGCGGCTGCCGTCGACCAGCGGTGTCGGGAAGTCGGGCAGCTGCGGCTTGCCCAGCACCAGCTTCAGGTTGCAGCGCTTGGCGATCTCCACCGTGTTGGCCAGCGCCGAGGGCAGGTCGGCGAAGCGCGCCGCCATCTCGGCCTGCGTCTGGAAGCGCTGTTCGGGCGAGAAGCGGCGCACCCGCTTGGGGTTGGCCAGCGTCTCACCCTCGGCCACGCACACGCGGGCCTCGTGGGCCTCGAAGTCCTCGGCCTCCAGGAACTGCACCGGGTGCGTGGCCACCACCGGCAGACCCAGCGAGGCCGCCAGCGGCACGGCCGCACGCACGTGCGTTTCGTGGTTCGCCAGCCCGGCGCGCTGCAGCTCGATGTAGAAGCGGCGCGGGAACATCGCGGCGAGGCGCTCGGCGACGGCCTGCGCGCGCTTGGCATCATCCGCCAGCAGCGCCATGCCGACGGCGCCCAGGTCGGCCCCCGACAGCACGATCAGCCCCTCACCGAGTTCGGCCAGCCAGTCCCACTTCATCCAGGCCTGGGCACGCTGGGCGTTGCGCGTCCAGCCGCGCGCCAGCAGTTCGCACAGGTTCAGGTAGCCCCGCATGTCCTGCACCAGCACCAGCAGGCGGCTGGGCTGCTTCTCGCCGGCGTCGGCCAGCGGCTCCATCCAGAGGTCGGCGCCGATCAGCGGCTTGACGCCTTCGCCGCGGCAGGCCTTGTAGAACTTCACCGCACCGAACAGGTTGTTGAGGTCGGTGATGGCCATCGCGCCCTGGCCGTCGGCACGTGCTGCCTCGGCCACGGCGTCGATGCGCAGGGTGCCGTCGACGACGGAGAATTCGGTGTGGGTGCGCAGGTGGACGAAGCTCATCGCCGCATTCTAGGCAGCGGGCCCCGCGCGGCCTGGCGTAGCTGCCGTCGTCGGCCGCCGTCAGCCCTGGCGATGGCGGCGGAACGGGTGCAGCGTCTGCTGCCACAGCCCCGGCGGCACGCCGTCGCCCACCACGCCGTACTGCCGCGGCCATTCCCGTGTCGACCGGACCGCCGTGCCGAAGAGCCGGTCGATGAACGGGAAGTGCGCGGCGTAGTTGCGGTCGATGGCCTCGTCGTCCTGCGCGTGGTGCCAGTGGTGGTAGGCCGGCGTCACGAAGACGTGGCGCAGCACGCCGAAGCGCAGGTTCACGTTGGCGTGGATCAGCACCGCGTGGAAGCCGACGATGACGATGTAGGCATCGATGACCTCCTTGCCGAAGCCCAGCACCACGATGGGCGCCAGCACCAGCGTACGCGTGATGATCACTTCGAGCAGGTGCATGCGCGAGCCGGCCAGCCAGTCCATGGTCTTCACGCTGTGGTGCACGGCGTGCAGCCGCCACAGCGCGGGCACCTCGTGGTACGCGCGGTGCACGGCGTACTGCACGAGGTCGGCCAGCAGCATCAACAGCGGCAGCGCCGCCCAGAACGGCAGAGACCGCACCCAGCCCTGCACGCCGTCGGTGGCGGCCCAGCCGAACAGGCGGTGCACCGCCAGGTTGGCCGCCAGCAGCACGAAGCCCACCAGCAGGTGGTTGACGAAGAAGTGCTGCAGGTCGGTCTGCCACTCGGCGCGGAACACCGGCTGTTCGGGGCGCAGCGGCCGCAGCTTCTCGATGAAGACGAAGATCAGCGTCGAGCCCAGCAGGTCGAGGATGAACCAGTCCAGCCCGATGTAGGGCGTGCCGTCGGGGAAGTCGTTCACCGGCACCTTGTGCCCGCCGAGCGCCAGCGATGCCGCGATGAGCCCGAAGGTGACCGCCGACAGCCAGGGCACGCGGCGGAACAGCCCGTTGAACAGCGCGATGGCGCCGGCCAGCACCAGAGAGCCGAACAGCAGGCGCCGCATCAGGTCGACGTCGTAGACCTGACGCAGCTGCGGCGTGGTGAGGTACTGCGGAAAGTGGAAGGCCGCCACCGCCAGCAGGCACAGCAGCGCCAGCACCAGCGCGAGCACGCCCGAGGCCAGGCCGCTGCCGGGCCGCAGCGCGCCGTGCGAGGTGGCCAGGCGTCGAAGCTTGTGGATCATGGAGGCGCAGTGGACCACAGCGAGCGCCGGAGCCGCAGAGCGCCGCGATGCGCTGCCTACAATCGGCGCCGTGTCTCCGGTCCTGATTGTCGCGGCCTACCGATTCGTCGACCTCGACGACGGCCCTGCCCTGCGTGAGCGGCTTCACGCCAGCGCCGCCGCCGCGGGTCTGCTGGGCACCGTGCTGCTCGCCCCCGAGGGCATCAACCTGTTCCTGGCAGGCGACGACGCCGCGCTGCGCAGCTGGCTCGGCCGCCTGCGCGAAGACGCGCGGCTGAGCGGCCTGGAGATGAAGTTCAGCCACGCCGAAGCGCCGCCCTTCAGGCACCTGCGCGTGAAGTTCAAGCGCGAGATCATCCGCATGAACCAGCCCACCGTGCGCCCGGCCGCACACCGCGCGCCCGCGGTGGACGCCGCCACGCTGTCGCGTTGGCTGGCGCAGGGCCGCTGCGACGAGGGCCGGCCGGTGCTGATGCTGGACACGCGCAACGGCTTCGAGGTCGACGTCGGCGCCTTCGACGGCGCCATCGACTGGCGCCTGACGAAGTTCAGCGACTTCCCGGCCGCCCTGCAGGCCCACCGACACGAACTGCAGGACGCCACCGTGGTGAGCTACTGCACCGGCGGCATCCGCTGCGAGAAGGCCGCGCTGTGGATGGCCGAGGCCGGCGTGCCGCACGTGCTGCAGCTCGACGGCGGCATCCTGAAGTACTTCGAGGCCACCGGCAGCGCGCCGCACTGGCACGGCGAGTGTTTCGTGTTCGACGAACGCGAGGCGCTCGACGTCTCGCTGCAGGCCCGCTGATGGGAGACGTGTTGCGGCGCGTGCTGGGCGTGCTGCTGATCCTCACGGCCATCGCCGTCCCGCTGTCGCGCGAGCCCGACCGCTCGCCGGAGAGCCTGGTGGCGCGCTGGGCACCGGCGCCGTCGGACTTCATCGAGGTCAAGGGCCAGGTGGTGCACCTGCGCGACGTCGCCCATCGTGCTGCTGCACGGCACCTCGTCGAGCCTGCACACCTGGGAAGGCTGGGCGAAGAACCTGCGCGCGCAGCGGCGCGTCATCAGCTTCGACCTGCCGGGCTTCGGCCTCACGGGGCCGTGGGCGGGGCAGAACGTGCAGGCCTATGCGAGCGACGACTACCGCGCCGACACCTACGCCCGCTTCGTGCTCGACGTGATGGACCGCCTGGAGGTGCCGCGCGCGGTGGTGGGCGGCAACTCGCTGGGGGGCGACGTCGCCTGGCGCGTGGCCGCGCTGGCCCCGCAACGCGTGGAACGCCTGGTGCTGGTGGACGCCACCGGGCCGCCCTTCGAGCCCGGCAGCGTGCCGCTGGGCTGGTACTTCGTGCGCGCACCGGTGCTGGGCACGCTGGCCGAGCACGTCCTGCCGCGTGCGCTGGTGGTGCAGGGCCTCACCACCGTCTGGGGCGACCCCGAGCGCATCACGGGCGAACTGGTCGACCGCCATTTCGAGCTCGCGCTGCGCGAAGGCAACCGCCATGCCCTGGGCCTGCGCCTGCGGCAGCTCGAGTGGGGCGAAGGCGCCGAGCGCATCGCCACGCTGCGCCAGCCCACGCTCATCCTCTGGGGCCGGCGCGACCGCGTGGTGCCGCCGTCGGTGGGCGAGTACTTCCAGAAGTCCATCCCCGGCAGCGAACTGGTGCTGTTCGACGGGCTGGGCCATGTCCCGCACGAAGAAGATCCCGCGCGCACGCTGCCGGCGCTGCGCAAGTTCCTGGGCCTGCAGCCCGTTCCCTGATCGCCCCCGATGCCGACCCTTCCGTTCCTGCGCTGGAAATCCGATTGGCAGCAGCCCGGCGTCGTGCGCGCCGACCTGCTGGCCGGCCTGACCGGCGCCGTGGTCGTGCTGCCGCAGGGCGTGGCCTTCGCCACGCTGGCCGGCATGCCGCCGCAGTACGGCCTGTACGCGGCCATGGTGCCCTGCATCGTGGCGGCGCTGTTCGGCTCCAGCCGGCTGATGGTCACCGGGCCGGCCAATGCGATTTCGCTGACCACCATGGCGCTCATCGCGCCGCTGGCCGTGGTGGGCTCGCCGCAGTACGTGAGCCTGGTGCTGACGCTGACCTTCCTGGTCGGTGCGATGCAGCTGATGCTGGGCCTGGCACGCGTCGGCGGTCTGGTCGACAAGGTGCCGCATTCCGTGGTGGTGGGCTTCACGGCCGGTGCGGCCGTGCTCATCATCAACAGCCAGATCGGCACCGCGCTGGGACTGCCGCTGCAGCGCGGCACCTCGGTGTGGAACAACCTGCAAGCGGCCGCGGCGCAGATCGGCGCACTGCAGTGGCCTCCGCTCATCGCGGCAGCCGCCACCATGGTGCTGGCCGTCGTGGCGCGTCCCTTCAACCGCTGGGTGCCAGCGATGCTCACGGCGGTGGTGGGCGGCACGCTGATCTCGATGGCGGTGGCGGCGCTGGTGCCCGCCTGGCCCGTGCTGAAGACCGTGCAGGCGCTGCCCAGCGCGCTGCCGCCGCTGTCCTGGCCCGACCTGCGGCTGGACACCGTGCGCAGCCTGTTCGGTGCCACGCTGGTGATGACCTTGCTGGCGCTCACCGAGGCCGTGGCCATCGCCAAGGCCGTGGCCCGGCGCAACCAGGACACGCTGGACGGCAACCAGGAGTTCATCGGCCAGGGCCTGGCCAACCTGGCGGGCAGCTTCTTCTCGTCCTACCCCGCCAGCGGCTCCTTCAACCGGTCCGGCGTGAACGCCGAGTCGGGCGCACGCACGCCGCTGGCCGCGGCCTCGGCGGCGGTGTTCCTGGTGCTCATCCTGCTGGCCGTGTCGCCGCTGGCCAGCTACCTGCCGCTGGCGGTCATCGCCGGGCTGCTGTTCATCGTCGCGTGGGGCCTGATCGACCGCCGCGAGATCGCCCACCTGTGGCACCTGGGCTGGGTCGAGCGCGTGCCGCTGGTGGTGACCTTCGTGGCGACGGTGACCTTGTCGCTGGAATGGGCCATCCTGCTGGGCATCGTCAGCGCCCTGGTCGCGCGTCGCGTGGCGCGCTGAACCGCGCCCCTGCCCGGCGGGCGGCTGACGCCGCGGGTCAGTACCCGGCTGCCGCGGCCACGCCCAGCCAGTCGGCAAGGCTGCCCAAGAGAGTGATGTCGCCACCGAGGCCAGGTATCAGATACCAGACCTGGCCGTCCTTCGTACCGACATAAGCTTTGGTCGCAGGGTAGTAGCGGTAGAAATAGCCCGACTCCGTCTGTGAGGCAGCAGAGGCAGGTGCTGCATACTGCGGATAAGCAGCCTCGAGGTAATTGAACACCCGGTCTGAGTCCGACAGCGTGGCCTTGGCCGGCAGTTGGCGGACGGAGCTGATGTACGCCAGTATCCCGGAGTTGATGTCGGAGCAAGTCAGCGTTTGAGTCGACAGCTTGTCCCGGATCGCCGTTGACAGTGGCAACTCGCCCAGCGCGCTCGTGCTGTTGGCGCTGCCGCCGAACGCAGTCCCACATCCGGCGGCATTCACGACTTCGAACTCCGCAAGTTGGTCGACGACCGCCATGCTTGTCGGGGTGACCGTTGCGAACACGGTGAACCCGCCATTCTGCGGGTCCAGGATCGCCGTGTTGTCCTTCAAGTTGACGAACCATTGACTCGTCGCGCTGTTGGGATTCCCACCCAACTTGGCCATGGCGACCGTGCCACGCACGTTGGGACGGGTGGGGCTGTACTCGTTTTGCACCATTCCTGTCGTCGTGACAGCACTGAGCCGAGGATTCGCACCATCGCTCCAGTTGAAGCCACCGCCTTGCAAAACGAAGTTCTTCGGCAACGGAAGTCTGTGAAAGATGCTCCCGTCGTACTGCTGGCGCTGAACGTAACCCAGAAAGTTGGCCACGGTAAGGGGCGTCTCACTGTCCTTCAGGACCATGTCGATGGGACCCTTGGGGGTCTGGACGCGCACCATCGTCTGGGCGGCCGCAGGAAGCGCCAGCACGGTGGTGAGGCAGGCGACGAGGACGGCGCCGAAGGTGCCAGAGGAAAGGCGGCGGGCAAGGCGCAGGGACATGGTCTGGGATCTCCATTCGAAAGCCCGGGCACGGCCCAGGACAGGAACCGAATTCTGCATGAAGGGCCCTGGCCCGCCGGTGCGCTGCATCACATGCCGTCATCCAGGCAAGGTGGCGGTGTTACCCCGTCAGCGTCGACGGGTCGACGTTGGCACCGCAGAGCACCACCGCCACCCGTTCGTGCGGCGCCGGCCTGACGACGCCGCCCCACAACGCCGCCAGCGGCAGGGCCGCCGCGGGTTCGACGGCCAGGCGGAACTCTCGCCACAGGCGGTCTTGCGCCCGTCGAATGTCGTCATCGCTCAGCAGATGGGCGGCTGCCACGAAGTGCTGACTCACGTCCCAGGCGATCTGACCGATGCGGCGTGCGCCCAGGGCGTCGGCGGCGATGCCGGACACGGCGACATCGACGGGCTGTCCGGCGGCACGCGCGGCGTGCAGGGTGGGCGCCAGCTCGGGCTCCAGGGCCTCGACGCGGCAACGCCCGGCGCACCACGCGGCGATGCCGGCCACCAACCCGCCGCCGCCCACGCTGACCAGCACGCGGTCGGGCAGTCCGCCGTCGTCTTCGATCTCGGCGGCCAGCGTCGCGGCGCCGGCCACCACCTCGGTCTGGTCGTAGGCGTGCATCAGCAAGGCCCCGCTGTCGCGCTGTCTCGCCAGACAGGCCTCGAAGGCTTCGACGTAGACGGCCCCCTGCACCACCACGCGCGCGCCCAGGGCCGCCAGCGCCTGGCGCTTGGCCGGGCTCGCCAGCTCGGGCAGGAACACTTCGCACGGCACGCCCATCGCACGCGCCGCCGTGGCCACGGCGATGCCGGCATTGCCGCCCGACGCGATGATCACACCGGCTGCAGGCAGCGGCAGCGAGCGCATGCGGTTGAACATGCCTCGGGCCTTGAAGCTGCCGCCCACCTGCAGGTGTTCGAGCTTCAGGGCAACCTCGGCCACGTCCAGGCCCAGCGCCCGGCCGGGCAGCCGCCACAGCGGCGTGCGCCGCACGTCGGCAGCGATGCGCGCGCGCGCCGCACGCAGCGAAGAGGCGTCGAGCCCGGAGGGGAGGGATGCGGTCATCGCCCCATGCTAACGGGACGGGGACAGGACCCGGGCGGGGCCGGCACGGGGCTGACGCGCCCATCGCGCCATGCACAATCGACAGGACGATGGCCGCGACCATGACCCCGACCCCTCCGCTGCCTGCCGACGAAGCCCGACGCCTGGAGCGGCTGCACGCCCTGGGCATTCTCGACACCGACACCGAGCCGATGTTCGACACGCTGGCGAGCCTGGCGTCGTCGCTGCTCGGCACGCCGATCGCGCTGATCAGTTTCGTCGATGCCGACCGCCAGTGGTTCAAGGCCGAACTGGGCCTGGGCGGCGTGCGCCAGACCCACCGTGACGTGGCCTTCTGCGCGCACACCATCCTGCAGAGCGGCGTCTTCGAGGTGCCGGATGCGACGCTCGACGAGCGCTTCGTCGACAACCCATTGGTCACCGGCGCGCCCGGCATCCGCTTCTACGCCGCCGCCCCGATCGAAATGCCCGAGGGCGGCGAACGCCTGGGCACGCTGTGCGTGATCGATCGGCAACCGCGCCTGCTGACGGACGCGCAGCGGCAGCAGCTGCAGATGCTGGCGCAGCTGGTGGCGCAGGCACTCGACCTGCGCGAGCAGGCCCGGCGCCGGGTGGAGGTGGAACTGGCCGGCCATCTCGCGTCGCTGCATTCGGTGCTGGACGACCTGCCCGTGTCGGTGACCGTCTATGACGCCGACCTGTGCAACGTCTTCGCCAACGCCATGCACGGACGCTGGATCGGCCGCACGCCCAGCGAGATGCTGGGCCGGCGCCTGGACCACCTGATGCGGCCCGACCGCTTTGCGCTGGTGAAGCCGCACATCGACAAGGCACTGGCCGGCGAACCCAGCACCCTCGAAGGCACGTTCACAGCCCGGGGCGAGGACCGGCAGTTCCAGGTGCAGTTCATTCCGCACGGGCAGGAGCAGGGCCGTGTTCCGGGCTTCGCCGCGCTGGCCATCGACGTCACCGCAGAACGCCATGCCCAGGCGCTGCGGGGTCGTCTGGCGGCGCTGGTCGAGCACACCGACGACGCCATCATGGGCCTGGCGCTGGACGGCACCATCACCGACTGGAACGCCGGCGCCACCCGGCTGTTCGGCTTCGACGAGACCGAGACCCTGGGGCGCCACTGCTACCAGCTGCTGGCCGAGCCCGACGGCGACTTGTTGCACGATCGCATCGCCCTGCTCGTGAAGGGCGAACCCGCAGCGCCCTACGAAACCGAGCTGCGCTCCCGCGACGGCACGGTACTGCCGGTGTCGGTGGTGATGTCGCCCATCCTCGACCGCGAGCAGGGTGTCGTCGGTGTGGCCAAGACCGTGCGCGACATCCGTCGTCTGCGCGAGGCCGAGGCCGCCCTGCGCGCCAGCCAGGCCTTCCTGGACCGCACCGGCCGCATCGCCGGCGTGGGCGGCTGGGAGATCGACCTGCGCACCGAGCAGGTGAGGTGGTCGGACGAGGTCTGCCGCATCCACGAGCGCCCGCTGGGCCACCGTCTCGACGTCACCGAAGGCCTGGGCTACTTCAGCCGCGAGTCGCGCCGTCTGCTGCGCGGCGCCCTGGCGTCGGCCTTGCAGGGCGGCGGCCCGTTCGACATGGAGGCCCAGATGACCACCGCCCGCGGCAAGGCCTTGTGGGTGCGCATGGCCGGCACGCTCGAGAAGGAGGACGGCGTGCCCGTGCGCTGCGTCGGCGCCATGCAGGACATCACGGTGCGACGCCACGCCGAGATCGCGCTCGAAGAGAGCCGGGCCAGCTTCCGCACGCTGTACGAGTCGACGCCGGCGCTGCTGCAGTCGATCGACCTGGAGGGCCGCATCCTCACCGTCAGCGACGCCTGGCTGACGAGCCTGGGCTATGCACGGGCCCAGGTGATCGGCCGGCCCTGCATCGACTTCCTGCTGCCAGCCTCTCGCAGCTACGCCCAGCAGGTGGCGCTGCCCGAGTTCTTCGCGCGGGGACGCGCCGACGGCGTGCCGCTGAAGATGCTGCGCCAGGACGGACAGGTGATGGACGTGCTGTGGTCGGCGGTGCTCCAGCGCGACATCACCGGTCAGCCCCAGCGGGGCCTGATGGTCATCGAGGACATCACGGAAAAGCTGGCCCGCACCAGCGAGCTGGAGCGCGAGCACCAGCTGCGCCTGCAGATCGAGCGACACGCACGCCACCTGGACGAACTGCTGACCGAACGCAGCGACATGCTGCGGGTGCTGGCGCACGAGGTGCGGCAGCCGCTGAACAACGCGTCGGCAGCCCTGCAAAGCGCCGCCGCCGCGCTGGCCGGCACCGGCAAGAGCGCCGCCGCCGAGCGGCTGCAGCGTGCACGCGACGTGATGGGCCACGTGCTGGCCGGCGTGGACAACACGCTGGCCGCGGCGTCGCTGCTCGTCGGCTCGGGCCAGGCCGTGGGCGAGGACACCGACATCGACACCCTGGTGGCGGTGGCCCTGGCCGACCTGTCGCCCAACGACCGCGCACGGGTTCAGGTCCTGCGCGAGACCAGCACCCGCACGGCCACCATGGACATGGGCCTGATGCGCCTCGCGCTGCGCAACCTGCTGTCGAACGCGCTGAAGTACGCTCCCCCGGGATCACCGGTCACCGTGCGGCTGAGCGACAGCGACGACCCGCTGGCCCTCGTCATCGACGTCACCGACCAGGGCCCGGGTTTCGAGGCCGACCTGCTGCCGCGCATGTTCGAGCGCGGTGCTCGTGGTCGCCAGGCCCAGCATGCGGCCGGGCACGGCCTGGGCCTCTACATCGTGCGCCGTGTCATGGAGCGCCACGGCGGCCAGGTGGAGGTGCTCTCCAACCTGCCCGGCACCGTGACGATGCGGCTGGTGGTCACGCAGGCGTCGAGCGAGCCTTGACCACGCGACCAGCGGCCCTCTGCACGCTGCGCGGCTGCGGGGATCAGGCCAGCGTCAGCGGGGCGCGGAACACGTAGCCCACCCGCGAGCGCGACTGCAGCGGCACCAGCATGGGGGTGGCCCGTTCGATGCGGCGGCGCAGGCGGTAGATGGTGGCGTTCAGCCCGTCGTCGGCATCGGCGGCGGACGCACGGCCCAGCCGCGTGAGCAGCGTCTCGCGGGCCACCGCGGCGCCCTGCGCTTCGATGAAGCATTCCATCACCGCGAGGTCGGCATCGCTGAGGTCGACACGCGCGCCGTCGGGCGCGACCAACTGTCCGCTGTGACGGTCGAGCTTCCAGGTGGTGGCCACCTGGCCCACGGCGTCGACACGGCGCTGGACCGCGTGCAGGGCGATCACGACCTGTTCGAACTGCACCGGCTTGGCCAGGTACATGTCGGCCCCGGCCTCGACGACCTGCTTGAAGACATCGGGCGCGAGCTTGCCCGACACCACCAGCACGCCGGCCGAGGTGCGCCGTCTCAGGATGCGTATGGTCTCGACACCGTCGACGCCAGGGAGCATGAGATCGACGACGTAGAAGTCGTACGCATAGGCGCCTTCGGACGCCAGCAGGTCGCTGCTGTCGGCGAAGACGTCGACGCGCACACCCTGGTCGCGCAGATGCTGGGACAGGAACTCGGTGTATTCCTTGTCGTCGTCGACAAGTGCCAATGTGCGGGGGAGCATTTGGATGGGTGGTTGCGAGAGGAGTCGAATGGCTATTCCAGCATATTCAACCGCAAACGGAAGCAGGGGAGTTGCTGATCTTCGACGCGTGATGGCGAAACCACACGCCTTCTCCGAAAGCATCTCTTCTCACTGCTGGAAACATCCGACCCTCGACTGCGCCTTGACACGAATCAATGACGAGAAGGGCCGGCGTTACCATCCACCGATGAGCACCGTCCACACGCCCCAGGATCCGTCGACCCGCTCGACGGCTGCTTCGTCGAAGCTTGCGCAGCAGCCCTCGCCTGCGGGCCTGGCCTGGGCGCGCCGGCTGGTGCAGATGCCCACCATCAGCCACCAGTCGAACCTGCCGCTGATCGAGTGCATCGCCGACCACCTGCGCGCGCTGGGCGTGGTGCCGCGCCTGACCTGGGACGCCGATCGCCGAAAGGCCAATCTGTTCGCCACCCTGGGCGCCGGCAAGCCCGGCGGCGTGATCCTTTCCGGCCACACCGATACCGTGCCCTGGGACGGGCAGGCCTGGACGATGGACCCGACCTCCGCACTGGTGCAGGACGATCGCCTGTACGGCCGCGGCAGCGCCGACATGAAGGGCTTCATCGGTCTGGTCGTGGCACAGGCGAAGGACTTCCTCGAAGCCGACCTGCCCTTCGCCGTGCACTTCGCCTTCAGCTACGACGAGGAGGTGGGCGCCTGGGGCGCGATGAACCTGATCGCCGACCTCAAGGAATGTGGCCTGGCACCCGAGCTGTGCATCATCGGCGAGCCCACGCTGATGATCCCGGCCACCGCACACAAGGGCGTGCACCGCTGGCGCTGCTGCATCAAGGGCCGCGCTGCGCATTCATCGCTGGCGCCCATGGCCGTCAACGCGATCGAGGCCGGCGCCCGGCTCATCACGCACATCGCCGACATGGGCGACCGCTGGCGCACGGACGGCCCGCACATGGCCGGCTTCGACGTGACGCACACGACCTCGGCCGTGGGCGTGGTGCAGGGCGGCATCGCCGACAACGTGGTGCCCGAGGACTGTCACTTCCACTACGAGTTCCGCAACCTGCCCGGCACCGACGAGCAGGTGATGCAGCGCAGCGTGCTGGACGCGGCGGCGCGGCTGGAGCCGGCGATGAAGGCGGTCGACCCGGCGACGGGCATCCGTTTCGAGACGATCTGCTCGATGCCGGCCTTCCAGGCGCCCGACAACGACCCCGCCGTGGCCCTGGCGCGCAGGCTGTCGGGCGAAGACCGCACCACGCTGGTGGCTTTCGGCACCGAGGCCGGCCTCTTCCAGCGCGCAGGCATCTCGACCGTGGTGTGCGGCCCTGGCAGCATCAACCAGGCGCACCAGGCCGATGAATACGTCAGCCTGGATCAACTGGCCCGGTGCGAAGCCTTCATCGCCGCGCTCAGGGGTTGAGTTCGTAACTTGACGGAGGAGCGGACTGGGCGAACGAGTGCCGTCAAGCGGACGCCGCGGACGGGCTTGGCCCGGCCGCTGGGGTTGCCCCCTTGAGGGGGAGCGCCGAAGGCGCTACGGGGGTGGCCTCACTCTCGGTTCGGAAAGCGTGGCGCAGTGCGGCCCCCCGCCCACCCAGTGGGCGCTGATGGCGTCGATGAAGACGATCTCGCGGCCCGGGAAGGCCTGCTCGTAGACGCGGCGCACGCGCTCCTGGCGCGCCTTGGGCGTGCCGTGCTGCACGAAGCCAGGCAGCACGACCACGCCGTTGGCCACCACATGGTTGAGGTAGCTGGCCGAGGCCACCTGGATGACCCGGTCGCCCTGGCGCCGTTTCTCGCTGGCGGGGAAGTAGTCGGCCGACCAGCCGGTCGACCAGGCCGGGTCGGCCGCCGCCGACAGGAACACCGGCCGCTCGATGGTGCGCGGCAAAGGCACCTTCAGCACCTTCAGTCGGCGGCCGTCCTGGTCGGTGGCACGGCTGAGCACGTCCCAGTTGCGCTGCATGCGCTGGCGGTTCAGGCGCGCCACCGGGTGGCGGGCCACCTCGTCGTCGTCGGGCCAGGCCAGCAGCACGGTGCCGGGGTCGGCGAAGCGCACGAACTCGTCGGTGTGGCCCCCCGTGCCCCAGGCCACGTAGCGGCCGGTGATCGTGCCGCGCAGGTGCGGGTCTTCGGCCAGGCCCTCGGGCAGCCAGACGACGTGACGGATGCCGGGCAGCTGCAACAGCTGCTGCTGCAGTTGCGCCCGCGTGAGCCCGGGGTTGCGCGAGGCGTACAGCGCGGCATTGGCGATGAGCGTGCCGCGGCCATTGACCTCCACGCCGCCGCCCTCCATGAAGAGGTCGCTCTGGTGCAGGCTGGCCCCGGCATGGCGTGCGATGGCCAGCTCGACGCCATCGCGGCGCGGGTCCGTGACCACGCTGCAGGCAGCCACACGCTGCGCATCGCCGGCATGGCGGCGGCTGCACCACGCAGGCATGCCGTAGTCGTTCCATCGGAAGTCGACCACGCCCAGGCGACCGGCCGGTCCACTGGCGAACACGGCCATGTCACGCAGGAAGAAGGCCGCTGCCGGCTCGACCATGTACTGCACCGCACGGGCCGCCGATCCCAGCGGCCGCAGCAGCGCGCTGGCACGCTCCAGCGCCGCGCCGTCGCGCAGCATCAGCTTCAGGGTGACATGCGGCAGCAGCGCGGCCGCCAGCTGCGCCGTCAGCGTCTCGTGGCCGGCGTCATGGCCCAGCCAGACGGCCTCCTGCGGATCGAACTCGGCCGCCATGTTGAAGTCGCTGAGCGGGCCTTCGCTGGCGCGCAGCAGGCCGGGCCGGGGCCAGAGTGCAGCACCGGCCGCCGCGCACAGCAGGCGGCGGCGCATCGGGCGCTGGGGGGACGGCTGGGCAGTCTGCATCATCACGCCGGCACTGTGCCACAGGGACGTGGGCAGCGGCGCCGACAGTGCCGGGCCGGGCTGGCCCTCGTAGGTGGGCAAGGGCACGCCGGCGGCATCAAGCTGCGCACTGCCGTCGAGGTTGAGCCTGATCAGGGCGAGGTGATGCCGAAGGTCGCCTGGGTGAGGAAGCGCGCGGCGTCGCGCTCGGTGGGCGGCGCGAAGCCGGCGGGCCGTGGCGTGGAGCCGGCGGCGGTCAGCCGGTGCCGGTGGATCCGAAGCCGCCGGCGCCGCGCTCGCTGGCGGCGAAGTCGTCGACGCGGCGGAAGCTGGCCTGCACCACCGGCACGATGACCAGCTGCGCGATGCGCTCCATCGGCTGCACGGTGAAGGCGGCGTTGCCGCGGTTCCAGCAGCTCACCATCAGGGGGCCCTGGTAGTCGCTGTCGATCAGGCCCACCAGGTTGCCCAGCACGATGCCGTGCTTGTGGCCCAGCCCCGAGCGCGGCAGGATCATCGCGGCCAGGCCGGGGTCGGCGATGTGGATCGACAGGCCCGTGGCGATCAGTGCCGTCTGGCCGGGCTCCAGCACCAGCGGTGCGTCCAGACAGGCGCGCAGGTCCAGGCCCGCGCTGCCGGGCGTGGCGTACTGCGGCAGCTGCCCGGCCATGCGCGGGTCGAGCACTTTCACGTCGATGCAGGTCATGTCGTCTTCGAGGGTGAACGGCGTGCCTCGCGCGCCAGGTGCAGCTTGGGGCCTTCGGGCAGCGTGGTCTCGCCGGCCTCGTCGACCAGCACCAGGGTGTTGTGGTCCTGGCCGAAGGTGGCCGGGCCGATGTTGCCGACGACCAGCGGCACGCCCTTGCGGCGCAGCTTGTCGCGGGCGTGGCGCACCAGGTCTTCGCTCTCGGCGGCGAAGCCCACGCACCAGGGGCGTTGGCCCTCGGGCAGGCGCGCCACGGTGGCCAGGATGTCGGGGTTCTCCGTCATCTGCAGCACCGGCACGCGGCCGCTGCCGTCCTTCTTGATCTTCTGGTCGGCGGCGTTCACGGGCCGCCAGTCGGCCACCGCGGCCGTGGCCACGAAGAGCTGGTGACGCGTTGCCAGCGGCAACACAGCATCGAACATCTGTTGCGCACTTTGAACGTCGACGCGCCGCACGTGGCGCGGCGTGGGCAGGTGCACCGGGCCGGCCACCAGCGTCACCTGGGCGCCGGCTTCGGCCGCGGCGCGCGCGATGGCGAAGCCCATCTTGCCGCTGGAGTGGTTGGTGATGCCGCGCACCGGGTCGATGGCCTCGAAGGTCGGCCCGGCCGTCACCAGCAGCGTGCGGCCGGCCAGCAGCTTCGGCCTGAAGAAGGCGATGAGGTCGTCGCGCAGCTCCTCGGCTTCCAGCATGCGGCCGTCGCCGACCTCGCCGCAGGCCTGGTCGCCGGCGCCGGGCCCCAGCACGGTGGCACCGTCGGCGCGCAGCTGCGCCACGTTGCGCTGCGTGGCCGGGTGCGCCCACATCTCGCGGTTCATCGCGGGGGCCACCAGCAGCGGGCAGCGGTCGATGGGGCGCGCCAGGCACAGCAGGCTCAGCAGCTCGTCGGCACGGCCCTGCACCAGCCTGGCGATGAAGTCGGCGCTGGCCGGGGCGATCAGGATGGCGTCGGCCTCGCGCGAGAGGTTGATGTGCGCCATGTTGTTGGGCTCGCGCGCATCCCA
>LNFM01014951.1_pt1 | contig 16873 bp, 13 predicted proteins | sample 596031 | NCBI WGS metagenome assembly LNFM01 (sample SAMN04254537, study PRJNA301005) | activated carbon metagenome | isolation source: dual media filters at the Ann Arbor, Michigan drinking water treatment plant | place: USA: Ann Arbor
CGCCCATCAGTCACCGAGAACGTGGGAATAATGCGAAGAGACGATCGGTCGTTGTCCTTCTGTGAATCGAATACGAGGCCCGTATGAAATCGGCGAATCAGATCAGACAATGGGTGAATGGAGTCGGAGCGGTCGCAGTGACGGCCCTCGTTCTGTCGGGAGCGGCTCCAGGCTTGGCGCAGGAAAGCGAGAGTGTGTCTGTGAGCGCGCCGATGGTCAAGGGAACCCTTCCCGTCGACGATCCCAATGCGGCTATCTGGAGCACGGCCAAGCCGGCGAAATTCCCGATGTCCCCGCAGGTCCATTGGCCGAACCGTATTTTGGAAACCACTGTGAAGGATGTCTCTGTCCGCGCGCTGCATGATGGCACGCAAGTGGCGATCTTGTTGGAATATGCCGATCCGACGGAGGACCCTGATGATGCCGCCGCGATCGAATTTATGGTCGGCGACAAGAAGGCCCACTTCGCCCATGGTCAGCCGATGGCGCAAGTCGAAGGCGGCCCGGTCAACATTTGGTATTGGAAGAACAAGGACAAGAAGGGCGTGGATATGAACGCCCAGGGATTTGGGACGTTGAAGGTCCAAACACATCAAGACGTGAAAGCCACCGGAGCCTTCTCGAACGGGACCTGGAAAGTGGTCTTCACGCGGCCGTTGGCCACCGAGCATTCGGCCGAAGATACCCAGCTTGCTCTCGGCGGATTTATCAATATCGCATTCGCGGTCTGGGATGGACGGAAAGACGGATCAGGCGACCTGGTCGAAAAGGGTTCTCAGAAGGCCGTGTCTTCCTGGTGGTATTTCCGTGCAGAAGCGCCGCCGGATTACTCCGGCTACTACTATGCGGCCTTCGCGGCGGCCCTGGCGCTGGGGTTCCAGTTTGTCCTGATCAGAAAATTGAAGAAAGGACAGGCAGCATGAAGGCGGCAAGGCTACAAGTCATAGGCGCGGTCGCCGGCCTGATTGGAATCTGGGCCATGACCGCAGGGGGCTGTGCCAGTGAGCAGCAGAAGAAGGGGCATGAACTCTATACCCACTACTGCATGCATTGTCACGGCGAGAGCGGACGGCAGAACGAAGGCTTCAATTGGTCCTCCATGCCGGATCCCAAGCCGAAAGATCTTTCGAATAAATCAGAAATGAGCACCTTCAAGGACGAGGATATTTTCAATACGATCTCTCGCGACATGAAGGACACCAGCCCGGGTGGAGATAAGATCGGCGACGACGACTTCGCCGTGCCGACGATGCCCACCTTCAAGTACACATTGTCAGAGGATGAAATCTGGGCGATCGTCGGGTATGTGCGGACGCTGCACGGGATGAAGCTGGAGTTCAAGGTTGAAGAGCGCAAGAAAGAATTGACCGATGCGCTGAAGACGGCCCAGGACAGTTTCGATCAGTCCAAGCAGACCTATGAAGCGGCCGAGAAGAAGGCCAGCGAGGAAGCCGAGAAAAAGAGCGAAGCCACGAAGAAGGACGTGGAAGTGGATGAAGCGTCCTATGCGAAAGAGCAGGCCGCGATGGTTGCCGCCAAGAAGGCGCTCGATACTGCGCAGGTTATGCTCAATAATTTTGGGACTCGCCCAGGCAAAGGTCTGAATATCACGCGCCCGGACATGACGATGACCCCTGAGCAAGCCGCGCAGCAGGCCGAACTGGGCAAGCGCCTCTATCAGAATAAGTACGGGTGCAACGGTTGCCACAGCTTGGCGGGCGAAGGCGGCAAAGTGGGTCCGGCTCTGGACCGCGCGGGCTTCCGGCTCAATTCGACCTGGGTATATCGCTGGTTGAAGAACCCGCAGGCCATGAAGGCCGAAACCAGGATGCCGGCTCTGGGCCTCAGCGACGCAGATGCCAAAGCGGTGAGCATGTACTTGAACACGATGCGCGCGCCCAAAGCAGAAGAACCGGTCGCAGAGAAGCCGGCGAGCTGAGCCGCGCTTACCAGATGAATCCGGCGATCAGCCCGGCGAAGATCGCCAGTCCGACCCACACGTGAGCCTGAAACATTCGGAATGCCTGCGACGGGGTTACCGCCCCGCGCAGGATTCTGGTCTGCATCGCAAAAAATACACTCACAGCGCCCAGCATCAGAAAGTAGGGCCAGCCGATTCCGGTCTGCAGGCCTGCTGCGATTAAGAGCACCAGCATCACGCCCAGCATCAGACCGACCGCGAGCCAGAGAGATGAGCCAAAGAAGAGCGCGGACGATTTCACGCCGATGCGCCGGTCATCCTCCAGATCTTGAATGGCATAAATAGTGTCGTAGGCGATCGCCCAGACGATGGTGGCGGCAAAGACAGTCCACGCAGTCGGTTCAAGCGTTCCTCTGGCGGCTGCCCAGGCCATGATCGTGCCCCAGCCGAACGCCAGGCCGAGCATCGCCTGAGGAATATGCAGGACGCGCTTTGAAAACGGGTACAGCGCGGCCAAGAGCAGAGCCGTCGGTGAGAGCCACAGGGTGAGCGGATTGAGCAGCCACAAGAGACCGGCCGCGGGGAAGAGGAGCATCGCGAGGACGACGAAGGCCTGCCGTCTCGTCAATTCTCCTGAGGCCAGCGGGCGGGTTTTCGTTCTTGCGACTCGGCGATCGAACGATTGATCGGCAAGATCGTTCAGCACGACACCGGCGCTGCGCATCAGAAACGATCCGGCGACAAAAATTGTGAGCAGCCTGGGCGATGGAAATCCACGCTCTGCCAGGGCCAGCGCCCAACAGGTCGGCAGCAATAAGAGGGCGGTGCCGGTTTGATTGTAGAATCGAATCAAACGCAGCCCGGATTCCCAGGGGGCCGAGGCTTGGATCGCGGAGACCTCTTGCGGTTGATCAGGCATGGGCGGGACCTTAGCCGAGGACGGAATAGCTGTCAATTTGTGATCTGAGTTGTGAACGGTCCTGCGATTTCTGTATAAAACAGTGGTGCAACGAGTGATGCTACGACGACATCAGACGGGTTGGTTCCGTGCTTCCATCGGGCTCCTGCTCATGGGGATTGCGCTGACCACGGGGACGGCCTGCTCCTGGTTCAAACGAGCCGACGGCTTGGCGGGGATCGCCCCCATCGCGCTCTCGCCGGTTTTGCGGGTGCCCCCTTCGATGGCCACGTCGACCATTACCTACCAAAACGCCTGCGGAGCGGCAGCCACAGTGCCTATCGGCAGTCCCTTAGTGGCTGCGCTCCAACAAAAGATGGGCCGGGTATTTCAGCATGTGGTGACGGATCAAGCCGTATCGTCGGACGGCGTCATTGAGGCGGCCGTCGGCTTGAAGCAGATCGATCTGGCGATTCCCCGGCGTATCAAGAAATCCTATCCGGTCACCGTCACCGTCGGCCTCGACGTCGCGTATCTGGCCGGCGATGGCTCGACGTTGTGGACGAAGAAGCTCCAAAGTTCCGGTCTCGGCGAGGTCGAGGTGCAGGAAACGTCGTGCGACGTGACGGGGCTGGAATCCGTCGTGAAAGAAGCGATCGATCTGGTGGCCGAAGGCGCGGCGAAACAGATCAGCGACTCGATCAAGATTCGTGAATATGCCGGAGCCAAACCGAGCCGCGGGCCGGCCCTCGCACCGGTTTCCCCCATGCAGCCCGCTACCGTATCCGATGTCGCGGCTGTGTCTGCCCGGCCGGTGGAGCCGGCGGCGCAGGCATCCCGTGAGAGGCTGCCGGTTGTCCAGAGCGCTGCCGCAATCCCGTCGAATCAAGCGGGGGAGACCTCGGCGATGCTCACGTTCCGGGTCATCCTGCGGGATGACAACCGGGATCACATTCTTCAGCCGGATGAGCCTCTGACCGTTGATGTGGAAGTGAAGAATGAAGGGCGTACCGAGGCGCAAGGCGTCGAGGTCCTGGTGGAAGGGACCGGAGTCCTGACCGCCCAGCTTCCGTCGACCATGGCCGTCGGCGATATCCTGCCGGGAGAAATCAAGCGTGTGACCGTGACAAAACCGATGACCAGCGCGAAAGAATCACTGCGCGGGGAATTGCTGTTCGGACTTCGATCCGTCTCGCCCCTGGCCCAGATCCCGCCGGTCAAGAAATTCACCATCCTGATCAAGCCGAGTCCAGGAGACGGAACTCAGGCGGCGATGGACGTCGATCAGCCGCCGAAGGGAACGGCGGCGCTCAAGCAGCAGAAAGCGGTCGTCGTGGCGGTCGGCGTGGGCCGCTTCCGCGATGCCCAGGTGCCGTCCGTGAAATTTGCGGCCCGGGATGCCGAGGTCATGGCCGCCTACCTGCAAACCATCGCAGGGCTGCCGGCCGACCGCGTGCGGGTGTTGACCGACGGGCACGGGCTCAAACAGGATCTGGCCGAGACGTTCGATGAATGGCTGCCGAAGCGTGTCGATCCCAGTACGGTGGTGTATGTCTATGTCGCCGGGCGGGCACTGGTCGACGGGGTCACCGGCGCGGTGTCGCTGGTGCCGTACGACGGCACGACCGCGTCGACGGGCCGCCTGTATTCCATCCGCCGCTTGCAAGAAGCGCTGGGGCGCCTGCCGATCCAGCGGGCGATCCTCATGTTCGATGTCTCTTTGGAACATGCGGCAGGAGCCGATCCGGCCACCGGCGCGGCTCCGGTGTGGGAGGTCGGTGCGACAGACGCGAGCGCTAAGATGATGTGGATGATCGGAAATAATGGACTTCAAGAATCCCAGGCCTTTGAACCAGGCCGGCACGGACTGTTTACCTATCAGCTCCTCCGGGGCCTGCAGGGACCGGCCGATCTCGATCGCGACGGGACGGTGGCGGCGGGTGAACTCTGCGCGTTCGCCCGCGGCGAAGTCGCCCGCATGACGAGTGAGCAGATCGGGAGTAGTCAACAGCCGGTCTGTTTGCCGGCTCCCGGCCAAGGGGCATTGGTTCGAATCCAGCCCATGGCGAAAGGGAACAATCCGAAGCCGGTGGTGCCGGTCAAGAAAGAAGTTCCCGGACCCGGAGAGATTTCCGGCTCGTCGCCGGCGGGGGTCGGGCCAGGGCAGTAAATACAGCAGACCTGCGCTCCTTCGTTGACAGGCCGCAGGCTGCGCCGCTATCATTGGGCCGGGCTCGGGGGAGAGAGTACAGGATGCCCGAGCCATTCGCCGCTGGTCAGGATCGCCGACGTAGCTCAGTTGGTAGAGCAGCTGTTTCGTAAACAGCAGGTCGCCCGTTCAATCCGGGTCGTCGGCTCCATACACAGCGTTCAGAAAGTTGAACGGGCGAACTGCGGGGGATTCGAAGGGGGTGCGCCCCCTTCGTGGGGATCGTACAAGGGGGTTGACCCCCTTTGTAGGAATCGGTGAGGCAGGTTTCAGGGCCGAACCGATGACAGGTGGCTCCGTTCAATCCGGGTCGTCGGCTCCATGCACAGCGCGCGCCAGTTCGACTCCAAGATGTAGAATTGGTAGTTCCTCTCATGCTCCATGCCTTCGCCCATTCCCATCGTCTCTATCTTATCCTTGCGGTCTGGTTTCTCGTCTGCGGTTTAGCCGCGATCGATTTATATGATTTGCACGACGAATTGCTTCAGCCGCTCATGGTGGCTGGCGTTGTGGTTGAGTCGGAAATCGAAGAGCTTGACGACGAGGCGTTGACCTGGCTTCGCCATGAAACGGAATCCCACAGCCAGGGGGCTGTTCTCCTCTCCTCCCAGGGCTGGTCTGTCTTGCCTGCACCGCATGAACAGCGTGCGTTCCCCCCGCTCTATCTCAAAGTGTCGCAGTTCAGGATCTGAGTCCCTCTTTCTCGTTCAGCGTTTGGTGTCCCGTCACATTCTAATTGGACTGTGGCTTCCTGACTTCTGTGTCAAGTCAGCGGCCGCCCGCACCGATACAGCATGGTGGAGAAGGAGCCTGGTTCATGATCGATAAAGTGATCGGTTTTGCCCTCACGCAGCGCATGTTCGTCTGCTTCGCTGGACTCCTTCTGTTGTTCGGGGGGCTCTACGCGTTCCACGTGCTGGACGTCGTGGCCTATCCGGACCCCTCACCGCCCATGATCGAAGTGATCACCCAGTACAGCGGGTGGTCGGCCGAGCAGATGGAGCGGGCCATCACCCTCCCGATTGAGATCGCGCTCCAGGGTATGCCGGGCCTCACCGATATCCGGTCCCTCTCCATCTTCGGGTTGAGCGACGTCAAAGTCTATTTCGACTTCGGTACGGAATATTTCCGCGACCGGCAGGAAGTGCTGAACCGGCTACAAACGATTACGCTCCCGCAGAATGTCCAGCCGGCGATTTCTCCCTGGTCGGCCATTGCCGAAATCTTCCGCTATGAAGTCACCGGGTCGGGCAAGAGCCTGACCGATCTGAAGACGATTCAGGACTGGCAGATCCGGCGGGAATTCAAACGGGTGCCGGGCGTGATCGATGTCAGCACCTACGGCGGCACGACCAAGGAATACCACGTCGATCTCGATCCGGGCGCGCTTTTGGGATTCAACGTGTCGCTGGATCAGGTCATTCAGGGGCTCACGCAAAACAATACCGACGTCGGCGGCAACTATCTCACGATGGGAGCGCAAAGTTTCAACGTGCGCGGCATGGGGCTGATGCGCGATCTCGACGACATCGCCGACACGGTCGTGACCGAGAAGGACGGCACGCCGATCTTCGTGCGCAATCTCGGCAGGACCAGCGAGGGCTATCGAGTCCGCTTAGGAAAAGTCGGCATCGACGAGCGGGACGATGTAGTGGAAGGCGTCGTGCTGTTACAGCGCGGGGAGAAGGCCCTGCCGGTCCTCGAGCGGGTCCATAAGAAGATGCAGGAACTGAACGAACGGCGGTTGCCGGCCGGGGTGCAACTGAAGACGTTTTACGACCGCACCGTCCTGATTCACACGACGATTGAAACCGTCATCGATATCCTCATCGCCGGCGTGCTGCTGGTCTCGGTCATTCTCTACGTGTTCATCGGGCACTTGCGCACGGCCGTGATCGTGGCGCTCACCGTGCCGGTCGCCCTGCTCTTTACCTTCGGGATCATGGTGCTGCGCGGGGAGTCGGCGAATCTGATTTCGCTCGGCGCCATCGACTTCGGCATCATCGTCGATTCGACGCTCATCATGGTGGAAAGCATTTTCTACCACATTTCGCACAAGCGGTCGCAGGGGTTGACCGTGCCGATGCATGTGATGCGGGCGGCGCGTGAAGTAGGCCGGCCCATCTTTTTTGCGACGACGATCATCGTGGTGGCGTTCCTGCCGCTGTTCACGATGACCGGTGTGCCGGGCAAGATTTTCGCGCCTATGTCCATGACCTACGGGCTGGCCCTCACCGGCGCGCTGTTGATGGCTTTTACTCTGGCGCCGGCGCTGTGCACCCTGTTGATCACCGGCAAAGTCGAAGAGCGGGATACCTGGATCGTCGCCTGGATCAAGCGGCACTATCTGGTGGTGCTCCGCTGGGCGCTCAATCACGAATGGCTGGTGGTCGGCTGTGCCGGCGCCGCGCTGGTGGTGGCGATCATCACCGTGCCGTTTGTCGGCGGAGAGTTCATGCCGGCGTTGGAGGAAGGGAACATCTGGATGCGGGCGACCATGCCCGTCGATATTTCTTTCGAGCAGGCGGCCCAGTTGGCAACGGATGTGCGCCTGATCTTCCGCAAGTATCCCGAGGTCATCGACGTGGCCTCGCAGTTGGGCCGTCCCGACGACGGGACCGATCCGACCAGCTTCTTCAATGCCGAGTTTCTGGTGACGCTTAAACCCTTCAAGGAATGGCGTCCCGCCGTTCCCACCAAACATGCATTGATCGAGCAGATTGAAAAGGAGTTGGCGGACATTCCAGGGGTCAACTTCAATTTCTCCCAGGCGATTCAAGATAACGTCCAGGAGGCCATGTCGGGCGTCAAGGGTGAGAATGCGATCAAGCTGTACGGGAACGATCTGCAGCAATTGGAAGTTGAAGCGGCCAAGATTGAGCGGATCATGAAGGATGTGCCGGGGGTCAGGGACCTTGGAACGTTTCATCTCATGGGGCAGCCGAATCTGATCATCGAGGTGGATCGAAAGGAGTGCGCGCGGTACGGGTTGCAGGTCGGCGACGTGAACGACGTCATCCAGGCGGCGATCGGCGGACAAGCCGTCACCCAGGTGTATGAAGGGGAGAAATGGTTCGACCTGGTCGTGCGATTCCTGCCGGAATACCGGCGGGACATCGACAGCATCGGGCGCATTCTGATCAGCACGCCGGACGGGGCGCGGATCCCCATCAAGCAGCTGGCGACGATCTCTGAAAAAACCGGCGCCTTCATCGTCTATCGGGAGAACAACGAGCGGTACATTCCGATCAAATTCAGCGTGCGCGGCCGCGATCTGGAAAGCACCGTGACGGATGCGCAAGAGCGCATCGCCGAGCAGGTCAAGTTGCCGGAAGGATTTCATGCCGAATGGCACGGCGAATACGATCAACTCCAGGAAGAGAAGCTGCGGTTGGCGAAGATCGTGCCGATCACGCTCCTCATCATTTTCCTCCTGGTCTATTTCGTCCTGCACTCCATGCGGGATGCCGTCCTCGTGCTGATCGCGGTGCCCTTTTCACTCGTCGGCGGGATTATGGCGCTCGCCGCGACCGGCACGCATTTCAGCATCTCCGCGGCGGTGGGCTTTATCTCGCTGTTCGGCGTGGCGGTGCAGGGCGCGCTGATTCTGATCAGTCGCATTCAAGAGCTTGTCCATGAGGGCCACCCGATGGACGAGGCGATCATGCAGAGCGCCGAAGTCCGGCTCCGCCCGGTGTTGATGACGTCCCTCGCCGCGGCCATCGGGCTCCTGCCGGCTGCAATCGCAACCGGCATCGGATCGCAGTCGCAACAGCCGTTGGCCCGTGTCGTGGTCGGGGGCATGCTGACGTCGGCGGTCTTGATTCTCGTCGTGTTGCCGATCCTCTATCGCCTCTGGCATCGCAGACAGGATTCAGAGTCGGATTCAGAGGATTGACGCAGGCTCATCGGCAGGCAGGGCCGTGACCACATAGCGAAGCGGTCCACCGGTTTGAATCGCCTCAAAGGGATAGCAGGTCACCAGCACAAGTTGGGACTGATCTTGCTCGATGCCGATCGAGTCGTTGCGTGAGTCTGCGATACGAAGAGTCTTCACCCGATAGCGCCGGCGGAGGCCGGTCGTCGTGTCCAGTTCAATCACATCGTTCAGTTGTAGCTGCTTCAAAAATCTGAAATGGGTATCGCGATGGCCGGTCAGGATGATGGTGTCTGCTGAACCGATGGGCTGTGTCGACTCGACATGGCCCGGGCCGAAGGCCAGCGTTCTCCCATAGGCCCCTTCCAACACAATCTGATCGATATGCTGCGAGGGGACGAGCAGCCGCGCCACCGGCCAAGTATCGGCCCATGGCCAGGGCTTCGCACCGGCTTCTCCGGCGAGCGTGCGGGACCAGGCCCGCTGCAGCAAATGCTGCGCGAGCCCGGCCTTCGCATAAATCCACGAGGAGGCATACTATTAGCGAAAACAGCATCCGGGGAGTAGGACGGATCGGATTCATGCGATTCGACCCCGCAAGTGCCACATCAACCAGGCCGCCAGCAGCGTGGCGAGTCCCATCAGAATCTGCAGCTGCCCGCTCGTGGCCGTCTGGGGCAGACCGAAGATGGCCTGATAGTCCTGCCCGTCCGGCAGATTCGTTCTCATCGCATGGGTCTGGAGCAGCTTGTCGGCCGGGCGCACCGGCGTGACATCCACGGCGACCAGGCTGGTGTACTTGCTGACGAGATGATGGAGCAGAGCCACATCGAGCACCGCCTGTTTCGTTGCAGTCTCGTCCTGGCCATAACGTTGCTGATCCATGAGGGCGGCGATCTTCTGCCTCGCCCAGTAGACGGACAAGCCTTCACGACTGTCCCGATGTTTCAGCCTGATCGACGTTGTCCATGGAGCGGACCCGATCATGCCCTGCATCGTGACGGACTCCGGAAGCGCAGCGCCTTTGAGGACAACGACCACCGGCTCGCCCTCGTAGAGATCCGGAATACGCGCGGGAAACATCTCGATCTGGCCGTCCAGTCCCTCGATGTGGAGATCCGTCAGTGCAGGCCGTTCCAGCTTGCGGAAGATCGCATCCATCTGGGCTTTCACTTCACTGGTGCTGCCGATGTGGGTAAAGGTCCCGCGTCCGAACTCCGCCGCCTTCCGCATGAAGTGGCTGTTCGGCGCCGAGCCGATGCCGATGGTGAAGAGGCGGCTCGTGCCCAGTTGCGCGCGGATAACCTCGAATAGCTCGTCCTCATTGCCGACCTGGCCGTCCGTCAGAAAGATGATCTGGCGCAGGTGCGAGGCCGGGGCGCTGCCTTTCAAGGCCATCTTCAGCGCCGGGAGAGTTTCCGTTCCGCCGTTGGCTTTCAGGTTGTCGACATAGTGCACGGCTTTGCGCAGCGTGTCCGGTTTCACCGGTTGGGCCTGGGAAAACAGCACATGCGTGACGCTGTTGAATTGGATCACGTTGAAGCGATCCTGCGTAGTCAGGCGATTCAGGGCAAGCAACAGCGCGGCCTTGGCCTGCTCAATCGAGGTGCCGGACATGGATCCGGAGGTGTCGATGACGAAGATCGTTTCGCGGGCCACGGCTGTCGGCGAACGATCTGACCCAATCGGGGGCATCGCCATCAGGAACGCATACTGGTCATCGCCGCGCTGTTCCCGAAAGACCGAGAGGGTGGGCGCCTGACCCGTGGCTGGTTTCCAGGTCAGGACGAAATCACGATCAGCCGGGACGGTGTCTTCACGCAGCGTGATGTGCTGCCGGCCATCCGGTTCGGCGATGGCGAGAATCTGGTGATAGGGTGACTCCAGCTTGCCGAGTGAGAATCCAGGAACGAGATCGATGTTCAAGCTGAGTGGATTGATCGGACCGACCGGATTGATCGGGTTGATTGGATTGTAGTCCGGATGCTGCACCGGCGGCGTAATTCGTGATGCATCCGGCACGCGATCTGTATCCAGCGACCAGCCGTTGCCGGGCTGCTGATCTTCCATCACGACCGGCGTGCCGGGGATATAGCGCGGGCCGACGACCATGGGAAAGCGCAGCGAGAAAGCGCCCTGGTCGTAGCGGATGGTCTCCTGATATTCGATCTCGACCGTGATGTGTTCGCCGGGGCCGATGTTCGCAACGGACGTGGTGAAGACATTGGGCCGTTCCTGTTCGACCAGGCTGGCCCGTTTGCCTTCCCGTTTGGCTTGTTCGTAGACCTTCTTCGCCTCAGACTTCTCCTTGATCTGTCCTTCGATAATCCGCTCGCCGATCTTCATGCGCAGATGATCGACGGCGGCGGTTTCCGGCAGCGGGAACACATAGACCCCTTCTGCCCAGGCGTTTTCCTCCAGACTCGGGTTCAGGAATTCTTGTGAGACGGTGGCGCGGGCGATGAGTCCGGTGACGGAGATGCGGACGTCGGTCTTGAGGGTGGGGGCTGGGAGAAAGCGGCCTGGCTGATTCGTTTTGAAGAGCAGTCTGCCGCCTTTCACGTCATTCAAGGAGATCGTCTGGTCCGGTTGTTCCAGTTCGTTCCCGCAGGCCGGTGCCAGCGACAGGCTGCCGGCACCCAGCGAGAGGAAGAGGGCGAGTGTAGCGCGAAGGAAGAGATGTCTGGTCATAGAGTCCTCGTCTGTGTCAGTCGTGATGGTGGATGAAGGCTAGTCTGCGCGAGGCCTGCACCTCGCGCAGAACCTAACCCCGGCGAACTAGCTGCCCAATGCCGGGTCAAACGTGGTGACAGCCGGACCGGACGAGGAGGGCGAGCCATGGCCGGTCGAGCTACTGTCCAGGCCCGAGGCTTGTTGTTCGATGCTCGAATCAGCCGGGTCGATGGCAGTGGTGTTGGCGACCGTCGGAATCACCAGGTGCTCCTGGCCGATCTTGCGGATGTCCAGGTGCACCCGGCGATTGAGGTGCCGGCAGACGTCGCTGTTGTCCACGCAGAGCACGCCGTCCTCACCGAGGCTGACGACTTTCATCTGGTGCTCGGCCACCCCGCCGTTCAGCAGTTCCTGCTTCACGGTTTCGGCCCGCTTCATCCCCAGCTTCTTGTTGTAGGTGGCCGACCCCTGTTGGTCGGTGTAGCCCTGGATCAAGACGGCATAGTCCTGGTTCAGCTTGAGCAGGTCGGCCTGAGCGGCGAGTTGCGCCTTGGCTTCATCCGTCAAACCCTTGCGGCCCGTTTCGAAGTAGACGTCGCTATGAATGATGTCGGCCACCGACGAGACCGAGGCGGTCACCGGAGTGGAGGGGGAGATGGAGGCTTCGGCTTGAGAGAGCCCGCTGGCCTTTTTGAGGATCTCCGACACCTTGGCCGACTCAACCTTGTCTGTTGGGGAGGTAAGGGCCTTCGGATTGTTGGTTTCGGTATAGATCCAGGCCACGGCCGAGAGGCCTGCCAGGAGCAGGACGAGGCTGGAGAGGATGACGATGTCTTTGGTGTCTTTCTGCGGCCCCATGACGGCGGGGCTGATGTTGCCTGATGAAACCTGGGATGGACCTTTCTGCATGATGGCTTCCTCCTCGTACGTTCAATTGTTGAAAGTTGTGATCTCTCTCGTCGGCTGATCCGGCGGCGATCTGGCTTTTCCACCGGCCTGGCTCCTGCGTCACCCCCTTTCCGGCCGTTTGCGCCGCGCACCGACGGTCCTATGCTTGAGCAACCGGAGTGCCGGTGGGAACGTGCGAAGGAATTGGGAAAGACGTGAGGAAAATTCAGGGGTTCAGAGAATGAGGGAGGAATGAACGTGTTGCGGGGAGATTCATCCCATCAAGGGATGCGGGGATAGCCCCGCATGGGAAGAGGGGTAGCCCGGTTAGTCCTCCGTGCTCACGGAAGGCGCACGCCAGAGTTTATCGTATTGTCAGATTGCGGGCGGTGCTCCTTCCACGTGCGCAATAGAGGACCAATCCAGGCCACCCCTAAGAGTAAGGGAACAAGCAAGCTTGGATGGACGATCATGGGTAGTGCTCGCTCGACGCGTGGGCTCAGGAGGGCAAAGGGGGAGTTGCTAGGCGGTAGTGGCCGTTTGAGGTGTAGGATATAACTGGTGCGTATCTGCTATCCTCAACGTCACCATAGGAAGAGATGAACAGGAGGGCGGGAATTGGCTGAGTGGGTGAGGTATAAAAATCATCAGATTAAGGCCTGCTCCCAACATCTCGGAGATGACCGATGGATGCCAAAGGCGCTCGCCTGGCTTTCAATGGGCGGCCGAGCGCCAATGAAGACCATCCAGGGTGAGTCGCATGAGGTCAGCAATACGGAAAGTAAGGCGAATGTGATCGCGCTTGGAAAAGCCAAGAAGTGGGTCGATCAGCGCCAATAGGGTGAACCTGATTCACTCCCCCCATCAGACTATTCTTCTTGTTCGCAGACCCCACCCGATAAAATGGCCTGAATGACACCGGTGCGGATCCTTTGCTCCCGGAGCAGAGGAGCAGAGGGGATAGGGGCTGATGATCTTCTGTGCTCGCGCAACGCGCGGTCGAGGACTCCCCTCGTTGGACGCGCGCAGTGGAAGATCAATCAGCCCCCATCCCTGGAGAGGTGAAGAGCGAGTTTGGAGGGAGGGGCGAGCCGCCAGGCCATCCTTCTTGCTCGCTGAGCCCCCACGATGAAACGGTGGTCGCTCAATGCGCGCAGTGAAGGACGGTCTGGTAGCTCCTTGGGAAAGCCACTGCCGGGGTGTTGGATACCTAATGGACTTTGAAGTAGACTTGGTCGGCAGTTCCCTAGACTACCGAGTTGTGTTGGGCTGAGAGACGGCAATAAATAGCCAAAGGCATAGGGAGATGGGATGAGGTCACTGAAAATCCTATTGTGGGGGAAGTTGCTCTATGGGTCATTTGAGAAAAACAAATGAGCCTGACCCCTTAAATGGTTTCGGCCTAAAGATTGTTAGCTGTCATTAGGAGACGTCGTGAAGATCACGACCATCACTCGAAAAGATCTCTTCGATGCGATCATGGTCGAGAAGATTAACTGGGCGGGATCTATGGAAGAGCCGGAATTCCTGTCTCGTCTCTATGACCTTTCCGCTATGCAATCAACCGACGACCGGTTCCCAGACGCTGGCGGTGATGTCTGGCAGCACAGGATAAACAATTACGACTGGGAAGATCATTGGATCTTCCATGACAGCCGCTTCCAACTAATGAACGGAGACGACGAGATACTACTAAGGTTTCTGGCTGAGACCGTACATCCAGTAGTGCGTCCGGATGTTACAGAATCTAGAAAACTTGTGCAGCTCTACAATCAGTACCTGAAGAACGACGGTTTCGAAATAGCAGAGAAGACAAGAATCTCTGGGAAGCCCATTTACGTTGGCCGATACATTGGCACATCCACCATTCCCGCCCTATCAACCGCCAAAGAGGTGTTGAGTGGGAGCGATTTGATCTATGTGTCGCAACAAATCACGCGCATGGAAGCGGCGGTGGCCAACGATCCGGGGTTGGCGATCGGTACAGCCAAGGAGCTTGTCGAAACCTGCTGCAAAACAATTCTACTTGAGCGTGGGGTCACACCTGATAAGACAGACGACTTACCACAGTTGGTGAAAAAGACGGTAAAAGAATTACGGCTCACTCCATCCGATATTCCGGACAGTGCAAAAGCAGCAGATACGATCCGCGTATTGCTGAGCAACCTCGCAACCATAACGAACGGGATCGCAGAACTACGGAACAAGTATGGCACTGGCCACGGCAAGGAAGCGAGCATGAGAGGACTAGGCGTCCGGCATGCCAAGCTCGCGGTCGGTGCGGCATCTACACTCGCCGTATTTCTTGCCGAAACGCACCGAGAAGAGGATGACAGCTAACCTGCCGTTGGAGCAGAAGCCTATACGCTCCGGCGCCTCTCAACGGCGTATTAGCCGGTAACAAACTGATGAGCAAGCGCGGGAAAAACCCTGGAACAAAACAGATCCTAGCAGGGCACAAGCGGGTTGGGAAGCGCTTTATCCCGCCGATGATGCAACTCCCGATGAGGGTTAGCACAAGCTACGTCAATGACATGCTTCCTGAGCTAATCTGGATCGGTCTAATTAATGAACGAGTGGGTTACGTTCGTGGCGCAAGAATTCTTGAAAAAGTGTTTCTCGCGGTTGACGAGCATAAGGAAGAAGGTCAGGGAGGGAACTATGCCCTGCTGTCTAGTTTCAGTAAATTAACTATGGCCTCCAAGATGGCAATAGTCGATTCACTCCGCAATGAAGGTGCGTTAGATACCATCCGAAATTCAATTGCTCCTCTGGTTCTTCTCTACGATCAATGCCCTCTAGCTTTTTTCGGCCCACCAACAAATACGTACTCGCAAGAGGATTTGATATCAACAATAAAGCTATGCGTCGGGAAAACTATAGACCGATATGATACGCCAGGGATTGTACTGTATGGCGCAATACTATTGGCCCGCTTAGTGACGAAGACGATCAAGTTTTCCGCAAATATGGATCTGCCAGATTTTAACTCGGTTATTGATTCTCCTGGGAGCGAGGAAGCTAAAAGAGCGGCCGGATTCATGCGGGCGAATGGGCTTGCAGAGTTTGGGATGATGAAGCTCGAAAATACATGGGCGAAACATTTCTGGAACAAAAACATTGAGCTAAGCCCGTGTGAGTTTGCATGACATGAATAAAAATTCCCGCGAGAATTTCGACGAACTTCTATCCGATTTTGTTCAGGGATATAAGGATATAGTTATAAGAGGGTTCGACGATAGATGGAGTAAGGTAACACAGGATATATACGACAAACATATTAGCGAAACTATTGGTGCTTTGATGTCACGACAGGCCACTCTCTCGATCGAAATGGCCGCTGCACCCACCATATGGAATGGCCATGTAGCACCTTTATTTCTGCGCTGCATGGTCGACGCCTACATCACACTGGCTTGGATTTTAGCTAATCCGCAAGAGCGCAGTAAAAAATATATTGAGTATGGCTTGGGGCAGGAGAAATTATATATCGAATTTCTTGAAGAAGCGGTAGGGGAAGATCCTGCTTCTTATGACTCAGAATCTCTAAAGGAAATGATTGAGGTTAGAAAAAGCTGGCTTAATGGGCAGCTAGCGGACTGGGCTACTGAAGTGAACGTTGGTTCGTGGTCTGGAATGTCGGCCCGTGAGATGGCTCAGGAAATCGGAAGAGAATCTATTTATAAACATGCGTATGTCCCATTTAGTGGTGCAGCTCATAATATGTGGCAGCATGTGGGGATATACAATGTAGAGCCGTGTTCAAATCCACTGCACAAGTGGCATGTTGTGCCAAAAATACGTAGGGCTCCAGTTCACCCGGATTTCATGTATCGATCAACAAAGTACATATCAATAACCTATGAGCTATTCGATGAGAAGATGGGCATAAGAAGCGACGTACCATTACCGGACCAATATTTTGTAGAGCATGAGCTGTTTTCTGCGGATCACTCAGAAGGCAGCAAATAATGTCGTCAGCTCGTGAGAAAATTAAAAAGAAAAACTGGGGCAGTCTACATTCCTGACGTTGGCGAGCGACGGGCCGGAGCCATCGCTTCTTTGGTGAGGGAATCAAGGTGGTCAGACCTCATAGCGTGCCGGGGTAAGAAAAAGTTTCCAGGAACTATTCATTTCTCCTTCGGGTGGCAGTGCCAGCCTGCTGGGCCATTCTTGCGAGTGAATAACATATTTGTTAATATCGCCCAGTGGACTACACCATCACGTACTACAGTGAAGCCGTGCAGGGGGAAATTTTGGCTCTCCCCGACACACTGGCTGCTCGGTACATCGTGCTCACGAGGAGGATGGTGGCTCTTGGGCCACATCTTGGCGAGCCTCATACGAAAGCCTTCGGTGAGGGTCTGTTCGAGCTGAGGCTTAAAGGAGCTGAAGGCATTGCCCGCG
>LNFM01007598.1_pt1 | contig 16872 bp, 15 predicted proteins | sample 596031 | NCBI WGS metagenome assembly LNFM01 (sample SAMN04254537, study PRJNA301005) | activated carbon metagenome | isolation source: dual media filters at the Ann Arbor, Michigan drinking water treatment plant | place: USA: Ann Arbor
GTGCTGCGCTCCCTCGTACTGCGCGCGGCCGTGCCACGACCGCGACGCCGAGCCGGCGCCAGCCCAGCACCGCCGCCCCCAGCGACGACACGCGTCGTCGCCTGCTGCAGGCGGGTATCGCGCGCGTCGAGCGCGACGGCCTGCGCGCGCTCACCGTGCGCGGCGTGGCTGCCGATGCCGGTGTCAACCTCGGCAGCTTCGTCTATCACTTCGGCACGCGCGAAGCGTTCGCCACCGAAGTGATCGAGCAGTGGTACGCACCGTTGATGTCGCGCCTGCAACTGACGGTCGACGAGAAGGCACCGCCGCTGGAGCGGCTGCGCGCCCTGCTGGCGCAACTGCTCGACTTCCTGCTCGCGCATGCCGGCTTCATCGGCCACCTGCTGCTGGATGCCGCTGCTGGCGAGCCTCTGGCACGACGCTTCGTCGCGTCGCTGGCGGGGCGCCATCCGCAACTTGTGCTGCGCGTGATCACCGAGGCGCAGCGCGATGGCGTGCTGCCGGCGAAGGAATCGCCGCTGCACCTGCTGATGTTCCTGATGGGCGCGATCGGCGCGCCGGTGCTGGTGCTTGGCGCCGCTGCACGCAGCGGACTGATGCCCGAGGCGCTTGCCACCCGCATGGCGCCGCTGGCCAGCGACGCCAAGACGGTGCGGCGGCGCATCGACTGGGCTTTGCGTGGCTTGTCCCGCGAACTGTCCGATGAGACTGACCGATGAGACTGAACAATGAGGACCGACCGATGAGAACGCACCTGCAGTGCCTGCTGGCCGCCCTCATGCTGGCCGGCTGCAACCCGCCCGACCGGGCGGCCATGACCGGCTGGGTCGAGGCCGATCTCGTCTACGTGGCGGCGCCGGCGGCAGGCACGCTGCAGAAGATCGAGGTGGCGCGCGGCGCGCGCGTGGACGCGCAGGCGCCGCTGTTCCATCTGGATGCCGACGCCGAGAACTTCACCCGTCTGCAGAGCGAAGCGCAGGCGGCGCAAGCCGAAGCGCAGGCGCTCAACCTCAAGAGCGGCCGCCGCGCGCCCGAGCTGGCGGCGGTGGCGCAGCAACTGGCGCAGGCACAGGCGGCGCAGGCGGCCTCCGCGGCTGCGCTGGCCCGCAACGAGCAACTGGTCACCCAGGGCTTCATCTCTGTCGGCGTGCTCGACGATCTGCGCGCCGCGGCGGCGCGCGATGTCGCTCGCGTGAGCGAACTTCAGGCGCAGCAGAAGGTGGCGCAACTGGCCGCGCGCCCGCAGGAGATTGCCGCAGCGGATGCCGCGCTGCGCGCCGCGCGGGCGCAGATCGCGCTGGCCACGTGGCGCGAGGCGCAGCGAGCGCAACCCGCACCCGTGGATGCGCTCGTGTACGACGTGCTGTATCGGCTCGGCGAACGGGTGCCGGCCAATGCGCCGGTGGTGGTGTTGCTGCCCGACGGCGCGCTGAAGCTGCGCCTGTACGCGCCCCAGCCGCTGCTGGCGCGCATCGCGGTCGGCGCCCGCGTGGCGGTGAGCTGCGACGGCTGCCCGCCCGATCTGGCGGCGCGCGTGACCTTCATCTCGCCGCAGGCCGAGTTCACGCCGCCGGTCATCTACAGCAACGACAGCCGCAGCAAGCTCGTGTTCCTGGTGGAGGCACGGCTGGAAGGCGACGCCGCGCGGCAGCTGAAGCCCGGCCAGCCGGTCGACGTGCGCCTGGAGGCGGGGCAATGAGTGCTCGGCGCGCCCGAGGCAGATGCGCAGACGCAGGCGGTCGGCGATGAGCGAGACGATGGGCAGCGCCGCAGACCTGGCGATCGACGTGCGCGATCTCGTCAAGCGCTTCGGCGACCGCACGGTGGTCGACCATGTGGCGATCCGCGTGCCGCGCGGCCGCATCTGCGGCTTTCTTGGTCCCAATGGCAGCGGCAAGACCACCACCATCCGCATGCTGTGCGGCCTGCTCACGCCCGATGGCGGCGAAGGCACCTGCCTCGGGTTCGACATCCGGCGCGAAGCGGCGGCGATCAAGCGCCGGGTCGGCTACATGACGCAGCGCTTCGGCCTGTACGAAGACCTGACGATCGAGGAGAACCTGGCCTTCATCGCGCGCATCTATGAAGTCGCGCAGCCACGCGCCGCCGCCGCGCGGGCGCTGCAGCGGCTGGGCCTGGTGGAACGCCGCGCGCAGCTGGCCGGCACGCTGTCGGGCGGTTGGAAGCAGCGGCTGGCATTGGCCGCCTGCCTGCTGCACGAACCGCAGTTGCTGCTGCTGGACGAGCCCACCGCGGGCGTCGACCCCAAGGCGCGGCGCGACTTCTGGCAGCAGATCCACGCGCTCGCCGCCGACGGCATGACCGTGCTGGTCAGCACCCACTACATGGACGAGGCCGAGCGCTGCCATCAGATCGCTTACATCTCGTTCGGCAAGCTGCTCGTCTCCGGCACCGCCGATGAAGTGATCCACGCTGCGCAACTGCACACTTGGCGCGTCAGCGGACCGGATCTGCCGCGGCTGGTGGCGCTCGTCGAAGGCGCAGGCGACTGGATAGCCGCCGCCTTTGGCGCCGCGGTGCACGTGACCAGCGCCAGCCGCGACGACTTCGAGCCGTGGCTTGCGCAGCACGCGCCGGGTCACCCTTGGCACGTGCAGCCCATGGCGCCCGGCCTCGAGGACCTGTTCATCTCGCTGATGAACGACGGCGGCAACGGCGCGCACGCCGCGGGGCGTGGCGATGCGTGAAACCGCTACGCCCACGTCGAGTCGCCTGTCGCTGCTGCGTATCTGGGCGGTGATGGCCAAGGAGTTCGTGCAACTGAAGCGCGATCGCCTGACCTTCGCGATGATGATCGGCGTGCCGCTGATGCAGCTGGTGCTGTTCGGCTACGCCATTAACAACGATCCCAAGCACCTGCCCACCGCGGTGGTCGCGGCCGACAGCGGTCCGCTGGTGCGCAGCATCGTGCGCGCGGTGGAGAACACCGCCTACTTCCGCGTGGTCGCGCAGCCGACCGAGAGCGAGGCCGAGCGCATGCTCGCGCGCGGCGAGGTGCAGTTCGTGATCGTGATCCCGGCCGGGTTTTCCAGTCGCCTGCTGCGCGGCGAGCAGCCGGCGCTGGCGGTGTACGCCGACGCCACCGATCCGTCAGCCTCGGGCGCGGGCCTCGCCGCGCTGGCGCAGTTGCCCGACTTTGCGCTCGCGCACGACCTGCGCGGACCACTCGCCGCGCTGGCGCAGACGCAGCCGCCGTTCGAGGTGCGGGTGCACCGTCGCTACAACCCGGAAGGGCTGACGAGCTACAACGTGGTGCCCGGCCTGATGGGCGTGATCCTGACGATGACGCTGGTGATGATGACGGCGATGGCGATGACCCGCGAGCGCGAGCGCGGCACGCTGGAGAACCTGCTCGCCACGCCGGTGCGGCCGCTGGAGGTGATGGTCGGCAAGATCGTGCCGTACCTGCTGATCGGCTGGGTGCAGGTGGTGATCGTGTACTTGGCCGCGCGCACGCTGTTCGCGGTGCCGATGGTCGGCAGCGCGGCGCTGCTGGCGGTGGCGATGTTGCTGTTCATGGTGGCCACGCTGACTGTCGGTTTCCTGTTCTCGACGCTGGCGCGCTCTCAGATGCAGTCGATGCAGATGACGATGTTCTACTTCCTGCCGAACATGCTGTTATCCGGCTTCATGTTCCCGTTCCGCGGCATGCCGCAGTGGGCACAGGCGATCGGCGAAATACTGCCGCTGACGCACTTCCTGCGCATCGTGCGGGCGGTGATGCTCAAGGGCGCCGGCGCGGCGGACATCGCCACGGAAGCTTGGCCGATCGCGCTGTTCGTGCTGGTGATCGGCGCGGTGGCGCTGCGGCGCTACCAGCAGACGCTGGACTGAGCGCGCCGCCCGGCGCTCAAGATTTCTTGCGCTGCAGCCTGAAATTGGGCGAGTGCGCCGACGGTTGGCCCTTGTTCCACGCTTTCCAGTGCGCGCGGATCTCGTCCGGCCCGACAAAGGTGATGACGGCGTCGTGCATGTGGCCGTCCACCGCCGGGTTCAAATTGGTGCCGCCGTCGAACTCGAAGGCGATCGTATTGCCGCTGACCTGACGCGCGCGCATGCGCGGTTGATTGCCGCCCGAGCAGTAGTGGGTGAGCACCATGTCGTTGCCGTCGCGGTGATAAATCGTCGTCATCTCGTGCGGGGCGCCGGGGAACAGCGTTTCCACCACCGCGCTGCCGCCACCGGTCAGTCGGAACACGGCCAGCACCTTGCCTTTGGCGCCACCTACGCCGTCGACATCGATCCACTCGCCGGAAAGCGCCTTGAATTGGTCGAACGCGCTTGCCGCCGGTTGGCTCTGCTGCGCCCCGGCGTGTGTGAGCGTGAAGATGGCTGCGAAACCGACCAGTCCACGGATGGACTTCGTGATGTTCATCGTCTCCTCCCTGTGTGTCTTTGTAGTGCCGGCCATGCTATGCGCCCGTGCTGCGGCCGCTCGGGGCATGTGACCAAACCGGCACCGACGCGACGAAACCGCCTCAGGCGCGCCGCAGTCGCGCCAGCTGCCGATCATGCAGCGCGGAAAGTAGCAACAGGGCCGCAGCACCGCCGATCAGCGCCAGGAACATGTCGGACTGCGTGTCCCACGGATCGCCCTGGGTGCCGAGAAACTCGTCGGCACCTTGGCCGAGCGCCAGCGCCGCGGCCCACTCGATCAGTTCGTAGCTCGCGCTGATCGCCAGCACCACGCAGATCACCAGGAACGCCAGCATCGCGCGGCCGCGCACAAAGGCGCCGCGCAGCAGGATCTCGCGCGCCGCGATCGCCGGCACGAAGCCCTGTGCGAAGTGGCCGATCTTGTCGTACGGGTTGCGGCCAAGCTCGAGCAGGTCTTGCAGCCAGAAGCCGAGCGGCACCCGCGCGTAGGTGTAGGCGCCGCCCAGGATCAGGATCAGCGCATGCACGAAGATCAGCGCATACAGCAGCGAGGTCAGCGGATACGCGCGTCGCGTGGCGATCAGCAGCGGCACCACGATCAGCACCGGCGCCACTTCCAGCCACCATGTGGTGCGGTCGTACGGCTGCCAGCCGGAGGCGACCAATGCGGCGCCCAGCGCGAGTAGACCGGCGATCAGCCAGGTGTGTTGTCGTGTGTGGATCGGCATGTCGACTATGCACCGCGCTTGATGCTCGCCAGCGCCACACCGGCAGCGACGAACAGGCCACCGAACACGCGGTTGAGCACACGGATGTGCGACGGCGAGCGCAGGGCCGTGAGCACGCGTGAGGCCAGCAGCGTGTAGCCCGCCATCACCACCAGATCGGTGAATACCAGCGTGGCGCCGATCACGGCGTACTGCACCGCGAGATCGCGCGTCAGGTCGAGGAACTGCGGCACCACGGCGAGCAGGAACACCGTGCCCTTGGGGTTCAGCGCGTTGACGATCCAGCCGCGCAGCACGAGGTCGCGCCGCCGTACGCGCAGTATCACCGCGTCATCGGTCTTCGCCACCGGTGCCGCCGGCGCACGCCATTGCTGGATGCCCAGGTAGACGAGGTAGGCGGCACCCAGCCACTTGATGGCCGTGAAGGCAGTGGCGCTGGCGGCGATCAGGGCGCCGACGCCGAGCGCCACCACCACGAGTTGCGTGACGATGCCGAGCACGAGGCCCAGCGTGGTGAAGTAGCCGCGACGAAAGCCGTGATTCAGCCCCGCGCTCATCGCCGCCACCGCGCCGGCACCAGGCGACAGGCTGATCGCCCACGCGGCGGCGAAGAAGGCAAGCCAGAGGGTGAAGTCCATGGAGTGTGGGTTGCGGGTTGGTTGTCGATCAGTGGTCGGTCGTCACGGGCGCTGAGGCTGATGCGGTGCCGCTGTTGGCGGTGTCGTCAGGCGGGGCGCTGCTGCGCACGTTCATCTTGGAACCCACGTTGTTCATCTCGAAACCACGTCGTGTATCTCACGTCGTCCCCGCGCAGGCGGGGACCCAGTGCCTTGTGCTTGACCCGAAAGTCCCTAGGTTCCCGCCTGCGCGGGAACGACGGAGACCGCGTTGCGCTTGACACCGTCCCCAAAGGCCGGAGCCTCATGGGAACCACGGTCAACGTGCTCAACCCCGGGCACGGTGTTCCTGCGGCGTGCAGCTCGGAACCACGTCATCCCCGCGCAGGCGGGGACCCAGTGTCTTTCGCGGGTGTCTGCATGGTGCATGTGCTTGGCCGAAAAATCGCTAGGTTCCCGCCTGCGCGGGAACGACGGCATGCGTTCGCACTCGTCGCCCCGGCGATGGCCAGGGCCTGATCTCCCTTTGATCCCCATCGATGCCTGCCTCGGGTCCCGGTCTGCGCTGCGCACAACCTGGACGACGATCCGCGCGAGCCAGCCTACTTCAACACCGCCGTTGCCGTCACCCGCCCGGCCCGCTCGTGCCAGGCGGTCAGCTCGACCGCGGTGCCCTTTGGCGCGCGGACAATCCAGTCGACGTGGGTGCGGTCGGCGGTGGGCTTTTTCTGGCCCCAGAAGCTGATGCCGGTATGAAGATCGGCCCAGCCTTCGAGTTCGCCGAGTTCCTCGCGCGGCTTGCCGCTCACGAGGGTGGCGCCATCGGGCAGCGCGATCTGCGCCAGCACGCCTCGCGTGAGCCTGCGTTGCAGCGTCATCTTGCTTACGTAGCTCGGCAGCCACCCGGAGTTGTGCACGAGCAGGCGCAGTCGCCATGTGTCCGCGCTGTCTGCCACCGGCGAGACCTCGACCGACGTCACCTCGAGCTTCGGTGAGATCAGCGCGTTGAACAGCAGCCATTGCGGAAAGCGCGCGATTTCCTTTTCGCGCAGCGCCGGCGGCGGGTTGGTGAAGATCGCCATCCGATGCCAGCCGCCAATCTCGACCGCGCCCAATTGCGGGTGGTTGAACGGCTTCCAGTCGACGTGGCCGTTGCCGGGAGCGACGCGTTGTGCCCACTCGTAGACCTTCAGGTCGTCTTCGATCGGGTGGTCGCGGAACCAGTGCACCCATTCCTTGTTCTCGATCCCGGCTTCCTTCTTCGGGTTCCAGATCTCGATGGTCCAGGTGTACATGCCCAGGTGCTCGTAGATCCAGTCGAAGCTGCCGCTGATGTGTTGGTTGGGGTAATACTGGAACTCGTGAAAGATGCTGATCGCCGGGTAGCCGGTCAGCGCTTCGCCCTTGCGGCCGACGCTCTGGTAGGTCCACAGGTCTTCAGCCGGCAGCTTGTCGTCGGCCAGGTGGCCGAACGGCCGTAGCAGCACGCCGCTGAAGGTGTGGATGCTGGTACCGCCGCAAAGGTTCGGATGCGCGGTGAAGAACTCCACCACCGCACGCACCTCGGGCTCACTGGTTGGAAACGGGCCGGCGCCCAGCTGCTCGAACTCCTGTCGCCACAGCGCAGGAAAGTTGCGGTTCAGATCGAGTCCCTGCGCGTTGCCGGTGACGCCGGCAATCGTGATCGACTCTCCGTCGAAGTTCTCGATGCGGCCCTCGGGCATCACGCGGTAGTAATCGCCGCCGGGCGGATCGAGTGGATCACGGCGCACCAGCAGCTGCGGCTGCTGCGGGTGCGGCTTCCACGGGCCGTTGGGATCGCGCACGCGCATCTGCAGGATGCGGCCGTCGCCATCGATGTCCTCGGTCAGCAGGCCTTCCACTGGTTCTTCGTCATACGGATAGCGGCGGGTCGACGAGCGCACGTACTTGGGCCGGTCAGCCATCGCCCATTCGGCACCGTCGGGGTTCAGGCGGGGCGCCACGTACAGCGTGCGGGTGTCGAGCTGACGGGTGACGTTGGCGTCGACACCGTCGTGCTTGAGCAGCCAGTCGACGAAATACAGGCAGGCGCTCGAGGCAGTCAGCTCCACCGAGTGGATGTTGCCGTCGACCCAGTAGGCCGGCTTGTCGGCCGCCGCGCCGGTGGCAAAGCGCGTGATCGTCAGCAGCGGGATCGGCCGGCCTTCGTGGCTGTGGCCGATCTCGCTGTAGGCCACCAGATCGGGACGCTCTTCGGCGAAGGACTTGAGGAGGCCGATCAGGTCGGCGTAGCGGTAGAAGCTGGAGTAGTCGATGGCGGGCATGACGACGGTCGTCGATACGGGAAGACGATGATACGGACAGGCAGGGCGCCGCCGTCGCCATGCGCAGGCCGCGGCGAAGGAATCGGCCTCGACTGATGGGCAGCTGCCCCACGTCACTGGCCAAACGCTCCCGCCAAGCCCTCTCGCCAACTTGACTCGCTCAGCGCGCGCCAAGTGCAGAGCCAAGTGTGAGTTTTCACGCTCCCGCCGTCGCTGATGCGCCGCCCGCTTCCCGTCCATAGCGCCCGGCCGCTGCAGCGCAGCTGAGCTGTCGCCCCTGGCGCCCGACCGCGGCCGAGCGGCGGATTTCTCCTGTCCGGATTCGCGCCGCCATTGCGTAACGGTCAGTGAAGCCGCATCGCAACCGGGAGCACTGTTCATGGATTGGGCCTACAAAGCCGCACTGACCGCTACCACCGTGGCGCTGCTGTTGCTCGTGGCCCAGTTGTTCGGTCGGCGCCTGGCCGGCATTCTGGCCGGTCTGCCGACAGTCACCGGTCCGGCCCTGGTGTGGCTTGCCCTCGACATGGGGACCGACTTCGCGATCGAGGCGGCGCTGGGCAGCGTGGTGGCCAGTGCACTGTGCGGCCTGTTCGCGGTGGGCTATGAGCGCGCCAGCCGCCGCCTGGGGCCGGTGAGCGCGGTGCTCATCGCATCGGCCGTGTCGGCGTTGCCGTTGCCGCTGATCGCCGGCTGGACCTCGTTGTCGGCCAGTCCGCTGGTGCTGTTGCTGTTTGTCGTTGGCGTGTGCGCGCTGTGTGTGGCGTGGATTCCAGCGACGCAGCCGAGCCGCGTGGTGGTGGCCGCCGCGCCGCGCCGCCTGGCGATCGAACTGTGGCTGACGGCGGCGGTCTCCGGCCTGGTGAGTGCCGCGACCGCGCTGGCCGCGCCGCAGGTCGGGCCGTTCTGGGCGGGCGTGCTTGCTTCGCCGCCGCTGATCGCGGCCGCGGTCGCCATCCACCTGCACATCACCACGCATCACCGGACCGACGGTGCGGTGGCGCGCTTCCTGCGCGGCTACGCCGCCGGGCTGATCGGCCGCAGCGGCTTTGCGGCCTTGTTCGCCGCGCTGCTTGCCCCGACCGGGGTCGTGGCGGCAGCGCTGCTGGCCACGGTGATCGGCTGTGCGGCGACGGCTGTCACCGCCAGCGTGCTGCGTCAGGCGGAAAAGCGCGCGACGGCGGTCACCCTGGTCGAGCGCGGCGAGAGCTGATCGGCCGCGACATGAGTCTCGACGCTAGCTGCGCCACTTGATCGAGCAGCCGACGCTCGGGTGCTGCTCGGTGGGCCCGCGGCCGGTGGCGGCGATGAGTTTCATCGCGTCGAACATCTCGCGCCGGGCACCGGGGGGCGCCGGCTGCTTGCCGCAGGCGTCCAGCCGGCCGTGGTACTCCAGTTGCAGGTCGGCATTGAAGCCCATGAACTCCGGCGTGCACACGGCGCCGTAGTCGCGCGCCACCTCCTGCGATTCGTCGTACAGGTAGGGGAACGGAAACGCATGGCGCTGCGCGAAGGCGCGCATGTTGTCGAGCGAGTCCTGCGGATAGGCGATGACGTCGTTGCTGCTGATCGCCACCACGCCGATGCCCAGATCCTGCAGCTCGCGCGCGTCGCGCACCATGCGGTCGGCCACGGCCTGTACATACGGGCAGTGATTGCAGATGAACATCACGAGCAGGCCGCATCGGTCGACGATGGCGTCGCGCGTCCACAGCTGGCCATCGGTGCCGGGCAGGGTGAAGTCGGGCGCGACGGTTCCGCGCTGGATCAGTTCGGCAGTGGCGGCCATGGCGGTCCTTTGGTGATAAGCGGCAATCGCGGTAGTGACACCGCGGCGGGTTGACGTGGGGCGGACATCCACGTCGGCCGCGCATCTTGCCGAAGCCGCGCGACGATGGCGTCCGCGTGAGTGCGGGGGGGTGGCCCCGGATATCCGTGACCGGGCATGCACCCTGCCTGGAATACCCGCAGGCGCCGGCACGCTCGGTGACTCGCTCGGTGCCGCGCGGCGAGCTCAGGCGCGGCGCTTCAGATCCATCAGCCGCAGGATCATCGGCGTGAAGATCAGCTGCATCGCCAGGCCCATCTTGCCGCCCGAACAAATGATCGTGTTGGGCCGCGTCATCCACGAGTTGTCGAGCATCGACAGCAGGTAGGGGAAATCGATTCCCTTGGGATTGGCGAAGCGGATGATCACCATGCTCTCGTCGGCGCTCGGAATGTCGCGCGCGATGAACGGGTCGCTGGTGTCTACGGTGGGAACGCGCTGGAAGTTGACGTGGGTGACACCGAACTGCGGCACGATCGACGTCACGTAGTCGGGCATGCGGCGCAAGATGGTGTCGACCACCGCTTCCTGCGAATAGCCGCGCGTCTTCTTGTCGCGGTGCAGCTTCTGGATCCATTCGAGGTTGATGATCGGCACCACGCCGACCAGCAGGTCCACATGCTGGGCGACGTTGATCTTGTCGTTCACGTAGGCGCCGTGCAGGCCTTCGTAGAACATCAGGTCGGAGCCGGGCTCGATGTCCTTCCACTCGGTGAAGCAGCCCGGGTCCACGCCGTGGTCGGCCGATTCGGTCGCATCGTGGACGTACTTGCGGGTGCGGCCGCTGCCGCGCTGGCCGTACTCGCGAAACAGCGCCTCCAGTTCTTCGAGCAGGTTGGAATACGAGCCGAAGTGCGAGAAGTGCCGGTTGCCGGCGGCTTCCGCCTCCTTCATCTGCGCGCGCATCTCCAGCCGGTTGTAGCGGTGGAACGAATCACCCTCGACCACCTGCGCCTTGATGCGCTCGCGCCGGAAAATATGCTGGAAGCTCTGCATCACCGTGGTGGTGCCGGCGCCGGACGAGCCTGTCACGGCGATGATCGGATGCTTGATCGACAACGTGTTCTCCCGGATGCGTTCTTCTGTGGTGGCGTTCAGGTCAGGGCTTCGGGCCGGTACAGCGAGCGTTCGTTGAACAGCGGCGACACGTAGGGCTTGTCGGTGCCGTTGTCGAACTCCTGGTGATAGCGCTCGATGCGTTCGACCTCGTTCTTCGAGCCGAAGACGATGCCGATGCGCTGGTGCAGGCTGGTCGGCGGCTCGGTCAGGACCGGTCGGCGGCCGTTGCTGGCGCGCCCACCGGCCTGCTCGACGATGAAGCCGATCGGGTTGACCTCGTACAGCAGCCGCAGGCGGCCGGGCTTGCTGATGTCGCGCGTGTCGCGCGGGTACATGAACACGCCGCCGCGCATCAGGATCCGATGCCCTTCGGCCACCATGCTGGCGATCCAGCGCATGTTGAAGTCCTTGCCGCGCGGCCCGGTGCGGCCGGCCAGGCACTCATCGACGTAGCGCTTGATCGGCGATTCCCAGAAGCGGCTGTTGCTGGAGTTGATGGCGAACTCCTGCGTATCGGCCGGGATGCGGATGTCCGGGTGCGTGAGCTTGAACTCTCCCAGACTCGGATCGAGCGTGAAGCCGACCACGCCGTTGCCCACCGTGAGGACCAGCATCGTCACCGGCCCGTAGATCGCATAGCCGGCGGCGACCTGAGTGACGCCCTGCTGCAGGAAGTCGGTCTCAGTCACATCGCGCCCGCTGTCGATCACCTCCTGCGGCGCGCGCAGGATCGAGAAGATGCTGCCCACCGACACGTTGACGTCGATATTGCTGGAGCCGTCGAGCGGATCGAACACCAGCAGGTACTTGCCGCGGTTGTATTGCGGCGGAATCTGGAAGGGCGCCTCCATCTCTTCGGAGCCCATGCCGGCCAAATGGCCGGACCACTCGGTGGTGCGCAAAAAGATCTCATTGCTCACGACATCGAGCGCCTTCTGCACCTCGCCCTGCACGTTGACCACGGGGGCGTGGGTCTGTGCGGCCAGCGCCAGCTGTCGGCTCATCGGGTCGCCCAGTTCGCCGAAGGCCACCGCCCGCGCGATCGCCTTGGCGGCCAGCGACACATCGAGGATCAGCGCGTTGAGCGCACCGCTGGCCTCGGGGAAACGGCGGCGCTGTTCGATCAGGTACTGCGTCAGCGTGCGGCGATTCGACAGGGGCATGAAGTTCTCTTCGGCTTAGGAGGATGCCTGGAACACCCGGCTGGCAAGGATGTCCTGTGGGGCGAGGGTGGTGAGGTCGGTTTCGGTCAGTGGGCGGTCACGGTCGGCAAACAAGCGCGAGGCTTGCCGCAAGCGCGCCCGATCAAGCGCATTGCGCACGCTGCGCGCGTTGGCAAAGTGCGGCTGCGTGATGCGCAGTTCGAGATAGCGGCGAAATGCCTGGGCGGTGGCGTCTTCCATCGTGTAGTGCTGGGCGTCGAGCATCTTCTGCGAAATTTGCAGCAGTTCCTCGACGCTGTAATCAGGAAAATCCAGGTGATGGGCGATGCGCGAGCTCATGCCCGGGTTGCTTTGAAAAAAGGTGTCCATCCGGTTCTTGTAGCCGGCCAGGATCACGACCAGATCATCGCGCTGGTTCTCCATCACCTGCAGCAGGATCTCGATCGCTTCTTGCCCGTAGTCACGCTCGTTCTCCGGGCGATACAGGTAATACGCCTCGTCGATGAACAGCACGCCGCCCATCGCCTTCTTCAGCACTTCCTTGGTCTTGGGGGCGGTATGGCCGATGTACTGGCCCACCAGGTCGTCGCGTGTGACCGCCACCAGATGGCCTTTGCGCACGTACCCCAGCCGATGCAGGATCTGCGCCATTCTCATCGCCACCGTGGTCTTGCCGGTGCCCGGGTTGCCGGTGAAGCTCATGTGCAGGCTCGGCGCGCTGCTGCCCGATGCGGCCTGCAGACCGAGGTTCAGGCGCAGCTTGTCGATCACCAGGAGCGCGGCGATGTCGCGGATGCGCTGCTTGACCGGCGCCAGTCCCACCAGATCGCGGTCGAGTTCGTCCATCACCGACTCGACTTGGCTTTCAGCCAGCACCTCGCCCACCGTGCGCGCGGTGCTCGCAGGTGCGGAGGCGGACGCCGGTGTGGACACCGGCGCCCCGGGGATCGAGTACGTCGGCGCGCTCATCGCTAGCCCGTGTAGCGCTCGGCTTCCGGCTGGTCGGTGGCGTAGCTGTGCACGGTGTAGTGCAGCGAGCGACCATTCACTTCCTGCCGCACCAGGCCGAAGCCGGGTTCGTTCTTCGGCCGGTTGACGATGAAGCTCATCGCGATCGTCTCCACGTTGCGGGTGGAGTCGAACGCCATCATGCGGATGTAATGGTTGGGAAAGGTCTTGCGGCAGGCCTGCAGTTCCAGCATCACGCCGGCGGCATCGGCAAGGTCGAACATCGGCATCCCGAACATCTCCCAGTACGTGTTGCGCGGATGCGGATCGTCGGTGTACTCGACGCTCCAGGCGTAGCCCTTTTTCAGTCCGTACTCGATCTGCAGCGTGATCTCGGCGTCAGTCAGGTCGGGCAGGAAGCTGAACTGGCCCTGGGTGATGCGGCCGGTGGGGTTGGTCATCATCGTATGTACTCCTCGTCGCCCCGGCGCAGGCCGGGGCCCAAGTTCGGTGGTTGGCAGTTGGAATGGGAATTGGGCTCCGGCCTTCGCCGGGGCGACCGGCTACGCCACCGACGGCGTTACAGCGTAGTCGCTGGTATCGGTCGACGCATAGTTGAAGGTGATGTCGCCCCAGGTGTCGAGCGCCTGCTTCAGCGGCGTGCAGAACTGCGCCGCCTTCTGCAGGATCTGCGGACCGTCCTCGATGATGTTGCGGCCCTCGTTGCGCGCTTTCACCATGCACTCGAGCGCTACGCGGTTGGCCACCGCACCGGCCTGGATGCCGGCCGGGTGGCCGATCGTGCCGCCACCAAACTGCAGCACCACGTCGTCGCCGAAAAGATCGATCAACTGGTGCATCTGGCCGGCGTGGATTCCGCCCGAGGCGACCGGCATCACCTTCTTCATGTCGCACCAGTCCTGGTCGAAGTACAGCCCGCGCGGCAGGTCGGTCTTGGTGTAGCTGTCGCGACAGACGTTGTAATAGCCCTGCACGGTCATCGGGTCGCCTTCGAGCTTGCCCACGGCGGTGCCGGTGTGCAGATGGTCGCAGCCGGCCAGGCGCAGCCACTTCGCGATCACGCGGAAGCTCACCCCGTGGTTCTTCTGCCGCGTGTAGGTCCCGTGGCCGGCGCGGTGCATGTGCATGATCATGTCGTGCTTGCGGCACCAGTTGGCCATGCTCTGGATCGCGGTGTAGCCGATCACCAGATCCACCATCACGATCACGCTGCCCAGTTCCTTGGCAAAGTCGGCGCGCTCGTACATGTCTTCCATCGTCGCCGCGGTGACGTTCAGGTACGACCCCTTCACCTCGCCGGTGGCCGCACTGGCCTTGTTCACCGCGTCCATCACGTAGAGAAAGCGGTCACGCCAGTGCATGAACGGCTGCGAGTTGATGTTCTCGTCGTCCTTCATGAAGTCCAGCCCGCCCTTCAGACCTTCGTAGACGACACGGCCGTAGTTGCGGCCCGACAGGCCGAGCTTCGGCTTGGTGGTGGCCCCCAGCAGCGGGCGCCCGAACTTGTCCAGGCGCTCGCGTTCGACGATGAGCCCGGTCGGCGGCCCCTTGAACGTCTTCACGTAGGCAACCGGCACGCGGATGTCTTCCAGTCGGGCGGCCTTCAGCGGCTTGAAGCTGAATACGTTGCCGATCAGGCTCGCCGTCATGTTGGCGATCGAGCCCTCTTCGAACAGGATGATGTCGTAGGCGACCCAGGCGAAGAACTGCCCCGGCGTGCCCGGGACCGGCTCCACCTTGTAGGCCTTGGCGCGGTAGCTGTCGCAGGCGGTCAGGCGGTCGGTCCACACCACGGTCCAGGTCGCGGTGCTCGATTCGCCGGCCACCGCGGCGGCGGCTTCGATCGGATCCACGCCTTCCTGCGGCGTGATGCGGAACAGGCACAGGACGTCGGTGTCCTTGGGCACGTAGTCGGCGTCCCAGTAGCCCATCTGCCGGTACTTGAGCACGCCGGCGCTGTAGCGCTTCTTCGCGTCCTTGATCTGGTCGGCGCCTGCGGCGCCTTCGACTGCCTTGTTCATCTGCTCTCCTTGCGCGGGGTCTTGAACACACTTTAGGAAGCAGGGTCATTAAGGTAAAGTCAGAAAACGAAACCTTGTAGATAAGGAATGTTTATGCGTGACGGTGTGCGTGACGGTGTGCGTGACAGCCATGCGTAACGCCTCGCTGCGGCAGCTCAAGGCCTTCGTCACGGTGGCGCGGCACCTGAGCTTTGCGCGCGCCGCCGAGGAACTGCACCTGACGCCGCCGGCGGTGTCGCTGCAAGTGAGCCAGCTCGAGCGTGACGTCGGCCTGCCGCTGTTCGATCGCCGCGCCAGGACCGTGAGCCTGACCATGCCTGGCGAATACCTGCTGGTCTACGCGCGCCGCATGCTCTCCACGCTGAAGGAGGCCGATGACGCCATGGCGCGGCTGCGCGGTGCTCAGACCGGGCGCATCACGATCGGCATGGTGAGCACCGCCAAGTACTTCCTGCCGCGCCTGCTGGCGCTGTTTCGCGAAGAGCACCGCGGCGTGGAGCTGCGCATGAGCATCGGCAACCGCGAGCAGTTGATCTCGCAACTGCGCGACGCCGAGGTCGATCTCGCGGTGATGGGTCGCCCGCCGCGCGAGATCGAGGTGCGTGCCGAGCAGTTCGCCGAGCAGCCGCACGGCATCGTCGCCGCGCCGGTGCACCGGCTGGCCGGGCGCCGCGCGATCCCGCCGTCGATGTTGAGCGGCGAGGAGTTCATCGTGCGCGAGCACGGTTCGGGCACGCGCGCGGCAATGGAGCAGTTCTTCCGCGAATCGGGCATCGCGCCGGCGCACGTGATGGAGACCACCAGCAACGAGACCATCAAGCAGGCGGTGATCGCCAACATGGGGCTGGCGTTCCTGTCCCTGCACACCACCGGCCTGGAACTGCAGAACGGCCTGCTCACCACGCTCGACGTGGTCGGCCTGCCGTTGGTGCGGCGATGGCACATCGTCCACCTGCAGGGCCGGCCGCTGTCGCCCGCGGCCGAGGCGCTGCGCTACTTCGTGATCGAGCATGGCGAAAAGCTGATCCGTACCCAGTTCGGTCCGCCGCCGCCGGCGCCGCTGCTACCAACCATACTGGTTGCTCCGCTGCCGCCGGCGGCCCGTGTCGCCCGCAGCGCCCGCGCCGGACAGGCCAAGGCGGCAGCGAAAAAGTCCCCGGTCGCGCGCAAGGCACCCGTGCGCTCACGCGTGCGCTGACTGTCCGCTCAAAGCCGGCTTGCGCCGGGGCCAGACTAAACTCGCGCCGTCGATCGGGAGGAACCATGGCCGCACCGGGCCTGCTGCAAACATCCATCAAGTCGCTGCCGCTGGTGTATCGCGGCAAGGTGCGCGACTCCTATGCCGTGGGCGACGACAAGCTGCTGATCGTCACCACCGATCGCCTGAGCGCATTCGACGTGGTGATGAACCAGCCGATCACCGACAAGGGCCGGGTGCTGAGCGCGCTGTCGGACTTCTGGTTCGAGCGCCTGGCGCCGATCGTGCCCAACCACCTCACCAGCATCGCGCCGGAAAGCGTGGTCGCCCCCGACGAGGTGGACCAGGTGCGCGGGCGCGCCGTGGTGGCGCTGAAGTTGAAGCCGCTGCCGGTCGAGGCGGTGGTGCGCGGTTACCTGATCGGCTCGGGCTGGAAGGACTATCAGGCGACCGGCAACGTGTGCGGCATCGAACTGCCGGCCGGCCTGCAACTGGCGCAACAGCTGCCGCAGCCCATTTTCACGCCGGCCGAGAAGGCCGCGCTCGGCCAGCACGACGAGAACATCAGCTTCGAGCAGATGGAGC
>LNFM01007599.1_pt1 | contig 16871 bp, 12 predicted proteins | sample 596031 | NCBI WGS metagenome assembly LNFM01 (sample SAMN04254537, study PRJNA301005) | activated carbon metagenome | isolation source: dual media filters at the Ann Arbor, Michigan drinking water treatment plant | place: USA: Ann Arbor
TGTTCGTTCGCGACAAGACGCAGGCTGGCCTGCGCCGCTCCGGCCGCTGGGCGGTGTCGCCCGGCCAGTACGAAGTGAAGGTCACGCGCACGTCGGCGACGCCCGTGATGGGCGAGACCAGCTACGCCATCTTCACCACCCTGCGCTCGATCGTGGACGAGGAGTTTCTGCCCACCGCAGGCATGTCGCTGATCGCCCTGCGTATGAAAGCCAGCGGCCAACTGAACGGCGTGCCGGACCAGATTAACTGCGTTGCGGAATCCTATCTCCCGGTCTATTCGCCGGGGCCGGGGACTTGGGCCTACCAGATCAGCCGAAACCCCGCGTGGGCCTTCGCCGACCTGTTGCGGCGCCGGGGCACCGAAACCATCAATGCTGACAGCCGCATTGATCTCGACACCATCGTGGACTGGGCGGCCGACTGCGCCAGCACGCCGGTCAATGGTGCGGCGCCGTACTGGACGTTCGATGGGGTGCTGGAGGGCGGCTCGATCTTCACCGCCCTGCGCACGGTGGCCAGCAGCGGCCGTGCCAGCTTCACGATTAGGGACGGCAAATACTCGGTCGTGCGCGACGTTGCGCAGACCGTCCCAGTTCAGCACATCAGCCCCCGGAACTCGTGGGGCTATTCGGGCAGCAAGGTCTTCGCCGAGATTCCGCACGCCCTGCGCATCCGCTTCTCCAATGAGGACAAGCTGTACGCCGAGGATGAGGTGGTGGTCTACCGCCCGGGTTACAGCGCTGACGGCGCCGGTGCGACCGACCCGGCCACCCTGTTCGAGACGCTGGACATGCCGGGCATCAGCCGGTCGTCACAGGCGTGGCGGGAGGGCATGTACCACTTCGCGGTGCTGCAGCTTCGCACCGAAACCCACACAGTCAGCATGGACGTGGAGAACCTGCGCTGCACGCTAGGCAGCCTTGTCCAGTTCAGCCACGACGCGATCAGTGTGGGGCTGGCGCACGGCCGGGTGAAGGCGGTGACGATCTCCGGCCCCAACATCACGCACATCACGCTGGACGGCCCGGTGCAATGCGACCCGGGCGTGACGCTGGGCATCCGGTGCCGCAAGGCCGACTTCGCCACTGCCGCTCTGCATATCGTCAATCCAGCCTCGGGTTCGTCAGTGATGACCGACACCCTCCAGCTTGTTACGCCAGTCGCGGTGGCGAGCGGGCCGGAGGTGGACGACCTGTTTCAGTTCGGCGAGCGGGGGCTGGAGACGGCGCCCATGATCGTCAAGCGCATCGCGCCGGGGCCCGATCTGACGGCCGTGGTGTCGATGACGAACGCGCAGGAGGGCATCTGGACTGCCGATCAGGGCACCATCCCGGCCTTCAACAGCTACATCACCACGCCCCGGCCGTTCGAGCGGGCGCAGCCGCCCTTGCCCGTCATCCGGCTCACCAGCGACAGCAACACGGCCCGCTACACCGCCGACAGCACGATCATCGAGCGCATCGCCGTCGCTTTCGATCCGTGGCCGTCGGCCGAGATTCCTGTGGACTCGGTCGAGGTCCAGTACCGCGATCTGGAGAGCCCGGACTTCACCCCGCTGCCGCGCCAGCCGCGCGACACGAGCGGGTTTTTCATCGACCCCGTCTATGCCGGGGCTGAGTACGAGGTGCGGGCCCGATCGGTTAGCCCCTACGGCCTCACCAGCGAGTGGGTGACGGCCCAGATTGAGGCTGCAGGCAAGACGACGGCCCCGGACCCGATCACCAGCCTGACGGCCTCCAACGGTGTCGGCTCGCAGGTCGGCAAGATCACGCTGAACTGGGGTCTGCCCACGGATATCGACTTGTGGGCGACCGAGATTTGGGCCGCCACCACGAACGATCGCGCGACCGCCACCAAGGTGGATGCGATCGCCGACCCGGGCATCACCTATGACCACGCCTTGGCGGGGACGGCGAACCGCTACTACTGGGCCCGGTGTGTCGATCTGTCGGGGAATACCTCGACGTGGTTCCCCTCGGGTGCCACCAGCGGCGTTCTGGGGCAGACCCGGGCCATCATCGGCGGTGATCTGGACACCACCCCTCCGGCCACCCCCGGCACCGTCACCATGTCCGGCTCGACGGTGATGAACCCCGACGGCACTTCGCTGGTGAGTGTCACGGCCAACTGGCCCGACAACAGCGAGAGCGATCTAGCAGGCTATCAAGTCGAGTGGCTGGCCGGGGGTACCTCTCTCGGCATCCGGTCGGTCACGAGCAGCATCGACACCTTCGTGGGTGCCACCAGCGGCGTGTCCTATGAGGCCCGCGTCTGGGCTGTTGACCGGCTCGGCAACCGCAGCGCTCTGAACAGCTTTGCAAGCCGCACGGCTGGGCAGAACACCACGGCCCCCTCGCCCATCATCAGCGGCTCTGTCTTCGCCACCGGTAACCGACAGATCAGGGTGAACCTGAAAGTCCCGGCGGACGCCGACTACTCTCACGCGCACATCTACCGGAACACGAGCGGCCAGAGCCCTGACGATGTGCCCCAAGACCCCATCGGAGAGGTCTTCGGGGAGTTCTACGTCGATGCGAACGCCACCATCGGCACCGCCTACTACTACTACGCCCGCTCGGTGGACCGAACAGGTAACGAAGCTGACACGACGACCTACCTCGGCACCGCCACTGCGATCTATGAGGATGGCCGGACGCGATCTTATGTCACCGTCGGCGGTTCTGCCTCGTCGCGATGGGTTCGCGTCGCGCGGGTTCAGTCCTCCGCTGGGCGTGGTGCTGCCCGGATAACTCTGACCACGGATGGCGGAGGCTTCACGCCGTCCGGCACCGTGTTTGACGTTGTGAGCGACTGGTATCGGCTGGGGACCATCACCATCCTGTCCAGCAGTCCCGGTGCGCCGTTCCTCCAAGTGCGGCTGACCAAGGGCACAGACGAGGCGTATCTTGACGTTCAGATACCTGCCCACTCGACGACTGGCCTCGGTATCGAGGTCACGCCGCTGCCGAACTCGGGCGGCACATGGGCGGCGCACTATGTGGACGACGGGACGCCCGGCGCTCAGGCGATCTGCTCGGGCGTCCTGCACGACGGGTCCGGCAACCGCTTCATCGGCGTGATCTCTGGCTATGAGGGATCATCCACGTCCACGGTTTCCAGCAGCGGTGGCGGGGTTCAGGTCAACGGCACGGTCGGTCTCAGAGGGACCGGCGACGCGCGACTGGCCGAGAACTTCATCAATCAGACCGACTGGGCGACCTATACGGGCCGGACAGTCGGAGCCCTGAATACCGCCATCGACAGCAACGGCTACCTCCAGTCCGGCCTCCACGGAAGTCTGACGGCCACTGACATGATGGCGGGTGTGCAGGGGGCGCAACTGTCATCCAACCCGGAGTTCATCGGGGGCAGCAGCAGCGGGTACGGGGTCTATAACAACGCCGGAGGCACCAAAGTCACGATTGCTGTCGTCGCGGACGAGGTAGCCCCGAATGCCACGAAATACATCCTCAAGATCAGCTACGACGGCACTGGGACGCCTAGTGACAACCCGCAACCCGGCTTCGGCGGGATGGTTCAGTCCCTCATGCCTGTGCCGGGCGGCACCCTCAGCCGCCCCAGATACTACGCCAAGAACACGCGAGTCCTGTATCGGGTCTGGGCCCACATTCCTGTCGGGCGCAGCATCGAGGAGGCTTCAAACGCCACCGGCGATCAGGGGGCGTTCGTATGGCTGACCCCGACGGCAGGGACCGGCGGCTGGAAGCTGTACATGGGCATCCGCACTATCGGATGGTCAGGCAGCTTCGGAGACACCGGGTACTTCTACATCAGCGGCGGCGCGAACACGGCCTTTGACTGGTTCATCGCCAAGTACGAGCAGATCGACATTACGGGCGCGTCCCGGAACTTCATCGGCCGCAACCTGATCGACAGCACGGGCACCCCTCGCTTCGATGCCGACCTCATCACTGCGGACGGAACCGCCCGCTACGTCTATGGGCAGTCGGACTGGGTTACTGACACCTCGATCAGTCCCGGAACTGTAGTCAGCCGGACCCAGCGCCTGACCTCGACTGGCCAGATCGACTTCACCTATGTCGAGGGGCCTACCCGGCCCGCCAACAATGCCGGAACGACGCTCAGGCTCGTACCTCTGGACGCCCATGCCGTCACGGACGGGAATGGGGCCTATCGGATTTCAGGGGGCTATGACTGGAGCCTCGGCGGCGTCGTGTCACGAGACTGGTTCACCGGGTCATGCTCTGTGGGAGCCCGAAACCGAGGCAACAACAACCATGAAGTGATGTTCGGCCTCTCGGATGGTGGGACTTCGCATTACGCGAACCTCGATTACGCCTTCTACTGGGAGAACGGGAACCTCCATGCCTATGAGAGCGGCGCACAGGCTCAGGGCCACCTGATCACCGCAGGCACGCTCACCACGGACATGGACCTTCGGATCACCTACGACGGGGTTCGGGTTCAGTATCTGGTGGACGGTGTCGTCAAGCGGGAGGCGACGACCACCGCAGGCCGGGCGTTCAGGTTCGCCATGTCTCTGCCGAACGCAGACCCCCTCGCAGGTCTGCGCGACATAACGATCTCCGCTGGAGTTCAAGTCCCCCGCCTTGGCCAGAACACCTACGACGATTCCAACGGGGCACTGATCGGGCGCACGAACCTGATCACCTCTCTTGGCGAGGCCCGCTACGTCTATGGGCAGTCGGACTGGGTCACCAACAATGTGCTGACGCCTGCCGTCGTGGACGGGCGCACCCAGCGCCTCAATCAGACGACGGGCCAGATCGACTTCGCCTACGTCGAGGGCAGCACCCGCCCCAGCAACAATGCGGGGACCAGCGGCGTCCTGACGGTTATCGGGTCGTACACCACCGTCATCGGCAACACGGTCATCAAGACCAGCGGGACGCACGGCGCATGGCAGGGCGGTGTCGTCGGCTCGGCACAGCGCGGCTCGGCCTTCATCCGCAGCAGCCTCGTCTCGGTTGGCGGTGGTGGTTGGTGGACCAACCTCCTCCTGGATGACAGCACCGGCGCTCTGACGGGCACCTTGTATCGCGCTCGGTATATCTCGGGCTCCCCCACCGGGTCTGTGGACCTCTGGGAGAGAGACGTTAACGTCGGCAGCGTCACCGGCATCACGGCCACCGAAGCCTCGCGCATGACGCTGGCCTACGACGGAGCGTCGGTGTTCGTTGAGATCGACGGCGTTCGGCACATCAGCGTCACGGCCCCTCCGGGGCTGCGCCTCTGGCCCAAGGTTCTGGACTTCTACAACACCGGAAACAGCGGGTATTCCCACTCCGACGTTCAGTACGGAGCATGGACCGAGAACACGCTCACAGGTGCCCTGCTCGTCCCCTACAACTCGCAAACCGTGGTCAACGGCAACACGGCCACCAAGGTCAGCGGGGGAGATGGAAGCTGGGGCGGGGGCGTCACCTCACGCGACAAGTTCACCGGCTCGGCTTTCTGCTCGTTCCGTTTCAGCAGCGGCGTCCGTCCTTACGCAATGGCCGGACTGGCTGACATCTCGTTCGCAGGCACCTACGCCACGCTGAACTATGCGCTGTTCGTAGAGAACCACCCGGCCTTGTCGAGTGTTCAGGTCTATGCGAGCGGCGAACATGTGACGACCATTGCCGGGCCGGGTGAGTGGCTGGCTACCGATGTTTGGTCGATCATCTATGACGGTGTTCGGGTCCAGTTCCTGCGGAACGGAGACCTCCGATACACCATTTCCACCGGAGTCGCCGCTGGCCAGCGGCTCGGGTTTGCGGCCTCCCAAGTCTTCTTCGGAGGCTTCATCACCGACATTCAGGTCGGACCTGCCACTAGCAACGTGTGGGCGGGCATCGGCGGCACCGGACGCCCGGCTGACAATGCCACGGTCGGGGCTGTCGTCGGTACCAACCTCTACGACGGCGGTGGGAACGCCTACTCGACCAACCGCGTCCTGAACGATCGCTACGAGGGCGGCGTCAAGCTGGTCCAGCAGCCGGACGGCGGGCAGTACAATAATCCGGTCTCGAACCGACAGGGCCAGATCGAGATTGTGCTGCCGTTCGCGTGGAACGCAGCCGCCCCGATGATCTCGTTCGACGTTGCGATCTATGACTACACGACAGGTCGCACCAGCACCTACACCATCGGTGGTTACCACTACGACACGGGCAGCGGTTATGGCTGGTGGTACAACGTCAGCGCCACCTTCAATGGACCTCGCGCCTTCTCGCGCCCAGTCAGGTTCGGTTTCAACGCGGCGGGCAAGGCGACCGTCTGGATTGGCGTGGTCAACGACTATTGGCAGTACCCTGTCGTCACGGTTCGGAACGTGCAGGTGGGCTACGCATCACAGTCTCTCGACTGGGCTACTGGCTGGGCCGTCAACCTGAACAATACGGCTATCTCCAGCAGCTACGTCAACATGACCACGCCCTACTGGGCGCACATCGTCGATGTTCCGCGCAGCGGTGATCAGGTGTTCGGTGAAGGCGTCTACGAGGCTCCTCCGGGCAGTGAACTGCCGGGTGCTGGCGTCGTCGCCACGCGGGCGAACACTCGCACCGATCAGGGGATGGCCAACACATTCAGGGACCAGACCAACGCGGCCACGGCTCCTGACTATCGGGTTTTCAACGACAGGCTGGAGAACTCCATCACCAGCATCGCTCGTCCGGTTGGCGGTGTTTATAACTACGGCGCTGGCAACATCACGGGCTACATTCGGGTCGTGCTGCCACAGCCCTTCGGCTACCAGATGATCTCGTTCGACGTTGTGGTGGACAGCTACTCCGTCGGTGGGCGGGTGACTTATCAGGTCTATGGATACGCCTATAACGATGGCGGCGTTGGGGTGTGGATCAATGCCAGCGTCAGGGCCATTGGTCGGCGCGACTGGCTGAAGACCGTCCGTTTCAGCAAGTCCGCCGATCACAGCAACCGACCCTGCATCAATATCGGCCTCGCAGACCAGTCATGGCCATACCCCAAGGTGGAAGTCCTGAATGTCCGCGTCGGGCACACGCCCGGCACCGTGGCAGACTGGGAGGATGGCTGGGTCGTTGGCATCTCCACGGCCTCCATGGGGACGGTGGACTCCGAATGGCTGCCGTCGCAGATCGCCCCGCAGGCCATTCTCAGCGAGAACGTGTTTGAGGATGCCGCCCAGACAATCCCCGTCACTCGCGCCGATTATCGCACCTCGGAGGGCACCGCCCACGACTTCGTGGACTCGTCGCGCTTCGCCACAGCCACAAGCATCAGCTTGGCAGACGCCGATGTTTACGCGCCGTGGTCGGCCCTTGAGAACCGCCCCACCCTGACACAGGGCAACGCCCTGACTGAGGATCAGGCAATGGTGGACCCGACCGCATGGACGGTCAGTGCCTGCTACTTCGGTGGCGCGATTGATGGGCTGTGGTCCGGCAGCATCGTGAACAATGCTGGCGTCGCGGGCTCCTTCATGTCGGTTCGCTATGTGCCTCTCGACCGCACCAAGACCTACAAGATCGAGGGGTATATCTATGCGGATGGCGCGCTCTCGACCTGCTACGGCGGCGTCGCGCTCAAGGACGCCAGCGGGACCAACATCAACGGGGATGGCACCTACTGGCTCTACAACCCGTCTGGTATCCAGCCGCCCCTCGGGACGAAGACCTACTACTCGACTGTGTTCGGCGCAGGGACGGCTCACCCGTTCCCGTCAAACGCCACGTCCATGGGGATTGTGGGCTTCCCCAACTACGGGGCAGTCGGCAGCGGTGCCTACCATGCGTTTAGCGGCTGGCGGATCGTGGAGGTGCCAACATGGGCAGACGTTCAGAGCCGCCCGACTGAACTGACGGATGGCCGGATCGTCGCTGGCCTCGCATCGAACGGTGACGTGGCCCGCAACCTTCCGAGCGGCGTCCTGTCGGGCTCCAATATCATGACCCGTACCGGCGGCGGCGGCAACTACACCGGGGCCATGGACGCCACCCGGAACACGGGTGAACTCGCAGATCGCAACACCGTCACCTCGGCTCACATCGAGGATGGGGCGGTGGGCGCGAGCGAACTCGCCGTCAACGCCGTTGACCTCGCCAGCAACAAGGTGACCGGGAAGTCACTGGCGAACATCGACAGCGCGGCGGCGGAAAAGCTGACGGCGGGTCTAAACTCCAGCGGTGTCGCCCTCAAACTGACAGGGGCCAGCGGACTGACGGTGGGAGCGGGCGTGACTACGGCCCTAGCCGGTCAGCCATACACGCTGCAAGCTGGGGACGCGGAGGCTGTCAGCTTCCCGGTCACTTATGGTATTCCGCCTTTGGTTATTCCGGCTGGCGCTGATAACCTGATCGCCTTCACGGCAGCGGGCGACTACTACCAGACTGCCCCGGTCGGGGTGACCACCACTGGATTTACTGGCCAAGCCCGGAAGAAAAACCCCGGCTCGGGCGGAACGCCAACGTCTCGCACAGATGACGGCTCCGGGGACGCCTCGGCTATCGGGAACGCCTCGGTCCACTACAGGCACAAGGAACTGAGCGGCGTAGCCCAAGATGGCCGCTATACCGCAACCTTCCAAGTCAGGATGAAGGGCTCGCAGGCGGGATCAGAACCGATTGTCCCGAACGCGATGACTGTAGGGTTCTACGGGCGCCAGACCAGCGGCGGTGCTTGGGTTCTGCTTGCGTCTGGCAACTACACTTCGCCAGCCAGCCTGACTCTGACAACCAGCACCCAGTCACTGATCGGCACTGTGAACTGGACCTCGTGGACCCCGTACTCTGGAAGCGACCCAGCGGGCTTCGAGTATAAAATCGAGATCATCAGCGGCTACATGGCCAACGAAATGTGCCTGTACGACTTTACCTCGGTCGCGTGGACAGAACTTGTTGGCGGCACAGGTGCCACCGATGTAACCGCCCTGTCGGACGGTCGAAAACTCACCTACCTTGTATTCCCGTTCGCGGGCTAATCTGGAGACTACCCATGTTTGATCTTTCCCAAGGCCCCGTCGGCGCTCTCGCCAAGCTGTATGACTGGATCGTTGACAACGCAGCCCTGCTCGACGACCCGATCAAGGCCAAGATGCGTTACCTCAACAACTTGAACGAAAGCGCCCGCACCCACATCGAGGGCGTCGAATACCTGTATCGCGCCTGCAAGGAGGACGAAGACCTGCCGGGCCGCGACGAGGCGCTCAGGATCATGGGCACACTGGCCATGCACACCTACCAGATCAATCTCTGGGGCCGGGCCAACCGCCACTATCAGATCGCCGCGTGGGCCGCTGGCCTGCTGGATGAAGAAGCCGGTGGAGCCGACGGTCCTGATCTGGACCCGGCGTTCGTGTTCATCGAGCCTGTCGTCGAGCCTGCCCCGCCTCCCGGCCCGATGCCGGGTGGTCCGGCCTGATAGGCAGCTTCCCACCATGAGTGCCCGACCGATCATCGCCATCTCCGGCATAACCGGCTCGGGCGCCTCCATGGCTGTCGCCTATCTGGCGAGGGAATACGGGTTCACGACGCTGAACATGGCCACACCTGCGGAGCGCATGCTGCAGGCGGGGTTCGGTATCGACCCGGCCATCTTCGCCACAGATGCCCAGAGGGAGCCGCTGGAGGGCCTGCCAGAGGGCTCCACGCCCATCGGGCTGCGCAACGGCCTCCTGCATGCGTGGGGGCGCTCCACGGTGCACGGAAGCCTATGGGCAAAGGCGTGGGGTCTGATGGTGGACGCGAGCGCTGCCGAGCGCATCGTGGTGAAGGATGCCGACTACCCGAGCGAGGCCCGGGCAGTGCGCGATCGGGGCGGGGTGATCTGGCGCATACACCGGCCGGGGCTGGAGCCGACGCGCGAGAGCGACCAGTATCGGCTACGAATCGAGCCGGACAAGACCATCATCAATCGCGGCGTGGAGGCGGGGGCTCTCTACCGCCTGCTGGACGTGGCCCTCGCTGATCTGGAGCGGTCGCTATGACGTGGAAGCAGTTTCTGGCGAACTTCGGCGCCGGTGCCGGTCGCGTCATCGCCATGATGACAGGGCCGCGCCTGCAGCTTTGGGCGATGGTGCTGGTGCCCCGGTGATGACGGCGCTGGTGTATCTCTGGGTGGAGAAGGCCACCTCCATGCGCTGGCCTGTCGAACACCGGCTTGAGCAGATGCTGACGCTGCGCGAGGCCATCCGGTACGGCTTCTCCATTCTTGCCCTGTTCGTGCTGGCCATCGCCGCCGGTCTGATCACCGGCGTGAAGCTGCAAGGCCCGGGCGGGTTCTCTGCCGAGATCGACACGGCAGACTCCACCTTGCCGGGCGAGCCGATCGAGGCCAAGGTGGAGGGCAATCTGACGATCACGCCAGAAGCGCAGGAGAAGCCCGGTGCCGGTCCTTCCTAAATGGGCAACAGGATTGGTGGCCCGCCTCATCGGCCTCGTCCTCGTCTGCCTGCTGGTGTTTTTTGTCGCTGGCCGCCTCGGCTTCAAGTTCGACCCCTTCGGATGGGGGGACCGGAAGCTGGAGGACGCTGTGGCTACGGCCGAAACCGCCACGCAGGACGCTGACGCCCGGGGGCTCGAAGTGCAGGGCATGACTGCGCAGGCCGCCCGGGTGGACGCCTACACCCACGTCATCCTCGACGCCTCGGCCTTGCAGGCTGCTGCGTCCGCCGAAGCCGGGAGAGCCCCAGATGCCCAAGACCCGTGGCCTGTTGAGCGTGCCGCTCGCCATCATGCTGTTGACGATCGGCTGTGCGCACTCGCCCCAAGAGCCTGTGCGGCCGCCCCGGCTGGAGATGCCAGCGGCAGCCCGGCAGGTGTGCCATCTGGAGAGGCTGCCGCTGTTCCCGACGAATGAGGACGCGGACAACACCCTGATCGCCCGGGGTGTCGCCATTATCACCTGTGACGGCGCCCGCGATCTGGCCGTGCAGACACATGACGCGGAACACGCGCTTGAGGACGAGTGGCTGCGGCTGCAGGCCGAGCGCCGCAAAACGTGGTGGCAGAAGCTGCTGCCCTAGCGCGTGATCGCAGCGGTAGGATTCTTCACGATGCGCCAGAGCATGGCCCGGCGCCCGGAGCGGGTGGCCCCGAAGGCCCCGGGGACGGCCTCCACATAGCCCCTCTCCACGAGGTGGCGCAGGTTGCCGCTGACGGCCTGATGGTCGCGTTTAATGGCTTCCTCGACCTTCTGGCACGTCTGCCCACGCTCGCCGTGCTTCGTCAGTTCGGCCATAATCTGCCGGTCGAGGTGCGCGGTGGCCGGTATCATGGCCTCCCATGCCTCGCGGCTGGTGCTGCGGTAGTTTTCAGCCATAACGCACTCCCTCAATGGTGATGTTGTGGCCATTTCTGGCCTTGGAGATGCCCACCGAGGCCCCGGCATACAGGGCGGCAGTGTCCAGTTCGTTGAGGGCCTGCTGCGCCCTGTACTGGGCTCCCAGCACGTTGGCGCCCACGTCCAGCAGCTTGGCGGCCGTGAACAGTTTGTCCGGCGCCATGATGGTGGCCCCGGCCTCGTGCCAGCGGATAGTATTGACGCCGACGCCGAGGGCTTCGGCCATCTCGATCAGCGTCCAGCTTTTGGCGCGGCGGGCGGCCTTGAAGGCGGCCCCGTAGGCCGACTCCAGTTCGCCGCGCGGGGTGGGGACAGCTTCTCCCATCAGTCAGCCTCGCCTGCGATGAAGTCCACAAAGACCATGAACGTCTTGACCAGCTTGCGCACGGCGGCCTCGGCGGCCTTGCCGCTGTCGTGAACCGTCTTGAGGCGTGCGGCATGGCGGTCGATCAGCCCCTGCTTCACGTCAGGTGCGTCGGCCAGCTTCTGCAGTTCCACGTCCAGCCACTGGAGGAAGGGGGTGTACTTGGCAGCATCGAACGCCACCTTGACGCTGGCAGGCAGGCCGTCGCTGTCGAAACCGCTGGAGGTTTCGCCACCCTCGATCACCTCGCCGGTGGCCGGGTCGTGGGGCACTTCCTCGAACTGGGCGTCCTCGGGCTCAGTCGGCTTGGGTACATCGGCGAAGGCGTCCAGCTTCCCGGCGGCCGAGCGCGGCGCAGGTGCGGCGAGCGGCACCGTCGTCACCGTCACGTCCTGAACTTCCTCGACCATGGCGAGGCCCTTGAGGGCGTCAGGGAAGCTGTCGCGCAGGCAAAGGGCTCGGGCGCGCATCTGGAGCATCCGCGAACGGTACTGCTTCCACGGGCCCGCCTTGTCGAGCAGCCCGGCCGCCTTGGCGTCCTCGACGGTGAATGTGCGCACGGTAGCTGTCGGGCGGCTCTTGCGCTTCATCGTTGCCGTCCAGCCGACGACTGCTTCATTGTTGTCCAGCGTGGGGACTTCGGAGAAGTCCTCCACCTGCCCGGTGGCGTTGATCACCGCCAGCATGCTGTCGCCGTACAGGGCGGGGATGCCGTTGATGACCGCGATCGACTGGAGGGCCTGAATCGGTTTCAGGCCGACTTCCATGCCCTGCATGATGCCGATGGCGATTTTGTCCTCGTCAAAGCCCATGTCCTCGGGCCTGCCCATGGAGGCGCCAGCCTGATTTTTCGGCTGGTCGAGGCGGTAGGAGAGCGGCGCCCAGCCTGCCCGCGCCACCATGCCGGAAAGCTGCGCCACCTCGCTGATGCTGGCCGGGACGAGAGCGGTGACGACGCCGGTGGGCGCCTTGGCGAGGGCTGGAGCCTTGCCGGGCTCGATCGGAGTGTGTGTGCTGGTCATATCAGGCGGTTTCCTTGATGCGGGTGACGGTCATGCCGCCACGGTAGGTTTTTTCGTCAACAAGATAGGAGACGGTCTTGGCCTCCCGGTGGATGGTGGGCCACGTCACGTTCGCGCTGTTGAACTTGGCCTTGTAGGCGGTGCCGACATGCTGGCCGACGCGGCCCTTGAGCAGGTCCACCTGCTGCGTGACGAACTTGAGGTGTTCGTTCCAGCGCAGGTAGCGGCGCACGACGCGGTCGGCGTCCTCGGCTTCGGTGGTGGTGCCGGTCCAGTCCACCGGCGGGTTCTTGGTGTCCTTGGCCTCACCAAAGAAATAGACTTCCTTGACCGTGCCAAAGTCGGCGTCCATGGGCTCGATGCCAGCGGCGACTGCCGCCCAGAAGGCACGCACGGCCGTCTCGATCTTGTCGATGGTCGGCTGGTGGCGGGGCATGGAGCCCCGGCGCAGTTCGTTGCCGCCGACGCAGGCCAGAACCCAGCCGCGCTCCGCCCCGGTGCAGGCGATCTGGTGCTGAATCTGCAGCACGATGGCCATGGGGAAGTCCACGATCTCGCCGGTGTCGCTATCAAGCGCCCACTTCTGCTTGAACTGCAGGCCGTCCACGTTTTTGATATCGACCGGCTCCACGCCCTTCTGGATGAAGTAGTCGAGGCTGGCACCGAACCCGTCGATCTTCGGGTGGACGTGGTAGACCCGGCTCTTGAGCAGTCGCCAGTCCGGCCAGCGGCGGTTCGCCCATGCGGCGATCGCGGGCTCCATGAACTGCCCGGCCATGACGCGCTCGACCTCGTCCAGATTGTCGGGGGCCAGCCGCCCGGCCTTTTCCATCCAGAGCCGGTAGCCGCTCTTGTAGGGCGACAGGCTGCCGAGGCACAGGCTGTCCTCGGGCACGGCCTCGAACAGGTGCCGGACGCGCTCCACGCCGTCGGCGTCGCGCCAGAGGTTGAACAGGGCGGCAACGTCGGAGCCGCCAATGTGGCTGTCGCGGAGGGCGTGCCATTCGGCCTCGCCGTTGAACTTGATGTTGGCCATAGATGCTCGCGGTGAAGGGATAGCTAGAGCGGTGCATATCAGGCTGCTAACACCGACGCCAGCAAAATATCAGGCCATCCACAAAGCTATCCCACTGGGCGCCGTTAACACTTTTCAGCTTGACGGTAGGCCGGACACGGGCCAGTCCCGAATCCAGCTTGGGAGCGATTGGTAGCAGCGTGCAAAGACCAGAACAGACCCTCCAGATCGGCGTCGTCGCGTGGCTGCGTGCCGCGCTGATCGCGCCCGCCCGCGTCTGGCATGTACCGAACAACATGGGCGGAAGCGCCACGCAGGGCGGCATTTACAAGGCCATGGGGCTCACGAAGGGGGTGCACGATCTGCACTTTATCTGGAGCGCGGTTGGACAGCACGAACTGGTGGCGCCGCGCTTCGGCACTATCGAGATGAAGACGCCCGGCGACAAAGGCGGCCTCAAGGCGGAGCAGGTGGCCTTTGGTGCCGATGTGGCCGCGTGCGGGCACCAGTGGGACGTGGCCGAGTCTCTGGACGAGGTGCTGGATATCCTGACAGGCTGGTATGTGCCTCTCCGCTCGATCAGCGAGACGGTCATGTTCGCGCATCGCAACGGCATTGCCCTCAAGCTGTCGCCTGATCGGTGGGGCCGATGAGCGCCACCGCCCTGATCAATCTGGAGGCAGAACTGGACGTGCTTGGCGCGGCCATCTTCGACCCTACGATGCTCGACAGCATCGCTGACCTGAAACCTGCCCACTTCTATGAGCCGCTGCACGCGCGCATCTTCGAGGCCGTCCGAGAGCGCGTGGCTGCCAAAGAGGCGCCAGAGCCCGCGACACTGGCAGGCCTGTTCTCAACAGACCCGTCCTTTGCGCCTGACCACCCCGGTGGCCCGGGGCCGAATATCCATATGTTTTTCCTGTCTCTGGTCGAGAGGGCGCCGCCGACGGCGTGGGCCATCACGGCCGCCAGCACTATTATCGACGCAGCCCAGCGCCGCATGCTGGTGGAACTGGCCGGTGGGGTCAGGGATGGGGCCAACGACCCCACTGTTGCCGCCTATAGCACGCTCACGGCCGCCTCTGGGGCCATCACGGGCATGATGCACGCCAGCGCGCCTGCCTCGATCACCATGGTGAGCGCTCTGGAGGCCGCCCGGGGCACGGTGGTGCGCCTCAACCACGAGAAGGACACCGGCAAAAAGAACGGGCGCCTGACAGGGCTGCGCTGCTTCGACCAGCGCCTGCACGGCATCCGGCCTGCCAAGCTGATCGTGGTCGCCGGTCGCCCGAGTATGGGCAAGACCTCGCTCGCTCGCGCGGCCGCGATCGGATGCGCCCGGCGGAACCCGGACGAGATCGTGGCCTACTACTGCGTCGAGATGGACCGGGAGGAAATGAGCGAGCGAACGCTGGCCCAGATCACCCGCGAGCGCGGCCACGGCATCCCCTATTTCGACATGCAGGGCGACGAACTCTCGCACTCCCAGCTTGATCGGCTGGCAGCGGCGGCCGAGGAAGTCCCGCCGAACTTCATACTGGACGACAGCAGCACCTTGTCGCTCGATCACGTCGTCCGGCGCAGCCACTCGCTGGCCAAAAAGGGCAAGCTGGCCGCCATCTTCATCGACTATATCCAGATCATGGAGATGCCGCGCGGCTTCAATAACAGCCGCAACGAGGCCATCGGCGAGATCACCAGCACCCTCAAGCGTCTGGCCAAAGACCTCGGGTGCGGCATCGTCGCCCTGTCGCAGCTTTCCCGGGACGTGGAGAAGCGCGAGGACAAGAGACCCCAGCTTTCCGATCTGCGGGACTCCGGCTCGATCGAGCAGGACGCCGACGTGGTGATGTTCCCCTATCGCGAAAGCTACTACCTCGAACGGCAGGGCTGCCCGAAGGACACCGACCCGCTCGTTTACGAGGCGCGCATCGAGACGATGAAAAACAAGATGGAGGTGATGACCGCGAAGTTCCGTGGCGGCGCTATCGGGAACGACATGCAGCGCTACAGCCCGGCCTTCGATATCGTCATCAATGAGGGCGAGGAGATCATGCCTTGGGAGCCCGTGTCGTGAGCGGCCTGCCTTACTACAAGCGGTTCCCACGGGACTTCCTCGACGGCACCATTGGCATGGACCTTGAGACGAAGGGTGCCTACGCCATCCTGCTGGACCTGATCTATATGCGGGGAAACCGGCTGCAGGAGGATGACACCTATATCGCCGGGCATCTGGGCTGCAGCGTCCGCAAGTGGCGGGCCATCAAGCTGACGCTCCAGACGTGGCGGAACGCCAATGGGACCGTCGGGAAAATCCGCATCGCCGACGGCTTCATCACAAACTTTCGCGCGGATTATCTCGGGGAAGAAACGAGAAAATACCGGGAAAATCAGGCCGAAATCGCGTCGAAACCGAGGAAAAACAAAGGGATACAGCAGCCAAAAGTTAGCCAATCAGAATCAGATACAGATAGAGAATCTACTAACGTAGATTCTCCACGCGCGAAGGCTTCGCGTCGCAAGCCCGAGGTGGCTATCCCCGACGGCTTCCCTGACATGCCAGCCCTGCAGGCCGCCAAGCTGCAGGTGATGGACGCCGGGGCCGCCGTGAAGATTACCACCGAGGCCGAGCGCTTCCGCAACCACGCCCTGACGCACGACCGTCGGGCCCGGGACTGGGCAGCCGCGTGGCGGAACTGGATTGTGTCGGCCATCGCCAGCGCGCCGCCGCTGTCGGCCATACCGAAGACGGACACCGTCGATCGGTGGCCTGCCCGGGTGCGCGAGTGGCGAGAGGACCAGAACTGGAACCGGGTGGACTGGGGGCCGCGTCCGGGTGAGCCCGGCTGCCTGTGCCCGCCGCACCTGCTGGAGGCCAAGGCGTGAGCGCGGGACAAAAAAAGCCCCGGCGAGCGAACCCGCCGGGGCTAGTATCCTTGGGAGGAAACGCCAGAAGCCCGAGGGCTGCAGCGGGTTCTCTATGGCTTGGCTTTCGCGCCCCGTCAACCCTTGCGGTGCGCCGGGCCGTCAAAGTCCATGGTGTCGTCACGATCGGCCAGCCATTTGGCCTCGGCCTCGTCCAGATCGGCCATGGTGTCGCCCGGCAGAGGCGGGAAGGGCAGATCGCCGCCCATGCGAGAGTTCGCCTCCCAAGAGGTGAAG
>LNFM01007600.1_pt1 | contig 16867 bp, 9 predicted proteins | sample 596031 | NCBI WGS metagenome assembly LNFM01 (sample SAMN04254537, study PRJNA301005) | activated carbon metagenome | isolation source: dual media filters at the Ann Arbor, Michigan drinking water treatment plant | place: USA: Ann Arbor
CATTTTATACCTTTTCGTTCTGCATAGGGCAAATCAATCAACTCCATACCACTTCCCAGGCGGCCAATCCATTTTAGATCAACCGCTTTATCCAATAATGGCTTATCCACTTTTATTCTTGTTGTTACCACCAACCCCTCTACATTTTCTAAGCTATTCATCAACTCATCGTAAGTAATCTCAGGCTTATACAATACTTCATAGCCTTGTTGCTGTAATCTGTCAAATAAATATGCATGGGAATTACCGGTAATGATAACTTTCTTCATTGCTTGATTATACTTATTTCATTCTAAAACTAAGAGCTGCAAACTGCTGCACACTTAATTGCTCGGCTCTTTTATTAAACAACTCATCTTCTAATTCCGCTGCATCAAATAAACTTTTAACAGCATTTCTTAATTGCTTTCTTCGCTGGTTAAATGCCATTTTTACTAATATGAAAAATTCTTTCTCACTTTTCATGGCTGGTGTATTGGCATTGGGCAGCAATCTTATTACACCACTTTCTACTTTGGGTGGCGGTTGAAAACTCCCCTTTCCCACATCAAACAAATACTCTACCGTAAAAAAGGCTTGTATCAATACACTTAAAACACCGTAGGTTTTATTTCCTTCTTTAGCAGCAGCCCGCTGTGCCACTTCTTTTTGAAACATGCCAATCATACATTCTACATCCTGTCGCCAATCGAGCATCCTGAACAAAATTTGTGAAGAAATGTTGTAGGGAAAATTGCCAACTACCGTAAATTTTCCCTCAAATGGTTTTTCAATATCTAAAAAACTCTGGTGAATTATTTTTTCTTTTAACTGCGGGTAGGTGGCTAGCAAGTATTCAACTTTTTCATTATCCAACTCTACTGCTTTAAAATCTATATTTTCGATTTGCGAGAGGTATTTTGTTATAGCACCTCCCCCCGGACCTACTTCCAATAATTGCTGAAAAGGATGTGCTTGTACTGCCGCTATTATTTTGCGGCAAATATTTTCATCTTTTAGAAAATGCTGGCCCAGTGATTTCTTCAATGTGTACATTACCGCAAATGTACTTGATACGCTGAAACCTTTGTGAAAAGAATGAACATCCCATATAATCAAACAGCCACCACCTTTATTGAAGGTAATGGCTGCGTTATTGGCATTATTCAAGTTTATTTTCCTTTTATCAGTTTAGTGCTATGTACTTCTTCGCCTATCAGTAATTGAACCAAATAACTTCCTTCTGGCAGTTTTTCGAGATTATTTATCGGAATAATATTCTGCCCTGTTACCAACTGTTTTCTCTCTCTTCTTAATTCTCTTCCGAGCATATCACGAATAACGATAGTACCTTCTTTATTTTCGCTACTCTTTATATACAAGTTTGTAGTACTTCCTGCGGGGTTTGGCATCACGTAGATATTATCCGATAATTCCTTAATAGATACAGTTCTTATCTCACTATATTTCGAAACTGGATTTATATCAGTTAGTTTCAGCCGGTAAAAGGAATTTCCTTTTAAAGGCTGCTCATCATTAAACAGATAATCTGTTGTGCCGCCTCCTGCACCGATTGCATTTACAAAACCGAGTGTTGCCCAGTTTGTTCCATCTCTACTACGCTCAATTCCAAATCCGGATAGATTTTCTTCGCTGGTTGTTGACCAATTCAATTTCACCATTGAATTATTAATAACATTCGCTTCAAACGATAATAATTTAACCGATAACGGGAAATCATCTACCAGCACCCGGTAATCTTCTACTTCACCATTGCTGAAATAACCGGTAGCATTAGCAGTTGTCATTCCACTGGAAGCTCTTGTTAACCTGATTCGGAGAAAAGTATAAGTCCCGCTAACTAAAGAAGTGGTAACAGTTGGCCAAAACATATTTACTACCTGAATTAAATTTGATGTTGGTACAGTAATAGGTGTTAGTGCTTCACTGGCATCAAAAACTCCATTGCCATTATAATCAAGCCATCCTATCAACCTTGCGTTAGCCCCGGTATTGTTATATACTTGCGCCTGTACATAATAGGTTCCGGATGAAGGATCTAATACGCTTAAAAAAGATAATCCATCATTATCATCGCCCCCATCGCCGGTTGCATCAGCAGAAGTATTTTTAGTAAACTCCTGATCCCAGTTCGTTAAGAAAGAAGTAGGGCCAAGAAATAATGCCGTGTCTTTTTCATGCAATGCAGGGCTCAAAGGATTGGGATCATAACTGGCAGGTGCATCACCAAAATCACTCTTGGGCCTAAAGCCTGTTGCATCTCCACAAAAGCCTGTCCAGTCCAGCGCAGTAGCACCTGTTATAGGTGTTTGCGGTCCGATTGTTCCGTTCATATTATACACGGCAATATTGTCATACACCCAATACCTTGTATTGTTCCAGGTGATACCTGCCTGACGTGGAGTAGCCCCACCAGTATAATAGTTATTTACAATTTGCTGTGTTTGCAAGTCATAATGAGTATATCTTCTTGCAGCTGCATTTGGTGCTCCGGCAAAATCAACTAATAGTCCATCAGCTATAGTAAAATCATTCCAGTCGTGCAGAGAAGTACCGGAGCCATTATCAGATGGTGTTGCATATACCTGGCAAGCTTTAATTGCATTACCGCCGGGAACGTCAAATTCAATCCGCCAGATTATTGTTTCTCTTCCGCCGTTATTAGCTGGTGTAAGATTACCTTCTACGCCAAAGTATAGATCATTATCATAAAAAGCACAACCTGCCGATTCAACACCCCGATTAAAAGTTGGGATACCCAATGTATTTACATCTGGCACTACCACACTCATTGTTTCTGTATCAAAATTATATCGCTTAATTGTTTTATTGATGGCGGGGTTAGATGTAAAGTCAATTACATAGTATAAATTATATTGAAGGTGATCGAAGCCAATTCCATTAATATACCTGGGAGAAGTAACATCCTGAAAAATCATTTTTGCCTGACCCGTTGTTGTATTAATCAATGAAACCGTATTGGTATCTGATGTACCTATAATATAAGTAGGTTGGCCGGTAAATGGTTGTGAAGCGATAAAATAATTATTGGGGAAAGTTCCGAATACACAAGCTGATAAATCTGACAGCCAAAAATCACCCGCCGTTCCACTCATTGCAATGGTTACTGTTTTTACAGGGCCGGCAATAGTTAAATTAAGCACTCCAAGATTAGAGTTGTTGGCATGAGCAGTAGCCGGAGCCAGGCCTTGTGCATTGGTGGTACCCGATCCGGTAATGGCTACTGTGCCACCACCAGGTTTTGTCATTACAATATTTAGAGGCACCGCTAATGTATTGACAGCCGTTACATTTACCCGCTGGCTAATATCTATATCATACAAAGAGAATTGTAAATTATTTACTTCATCATCAAAAGTAAAAGTGATATTTCCATTTCCACCATATTGCACATCGGCGCCAGTACCCAAAGATCCTGCTTCGCCTGTATGGGTTATATTTTCTCCACTTGTAGAGATAGTGGCTGGGTAAACAATTTGTACCCGATTAACTCCTAACGCAAATGCCTGTGTTCTGCTCATAGCTGTTGTAACATAGCCAGCATAGTTTCCGGTTGTAACCAGGTAATCCATGTTATCCCAATTTAAGTTAGCCGTATTACTGCCGGGTAAACATTGTGCGTAAGAAGCAAATGGAATAACCGCAACAAAAAAAATGATTGTTGCAATTTTTGAGAAAACCGGTAAGCAGATTTTAAGTAGCACTGTTTTCATAGGCACACGGATTTGGTATAAGAAAGGTACAATTAAGGCAAACACTTACATAGAGTAGATTTAAGCGTTTTAAAGAGGTTTAACCACACTACATACTACCTGAAAAAAATGTATTGTTTGCCCTATTAAAATGGGAAAATGTGCAAGGAGATTGTAATAGTAATTATACAATAGTTCCGGCAACCTTACTATTGTGCTTAAAAAAGCAAAAAGCTCCCCTTTTGAAGGAAGCTTTTACGATAGCGATTTATTTTATTACTTATCGTTTCAGTATTTTTTCGGTGTATCGTTCTTTGTTCATCCACATTTCAAGAATGTACATACCTGCCGGAAGTGAAGAAAGATTATCCATTGTGTAATACGCAGTGCCTGTGGTCACCTGTTGTTGCTCCGTACGAAGAACCCGGCTCTGCTGATCCAGCAATCTTAATTTCATCACTCCTGCTTCAGCAGCATTGTACCTAAATGAAATTCTATCTGTAATAGGATTACCAATTACTTTAAAGCCACTTTTCGTTGCAACTTTTATCTGAATGATGTCGGAATAAAAATATGTTCCATCCGTATTTATTGCTTTAAGACGATAATAAAAAGAAGAAGCCACTATGTTTCGGATATTATCAGTATGAAAATAAGCAGATGGTGCTGAAACATTTCTGGCATTTACATTACCTACTTGTTGAAAATTAAACCCATCAATACTTCTTTCTATTTCGTAGTGCGAAAGATTGTACTCCTCTACTACATCCCATCTCAATTGATTTGCATCGTTTATATTTTGGCCGGTAAAAGCAGTAAAGTTTACAGGAAGTGTTAATGGTGGTGTAAACAAATCTGATCTGAAAACACCTTTGCCGTGTGTAGCCGCTATTAATTTATTATTTGCATCTACTTGCAGGTCCATTATTAATGTAGCATCATAAAAGCCGGTGTTGTAGTCATACCAGTTAATTCCTTTGTTATGACTAACATAAACTCCAAAGTCGCAACCTGCATAAATGATATTAGGGTTTGTAGGATCAATAAGAATTGCATTAAATGGAACATCCGGTAAGCCTGACCCACGACTGAGCCAGGTAGTACCCCCATCAGGTGTTAAATAAACATGAGAGGTTCCAAAGCCACCAAGTACTACATATACACTATCATCACTGTTTTCACTGATCGCCATGTCCATAATAAAACGGTCTGGTAATGTTCCTTTAATACTTGTGTAAGGTGTTGTAGCAGGTGTTGTAGATCTTAGAATATTAGGCTGCCCATTCACCCATAAGTAATCATTACTGGTATTTTGTGCAATATTAGAAGTGGAAACATAAATTTTATTTCTATTGGTAGGCGAAACAGCTAATGTGATGGCTGTTTTACGATGTGCTTCTATATAATTAGTGGAAGAGCTTGCAACATTTGACCAACTTCCTGATGCCCCGGCCAGCGTTGATCTATGTATATTATCTGTAGCAACATACATGTAATTCCCATCTGATTTACTAATAGCAACAGGAGCCATAAAGCCTGTTCTGTCATCGGCTGTAAATGCCCATTGACTAAGAACACTTGAAAAAATACCCGCTGTACCCGTTGTTGATCGTCTTACACCTCTTGCATCATTCGAAGCAAGAACTGTTGTACCGTCAGGCGCAATAGCACTTGGACCTCCATCTCCCCCAAATACCGTTGTCCAGTTAGTTCCATTATATCTTACTACACCATTATCCTGCAGACCTCCTATTAAAATATCCGCATTTGTTGGGTGCACTCCTATTGAAGCATAAAATTGTGTTGCCCGTAAGCCTGTGTTCCTTGCATTCCAGGTGCTTCCTCCATTGGTACTTTTATAAACACCTCCATCACATGCTACGTAAATTGTATTGCTATTGTTAGGATCATATTCTATATCATGATGATCAGAATGAATGGGTGAGCTGCCGGAAGAAATTGTTGATCTCGATCCACCGGTTGTTGCATCTGAAGAAGTATATCTGAAAAAATCAACACCAGCCATTAAAATGTCGTTTGTATTAGAAGGGTTAATGGCTAATGTATGTGCAAACCAATACTGAAAATCGGCATGAGCAGAACCGGTTTTTTCAAACCAGTTAGCACCAAAGTCTGTGGACAGATATAACTCCCCGCCACTTTTTCCGGCCACGGAGGCATATAATCTTGTGGCACCAACATTATCCATACGGATATAACCATCAAAAGAAGTTGGCAGTCCCGATGTAATTTTACTCCAGGTAGGTGTAGCGTTGGATGCATTGGTTGTTCTATAAATTCCTTTATCGAGATTAACCATATTACCTACACCAACAACAACCTGGTCTGTATTAGAAGGATTAATACAAACATCCGAAACATAAATCTTTGAAAGAATCTGATCCCAGCTTGCACCACTATTGGAAGATCTATATAAACCATCTGTGGCACAGGCATAAATTATAGAACTGCTGCCGGGCTGAAATTTCAACATTTGTATACCGAATAATTGTGCGGAAGTTTTGGTCATTATCTGCGACCAGGTAGCACCACCATCTGTACTTTTAATAATTCCTATTCCATAGGTGCCTCTTGTTTTCCATACACTAAATCCAATGTTAGAGGTGTCAACCCTATATACTTCTCCAGTTCCTGCATAAATAATATTAGAATTAGAAGGATCAACTATTATTGATGAGACACCTAATACAGGAAGATTGGTTTCAATACCAGTCCAGTTTGTTCCACCATTTACAGATTTCCAGATACCACCACTGGCAGAGCCTGCCCAAACCGTATTAGAATTATTAGGATCAACTTCAACACATAAAACTCTTCCACCTATGGTGGAAACATCGCCCAGCGAAGTCCAGTTGCTTAACACCCCTTCTGTCGTAAGTCTTCTGGCAGGCTGTGCAGTGTTGTTTTTTATTTCAAGATATTGACCCCATGCCTTTTGATACTTGTCACTTAAATTTTCTGGATTGGGATACGCCTTTGAGTGAAACCAACTACTTAGTTGATAACCTGCACCGCTTTGCTGCTCACCCCCCTCCTTTTCCATTTTATACTGATCGCTACAGGATGATAGGGTTATACATATTACAACAGCTACTAAAAATATTCTTTTAACCAGTTTCCTCATAGATGTGGATTGATACTAACAAATTACAACTGCCCGCAAAAAAGTACAAGGTAGATTTGACCTTTTTTTGATGCAGAATTTTCGTAGACATAGTTCTACTAACTGTTACGAACAAAACCAAAAATAGCATAGTAAGTTATGCACACCCTTCAACTAATTTATAAGGGGTTTTACAAATGGAATATCAGGTAAATTAAAAAAGCTTCTCCCTTTCGGAAGAAGCTGATCAATTAATGCAATTATTGGCTATAGAGGTTTACCCTTATTGCTTTTGTACTTTGAGGTTTTTATTTAATCCGGCACCTGTTACATTCAGGAAGTACATTCCCGATGATAGGTTTCTCATATCAATATACAAGGTATTTGTAATTCCTTTTCGTACCGATACTGTGTTTTGTAAAACGGTACGTCCAGAATTATCTACTACTTTATAATGTACTCTGCCATCTTCCGGTGCAGTAACAGTTACTCTTGCTTCGCTAGCCACGGGATTTGGTGCAATGCTGATAGCCCCTGTAATATCTGCTAATGTAACAGAGATGATATTTGAATATTTAAATTCACCATTTTGATCAACCATTTTCAAGCGGTAATAAATTATTAATGATTGTTGGTTCATTACATCTAAATCAGTAAACGAATAGTTTAATACACCACTGTTATTACCCGCTGCAGATACAGTTCCTATTGAGTTGAAATTATTACCATTAACACTTCTTTCTACTACAAAATGCGAGGTGTTTACTTCATTCTCTGTTTTCCAATTCAGCAATGTTGTTCTATCACTTTGTAACGAACCGGTAAAGGTCAACAAATCCAATGGTAACGTAATATTAGTGGCACCAAAATAAAAAGAAGAGAAGCTTGAAATATTAGCCTGCAATACATAACCATTAGCACCATGTGTAAGATCCGGCACAGTAGTATTCGAAGGCGTAATTAATGTTGTTGCGCCTGATGCATTGGCAAGACAACCATCATTGTTCTTTAAGATTCTAAGATCAGTAATAGCTGAAATACCACTTAGCGGATTAGCATCAAGTACATCAAATTCCGTCTTAGATATATACAACCTTATTTTTACCAAAGGATTAAGCGTAGGTAATGTAGGTTGAAATTGAGGAGTGATGGTAATATTTCTGTCGAGATAACGTACCCCGCCTCTTACCCTTATAGCATTTGAGTTTTTATAAAATGAAGAAGTTACATCGCCTAAATTATTACCATTGGCATTTATTTCTGCCAGTATATTTCCATCAGGCCCTGTAATAGGTACCCATAAATTATTATTCGTTGCATCAATAGTAATTGTATTACCACTTACACAAGTATTAGCCGGCCCTGTTGTAACATCAATAGAAGTTGGTATAGTGCTTTTCCCCAAAGCAGTTCCATCATTTACATAACCGAGGAAGGAATACTTAATAAGACAACCCGGACAAGCAGGTACAGTGGGGTTACCTACACCGGGCCCTGAAGTGGCAGACCCATTATCCATTACTAAATAAATATCTTTCCCATTAGATCCGTATGCCAGATCTCTGTATCGGTTTCCACTTTGGAAATAAGTAATTGTATCACCTGTATTATTCTGAGAAAGATTGCTGGGAAGCGTTGTAGTACCAGTAGCACCCAATTTAAGTCGTATCATCCGTCCCCACTTTAAGCCAGAAGCAATTAAAGATTTCTTCCAACCCGGTATCACGGTGTTTGTATAAAGGTCCAAGCCTGACCATGCTTCAGATTCCCATCCCGCATTACCTGTATTAAATCTCCAGTTGTTTTGAATAGTAGCATTGCTGGAAGCATACGCAGAAAAAATAGGGTCTCTATAATTGGTAGCTCCGATTGTTGTTGCATTGGTAGCTTCATTTCCTATAGGTGGGCAGGTTGACATACCATTGTTATCGGTAAAAGGTGCTCCCGCAGTAATACTCGTATTTGTCGGTTGAGTGGTTGTCCCATTATAATTACCATCTGAAGAGTATCCTATGACAAAAGGGTGTCCATAATTTTTTCCTGCTTCTATAATATTAATTTCATCATCACTATAAGGGCCGTGAGATGAGCCATACAATAAGCCTGATTCAGGATCGTAAGCAAACCCCTGGTTGTTTCGTATACCTATTACATAAACTGCACTGCTAGCTCCAAAGGGATTGTCGTTAGGAATCCAGGCATTACCTCCGGCATCACCATCAGATTCCAGATTAAATCGCAGAATTTTTCCTTCGTATGAGGCTGGGTTATGCGCCTTCATAGTTCTATCTCTATTACCAAATTGTCCTGAACCCATATCACCTTGTGCAAGGAAAAGATAATTAGTTCCGCCAACCGGAGCTATTATTAAACGTTGTGAATTATGATCATTACTTCCGGGAAGTGTATCACATAACACAACCGGGGAACTGAATGCTTGTGTACCAGCGTTATAAGTAAATCTTACTAATTTATTTCTGAAGCGAACACCAGTTGAAGTACCTCCGCCATTCAGGTATCTATGTACATACGTTACGTACACATAGTCTTTAGTTCCACTACCATCTAAAAATTGTGGATGCAGTGCCATACCAGCAAAACCACCTTGTGGCCAGTTAGGATTGGTAGCACTACCGGAAGGCCACCCACCATTCCACAAGTTAGTAGTGATAGCTGCCAACGTATCAGCATCAACTGATGCCCCATTGGTAGATAACCAGGTGCTGCCACTTGATAGATCAAGTACTGTTGTTTTTACTCCCGTATTCGGATTTATTTTATTTAACTTATAGGCTCTGGCTTCAGTAACCCATAAATTATTATCTGGTCCATAGGTAACCTCCCAGGGATAGCGCAACAGCGTTGATGAAACTGGCTCTGGGTTTGCAGCCGATAAAATAGTTTGTTTAAAAACTTCTCCCATGCGGCTGGCTACGCCTTCTCTTATACAAATATTATAAGTCCAGTTTGCACCGGTAGGTGTACCGGTAGTACTTATCCTTATATAATACGTTGTACCCGGTGTTAAGGCAGTAGACGGGGTAACTGTTACCGGGGTTCCAATTATAGTACCAGTAGTTGCACTGCTACCACAGCCTCGCTCTGTAAGTGCTGTTAATGCCGTGCCTGAAAGAATTTGTATTCTAATTCTTTGTGCGGTTGTCCATAAACTGCCAGTAGGTGTTACTACTATTACTGGAAACTCCGTTTGGGTGGTAAATCTATACCATACATCTCTATTACCATTAGGTATGCCACAGGTACTTGCAGCAGTAAGAGTAATTGCTTCATTAGAAGCACTAGCAACTGTGTGGCCAACAAACTGGTTAATACCAGTAACACAGTTGCTTGTTGTTGGAATTAAAGGAGCAGAGGCAAAAGTGTTGTGTTGAGAAAATGCTGATACAGAAATAAAGAATGATAAGCAGCTAAGTAGCTTTTTCATGATAGTGGATTTTAAACTCAAGATGGTTTTTCGGATTGCAAGATATTTATCTGTTACGATTATTAATAAGCGTTTCTGCTTAATTTTTAATCGTAAAAGTCCTTACAAAAAATGAGTGTTAGTACTGTTGTTATTTCATTCGTTATTTCGTTTTTTTGATTTTTGTATCCTATGTTATCGTAGAAATCCAATTTTATGAAACCATCCTTACCATTGCCCAGCAGAGTACTGCTATGCCTTTTAACTACTTTCATACTTTTGCCATTTTTTTCAATGGCTCAACCTGCTAACGATAATCACGGCGGCTCTCCTTTGTTTTTGACTGCTCCTGCTCTAACTGTTAATGGTGGCTCCTGTGGTACCACAACAAATGGTACATTAAACAATGCTACTATTTCAGCAAGTATACCAGGTTTTGCCTGTGCTACGAATCCATTTTTGTTTGACGTGTGGTACAAATTTACTGCTACCAGTTCCAATCATACTATAAGGCTTGATAATTATGGAAGTACATATACCAGAAGGCAATTTGTAGTTTACCAGTTTAATACTTTAGGTACATTATCAGCAGTTACCTGTTCCGCTTTATCAACCAGTGGCACTACAGCACTTACAGTAAATTTTATTGATTATTCCCCTGGTACCACTTATTTAGTAAGGGTAATGTATCCAAACACTGTTAATACAGGTCCTACATCTTCTAACACTACATTTAGGCTTTGTGTAACAACCGGAACCAATAACGCTGTGCAAACAGTTTTAAGTGGTAAAAGTTATACAAATATTACAAGACCATCCGGTGGCACCATTCAAACGGGAGATGTATTGGAGTTCAGACAATCTATTAATCCCGGTAACTGGTCAACAGGAACCGGTGCCATATTTAATGTAAGTTATCATGACACCATCCCCACAGGACTTTCTTATGTGGCCAATTCAATCAAGTTTCAAACCAATGAAGGTCTTCAATTTGAATCCGGAATTACAGGACTTGTAAATTTAACTGATGCTTCTGGTGATGATGAAGCAGTTTATGACGCAGGTGTGCTAAGAGTAAATGTTGCCAGCCTACCTAGAGAAGGAGCTTCAACACTTGCTAACCGTCAACTGGTTTACCAGGGTTCACCAGCTGTTAGCCCAATTACCTATGCATCAGCAGGAGGAGGAAAAATACATTCAAGGGGTAGACCAAGCCAGTTCGCCCAATTTGTAGTAATTGTTGTAAGTTACCGGGTAACTGTTACTGCTACTACCGGAGCCACTTTTACTACCAGCAATGGGCAGTTCAGATATAAAACAACTACCAGCAATACCAATGATGTTACTTTCCCGCCAACAAGTATAATTTTTCCCAGATACACCGTGTATGTTTCAGAAGCTGGCACCTCATTATGCCAAGGTGGTGCAGGTACCAATGTTTACTCGGGAGGAGATTTTGGTTCTGGCACTACAAGACATGACAGTACACAGTTAACAATTGCCCCTCAATATACCTGGGCACCTTTTTCAGCCAGCAACCCCGGTGATGGCTTTTTCTCTGTAGTGAATAATACTAGCTCTTACCGGCTCTATACAAATAAGTTTGCGCCATTTCCAAGTTCAGGTACAGGTGCTGATACTGTGAGGGTGTTTGGCGTATGGGATATTATTGGTGACCATACCGGTGCAGCAAATCCAGACTCTGGCAATCTTGCGGTTCCTGCAGGAACCAATGGCGGATATATGGGTGTAGTAAATGCAGCATTTGGTATTAATACCGCTATTCAAAAAAATATTACCGGACTTTGCACCGATACCTATTATGAATTTTCTGCCTGGTTTAAAAATATTTGTGCAGGCTGTAGCACCGATTCCGCCGGAAGGAGAATGCAGGATGGAGCTTCGTTTAAACCATATTTAGGAACAAAAACATTAAATGATAGTGCAGGTGTTAGCCCAGACCTCACTTATACTATTGATGGAGTGGATTATTATACCACCGGCCCGGTTATATATGACAAGAAATGGATAAAAAAAGGTTTTCTTTTTAAAACCGGCCCTGCTCAAACAAGTGTAACCCTAACTATACGTAACAATGCACCCGGCGGTGGTGGTAATGACTGGGCTATTGATGATATTGGTCTCACCACCTGCTTTCCGAGTATGACATACTCACCTTCAGCCGCTCCAAATATTTGTGAAGGCAACGTCCTTACAATTACAGATACCGTTCGTTATCTATACAATAACTATGTAAGATATAAATGGCAAAGATGGTCTGTTGCTACTTCTGGTCCCTGGACAGACATTGCAGGAACAAGCGGTACGGGAACCCCGGTATGGAATGGAACACAATATGAGTATGTAGCATCTTATACTATACCAACAGGATTTACTACAGCAGCAAATGATGGTGATTTATACAGGTTAGTTGTTGCCTCCAACGATACAAATCTCGGAAGCTCAACCTGTAGCTATTCAGACCCCACCACAATCAATATTAATATACTACTTGACTGCGGTCCCCCTTTAAAAGCAGATCTGCTTTCTGCAACGGGCAGATTGTATGATAATATTGGAAAAATCTCATGGGTAACTTCTGAAGAAGATGAGCAAATTACGTTTAGTATTGAAAGAAGTGATGATGGAATAAATTTCAACAGTATTGCCATAGTGAACGGTTATAATAACCCTTCTGCTGAAATGAATTATTATAATTACACCGACCCGGTTCCGGTTAACAACAAGGTTTTCTACCGTGTTATAATGATCAATAGCAATAACAGTAAAAAATATTCATCTATTATTCAGTTGAATGCCGGCACCAAAAACAATTTTGAATTCACCAGTGTAGTGAATCCATTTGCAAACAACCTGCAATATGAAATTTACTCTACAGTAAATACTATTGCAAGAATTGAATTAGTTGACGGATACGGTAAAATTGTAAAATCAGAAAGCCAACAGCTTTATACAGGCTCCAATTCATTAAGTATTGCCGCAACCAGCGGCCTTGCAAAAGGTATATATGTGCTGAGAGCTTCGATAAACGGATCAACTATCTACAGAAAAGTATTAAAACAGTAATACGGTGAAATAATTAAAAGAAAGACCCGGCAATTGCCGGGTCTTTCTTTTAAGAACCATTTATATACCCGCCTTACTATGAATTCTGTATTTTTATAGCCTAAGAAATAATGTATGAGCCAAACAAAACCAATTATAGGAATAAGCTGTGGTGATTTAAACGGAATCGGTATAGAAATAATTATTAAAACTTTATCAGACAACCGCATACTCGATCATTGCACCCCGGTAATTTTTTCTTCCAATAAAGTGATAAATTTTTATAAAAAGTCAACACCAGAGGTAAGCTTCAACTACCAGAACATTAAAGATTTTAGCCGTATAACTCCAAAACAAATAAACATTTTCAATTGCTGGGAAGAAGATGTTGTTATTACCCCCGGTCAGTTAAATGATGTGGGTGGCAAATATGCTATTCTTTCTTTGCAAACCGCTGTTGCGGCATTAAAGCAAAAGCAGATCGATGGTTTAGTAACGGCGCCAATCCATAAAAAGAATATTCAATCTGCAGAATTTAATTTTACGGGGCACACACCCTATCTCAAACACATATTTGAGGCAAACGATGTGGTAATGATGTTATGTGCCGGCAATTTTAGAGTAGCATTGGTTACAGAACATATTCCGGTGGGAGAAGTGGCCAAACATATAACCAAAGAGAAAATTATAAGTAAGCTCAAAATAGTTCATCAAAGCCTGCAACAAGATTTTGGAATTGACAGACCTAAGATTGCCGTGTTGGGCTTAAACCCACATGCCGGTGATGAGGGATTGATTGGTTCCGAAGAAGAAACAATTATTAAACCTGCTATCAAAGAAGCAAAGAATAATAACATGCTGGTTGTGGGCCCGTTTAGTGCCGATGCTTTTTTTGCCCGTCGTAGCTTTGATAAATTTGATGCAGTACTGGCAATGTATCATGACCAGGGTTTGATTCCATTTAAGGCATTGGCCTCTGGGGATGGAGTAAATTATACAGCCGGGCTCTCAGCCGTTCGCACATCACCCGACCATGGAGTTGCGTTTGATATTGCCGGAAAAGACAAAGCAGATACTTCTTCTTTTCTGGTTGCACTTTTTGAATGCATTGAGATCATCAACCGGAGAAGCCAGTATGAAGAAAATAGAAAAAATCCATTGCGAAAATTAACACCACAAATTCTGGCAAATGCAGTTGATGAAGATATAAGCGAATAGGATTTTATTTGAAAACGGAATCAGGAACTCCTTTATTAATGATATAATCGGAATAGGTAATTTCTACTTTGCCTTTTTTGTTTTTCAGCTTGTCGGGATTTTCCTCTTTCTTGCTACCGTCATCGTAGTCAAATGTAATCCCCTTTGGAAGTTTATAATCTTTGGTATTAAAAGAGAAATTTATTTTATCTGCCAGGCCGTATGCTGCATATTTCCCATAGGTCATTTCCAGTTCATAGGTTCCATTCTCCTTGGTGGTTGTTTTTGCTTTTCTTATCAGCGATAGTTTTTCATCGATATACAGCGTTGAGAGTACTACTTCTGCATTTTCATCTTTAGGCAAAAGCTTTATGATACGAAAATTAGTTTTGTCTTCTTTGCCTACATCTATTATATCAAAACCTTCTGTATTAATAAAAATATTATTTAGATTGATGTTTACAGAACCTTTGGGAATAAATGAAATACCACTTTCATTATTGATGCGTAAGCGGTTCGGCTTTTTGTAGTAAACTTTTACATTCGCTATGGGAGCTTTAATAAAAACTACATTGGTTTTCATTTTGCCGTTGGCCTGGTAATCGTTTACTTTATCCAACTTTGCCTTTACTTGCTGAATAAGTTCGTCGGCAGTTTGTGCTTTTAGCATGGAAGGAAATAAAAGAATTGCTGCCAGAGACAGCGTAAATCCTTTTCGTGTAGTACGAACTATTAAACCAAAATCATTAATCATAATCGCTATTTATGTTAGAATATCTTTTTTTCTAAATACCCATACTGCAGTACTGAAGAAGACGCCAATATATATAATAAGGATGCCCAAGCTGCGCAAAACAGCCGGCAGATTTTCGATGCTCCCGTTAATAGTGGTGCCTTCTGCATCAGCCTGTACATAAAAGAATCCTTTCCATGCTACCATGTGAGAAGTAAATAGATAAGGCTTTATAGTCTGGTCATAGATCGGAATATTCATTTCCGATAGAATGGTAAACACAATAACAATACTCATGGTTGCAATAATAGGGCCGATAGAATTCTCAGCAAACACACTTAATAAAAATGCCAATGCAGAAACAGTTGTTAATGCTACTGCTGCATAACCAAATGCTGCAAAATATCGCCACAATACATCAAAATGTTTCATTTGCTCAATTCCTTCGGAACGAAGCACTACCAAATCATTCGTTCCAAAAATTATCATGCTGCCAAACAACGCTAAAATGGCCATCCAGACCAATAAAGCAAATGTATATATAACAGAAGCACCGAATTTTACCAGCATATACTCTGTTCGGCTAATTGGTTTTGTAAGCGACAACCTTAGTGTTCCCATATTTGCTTCGCCGGCAATGGAATCACCCGCTATTAATGCCACCAGTAATGGCATCTGTATTAATAAGGTATTAAGAATTACAAAACAGATCATGTACCCGTTAAGCAATTTTCCTTTGAACTCATCTGAAAATTCGAATGAACCGGAAAGATTATTGAGTAAGAGATCTACATACGACTTGCCGTCATACTTTAAAGCGATCTGAATCAAAAAAACAACGGCAGCTATTGCTCCAAAAGCAATATACGTTCTAGGTCGCTTGAATATTTTAAACAGTTCAATTTTTAGTAGCTTCCACATGCGAGTTACCCGTTGTTAGTGATAAAAAATAATCCTCTAATGAATGTTTGGAGTGTAGGGAAATAACATTTACATCCATCTTTACTAATTCTTTCATTACAACCGGTACTTCGTTACGATGTAGTTTTAATAGTACGCAATCATTTCTTTTTCCCTGTACATATTTTTGTAATGAGGAGGTTTGTAGTTGCTCAAATACTGCGGCATCATCAGTTGTTTTTAATTCAACCACTGTTTCGGCCGGATCAAATAAGTCGTTCACACTTCCTTCTACTAATTTCTTTCCCTTATCTATAATTAGCATTGAATCGGCAATCAATTCCATTTCACTTAGCAGGTGAGATGATATCAACAATGTTTTTCCAGATGCTTTACTTAACCGGATAATGAGATTGCGAATATCGGCGATGCCTTGCGGATCAAGTCCATTTGTAGGTTCGTCTAAAATAATAAGTTTAGGATTATGTACTAATGCAGTTGCAATTCCCAGTCGCTGCTTCATGCCTTGCGAATAGGTTTTTACTAAACTATTTGCTCTATCTGCTAATCCAACTTCATCCAACTGATCCATTAATTTTTTCTCGGTAATCTTTACACCACTCATGGTAGCAAAAATGCGGAGGTTTTCAAGAGCCGTAAGATATTTATACAAATCGGGCCGTTCAATTATTGCACCTACCTGGCTAAGT
>LNFM01009308.1_pt1 | contig 16866 bp, 16 predicted proteins | sample 596031 | NCBI WGS metagenome assembly LNFM01 (sample SAMN04254537, study PRJNA301005) | activated carbon metagenome | isolation source: dual media filters at the Ann Arbor, Michigan drinking water treatment plant | place: USA: Ann Arbor
AGGCTCGCGGCCGTCGCGGCGTAGCTCATGAGCACGTCGTTGCCGTCGATCTGCACGCTCGGAATACCGAAGCCGCGGGGCCGGTGGAACAGCGGCGTGCGCGACTGCACGCGCACCGGCACGGAGATCGCCCAGTGGTTGTTCTGCAGGAAGAACACCTGCGGGGTCTGGTAGCTCTGCGCGAAGACGAAGGCCTCGTTGACGTCGCCCTGGCTCGTGGCGCCATCGCCGAAGTACACGAGCACCGCGGTGTCCTTCTCGGGGTCGCCCGTGCCGACGAGGCCGTCGAAGCGCAGGCCCATGGCGTAGCCCGTCGCGTGCAGGGTCTGCGAGCCGATGACGAGCGTGTAGAGGTGGAAGTTGCCGGTCTCGGCCGGGTTCCAGCCGCCGTGCGTCAGGCCGCGCAGCATCTTGATGATCTGCACGACGTCGAGGCCGCGGATGTGGCCGACGGCGTGCTCGCGGTAGGCCGGGAAGATGTGGTCGTGCGCGCGGGCGGCGAAGCCCGACCCGACCTGGGCGGCCTCCTGGCCGAGGCTGGGGATCCAGAGCGCGAGCTGCCCCTGGCGCTGCAGGTTGCCGGCCTCGATGTCGAAGCGCCGGATGACGCTCATCGTGCGGTAGAACTCGCGCAGCTGCTGCTCGGTGAGGGCATCCACATAGGGCAGGTAGGCCTCGGTGGCGTCGCTCGCGACCCGCGTTCCGTCGGGCGCGAGCAGCTGCAGCGTCTCCGGGGTGTACGACATGGATTCCACTCTAGGCCCGGGGATAGGGCCGCTGGTCAGAGGGTTCGGACAACCTCGCCCGCGACGGCCAGCAGGGAAGCGACAGATTCGGCTTCGCCGATCGACACCCGGATGCCCTCCGGCGGGAACACCCGCGCGACGATCCCGACCGCGGCGAAGGCCTCGCCCGCGGCGGCCGTGGCCGGCCCGGTCGGCAGCCAGACGAAGTTGCCCTGCGACACCGGCACGCGCCAGCCCTGCTCGCGCAGCGCCGCCTGCACCGCGTCGCGGCGCGCCGCGAGCTCGCGCACGCGCGCGAGCAGCTCGGGCTCGACCTGCATCGCCGCGAGCACTGCCCGCTGCGCGGCCTCGGTGACGGCGAGCGGAATCGCCGTGCTGCGCGCGGCGTCGAGCACGGCGACCGGACCGATCGCGTAGCCGACGCGCAAGCCCGCGAGGCCGTAGGCCTTCGAGAAGGTGCGAAGGATCACGAGGTTGGGGTAGCGGCGGACGAGCGAGGCCCCGTCGACCGCGGCCTGGTCGTCGATGAACTCGGCGTAGGCCTCGTCGAGGATGACGAGCAGGTCGCTCGGCACGGCGGCCATGAAGGCCTCGAACTCGGCAGCCGTCACGACCGTGCCCGTGGGGTTGTTGGGCGTGCACACGATGACGGCGCGGGTGCGGTCGGTCACGGCCGCGGCCATCGCGGGCAGGTCGTGCCGGGCATCCGCCGTGAGCGGCACGCGCACGCTCGTCGCGCCGGCGACCGTGACGAGGCCGGGGTAGGCCTCGAAGCTGCGCCAGGCGAAGACGACCTCGTCGCCGACGGTCGCCGCCGCGCTGATGAGCTGCGCGAGCAGCGCGACCGATCCGGCCCCCACGATGATCTCGTCGGGCGTCACGTCGTGCCGCTCGGCCAAGCGCTCGCGCACGACGAGGGCCGTAGCATCCGGGTACCGGTTGATATCGAGGTCGCGGATCGCCGCGAGCACCGCGGGGTGCGGGGGGAAGGGGTTCTCGTTGCTCGAGAGCTTGAAGGCCTCGGCCGAGGCCGGGCGCCCCTGCTTGTAGGCGGGCAGCGCGACGATCTCGGGGCGCAGGCGCACGGCGGGCGCGGGGGTCTCGGTCACCCGTTCAGCCTACGTCGGCGCCGCAGGGCGCCCACCGTGCTCCGGGTGTTCACCCGGCGCTCGATTGCCGGGCGGGGCGGGAGGTGTGCATAGTTGTCGCATGGGACGCTTCCTGATCCGCCTGATCATCAACACCATCGCGCTGTGGCTGACGACGCTCATCGTCGAGGGGGTGAAGGTCGTCTCGTACGGCGCCGAGGGCGACACGGTCGCGCTCGTGCTCACCTACCTGATCGTCGGTGCGATCTTCGGCATCGTGAACGCCGTCATCGGCAACGCGATCCGCATCGTCGCCTTCCCGATCTACATCCTCACGCTCGGGCTCATCGCGCTCGTCGTCAACGGCCTGCTGCTGCTGCTCGTCGCGTGGATCTCGAGCCTGCTCGGTTTCGGCCTCACCGTCGACGGCTTCAGGTGGGGCGTGCTCGGCGCCGTCGTGCTCGGCCTGCTGAGCTGGCTCATCGGCGTGCTGCTGCGGCCGTTCGTCGGGCGCAAGCGCGCCTGAGCGCCTCGCCCTAGCCGCCGGTCGGGGGCGGGATGCGCGTCGCCGTGTACGCGGTGCGCACGCCCGCGGCCTCGGCGCGCGGCAGGGCGTCGATCGCGGCACGCAACGCGGTGCTGACGTGGGCATCGGCGGCGGATGCCGTGCGCAGGTAGCGCTCGAACTCGTGCGCGGGCAGCGCGCTGTCGGGCGCCTCGCCCGGCGCGAGCGCGTCGCCGCGCACGATCACGGCGTTCGTGTCGCGCCGGATGCCCGACAGCACGGGCACGAGGTCCTCCCGGTGCTCGATGACGATCGCGGGGTACTCGCCGCGCACGGGCAGGCCGCCGCTCGGCGCCCCGACCGTGACGAGCCCGGTCGTGCGGTAGTCGCCCGACTCGGCGAGCGCCGTGGCGATCGCCCCGCCCTGCGAGTAGCCGGTGAAGACGACCGAGGTCTCGGCCGTCACCCCCTCGGCGGTGAGCGCCGCCCGCACGGCCTGCATCGATGACGACTCGGCACCGCCGATGATCGCGACATTGCTCGGCATGTCCCACGGCTGCTCGCCGCCCATCGGCGCGTGCGCGTCGGTGCCCGCGATGTAGACCTCGACGTGCGCCGCGCCGTCAGGCAGCGTGTAGTGCTCGATGACGATCGGCGCCGCGGGCTCGGGGATGCGCCCGACGCGATCGGCGAGCGAGCCAGGCGCGTCCACCGGCCGCGACTCGCCTCCGCGCTTCAGGTCGGCCCCGACGCGATCGATGCGCACAGGGGCGACGCCGCTCGCCCCGGCGAGGGCCGCGAGGCCCGCCACGGCGAGCGCCGCGGTGTCGACCCCCGAGAGCTCGAGCCCGCTCTCGCCGAGGGCGCCCGCGAGCACGGGCGGAACACCCACAGTGCCGAGCAACGCATCGTCGGCGAGCGAGAGCGCGAACCGCAGGGCCTCGAGACCGCGCGGGTCGCTCAGCACCGGGGCCAGCAGGGGCGTGAGGGCCTCGGCCGCACTGGCGCGCTGCTCGGGCGTCATGACCCCGTGCACGAGGGAGACCCGGCCCGCGACGGCGAGCAGCCTCGGCAGCAGCAGCACCCCGAGTCGTGAGAGCACGAGGCCCGCGGTCGCCGCGAGCTGCGACGCGAGCTGCTCGATGGCGCGCGACGCCGTCCGCTCGGCGGAGTCGTACAGGCTCGCGGCATCGCGCAGGCCTCGCGCGAGCCCGCCGAGGCGCTCGATCGAGCGCTGAACCGAGCCCTGCACCTCCCACAGGTCGGCGTCGGCCCCCGCACCCGTGCGCAGCGGCGGGATGCGGATCGCGACCTCGTGGCACTCCTGCGCCGCCGACTGCAGCGCGCGGGCCAGCCGGTCGAGCTCCTCGAGCGCGACGCCCGCACCGACGCCGACCGAGAGGCCCGCGCTCACGGGAGGCCGCCCGCCGGCATCGACGCCGCCTCCTCGGCGGCGGACAGCAGGCGGATGCGCACGCTCTCGAGCCGCTCGACCTCGCGCGCGAGCCGCGCCCGTTCGAGGTCGATGGCGCCCTGCAGGGCATCCCGGGCGGGGCCCCACCAATCGGTGAGCGCCTCGTCGCGCGGCAACGACCGCACGATGTCGTCGAGCCGGTCGCGCAGGTCGGCGGCGAGCACGACCTGCCGGCGCAGCTCGCCCGCCGGGTCGCCGCCCGAGCCCGGGGGTGGGCACGCGGCGCCGTCGAGCATGCCGGGCTCCTCTCCGCGGCGGCGCCGCATCCCTCGCCCCGATCGTGCCGGGCGGGGCGCGAGGGCCCGCGAGGAGACCGCGCCGCCGGGGCCGAGGCCAGCGGCGGCCCGGGTGTGGAGGAGGGGGAACTGGGCCACAATGGGGGCATGAGCTTCGACCGGGTCCTCGATGCACCCGGCATGTTCCGCATCTGCTTCGTCTGCACGGGCAACATCTGCCGCTCGCCCATGGCCGAGGCCATCTTCCGCGAGCTCATCCGCGCCCGCGGATGGGAGCAGCACGTGAGCGTGCACTCCGCGGGCACGGGCGAGTGGCACGTGGGCGAGAGCAGCGACCCGCGCACGGTCGCCTCGCTGCAGGCGCGCGGCTACGACGGCGGCGGGCACCGCGCCCGGCAGTTCGACGTCACGTGGTTCGAGGGGCTCGACCTCATCATTGCCTTCGACCGCACGCACGAGCGCATCCTCAAGTCGTGGGCGCCCGACGACGACGCCCGGGCCAAGGTGCACCTGCTGCTGAGCTTCGACCCCGAGGCCGGCGGCGCGCTCGACGTGCCCGACCCCTACTACTCCGACACGGCGATGTTCGACGCCGTGCTCGGCATGATCGAGCGGTCGTGCATCGCGCTCTTCCGCCAGCTCGAACCCGGCATACGACAGGGAGTCGTCTCATGAGCCCGCTCAGCATCCAGCCCCTCAGCCCGCTCGACGGGCGCTACCAGGCCCAGGTCGCCGCGCTCGGCGAGCACCTCAGCGAGGCAGGGCTCAACCGCGCTCGCATCCAGGTCGAGGTCGAGTGGCTCATCCACCTCACCGACGCCGAGCTGTTCGGCGCGCGCCGCCTCACGGCCGACGAGGCACGGCAGCTGCGCGCGATCGTCACCGAGTTCGGCGACGACGACATCGCCGACCTCGCGCGCCGCGAGGCCGTCACGCGCCACGACGTCAAGGCGGTCGAGTACCTCGTGCGCGACAAGCTCGCCGCGCTCGGTCTCACCGAGATCGCCGAGCTCACGCACTTCGCCTGCACGAGCGAAGACATCAACAACCTCGCCTACGCCCTCACGATCCGTGCGGCCGTGCGCGACGTCTGGATGCCCCGCGCCCGCTCGCTCGTCGAGACCCTGCGCGCCCTCGCCCTCGAGCTTCGCGATCAGCCCATGCTCGCGCACACCCACGGCCAGCCCGCGACGCCCACGACGATGGGCAAGGAGCTCGCCGTCACGGTGCACCGCCTCGAGCTGCTGCTCGCCACGGTCGACGAGGTCGAGTACCGGGGCAAGTTCTCGGGCGCAACGGGCACGTTTTCGGCGCACCTCGCCGCCGACCCCGACCACGACTGGATCAGCGCATCCCGCGATTTCGTCACCGGGCTCGGCCTCACCTGGAACCCGCTGACGACGCAGATCGAGTCGCACGACTGGCAGGCGCAGCTCTACCAGCGCATCAGCCACGTCGGCCGCGTGCTGCACAACCTGTGCACCGACGTGTGGAGCTACATCTCGATGGGCTACTTCCGGCAGATCCCCCAGCCGGGCGCGACGGGCTCGTCGACCATGCCGCACAAGATCAACCCCATCCGCTTCGAGAACGCCGAGGCGAACCTCGAGCTCGCGAGCGCCCTGCTCGACTCGCTCGCCGCAACGCTCGTGACCTCGCGCCTGCAGCGCGACCTCACCGACTCGACGACGCAGCGCAACGTCGGTGTTGCGCTCGGGCACTCGCTGCTCGCGCTCGACAACATCAGCAAGGGGCTCGGCGAGATCGCGATCGATCCGGATGCCCTCGCCCGCGATCTCGACGGCAACTGGGAGGTGCTCGGCGAGGCGATCCAGACGGTCATCCGGGCCGAGGTCACCGCGGGCCGCAGCTCGATCGCCGACCCCTACGCGATGCTCAAGGAGCTCACGCGCGGGCACCGCATCGGCGGCGACGAGCTGCGCGCCTTCGTCGAGGGCCTCGACATCTCGGCCGAGGCGAAGGCCCGGCTCGTGGCGCTCAGCCCGCAGGGCTACGTGGGCGATGCCTCGCGGCTCGTCGACTTCATCGATCCCGCGCTCGCGCAGGAGTAGAGCGGCTCAGTCGTTCAGGGGCTCAGTCGTTCAAGGTCTCCGGCTGGCGCTCGCCGTCGGCGGGCTTGTTGGGCGTGACGGCGAGCATGAGCATCGCGAGCGTCACGAGGTCGAGCACGAAGGTCGCGCCGAAGACGATGAGCGAGAAGATGAGCTCGCGCGTGACCATGAGGGTGATGAGGCCGACGAAGACCGCGACGAGCGCGGCGAGGCCGACAAGCTCGCCGGGGCGCAGCGTGATGCGGGAGCGGGGTTCGGTCATGAGGCGGCGCTCTCTTTCACGGGGGTCGACCACTTGAGGCTCAGGCCGGCGATCAGCAGGAAGATGCCCAGCACGACCGCGTAGGCGCCGAAGAACCCGACGGCGCTGACCGGGTCGCCGACGAGCGCGAGCACGACGGCGAGGGCGAGCGTGCCGACACCGATGACGACGGCGTCGCGCGCGAGCGGGCTGCGGTCGCGGTGGCGGATGCCCCACACGAGCTCGAGCGCCCCCGCGAGCACGGCGTACCCGCCGACGAGCAGCAGTAGCAGTGCGAGCCCCCCGCCGACCGTCGCCAGCACGACGAGGGCGAGCGCGCCTGCGAGCCCGGCGATGAGCGCGAGGCCGCGGTGCAGCGGCCGCAACGGCTCGCCGCGACGCATGCGCAGGCTCGTGAGGGCGAGCACGAGAGCAGTGGCGAGCCCGAAGGCACCGAGCATGACGAGCCCGAGCGCGGGGGAGTGGTCGGCCGTGAAGGTGATGGCGAGCCCGACGATGATCGCGGGCACCGCACGCAGCAGGGGGGCGAGCCAGGGCGACGCCGCCGTGCCGGAGGGTGCAGCGCTCGAGGGCTCGGTCGTCATGGGTTCATCGTACGGGCGCGTGCCCGAGAGCATCCTGCGACCCGGTGCGCTCGTCAGCGGGGGGGGCTGACCGCGGAGGACGACCGCAGAGATCAGCGCACTAGATGCGGGGCATGTCGGCGAAGCGCGACAGGTGGCCCTGGAAGGCGACCGTGATGGTCTTCGTCGGCCCGTTGCGGTGCTTGGCCACGATGAGGTCGGCCTCACCGGGGCGGGCGCTCTCCTTCTCGTAGGCGTTGTCGCGGTGCAGCAGGATCACCATGTCGGCGTCTTGCTCGAGCGAGCCCGACTCGCGCAGGTCGCTGAGCGCAGGCATCTTGTCGGCGCGCTGCTCGGGGCCGCGGTTGAGCTGCGAGAGCGCCACGACGGGCACCTGCAGCTCTTTGGCCATGAGCTTGAGCGCGCGCGAGAACTCGCTGACCTCCTGCTGACGGCTCTCGACGCGCTTGCCGCTCGTCATGAGCTGCAGGTAGTCGATGATGACCATCTTCAAGCCGACCTTCTGCTTGAGCCGGCGGCACTTCGCGCGGATCTCGACGAGGGTCATGTTGGGGCTGTCGTCGATGTAGAGCGGGGCGTCGTTGATACGGCCGCGGGTCGCCGCGATGGTCGTCCACTCGCGATTGTCGACCGTGCCCTTGCGCATGGCCTGCAGCGGCACGGAGGCCTCGGCCGAGAGCAGGCGCATCGCGATCTCGCTGCGGCCCATCTCGAGCGAGAAGATGATGGTCGGCATGTCGTGCTTGATGGCGGCGCCGCGGGCGAAGTCGAGCGCGAGCGTCGACTTGCCGAGCGCGGGGCGGGCGGCGACGAGGATGAGCTGGCCGCCGTGCAGGCCGTTCGTGAGCTCGTCGAGGTCGTGGAAGCCCGTCGGCACGCCCGTCATCGAGCCGTCGCGGCCCTTCGCTGCCTCGATCTCATCGATCGCCGTCGTGACGGCCTCGGTGAGCGGGATGAAGTCTTCGGCCTCGACGCCGCCGGCGACCTGGTAGATCTCGGCCTGCGCGTTGTTGACGAGGTCGGTGACCTCGCCCTCCGAGGCGTAGCCCATCTGCACGATGCGCGTGCCGGCTTCGACGAGGCGGCGCAGCACGGCCTTCTCGGCGACGAGGGAGGCGTAGTAGCCGGCGTTGGCGGCGGTCGGCACGATCGCCGTGAGCGTGTGCAGGTAGTCGGCCCCGCCCGCGCGGCTGAGCGCCCCCGACTTGGTGAGCTCGTCGGTGACGGCGATGACGTCGGTCGGCTCGCCGTGCGAGTACAGCGTGAGGATCGCCTCGAAGATGACCTCGTGCTTGGGGATGTAGAAGTCGACGCCCCGCACGCTCTCGATGACGTCGGCGACGGCGTCCTTGCTCAGGAGCATGCCGCCGAGAGCGCTCTGCTCGGCGAGGAGGTCGTGCGGCGGGACGCGGTCGGGGCCGCGCGAGTCGGAGCCGCGGGAGTCGGAACCGCGCGGCTCGCCCGGCGAGCGGGGCTCGGCTGCTGCCGAGATGTGCGTGATCGACACGATGAGCCCCCTTCCCCGGTGCTGTTCCCTCAGGTCTACCGCCGACCTCCGACGACGATCGGCAGGACGCGCCCGCCGGTGTCGGCGAGGTGACGGCTCACCCTAGGAACCGTCCGCATCCGCCCTCAAATCACCCCTGTGGATAACACTGTGGATTCGTGCGGAGAAACGCCGTGCCCCGTGTGAGCAACATGTGGAAACACCTGTGCACTCCGATGCATGTTTTCGGCAGATAAGGTCTCTGACCTGGGTTTTCTCTTTTCACACCTGGTGTGGAGAAACAGGGTTCAACCGACCCCTGAGACTTCTCCGATCCGCGTGCTGTGCTGTGGACGGACACGCCGTCCGCCCCTTGACAGGGGGATGCAGAAAGCGGTACCCGCGCCGAGGCGCGAGTACCGCTTTCTGGTGCTGGGACGACTACTTGGCGGCCACGACCGAGATGGTGATGGTCGCGACGACGCCGTCGCGCAGCTTGAGGATCGCCTCGTGCTGGCCGAGCCCCTTGATGGGCGCGACGAGCTCGAGCAGGCGTTTGTCGATCGAGCCGAGGCCGGCGGCCGCGACCGCGTCGGCCACGTCACCGGTCTTGACCGAGCCGAACAGGCGGCCCTCGGAGCCCGCCTTGACGGCGAGCGTGACGGGGTTCGCCTCGAGGCGCGCCTTGAGGTCCATGGCCTCCTCGATCGTGGCGTGCTCGCGCGCGGCGCGGGCTGCCTTGATCGAGTCGACCTGCTTCTCGCCACCGCGGCTCCACGCCACGGCGAGGCCCTGAGGGATGAGGTAGTTGCGGGCGTACCCGTTCTTGACCTCGACGACATCGCCGGGCGCGCCGAGACCGGTGACGTCCTGCGTGAGAATGAGCTTCGACATCAGGTACTCCTATCGGCCCGCGCCCGCGTACGGCAGCAGTGCCATCTCGCGCGCGTTCTTGACGGCGCGGGCGATGAGGCGCTGCTCCTGCACGGAGACACCGGTGATGCGACGGGCGCGGATCTTCCCGCGCTCCGAGATGAACTTGCGGAGGGTCGCGACGTCTTTGTAGTCGATGACGCCGACGCGGATCGCCTTCGCGGGAGCGGCGTTCTTCGCGCCCTTGCCACCGCGCGGCTTGCGGCGGTCGCCGCTGCTCTTGCCAGCCATGTGGTTGTCCTTTTCTTACGGGATGTTCGGAATCGATGCGATCGGCGGGAGCCGGTCGGATCAGAAGGGGGTGTCGTCCGAGAACGAGCCGGGCGTGTTCCACACGTCGCCGCCCGCGGGGGCGCCGCCCGCGGCGGGTGCTCCCCAGGGCTCGTCCGCGATCGGGGCGCCGCCGCTGCGGCCGCCCATCGCGCCACCATTGCCCGCGCCGCTCGCGCTGCGGGTCACCGCGGCGGTCGCGTAGCGCAAGCTCGGGCCGATCTCGTCGACCTCGAGCTCGATGGTGGTGCGCTTCTCGCCCTCTTTGGTCTCGTACGAGCGCTGCTTCAGGCGGCCCTGCGCGATGACGCGCGAGCCCTTCGTCAGCGACGACGCGACGTGCTCGGCGAACTCGCGCCACACGCTCGCGCGCAGGAACAGGGCCTCGCCGTCCTTCCACTCGTTCGACGCGCGGTCGAACGAGCGAGGGGTCGAGGCGATGGTGAAGTTCGCGACGGCGAGTCCGCTCTGCGTGTAGCGCAGCTCGGGGTCGGCAGTGAGGTTGCCGACAACGGTGATGATCGTCTCGCCGGCCACGACTACTCCGCTGCCTTGGCGGTCGCGGCGGCCTTCGTCGCGGCGACGGCTGCGCGAGCGGCCTTCGACTCGGCGCGGGCCGTGTTCTCGGCCTCGATCGACGCGGCGCGGGCCACGGCCTCCTCGGTGCGGAGCACCTTGGTGCGCATGACAGCCTCGCTGAGCTTCAGCTGGCGGTCGAGCTCCTGGGTCGCGGCCGAGGTCGCCGTGAAGTTGACGACGGCGTAGATGCCCTCGGTCTTCTTGTTGATCTCGTATGCGAGCCGGCGACGGCCCCAGATGTCGACGGTCTCGATCGAGCCGCCGTCGTTCCGGATCACGCCGAGGAACTTGTCCAGGCTCGGAGCGACAGTGCGCTCATCGATCTCCGGGTCGAGAATGACCATCAATTCGTACTGATGCATGACTCACCCACCTCCTTCGGACTCGAACGGCTGCAGACGGTCTGCAGCAGGAGGGTTATGGCATCGTGTGCGCCCGCGCGCCAAGGCGCCGGGGCAACCTGCAGAGTCTAGTCGGATGCGGAGCCCGACTCAAACCACCGGGTCGGTCACCCCGACCGCTGCGCGAACCACGCGCGCACCCGGCGCTCGGCCTCCTCCGCGCCGAGCGGACCCGCGTCGAGGCGCAGCTCGAGCAGGAAGCGATAGGCCTCGCCGACGACGGGCCCGGGCCGGATGCCCAGGAGCGTCATGATCTGCTCGCCGTCGAGGTCGGGCCGGATGGCCTGCAGCTCCTCCTGCTCGGCGAGCGCCGCGATGCGCTGCTCCAGCTCGTCGTAGGCGCCGCGCAGCCGCGCCTCCTTGCGACGGTTGCGCGTCGTGACGTCGGCGCGGGTGAGGATATGGAGGCGCTCGAGCAGAGCATCCGCATCGCGCACGTAGCGGCGCACGCCCGAGTCGGTCCACGGGGCGTCGCTGTAGCCGAAGAAGCGCAGGTGCAGCTCGATGAGCCGGCTGACCGCCGTGATCGTGTCTTTATCGAACCGCAGCGCGGTGAGGCGCTTGCGCGCGAGCTTGGCGCCGACGACGTCGTGGTGATGGAAGGTGACGGCACCGCCCGGCTCGACGCGCTTCGTCGCGGGCTTGCCGATGTCGTGCAGCAGCGCGGCGAGGCGCAGCACGAGATCGGGCGCCGCCTCGGGCGTGCGGGCGCCCTCGAGCTCGATCGCCTGCTCGAGCACCGTGAGCGAGTGCTCGTAGACGTCTTTGTGGTGGGCGTGCTCGTCGACCTCGAGGCGCAGGGCGGGCAGCTCGGGCAGCACGAGCTCCGCGAGTCCCGTGTCGACGAGCAGCGCCAGTCCGCGCCGGGGGTCGGCCGTGCTCAGCAGCTTGACGAGCTCGTCGCGCACGCGCTCGGCCGAGATGATCGAGAGGCGCTCGCGCATGCGCTGCATCGCCTCGATGACCGCCGGGTCGAGGTCGACCTCGAGCTGCGCCGCGAAACGGGCGGCCCGCAGCATGCGCAGGGGGTCGTCGCCGAACGAGTCGTCGGGGCTGCCGGGCGTCATGAGGCGTCGGGCGAAGAGGTCGTCGAGACCCCCCGAGGGGTCGACCAGAGTGCGACCCGGCAGGCGCAGCGCCATGGCGTTGATCGTGAAGTCGCGGCGGATGAGATCGCCCTCGAGGGTGTCGCCGAAGGCGACCTCGGGCTTGCGCGAGTCGGGGGAGTACGCGTCGGCGCGGTAGGTCGTGATCTCGACGGTGTGCTCGCCGAGCCGCGCGCCGATCGTGCCGAACGCCCTCCCGATGTCCCAGTGCGCGTCAGCGATGGGCTTCACGATGCGGATGATGTCGTCGGGGCGGGCCGAGGTCGCGAGATCGAGGTCGTTGACCGGGCGGCCGAGGAAGGCGTCGCGCACGGGGCCGCCCACGAGAGCGAGCTCGTGGCCGGCGGCCGCGAAGCGGTCGGCGAGCGCCGCGAGGGGCTCGGATGCGGCGAGGGCCTCGAGTCGGGTGACGGCCGCGGCCACGCTCTCCATAGTCTGCAGAGTCTAGACTTCTCGGCATGTCGGCCGAGCGGGAACGAGGGGGTCGTCGCGCGCTCACCGCGCTCCGCCCGCTCGTCGTCGCCGGCCTCGCCCTCGGCATCGTCCTCGCCCCGCTCGCGGCACCCGCTCTGCCGCACCGCGCGCCGACGACCACGACCGCACCCGTCGCGGGTGCCGCGATCACCCTCGTCGCCGCGCCCGCCGCGTCGGGCATCGTCCGGCCCGGAGAGCCCCTCAGCGTGCGGGTGACCGTGACGAGCACGGGCGATCAGCCGACCGGCCCCATCGAGGTCGCTCTCGCGATCGACGGGGCGCGCGCGGCCGACGCGCAGCAGCTGGCGACCTGGTTCGACGGAGGCACGGTCGAGGCCGACGACCGCGCCGTCGCCGCCGCGACCCTCTCGTCGCTCGAGCCCGGGGCGAGCGCCGTGCTCGACCTCATCGTGCCTGCGGCCGAGTCGGTCGTCAGCGGCGCGTTCGGCCCGCGACTCGCCTCCGTGCGCGCCGACCTCGTGGAGGCCGAGGCCGAGGATCCGGCCATCGTGACCGACCGCACCGCGCTCGTGTGGGTGCCCGACAGCACGGCCGTGCCCGTCGCGGGCACGACCTTCGTGGCGGCCATCACGACGCCCGGCGAACGGGGTGCCTTCCTCGATGCCGCCACCCTCGAGCGCTACACCGTCGAGGCAGGCGCGCTCTCGCGCACCCTCGACGCCGTCGCGGGCCGGCCCGTGCTGCTCGCCATCGATCCGCGCATCATCGCGTCCATCCGCCTGCTCGGCGCGGATGCCCCCGCGTCGGCGACCGCCTTCCTGCAGCGGCTGGAGGCGGCGCCGAACGAGAGCTTCCTGCTGCCCTGGGCCGACGCCGACGCCGCGGCGACGATCGCAGCGACCGGGACTCCGCTGCCGCAGCCCGAGGGTGCGGGGGTACCCGCCGCCGAGGCCGGCACCGAGCAGGGCACGCCGAGCCCGAGCCCCTCGCCCGAGCAGTCGCGCGCCCTCGATGAGCTCACGGCGTGGCCCGCGACCCTCGGCGGGGTCGACTGGCTCGCGGCGGGCACGCTCACCGCGGAGGCCGTCGGGGTGCTCGCCGAGCAGGGCACGGGCGTGATCCTCGCGCCGGGCTCGTCGCTGGCCGAGCGGGCTCCCGTGCAGCTGATCGACGGAGTGCGCGTGCTGCGCGCTCACGACGCCCTCTCCGCGGCGGCGCGCGACGCCGCCCACTCGGTCTCGCAGCAGCGGTTCGACGATGCGATGGCGCGGGTCTCGGCGCTGCTCGCGGCCGACGCGCAGGCCGAGACGGGCATCCCGGCCCTCATCGCCCTCTCGCGCGACCGGCTCGCCGGTTCCGACCGGCTGCTCGACACGATCGCCCAGACCGTCGCCCTGCCGTGGGCGGCCGGCACCACCGCCTCGGCGATGCTCGAGCGCACCGCGGTGCCGAGCGCGGTCGCCGAGCCCGCGCTCGACGAGGGCCGGGTCGAGGCCGTGCGCGCTGCCCTCAGCGCCGAGGCCGAGGATCGCGTGTTCGCGACGATCGCGGTCACCCCCGAGGCCATCACCGATATCCGCCGCCTCGACCTGCTCTCCGCGCTCTCGGTCGGCTGGGGCGACCGCTGGCTCGAGGCGCTGCAGGCCTTCACGACCGAGTCGGCGGCGCTGCGGTCATCGGTGCAGGTCGTCGAGAGCAGTGCCATCACGCTGCTCGCCGACCGCGCCTCGCTGCCGGTCACGGTGCAGAACGACCTCGGTGTCGCCGTGCGGGTCTTCGTGCGCGTCGAGCCCGACACGGCGCAGCTGCGGGTCGTCGACCCGCGCGTCGAGACGCTCGTCGAGCCGCTGTCCCAGACGCGCGCGCTCGTGCCCGTCGAGTCGCTCACGAACGGCCAGGTCGACATCACGGTGACGGTGCAGGATGCCGAGAGCCGCCCGATCGGCACGCCCACCCGCGTCTCGCTCAATCTCCAGGCCGGGTGGGAGACCGCGGGCACGATCGCCGTCGCCGTCGCCCTCGTGCTGCTGCTCACCGTCGGCATCACGCGCGACATCCGCAAGCGCCGGCGCGCCCGGGAGTCGTCGTGAGCGCCCCCGCCGCGGGCGGCATCGGCCGCGCGAGCGTCGCCCTCGGCTCGGGCACGATCGTCTCGCGCCTGCTCGGCTTCGTGAGCGCCGTCATGCTCACCCGGACGATCGGCCCTCGCCAACCAGCTGCCGAACAACGTCTACGCGATCGTCGCCGGCGGTGTGCTGAGCGCCGTGCTCGTGCCCCAGATCGTGCGAGCGAGCGTCGCAGAGGACGGCGGGCAGCGCTTCATCAACCGCCTCGTGACGATCGGCATCGCCGCCTTCCTCGTCGCCGCGGTCATCGCGACGCTCGCGGCCCCGCTGCTCGTGCAGCTCTACACGGTGCCCGCCGACGGCGCGGGCGACCGCGGCTTCACCCCCGACGAGATCGCGCTCGCCGTCGCCTTCGCCTACTGGTGCCTGCCGCAGGTGCTGTTCTACGCGCTCTTCACGCTCTTCGGCGAGGTGCTCAACGCCCGCGGAGTGTTCGGCCCCTCGACCTGGGCCCCCGCGCTCAACAACGTCGTCGCGATCGGCGGCATGATCGCCTTCGGGCTGCTCTTCGAGGCCGATGTCGCCGACGCCACGGCATGGACCCCCGCGATGATCGCCGTGCTCGGCGGTACCGCGACCCTCGGCGTCGCCTCGCAGGCCTTCGTGCTCGTGCTCTTCTGGCGCCGCGCGGGGCTGCGCTACCGCCCCGACTTCCGCTGGCGGGGCGCGGGTCTCGGAGCGACCGGCCGGGCCGCGGGCTGGGTGTTCGCGATGATCATCGTCATGCAGATCGGCGGCGTCGTGCAGACGCGCGTCGCCTCCGAGGCCGCGACCGACGACACGGCCTCGCTCATGGTCATGCGCACGGCGTGGCTGCTGTTCATGCTGCCGCACTCGGTCATCGTGGTCTCGCTCGTGACGGCGTACCTCACCCGCATGAGCGCTCACGCGCGCGACGGCGACCGCGGATCGGTGCGCGTCGACACGACCGAGGCCGTGCGCATCACGGGGCTGTTCATGATCCTCGCGACGGTCGGCCTCATCGCCGTCGCGGTGCCCTTCGGCCGCATCTTCGACGCCGCGGCGGTCGACCAGATCGCCGTCGTGCTCATCGCCTTCGTGATCGGCCTCGTGCCCTTCAGCGTGTACTTCGTGATGATGCGCGTGTTCTACGCGCTCGACGACACCCGCACGGTCTTCTGGGTGCAGGTGGCCTACACGGTCGTCTTCATCGCGGCCGCGCTGCCGTGCATGCTGCTGCCGACCTCGCTCATCGCCCCGGCGGTGGCCCTCGTGACCTCGGGCGCATCCTTCTTCCAGATGATCGTCGGCGGCCTCGCCCTGCGTCGACGCCTCGGGTCCCTGGATGCCGCTCTCATCACCCGCCGCATGGCCCAGTTCCTCCTCGCGGGCGCGGCATCCCTGCTCATCGGCCTCGTCATCGGCTGGTCGCTCGGCACCTTCGCCGACACCGGATTCGCCCGCGACACGGTCGGCGGCGCCGCCGTGAGCATCGCGCTCATCGGGGTGCCGATGGTCGCGGTCTACGTCGGGGCGCTGCTCGCCATGCGGGTGCCCGACGCGACGGGGGCCCTCGCCCTCATCCGGGGCCGACTCGGCCCGTGAACGGCCCGTGAACTCCCGCGGCGACGGAATAGCCGCGGCCTATGCTGGGTTACTGCTCGTGTCGGGGCACGCAGGCCCGGCAGTCGACCTCGTGAGGAATGCCATGCGCCACGTCATCATCATCGGCTCCGGCCCCGCCGGCTACACCGCCGCGATCTACGCGGCCCGCGCGAACCTCGCCCCCCTCGTGATCGCGAGCTCGGTCGAGTTCGGCGGCGAGCTCATGAAGACGACCGAGGTCGAGAACTTCCCCGGCTTCCCCGAAGGCATCATGGGCCCCGACCTCATGACCCGCATGCAGCAGCAGGCCGAGCGCTTCGGCGCGGAGATCGTCTACGACGACGTCGTCTCGCTCGAGCTCGACGGCCCCGTGAAGGCCGTCACCCTCGGCAACGGCGACCGCCACAAGGCGCACGCCGTCATCTACGCGACGGGCTCGGCCTACCGCAAGCTCGGGCTACCCGATGAAGAGCGCCTGAGCGGCTACGGCGTCTCGTGGTGCGCCACGTGCGATGGCGCTTTCTTCCGCCAGAAGACCGTCGCCGTCATCGGCGGCGGCGATTCGGCGATGGAGGAGGCGACGTTCCTCACGCGCTTCGTCGACAAGGTGTACCTCATCCACCGCAGCGAGAGCTTCCGCGCCTCGGCGGCGATGCTCGACCGCGCGACGGCCGACCCGAAGATCGAGTTCATCATGAACGCGCGCGTCGAGCAGATCTTCGGCGCCGACCTCGTGAGCGGCATCGGCATCGTCGACACCGTCACCGGCGAGCAGCGCACGCTCGACGTCTCGGGCGTCTTCGTCGCGATCGGCGCCGACCCGCGCACGCACCTCGTGCACGGCGTGCTCGAGCTCACCGAGCAGGGCACGATCGCGGTCGAGGGCCGCTCCTCGCGCACGAGCCTGCCGGGCGTCTTCGCCGCGGGCGATGTCGTCGACCCGACCTACAAGCAGGCCATCACGGCCGCGGGCAGCGGCACCGTCGCCGCCCTCGAC
>LNFM01007602.1_pt1 | contig 16864 bp, 21 predicted proteins | sample 596031 | NCBI WGS metagenome assembly LNFM01 (sample SAMN04254537, study PRJNA301005) | activated carbon metagenome | isolation source: dual media filters at the Ann Arbor, Michigan drinking water treatment plant | place: USA: Ann Arbor
ATGAGGAAACCAGCGACTGGAGAGCCGTATGCGGGAAAACCGCCCGTACGGTTCGGAGGGAGGGGAGGCCAAAAGCCTTCCCTACCCCTATCGACTGATGGCTGTGTCTGAGATCGAATCCGTAACCGGATGAGCGAAGCGACGCGAGACTGGCGCAGCTCACAAATCCTGCCGCGTCAGGCGTCCCTGTGGCGCCGCTGGCCGCCGGGCGCTTTCTTCGTCGGCGTCTCGGCGCCCGCCAGCGCCATTACCGAGACCGAGACGACGCGGTCGATGATCGCCTGGACGTCGTCGAGGTCGCATTGCCCCTCCGACAGTTTGGTCAGCCGCTCGCGCTCGCGGATGGTGTGGTGCGACATCGCGAGCGCGAAGTGCAGGCCCCAATAGAGTTCGACGTCGTCGCGGCCGGGCATCGCGCGGCGCATCGCGGCAATGAACTTGCGCAAGTGGTCGACCTCGCGGTTCTTGATGCGGCGGATCGGCGGCACCGACTCGATCGAGGCGCGGATCATGAAGCGCGCCGCGGTCGAGCCTTCGCGATCGGGGCCGAGGCAGCCGCGCAGGGTGGGACCCACCAGCGCGCGCAGGATGGCGTCGATCGGGGCGCGGCCGCCGCCGTCGTCTTCCGCCGCTTTCAGTTCGTTGAGGCGCTCGCGGTTGGTCGCAAGGCTGCGGCTGACGAACAGCTCCGCGATCAACTCGTCCTTGGAGCCGAAATGATAATTCACCGCCGCGAGGTTGACGTTAGCTTCCGCGACAATGTCGCGCAGTGTCACGTCGCCGAAGCCGCGATCGGCGTAAAGCCGCTCGGCGGCGGCAAGGATGGCGGACCGGGTCCGATCGCTCGACATATCAGGTTCCCGTTTGGGCAGTTGCAATTCAAACATCTGTATGAAACTATTGTTTGAAGAGCTGGAAAAGTCAATCCGCGTTTGCGAACGTCTCGCAGTTCCGGCCCGACCCGTACGGTCGCCTCCATCAGCGAAGCCGCAAAATGCCTTGCGGCGACTGAATGCCGGGCGGACAGTGCGGCCCAACGATTTCAAAAGCCAGGTGAGGAGAGTCCCATGAACTTCGACATGTCCGAGAAGCAAAAGGAATGGCTGGATCGCGTGCGCGCGTTCATGGCTGCCCATGTTCGTCCCGCGGTGCCGATCTACGAGCAGCAGGATGCGGAGGGACCGCGCTGGAAGGTGATCCCGATCCTCGAGGATCTGAAGAAGAAGGCGAAGGCCGAAGGTCTCTGGAACATGTTCATGCCGCCGAACGCGCATGAAGACGACGAATTCCGCGGCGCGGGATTGACCAACCTCGAATACGCGATGCTGTCGGAAGAGATGGGCCGCATCTCCTGGGCCTCGGAGGTGTTCAACTGCTCCGCACCCGATACCGGCAACATGGAAGTGTTCATCCGCTACGGCAGCAAGGAGCAGAAGCGGAAGTGGCTGAAGCCGCTGATGGATGGCGAGATCCGCTCCGCCTTCCTGATGACCGAGCCGGCCGTGGCGTCATCGGACGCCACCAACATCGAAACGCGCATCGAAAAGGATGGCGACCATTACGTCATCAACGGCCGCAAATGGTGGTCGTCGGGCGTCGGCGACCCCCGCTGCAAGATCGCGATCCTGATGGGCAAGACCGATCCGAAGGCCGCCAAGCACCAGGCGCAGTCGCAGATCCTGGTGCCGCTCGACACCCCCGGCATCAAGGTGGAGAAGATGCTGCCGGTGTTCGGCTACGACGATGCGCCGCACGGCCACGCCCAGGTGCTGCTGGAAAACGTGCGCGTGCCGAAGGAGAACATCCTGCTCGGCGAAGGCCGCGGCTTCGAGATCGCGCAGGGCCGCCTCGGCCCGGGCCGTATCCATCACTGCATGCGCACCATCGGCAAGGCCGAGGAGGCGCTGGAGAAGATGGTGAAGCGGCTGGCCTCGCGCAGTGCGTTCGGCAAGAAGATCATCGAGCATTCGGTATGGGAACAGCGCATCGGCGAGGCACGCGCCGATATCGAGATGAACCGTCTGCTCTGCCTCAAGGCTGCCGACATGATGGACAAGGTCGGCAACAAGACCGCGCAGGCCGAGATCGCGATGATCAAGGTCACGGCTCCGAACATGGCGCTGAAGATCATCGACAACGCGATCCAGGCCTATGGCGGCGGCGGCGTCTCCGACGAGGCCGGCCTGGCAAAGGATTACGCCCATATCCGGACGCTCCGCCTCGCGGACGGTCCGGACGAGGTGCACAATCGCGCCATTGCCAGACTTGAACTTCGGAAGTATGCAAACGCTACGAACCATTAAATAATAAGGGACAGCAAACGCTCTCCCGGCCGTCATTCCGGGGCGCGAAGCGAACCCGGAATCTCGAGGTTCCGGGTCTGGTCCTTCGGACCATCCCGGAACGACGGACAAGAAACTTAAAGGGGAGCGTCATCGTGGCGGACGGCGTCAGGAAAGACGAAGAGTTCTCGGGCACCAAGGAAGTGGAGGAGCGTCATCGTATCAACGAGGCGAACCTCGATGGCTGGATGCGCGAGCATGTCGAAGGCTACAAGGGACCGTTGACCGTCCTGCAATTCAAGGGCGGCCAGTCCAACCCGACCTACAAGATCGAAACCCCCGGCCGATCCTATGTGATGCGCCGCAAGCCGTTCGGTAAATTGTTGCCGTCGGCGCATGCAGTCGATCGCGAGTTCCGCGTCATCGCAGCGCTGGGCAAGCAGGGCTTTCCGGTCGCGAAGGCCTACGCACTCTGCACCGACGATGCCGTGATCGGCTCCGCCTTCTACATCATGTCGATGGAAGAGGGCCGGGTGTTCTGGGATCCGAGCCTGCCGAGCCAGACGCCGGAAGACCGCCGCAAGATCTTCACCAGCAAGATCGAGACGCTCGCCAATCTCCACGTGTTTGACCCGGAGAAAATCGGGCTCGGCGATTTCGGCAAGCCCGGCAATTATTTCGCGCGCCAGGTCGACCGCTGGACCAAGCAATACCGCGCGTCCGAGACGCAGCACATTCCGGAATTCGAGAAACTCGCCGAGTGGCTGCCGAAAACCGTGCCGCCGCAGGCGCGCGCTTCGGTCGTCCACGGCGACTATCGCCTCGACAACATGATTTTCCACGCGACGGAACCGCGCGTGCAGGCGGTGCTGGACTGGGAACTGTCGACGCTCGGCGATCCCATGGCCGACTTTACGTACTTGCTGATGCAGTGGACCATGCCGGGTCTCGCCAACGCCGATCTCAAGGCGCTGAACATTCCGAGCCTGGAAGAGGCCGCGCAGATCTACTGCAACGTCACCGGCAGCGCCGTGCCCGACCTTAACTGGTATTTTTCCTACAACCTGTTCCGCCTGGCCGGCATCACGCAGGGCATTGCGGGGCGCGTTCGCGACGGCACCGCGGCCAACGCCAAGGCGCTGGAGTCGGCGGCGCGCACCGTGCCGTTGTCGAAGGCTTCCTGGGAATACGCGCAGAAGGCCGGCGCGACCTGATCTAAGTTGGCCCTCACTCCGAATATCCGCGGAAGCCTGTTGATGGCCGTCTCGATGGCGGCATTCACCATGAACGACACCATCACAAAGGCGGTGTCGTCGCAGATGAACTTCGGCCAGGTGATGCTGGTGCGCGGGCTGTTTGCGATCGTGCTGGTTTCGGTGTTCGCGTATCACCAGCGCGCGCTGCGTCCATTGCGGACGCTGATGCTGAAGCCGGTGGCGCTACGGGTGTTCGGGGAAATCGGCGGCACGATATCGTTCATGGCGGCGATCGTGCATCTGCCGCTCGCCAACACCTCGGCGATCTTCCAGGCGCTGCCGCTCGCGATCACGCTCGGCGCCGCCGTAATCTTCCGCGAACCGGTCGGTTGGCGGCGCTGGTCGGCGATAACAGCCGGCTTCATCGGTGTTCTCATCATCGTGCGGCCGGGGCTTGCCGGTTTCAGCCAGTTCTCGCTGTTTGCGCTGATCTCGGTCGCCTTCTGCGCGTTGCGCGATCTCGCCACCCGGCGGATACCCGAGAAGATCCCGTCGCTGTTCATCACCTTGCTGACGACCGTGACGGTCACGACGGCCGGCGGATTGATCCTGGTTCCGCTCGGCGGCTGGACGCCGCCTTCCACCCGTTCGCTCGGCCTGCTGGCGCTTGCCGCAGTGCTGCTGCTGATCGGCTATCAGTGCGTCATCATGGCGCTGCGCTCCGGCGACATCTCGGCAGTGGCGCCGTTCCGCTATTCCGCGCTGCTGTGGGCGATGCTGCTCGGCTATCTCGTGTTCGGCGACGTGCCCGACGCGATGATGGTGACGGGCGCATCGATCATCGTGGCCTCAGGCCTCTACGCCTTCTACCGCGAGCGCATCCGTCACCGTGCGCTTGCGGCGGAAAGCTCAGGCCTGCCGCCGGACGGGTTGTGATCGCGATGCCGCAAACGTCAGACCGGCTTGCCCGCATAAGGCATCGATGCGGTGAGGCCGCCGTCGACCGGGATCGCCTGGCCGTTGACATAGGAAGCATCGTCGCTGGCGAGGAACAAGCCCATCGCCGCGAGCTCGTGCGGCTGGCCGGCGCGCTTGAGCGGATTGAGCTGGCCGATCTTGTCGGAGGTACCGCGCTCCTTGGCGCGGTCGAACACCGGCTTGGTCATCCCGGTTTCGATCAGGCCCGGGCACACCGCGTTGATGCGAACGCCGGTGCCGGAAAGCGAGTAGGCGGTGGTCTGCACCAGGCTGATGACGCCGGCCTTGCTCGCGCCGTAGGGATGCCCGCTGGCGCCGGCCTTGAGGCCTGCTACCGAAGCAGTGCAGACGATCGAGCCGGACTTCTGCTTGATCATGTGCGGCATCGAATGCTTGATGGCGAGGAACGGGCCGATCAAATTGACGCGCAAGACTTCCTGCCAGTGCTCCACGGTCTGCTCGGCCAGCGGCACCAGCCCGCCGCTGACGCCGGCATTGGCCCAGATCGCGTCGAGCCTGCCGTATTTCGCAACCGCCTTGTCGATGAAGGCCTTCACGTCGGCTTCCGAACCCGCATCCGCCATCACGGCCTCGACGGTGCCGCCGGCATCGCCGACGAGTTTTGCGGTTTCCTTCACGCCGTCAGTCTTGTCGACGATGATGAGCTTCGCGCCTTCCCTGGCGAACAGCAGCGACGCTGCGCGGCCGATGCCGCTGCCGGCACCGGTGATGACGACGGATTTGCCTTCGAGGCGGCCCATGAGGTTCTCCCTGTGATGTCTGCGGGTCGGCGTCTGCCGCCTTGCGGAATTTCAAACAAGATTTCAAACGCCAGATCACTTGAGGCGATGACGGCACTGACGTACAGCGACAGCGAACAGTATTGAAGGGTGTTGGTGATGTCCAATCCAGGCAAGCCGTCGACGGTCACGACGCGATGGTGGTGGGTGCGTCATGCACCGGTCCGCGAAGATGGCGGCTGCATCTACGGGCAGAAGGACCTCGGCTGCGACACCAGCGATCGCGTGGTGTTCGAGGCGGTCGGAAAGATCCTGCCGCGCAACGCGGCCTGGTATTCGAGCAACCTGAAGCGCACGCATCAGACCGCGCAGGCGATTTGGGCCGCGGGCTTTCCGAAGCCGCACGATATGCCCCACATCAACGCGTTCGCCGAACAGCATCTCGGCGAGTGGCAGGGAATGAACCGCGCGGCCTTCCTCGCGAGCCGGCCGGTCGGCAGCCACTGGTTTGCGGCGATCGACGAAGCCGCGCCCGGCGGCGAGAGTTTCATGGACCTATATAACCGTACCTGCGGCGCCATCGAGCGCATCAACGCCGAGCAGGCGGGCAGGGACGTGATCGTCGTGGCCCATGGCGGCACGATCAAGGCCGCGGTCGGTCTGGCGCTCGGCGGCCAGCCCGAAAAGGGCCTGGTGTTCGATATCGACAATTGTTCGGTGACGCGGCTCGACCATCTCGCCAGCGACGGCCACAACGGCTGGCGGCTGCCGATGGTCAACCAGCAGCCATGGATCGCCGACGCCTCACACAACGCCATGCATCAGCCGGCGGGCCCGGAGGTCGAACCGCCGGCGACGAAACTCGCCTGACGCCGAACGTTGTCGAAAACCGCAAAGGCTGCTTAGCTCACGCTTGAAAAACAAGCCGGCATCGCGCCGGATCAACATCTGGGAGAGAGACATGACCTTGTTCGATATGTCGGGAAAAGTTGCCGTCATCACCGGCTCGACGCGCGGCATCGGCCTTGCCATCGCCGAGCGGATGGCGGAGCACGGCGCCAAGGTCGTGATCTCCTCGCGCAAGGCCGATGTGTGCGACAAGGTTGCGAAGGAGATCAACGACAGGTTCGGCAAGGGCACCGCGATTGCGGTCGCGGCGAACATCTCGTCGAAGGAAAACCTGCAGAACCTCATCGATGAGAGCAACAGTGCGTTCGGCAAGATCGACGTGCTGGTCTGCAACGCGGCGTCGAACCCGTATTACGGTCCGCTCGCCGGCATCTCCGACGACCAGTTCCGGAAAATTCTCGACAACAACATCGTCGCCAACAACTGGCTGATCTCGATGGTGGTGCCGCAGATGATCGAGCGCAAGGACGGCTCCATCATCATCGTCTCCTCGATCGGCGGCTTGAAGGGGTCGACCGTGCTCGGCGCCTACGCGATCTCGAAGGCCGCCGACATGCAGCTCGCGCGCAATCTTGCCTGCGAATACGGCAAGCACAATATCCGCGTGAACTGCATCGCGCCCGGCCTGATCAAGACCGATTTCGCCAAGGCGCTGTGGGACAATCCGGAGACGCTGAAGGCGTCCACCGCGCGGTCGCCGCTGCTGCGCATCGGCGTGCCCGACGAGATCGCGGGTGCGGCGGTGCTGATGGGATCGAAGGCCGGCGACTTCATGACCGGCCAGACCATCGTCATCGACGGTGGTGCGACGATCAGTTGATTTCGTGTCCCGGACGCGGGGCAGCGCGTGAGCGCTGCTCCGCAGAGCCGGGACCCACCAAATTCCGAGCAATAGGTTAGGCCCCGGCTCAGCGACGCATCACTTCGTGCTGCGTCGCGTCCTCAATCCACCGCCGCGTAGACCAGATCCCGCAGCATGTTGCGGATGTATTCGCGTTGGCCGGGGCCCTGCATCATGAACACCGTGAACAGGTCCTCGGCGGGATCGATGAAGAAGAACGTGCCGGCCATTCCGCTCCAGAAAAACTGACCGAGCGAGCCCGAGAACGGCGCCATACCCTTTTGCGTGCGGACGGCGAAGCCGAGGCCAAACCCGTGACCCGCCGGCATCAGCGGCGAGTCCACCTTAACATCAGGCGCGAGGTGATCCGAGGCCATCAGTTCCAGCGTCTTGCGGCCGATGATCCGGTTGCCATCGAGCGAGCCGCCATTGAGCAGCATCTGGCAGAACCGGGCATAATCCATCGTAGTGGAAACCATGCCGCCGCCGCCGGATTCCATCGCCGGCTTCTCCAGCATGTTGAACAGCTGAACCTTGTCGCCGTTCCAGGGATCGGTGGGGAACGGTTCGGCGAGGCGGCCGGCGTTCGCTTCGCCGGTGTGGAATGCGGTCTCGGTCATCTGCAGCGGCGCCAGGATGCGTTCGGTCAGGAACGCGCCGAGCGACTTGCCGGAGACGACCTCGATGATGCGGCCGAGGACGTCGGTCGAGCGGCTGTAATTCCATTCCGCGCCGGGCTGGCAGACCAGCGGCATGCCGGCGATCATGGTTGCGTGCTCGGCGTTGGTGATCTTGCGGCTGCGGAGCCGTGACTGCTGGTAGAGCTGCTGCACGGGGCCGTTGCCGGTGTGGTCGTAGGTCAGGCCCGACGTGTGCCGCAGCAGATCCTGAATGGTCATCTGCCGCTTGACCGGGAAGAGGTCGAGCTTGCCGTTGTTCTCGACGCCGACCTTCTGGTCGGCAAACTCCGGAATGAATTTGGCGACGGGATCGTTGAGGATGAAGTGGCCGTCCCCGGCCAGCATCATGACGCCGACGGAGACGATCGGCTTGGTCATCGAGAAGATGCGGAAGATGCTGTCGTGCGACATCGGCGTGGCGGCCGCCGGGCCCTGGCGGCCCACCGCATCGAACCAGCCGATCTGGCCGCGCCGCGCCACCATCACGGTCGCGCCGGGAAGGGTGCCCTTGTCGACCTCGCGCTTGAAGGCATCCGACATCCGCTGCAGGCGGACGCCTGACAGTCCGATCGTTTCGGGCTTGGCCTGCGGGAGAGAAGGAGTCTGGGGGGCGGGCGCCTGCCGGGCGGCGGTCTGGGCGTTCATGGATTCTCCCGATTGCTCGTTATTGTTGGTGGAGATCAACTCTGGCCCAGAAGCGCTGCTTTGGGTAGTGCGCTGCGCCGCTTCGCCCTTGCAATCAGGGCATGGCCTATGCTTGAAACAGCGCGAACCGGCGCCTGCGCCGGTTCCCTGCAGGAGTGTAGCTCAATTGGTAGAGCACCGGTCTCCAAAACCGGGGGTCGCAGGTTCGAGCCCTGCCACTCCTGCCATATTTTCAATGGCTTAGCGCAATATCGAACGGGCAACCGCCGCTGTCACGTGGCCGTCGATGCGAGGCACCGCAATCATGCGTGCCCGACTGGCGATCAGTCCTGGTCCAGTTCAGGCTGCGAGAATTTCTTGTAGATCCAGCGGCGACCGTCGTGGCGGCGCCAGACCCGGCCGCGCACCAGCCGACCCGTGATGGATCGGCGTGGGATGATGACCGTCCATACATGCCAGAGGCGCGTCCAGGCTGGCATTCCTTTCGATGTGATTTCTGCGTGGCTCGGCACGGTCATGTCACTCTGCTCGGGATTGAAAGCCTCGATCCCATTATTCGCGGTGACTGACGGTCGGCAACTTAACTCGCTTGTTAAGCTGAACGCCGCCGCTGCGGGTTAATTCCGGAACTGGCGCGAAATGCGGTTAGCGCGGGTGCCTGAGTGCTATATTGCACGCGGCAACCTGTACAGGACGCTCATTCCGAGGCCGTTTCGGTCCTGAACCACGATGTCGTTTTCCTTCAGCTCCTGCTCCATCGCCTCGCAGCAGGCATTCAGCCAGGCTGTTCCGGCGCGGATGGACCGGCAGAGATCATGCGACGTCATTGCCAGTTCGCTTGCCCCGGCGGCTGCGGCTTCGCGCAATTGGCGGCGCAATTCGTAACCAAAATGATCGACAGAAACCATGTACCATTAGCCTCCCAAAGCCTTCAGCCAGGAACGTCCCGGCGAATGGCTGCTGTTTGCAATTTTGAGACCGACAGCGGTCAGTTCGCCGTAGGAAGTCTGCCCCTTCTGGCACGCCGCCAGGATTTCGTCGGCAATGCGTTTGCGAATCGCCCGATTGTCCCTGTCCGGCGGAAGCTTTCGACAAACATACTCGAGCGCCGCCGTCATGTTGGCGAGCGTGGATTGATCGAATTGCAGCATCGAGATCATGTTGCCGCCGTTGGCAATGGACCGTGCGATGGTCGTAATCCGGATTTGTGAAGCAGCTGATAAACGCTCTATCGGTTTTCAGCATCGCATGAGGAGCGACCGACATGTTGTCGTTGTCGCTCCATTTTGTTTGCGCGGCGCAAGGACCGCCTCGGTGGGCAATCCTGATTTTATTTCGTGTCAATGAAACCTGAGGTGGGGCCGCCCGTAGATGAGTTAAGCGGACGGCCCCTGCCGACCACTTCCAATTGCTCTGCGTCAACAGAAGCCATGGCCGACTCCAAAGTTACGGCCCGGGAAACAATATAGTTTCAGGGAGGCCGCCTCAATCTGGCGGCCTCCCTGCAATCGGTGGTGAGATGCGGAGCAGGGGAACCCGGTGTTTCATGGTCTGCCGGTATCCACTAACTGAGGTGACCAAGCGGACGGCATCTCGCTCAACGGTTTTGCCGCCGCTCTCGATCGCGCCGTGCAGGTCGTGAGCTGATTACACGGCGCCGATAGCCGCGCGTTCGGCGGGCCGGGCGAGGTCACCGGGGGCCACACTGCTCTTGTCCGCTGACGGTGGTCCAGCGTGGGGATGCGCCGATTTCTCGACGCGCTTCGACCAAGACCGATAATAGGCGACGGCTGTCATGATCGCGATGCCGGTGGTTCCGACCAGCACTTGCGCGACAGCGCCGTCGGAGGTCTGCGTCAGGATAAAATGCCCGATGAACGCGAGGTAGATGCCGACGGCAAAGACTTCGAGCGATTGCTGGCCGCATTTGATCAGCGGTTTCCAGATCGTAGCCTGGAGCCCCGCCGCATCGATCGGTATGAACCGCGCGCCCAGGATGATCACGACGGCAAGATGCAGGAAGCGATAGGGCGCCAGGTTTGTCTTGTCGTTCGGATTGAAGGCTTCGAACAGCGCGCGCGGAATCCAGTCCTGCAGTGCCGGTATCAGGCCAGCCAGCGTCATGACGGCGGCAAACACGAGATACGCCACCCCGAGCAGTAGAACGGTCCTGGAACGCACCAGGAAATGCAGCGTGTTGGCTCCGCCCAGCGCCAGCCAGGCGCCGAGCACGAAGAGAATCTGCCACGTGAACGGATTGAAATACCAGACGCCCGAGGGATAAGAAGCCAGGTTCCAGCCGAATTGACGGGCCGCGAAATAAAGCGCGATGGATCCAAGCATCACCCAGTTGCGGTGCCTCAGCATCAGCCAGAGGACCACCGGAAAGGCGCCCATCAGGATGACGTAGAGCGGCAGCACGTCGAGGTTCACCGGCTTGTACCGCAGCAGCAGCCCTTGCGTGATGGTCTCGACCGGCGCGTTCAACAGCGGCGCGACGTTGAACCGATTGATCAGGTCGGGCGCGTTAAACCCGCTTGAGAGGAAATGGACGGAAGCCAGATAGAACACGAACAGCAGGATGTGGGCGGCATAGATTTGCCACACCCGCCGCATCAGCCGCGTCGTGCCGAAGACGAAGCCATTTTCGAGCATCCGCCTGCCGTAGACGAGCGCGGACGTGTAGCCGGAAATGAAGACAAACAGATCGGCGCCGTCGCTGAAGCCGTAGTTGCGGAACGAGAACCAGGCCAGCACGCTGGTGGAGACATGGCCGAGGAACATCAGCCAATTGGCGAGACCGCGGAACAGGTCCAGCCGCAAATCCCGCTTCGATGGTGAAAGGGCAAGCTCGACCCTCATGCGCAGCCGACATCCTCTGACGTGCATCCAGGCCGCGGATACAGTCTCGGAAACATAGGGACCGGGGAGGTGAGGCTATTGAGCTACGTCAATCCGCTGGACCGGCGTCAGCATTGGGAAGACGACGCCTCCAGTTGGACCGGCGTTCGACGGACAAGCCGAAATGATCGCCTGATCAACGGCTTAACCAGATTTCCCGTGGTTCGCCCCTAAGCTAGGCGAAGAATGCGGAAAGGACGGCCACATCCGATCGGGCAGGGGTCTCACCCCGAAGATCGGCGTCGATCACCCGCCGGCATGCATCGATCGTGATGGTGTCGCCGAGATCGTTCGCCGCGTCGAGAACGGTCCAGGCCGTTTCACCGCAAGATCCGTCGAGGTCGTGGCCAAGCAGAGCCATGGTCATCCCTTTAACCCGTCGATAGTACCCTGGAGGCTAGCAGCGAGCTTTTAAGAACGAGATCGCGGTGTTGTGAGGATTTGAGCGGAGGTAGTACCGGCGGTTAACCACGGGTTTTTCGCCCGATTTCCCAACGGCCTCCGGCAAACCCTCGAAACGGCCGGGTTTGGCGCCCCGCGGCACCCCGTACCTTGACCTTTGGCCCGGCTGGCAGTAGATACCCGCCACCTGCTGCCGGCCCGTTTAGCGGATATCCGGCGCGGCTTTGAATTCCCCCGAACAATCGAGCCTGCTGAGCGGCTCATCCTTCGAGAGAGGGCTGGGCGCAAGAGGGCTGTTCGGATTCACCTTAAATCATTCAATCGTCTGACAAAGGACGCGGATACCCCAACGATGGCTTTCAGCCCGTTCAAATTCCTGCAGGAAGTGCGCTCGGAGACCGCCAAGGTCACCTGGCCGACGCGCCGCGAGACGACGATCACCACCATCATGGTTTTCGTGATGGTGACGCTGGCTTCGATCTTCTTCTTCTTCTCGGATATGGTCATCCGCTATCTCGTCACCTTCCTGCTGGGCGTTCGCTGATGAGCACCGGAACCCAATCCATGGACAAGCGCTGGTATATCGTTCACGCTTATTCGAACTTCGAGAAGAAGGTGTCGGAATCGATCCGGGAGCAGGCGAAGCAGCGCGGGCTTGAGGATCTGTTCGAGCAAGTGCTGGTGCCGACCGAGAAGGTCACCGAAGTGCGCCGCGGCCGCAAGATCGACGCCGAGCGCAAGTTCTTCCCGGGCTACGTGCTGGTGAAGATGAAGCTGACCGACGAGGCGTTTCATCTGATCAAGAACACGCCCAAGGTCACGGGCTTTCTCGGCGCCGAAAACAAGCCGATGCCGATCTCCGAGTCCGAGGCGATGCGGATCCTGCACCAGGTGCAGGAAGGCGTCGAACGTCCGAAGGCGTCGGTGTCGTTCGAAATCGGCGAGAACGTCCGGGTGGCCGATGGCCCGTTCGCGTCGTTCTCCGGCGTGGTTGAGGAAATTGACGAGGCGCGTTCGCGCGTGAAGGTCGCGGTGTCGATCTTCGGCCGCGCCACGCCCGTCGAACTGGAATTCGGTCAGGTCGAGAAGGTCTGATCCGAAAAGCGCGAATCGTCTTCGCGTATCAAGAGGCCGTGGGAGGAAGAGGGTGGTCGCCAACCGCCCTTGATCCGAACCACGAACCTGAAACCGCCGGCCTCAAACCCGGCACAACAGGAGTGATACATGGCAAAGAAAGTGACCGGATACCTGAAGCTTCAGGTGCCGGCCGGTGCGGCGAATCCTTCGCCCCCGATCGGTCCCGCGCTTGGTCAGCGCGGTCTCAACATCATGGAATTCTGCAAGGCATTCAACGCCCAGACGCAGAAGGAAGAAAAGAACACCCCGATTCCGGTGGTGATCACGATCTACGCCGATCGTTCGTTCACCTTCGAGATGAAGACCCCCCCGATGTCGTTCTTCCTCAAGCAGGCGGCCAAGATCCAGTCCGGTTCGAAAGCTCCGGGCCGCGACAAGGCTGGCAAGGTGACAACGGCGCAGGTGCGCGAGATCGCCGAGAAGAAGATGAAGGATCTCAATTGCGATTCCATCGAGTCGGCCATGAAGATGGTCGAGGGCTCCGCCCGTTCGATGGGTCTGGAAGTTGCGGGGTAACGGGCCATGGCAATCGGAAAACGTTTGGAAAAGGCCCGCGAGGGTGTCGACCGCGAGAAGCTCTATCCGCTCGCGGATGCCATCAAGATGGTCAAGGAACGCGCCAAGTCGAAGTTCGACGAGACGATCGAGATCGCGATCAATCTCGGCGTCGATCCGCGTCACGCCGACCAGATGGTGCGCGGCGTCGTCAACCTGCCGAACGGCACCGGCCGCACGCTGCGCGTCGGCGTGTTCGCCCGCGGCGCCAAGGCGGAAGAAGCCAAGGCCGCCGGTGCTGACGTCGTCGGCGCCGAAGACCTGGTCGAGAAGGTGCAGGGCGGCAACATCGATTTCGATCGCTGTATCGCCACCCCGGACATGATGCCGCTGGTCGGCCGCCTCGGTAAGGTGCTCGGCCCGCGCGGCATGATGCCGAACCCGAAGATCGGCACCGTGACGATGGACGTTGCCACCGCCGTGAAGGGTGCCAAGGGCGGCTCGGTCGAATTCCGCGTCGAGAAGGCCGGCATCGTGCAGGCCGGCGTCGGCAAGGCGTCGTTCTCGGATGAGAAGCTGGTGCAGAACGTCAAGGCGCTTGCGGATGCGGTCTCCAAGGCAAAACCGGCCGGCGCCAAGGGCACCTACATCCAGCGCGTGGCGGTTTCCTCCACCATGGGTCCGGGCGTCAAGGTCGAGCCGGGAACGCTGCTCGGCTAGTTCGTTGCGCATAAGGTGAATCAGCGAGGGCGGAATCGGGTGACCGGTTCCGCCCTTTGCGTTTGACGGTGCTTTTGCGTAATCGTCGCCCGGCCGGACCAGCACGCGGACTTGTAAAGAAGGAAGAAAAATGCCCGAGAAGGTCCTGATCTATTCGCGCTTTCCAAAGGCCCAGATGGAGCGCTTCGGCCAGCGCTTCGATCTGCTCAACGCCGCCGGGCAGGCGCCGAATAACGTGTTCTCCGCAGATCAACTCGCTGACATCAGGGCGATGATCACGGCCGGCGGTACGCCGCTCGGCGGTGCTGCGATGGACCTGATGCCGAAGCTCGGTGCCATCGTCTGTTACGGCACCGGCTATGACGGTCTCGATCTCGCAGCGGCAGCCAGGCGCAACATCGCCGTCGGTCACAGCCCGGGTGCGAATGCGGCTTCCGTCGCCGATATCGCGGTCACCTTGATGCTGGCCACCACGAGGCGGTTGCTTGTGGCGGACGACTATGTGCGCAGCGGGAGCTGGGCGGGGGCAAAGCCATCGCCGATGATGCGCCCGCAGGCGGGCATGCTCGGCCGCAGGATCGGCCTGTACGGCATGGGCGAGATCGGCCGCAAGATCGCGGCGCGCGTTGCCGCCTTCGAGACCGAGGTCGGCTATTTCAGCCGCAGCCGGCACGACGTGCCCTATCGTTATTTTCCGACCCTCGATGCGCTGGCGGAGTGGTGCAGCGTCCTGATGGTCGCAGTGCGCGCAGGGGCTGACACCGAACATGCGGTCGATGCCAATATCCTGAGGAAGCTTGGCAAGGACGGCTACGTCGTCAACATCTCCCGCGGCTCCGTCATCGACCAGCAGGCGCTGGTCGCGGCGCTGACCGAGCAGACCCTCGCCGGCGCCGGCCTCGACGTCTACGAGAAGGAGCCGCATGCGCCGGACGCGCTCACGGCGCTGCCCAACGTCGTGCTGTCGCCGCATATCGGCGGCCATACGCTGGAGTCGCATGTCGCGATGCAGGACTGCGTCATCGCCAATCTCGAAGCGTTCTTCGCAGGCCAGCCGCTGCCCTATGCGGTGCCGCTCGGCTGACCCCGGGACGGGTCAAAGACGTTCTGGGGGCCGTTTTGGACCCAATTTCAGGTAAAGGCGGCTGTGCCATTTGGTCTGAATTTTGCCCTTGGCAAGCTGGTCGAGACTCGCTAAAGAACCGCCTCCGGGCGTGCTGGCCCTCGCTGGCATGTCCGTGCTCGCATTCCTAAAACCCGATACGGTAGGAGATCATTCCTTTCAGGACATCCGCATGGATTGCTCGAAAGGAAGGAAAACTCATCGCTTCGGCGGAATGCGGCAGGGGTCTTCCGGCTTGCCGGATGGCCTTGGTCCTGTCCAAGACTGCAGGCGCTTGCGAAGAAACATCAGTTTCTTCAACGGCTTAATCTTACGGCCTGCATAGACGGGTGAAGACCGGATTTCGCTCCAACGCCGCCTAGCGCGGCGCGATGGCTGATTTGGTTCGAACCTCGACACCCCGTGCCATCTGGTTCGGGAGGGCAGGCTTTTCAGATGTCGTCTGCCCGGCGTGTCCTTGAGACTGGTGTCCAGAGGTCAGGTTAGGGCGAGACGATGGGTGCAACCCGGCGGTCTCGCTTCTCGCGAAGGCCGCCAACCGGAGAGAGCTTGCTGTGGAAAGAGCGGCAAAAAAGGACGCGGTTGAGGCGCTGAACGAGGTCTTCAAGACCACGAGCGTCGCAGTCGTCGCCCACTATTCCGGCCTCACCGTGGCCCAGATGCAGAAGCTGCGCATGCAGATGAAGCAGGCGGGTGCGTCGGTGAAGGTCTCGAAGAACCGTCTCGCCAAAATTGCTCTTGAAGGCACGGATGTCGTTGCCATCGGCTCCCTGTTGAAGGGGCCGACCGTGATCGCGACTTCAAACGATCCGGTAGCGGCGCCGAAGGTTGCCATCGAATTTGCCAAGGCGAACGAACGGTTCGTCATACTCGGCGGCTCGATGGGTAAAACCGTCCTGGATGTGAACGGTGTGAAGGCGCTTGCCTCGTTGCCGTCACTCGACGAACTGCGCGGAAAGATTGTCGGCCTCCTGGTGGCGCCGGCGACCAAGATCGCCCAGCTCTCGACTGCGCCCGCGGCCAAGCTCGCGCGCGTCGTCCAGGCCTATGCCTCAAAGGGCGAAGCGGCCTGACCCTTCGCAATTCAAACCTGGTTCGAACCAAACGTTTTAAGGAAACTGATCAATGGCTGACCTACAGAAAATCGTCGACGACCTCTCGAGCCTGACGGTGCTCGAAGCTGCCGAACTCGCCAAGCTCCTCGAAGAAAAGTGGGGCGTTTCCGCCGCTGCCGCCGTTGCGGTCGCCGGTCCCGCTGCCGCCGCCGCTGCTCCAGTTGAAGAGAAGACCGAGTTCACGGTCATGCTCGTCGCCGCCGGCGACAAGAAGATCGAAGTCATCAAGGAAGTCCGTGCCATCACCGGTCTCGGCCTCAAGGAAGCCAAGGACCTCGTCGAAGGCGCGCCCAAGGCGGTCAAAGAGGGCGTGAACAAGGACGAGTCCGAGAAGCTCAAGGCCCAGCTCGAGAAGGCTGGCGCCAAGGTTGAGCTGAAGTAACGCGAGCTACTTCGGCGAAATCCCCGGACAAACGAGGCGCAAGCCGAGTGCGATCCGGGGATCTGCCAAGGATAGAACTTGTGCGATGGGGTAACCCGGAGCATAGCGTACACAGAAAAGTGTGGGGATTCGCGGGGTTAGCCCCTCGAATCTCCACGATTACGCCCCATATCGGGACGGCAGCAGGAAAATACGGTAGGCGGTGGGAACGGCAGGGTTCCCGGCGTAAGCCGTTGGGAGACAGTCAAATTTCGGGCTTTTTCAGTCCGTGAAGCGAAGGTTGTGACGGGCGGGGTGCAGTCAAGCGCCGCGCGCGTC
>LNFM01007603.1_pt1 | contig 16864 bp, 22 predicted proteins | sample 596031 | NCBI WGS metagenome assembly LNFM01 (sample SAMN04254537, study PRJNA301005) | activated carbon metagenome | isolation source: dual media filters at the Ann Arbor, Michigan drinking water treatment plant | place: USA: Ann Arbor
GTATGAAACTTCATTTCGACACACCCAGGAATTCATGAAATGGAAATACAAGATCAACGACCTGGATGTTAAGGATCTGAAATATGAATTCATTGCAGACTATGAATTCTGGTTAAAATCCATTCGAGATTGCGATCATAATACTTCCATGAAGTATCTATCAAACTTTAAAAAGATCGTCCACATTTGCATTAAAAATGGTTGGTTAAGCAGAGATCCGTTTGTAGGGTTTAAACTTGCAAAGCATGAAATTGAAAAGCCATTCTTAGTCGAAGAAGAACTCAATAAAATTACAGATAGAAAATTTGCGATGGCGCGGCTGATGCAAGTGCGCGATATTTTTCTCTTCTGTTGCTATACAGGTCTCGCCTATGCGGATGTTGAAAAGTTGACAAGAGAGGAAATAACAATTGGGATTGACGGGGAACGATGGATATGGACAAGGCGACAAAAAACCGATACAGCTACCAGAATACCTTTGCTCCCACCTGCATTAGAAATTCTTGAACGTTATAAAAATGATCCGCAATGTTTAAATAGTGGAAGGCTACTCCCAGTACTTAGCAATCAAAAAATGAATGCTTACTTAAAAGAAATTGCTGACCTATGTGAAATCACCAAGAAGATGACCTTTCACACAGCCCGTCATACTTTCGCCACAACCGTAACATTAACCAATGGTGTGCCTATAGAAACAGTCAGCAAAATGCTTGGACATAAGAATATGAAAACAACTCAGCATTACGCAAAAATTTTAGACAAGAAAGTAAGCGAGGATATGAAATTACTTAGGTCCAAATACAGCTAATCTTCAAAAAAGAAGTACAAAGAACTCCATTGGGATTTTCGGTTTGAATATTCGAAATTTGATGAACCATGAACTCAAAGAGTTCATTAGGAGTCATATGATAAAGCCCATAGTATATCGACATATAGAAGAAAAGGAAACACTGGAAAGGAAGCTTATGGCGACTATTCCAAAGGAGCAACGTGCGTCCGCTTCAAAGGCTTTAATAAATATATTCGCCCGGTTGCAAAAGAAACGAGCGGCTACCAAGCTGAGAAAAAAATAATTGTGCCATGATAAGTGAAGAGATTAAAGGATGCCTTACTAAGGTATGCGCGATCCTAAATTCCCATTATGTCGAATACATGGTGGTGGGGAGGCGCAGCCGTTAGCTATTACGGATTTAACAGACCTCCGGGGCATAGATGGTTACAATTCCAATCTTAAAGTCGATCTTGATTTTTGGTACAGACCAACTATCGAAAATTATGAAAACCTCGTGCAAGCACTTGATGAAATGCAAATTGATACAAGTGACCTGAAAAAACTTGTCTTTGACAAAGACCAAACATTTCTTAAAATCTCACATAAAGATTTTCACACCGACTTTCTTCCGATTATGGAAGGGCTAGATTACTTTCTCGATTGTAGGAGTAAAGCAGAATCGGTTACCATCGATGGTTACTACTCTGTGCATTATTTCGTATGATGATTTGATAAAAAACAAAAGAATAGTTAATCGGAAGACAGTTAGCTTTTTAATTGATAACTGATTCCTTACGTCAGTTTCTAAAAGGGCATTGATATAATATTTATTTCTTTTTTTTATTTTCTGATCTGAGGTTTTCGTCATATTAGATGTGAATATCAGTTCCTGGGCTTTGTTTAATGCATTACCAGCTAGTGTTTTTTCATTTGGAAGTGCATGCCTGTTCCTTCCCTGTCTGTCTTGGTAATGGGTTTGAGTGAACGTGCAAAAGGTATGTACACAACGAAACCTTGGTTTATAGAGAATGGCATCTGGGGATCTGCCCCACCACCCGTTGTCTCTCCCACAACAATCGCTCTTTTAGCAATCTGAATCCAATAGCAAAAGTCTTCTGCTCCTGAAACGTGTGACTACTTGTTAAAATGTAAATTGGAATCGGAAAATATATTTCATCTGCTTTAGCAGGATCAGCATTAATCTTACTGTGTCCTGTGTTAACCGGTTAATCAGACTATTCATTTCAGTCTTTTCATTAAAAAAATAATTCTCTATTTAGCTGACCATTTTAGGGTTGCCACCCATATTGTCTCTTAAATCGATAATGAGCGCATCAGCATTCCTTAAAAAGGTCAATGCGGCTTTTATGGTAGGTTGGACTGATTCAATGTCATCAACAAATAAGTTGAAAGAGAGATAACCTATATTCCCTTTTAGCCATACCACTTTATGAAAGCTATAATTGTGCTCCTTCCAATATTTTTTACATTCAACACTTCTTCTTCGGTAGGATGATGATCAATTCATCAATTCTAATGGGCATTTGCGAAGTTCAACTGCGGTTCATGCGTTAAAACTCCGCTGATTTGCTTATAGTGGATAAATATATCCACTATTATTATAAAATATTATATTTGTGTCGCAAAGACAAAAATTATGTTTTCAAAAGCGTGCGAATACGGAATACGGTCAGCCATTTACATTGCTGAGAAGGCATTAGAAAACGATAAAGTAAGTTTAAGGGAGGTTTCGAAAGCGATTGATTCACCAGAGGCCTACACTTCCAAAATATTGCAACTACTTTCACGAAATCAAATCATTCTGTCTGAGAAAGGACCTACAGGTGGTTATTTCATTGACCGCAGCAAATTAGAAAAGATAATGTTAAGTGACCTGGTATTTGCAATTGATGGCAATAGTGTATATGAAGGATGTGGCCTTGGATTAAAACGGTGTAATGAAAATAGGCCCTGTCCTGCTCACTTTCAATTTAAAAAAATACGAAATGACCTTAAGGAAATGCTTGAGGCTACTACCCTGCTGGATTTAGCCCTGGGATTGAAAAATGGGGTATCGGTATTGAAGAGGTAAAAAAAATTAAACTAATAGTGGATATAATGATCCACTATTGTCGAGAAAAAATGGAAAGTAATAATTTGCTAAGTGAAGGCGGTATCATCATCACTCTTGGGTTGATTATAATACCTGTGATAGCAGCCTTACTGATTGTCATCTATAAAATCTATGGCATCGTTTATATCCTTAAAAGAAAAAAGGAATTAGAGGTATTTAACGATACCCTGAAAGGTTTGAGTCCCCAGGAAGTGCAGCGCTTAGAACAAAGAAAGAGAGAATTGGGCTTCGGTTTGTCAAATAATGAATTAGCCCGCACAATAATTTTATCCGATAGCAGAGGGTTAATTGATAACATCAGTAGTGCAGAGGAACTTCGTTTCGTTGAGAAGAAGAAAAAAAGTCAACCCCGCCCACATATACATCCACCTTTAACAAAACTTATTCTATGGTACCTCGGTTGCGCAGTGTTCTGGCTGTTATTTGGTACTACAATAGGCGAATACGTAGGTATTAAATTTCTTGCACCAGATGTGGACCATATTAGCTGGTTAAGCTTCGGCCGCTTACGGCCGGTTCACACCAATTCAGTATTCTGGGGCTGGGCTTCAATGGCCATGTTAGGCCTTGCCTACTATGTTGTTCCAAGAATAAGCAATACGGCTATAGCCAATATAAAAATGGGTTATTATTCACTTATTCTTATCAATGCTTCGGTCGTTCTTGGAACTATAAGCCTAATGGCGGGAGTCAATAATGGTGGTGGCGAATATCGCGAATACATTTGGCCGGTGATGATGCTATTTGGTGTTGCCATTATTATTTCGCTAAGAAATTTTCTTAATACGATTGCCAAAAGAAATACGAAAGAAATATATGTTTCGAATTGGTATCTGATTTCCGCCATGATGTTTCTGCTGGTGATTGCTGTAGTGGCCTACTGGCCAACCTGGCAATCTGGACTGGGCGAAACTATTGTGCAAGGCTATTACATGCACCAAGGTGTAGGTATGTGGTTTATGCTTTTTAGTTTGGGCTTGATGTATTATTTCCTGCCGCAACAACTAAACAAACCCATCTATTCATATAGCCTGGGTATTCTTGCCTTTTGGACGCAGATCCTTTTTTATACGTTAATAGGAACGCACCATTTTATCTTTAGTGCTATTCCATGGTGGTTGCAAACTGTGGCTATTGTAGGTAGCGCTGGTATGGTGATACCTGTCGTAGCAGGAACAACTAACTTCTTAATGACCTTCAAAGGTTCGTGGAATAAACTTTCAGGCAGCTATACGCTTCCATTCTATTTGATTGGAATCATTTTCTATTTCACAGGTTCACTCCAAGGCACTGCTGAGGCATTTCGGTTTACAAATTTGATTTGGCATTTCACTGATTTTACCGTAGCGCATTCTCATCTCACGATGTATGGTATAATTTCCTTTATGTTATGGGGCTTTATCTATACCCTCGTGCCAAGACTAACGGGAAAGGAACCTTCACAAATACTCGTTGGCGCTCATTTTTGGCTTGCATTAATTGGGTTACTCTTCTACACATTCCCCCTAATGTATGGTTCCACCTTACGGGGATTGATGTGGATGGAGGCAAAACCATTTATTGATAGTGTAGAATTAATGGCACCCTATTGGTTGTGGCGAGCCATTGGTGGATCGTTGATGTGGATATCGCATATTCTTTTTGCATACAATTTTTATGTAATGACGAAACGCAAAAAAGAAATAAGGATCCCCGTAACACCTTTAGAAATTTTAAAGGCAAAAGAAGAATTCGAAAATAAGCGTGAAAGAATTTAGCATAAGGTAACATGGATTTTTTTAATAATCATATAAAACTCTTCGGCACAGCGTTGGTATTTTTTGTTGGGTTAACCATTATGGTAGCTATACTACCTGCTATTAATAATCAACAAAATAATGCTCCTCTACCAAACGCTGTTGAGTTAAGTGAAGAAGCGTTTTTAGGAAAGCAAAGTTATATTGCCAATGGTTGTGTAGCCTGTCACACTCAGCAAGTTCGTAATGTAGATATGGACAAAGTGTGGGGCAAGCGTCCTGGAATTGCTGCCGACTATGCCGGCATTACCCGAACCAGTTTCTGGATCAATACCGCCACATTGATGGGTACAGAAAGAACTGGTCCCGATTTAACCCATGTCGGTTCACGTCAACCGAGTACAGCGTGGAATTTATTGCATTTGTATCAACCAAGAGCAGTAATTGATCAATCCATTATGCCCGCTTATCCTTGGTTATTTGAAATAAAAAATAATCTGGAGGAAAGCGATGTAGAGGTAATCGTGCCCGAAGAGTTTAGAAAAAATGTTAGTGGAAAAATAGTAGCCTCTAAAGAAGTCTTGAACCTGATAACCTATCTGCAGAGTTTAAAACAAACGCCATTGCCAGATGGAAAATCAACTGCAGCGTTTTTGTATAAAAAACAAGAAAGTCCTTCGCCAAAAGATGAACAGCCTTCCATGCTACCGGATGGTCAATTGTTGTACGCTACTAATTGTCAGGCATGCCATCAAGCCAATGGTGAGGGATTGAAAGGAGCTTTTCCACCGCTTAAGGGAAGTGCGATTGTAACAGGGGAAGACCTTGAATTATTTGTGAACATCATCATGCTTGGGTATGATGCGAGCCCAGCGTATGCCACCATGAGTGCGGTAGGAACAGACAATAATCTGACGCCCGAAGAAGTGACTGCGATCATTAATCATGAAAAAACGAATTGGGGTAATAATGCCCAACCCGTTACGGTGGAAGAAGTGAGTAAACTAATTGATTTTATAAAAACAACTGCTAAAAAATAAAAATATGGAAGCAACAGAAATTTGGTTGTCAACACTACTTGTAAACACACCACAGGAAGGCCGGGATCTAGCCATTAAAATGGCACGTAAAAGTATAGCGGCTATACAAACAGATGCTGAGACACGTAAAAAATTACGGTCCGCATACGCCACTGATACAGCCCAACTCATCACGTCTGCACATGTAATCGCTACTGAATTTCAAACCATTGCTGCTGCTAATAACTATTGGAAAAAATGAAAAGGGTAATAAAATATGGTAGCCTTTTGGTGGTCATTTTGTTAATCCATAGCAATTCGTGGGCGTGTGAGGTTTGTAAAAAACAGCAACCAGAAATTACACAAGGCCTTACCCACGGTGCCGGACCTCAAAGTAACTGGGATTGGGTAATCATTGCTGTGATATCGGCTATCACGTTGCTTACGCTGATCTATTCTGTAAAATATTTAATCAAGCCCCAAGAGGATAATGCAAACCACATCAAACAGTCTATTTTAATCTCTTTGGAAAATGAGTGACAATAAAAGTAAAATTTTGCTTTTTGTTGACAATGATATCCAATCCATTGCCGAGCTGACAACACCGGTACAGTTTGAACTGGACACCAGTAAATTGACTGACGGTGAACATATTTTGAAAATCATTAGTAAGTCACCTTCTGGCAGAGAAGGAATCAGAAAAATCAACTTCGTAGTTCGAAACGGCCCGGCCATAGCGCTGGAAGGATTGCGCGAAAATGAAGTGGTCGATGGTGTTATCCCCATAATGATTAATGCGTATGACAAAGGAAATCAAAAGCAATTTATAATTGAGGGAAGTGAGACTCCCCAAAGCATACCAAGCTGGTTATGGATTTTATTAATCGCCTTTATTGGATGGGCCGCTTACTATTTAATAACAAATTACAGTTTGTAACTATTCAAATGGAAAGAGATATTAGTAATCTGGAAGATATTAAACAATTGGTTGATCGCTTTTATGGCAGCGTTCGGGAAGATGACCAGTTGAAAGATATATTCAACGAAAGAATACAAGATCGCTGGCCACAGCACCTCGAAAAAATGTATCGCTTTTGGCAAACCGTATTGCTTGAAGAACACACCTATTATGGAAGTCCCTTTGTGCCTCATGCAAGACTACCCGTAGAACTGAAACATTTTGAACGATGGATGAAGTTATTTGATGAAACCGTTGATGCGCTCTTTAAAGGAGAAAAAGCAACCCGAGCAAAATGGCAAGGCGAAAGAATGGCCGAAATGTTTCATTCCAAAATTGAGTACTATAAAAACAATACAGCGACACCAATACTTTAATTAAACACTATTAGTCATGAAAGAAAGTCTTCCCCAAATGATCGTTCTCCATACCGGAAATTCATACAAAGTTTTACAAGTAACCGGAAGTGAAGGAATGAGCATGCCGGAGCACATCAGTACAAAGGAAGTAGTCGTAATCATCCAAAAGGGGTCAGCTGTATTAACGATGAAAGGAAACGACTACCTCTTGCGAGAGCATGAGTCTATGATTATTCCGGGTGGAGAAAAACATACGTTACAGATAACCAAAGATTTTCAAGCCCAGGTAATCATGGAAGCAGATTCACAAATAAAATTTAGCAACTCATAAAAAAATATATTATGGAAATAAATCAAGATCAAATCATTGGCGAATTGGTAGCACATGATTACCGCACTGCCTCAGTTTTTAAAAAATATGGTATTGACTTCTGTTGTCAGGGCAACCGAACCATTGCCGAAGCGGTTGAGAAGAAAAAACTTGATACCCAAACCGTGCTGCGCGATCTACAGTTGGTAGCGGAATCAAAAGATGCAACAACGGACTTTAACTCCTGGCCACTTGATTTACTGGCCGATTATATCGAGAAAAAACATCACCGATATGTAGAAGCAAAGTCATTAGAGATAAAACCCTATTTAAACAAAATATGTAGTGTGCATGGAGATCGTCATCCTGAGTTGTTTGAAATTCAACAACAATTTAATGCGTCTGTTGGTGAACTGGCCGCACACATGAAGAAAGAAGAATTCATTTTATTCCCATTTATCCGCAAACTGTCAAAAGCCAGTCAGGAAAATGTATTATTAGATCCACCCCCTTTTGGCACAATCCATAACCCCATTGCCATGATGCATCAGGAACACGAAACCGAAGGAGATCGATTCAGAAAAATTGAAGAGTTAAGTAATAACCATACGCCCCCGGATGATGCGTGCAACACCTATCGTGTTACCTTTGCATTGCTCCATGAGTTTGAACAGGATTTGCACCAGCATATTCATTTGGAAAACAATATTCTATTTCCCAAGGCCATTGAACTGGAAAAAGAATTAATAACGAGTAGGGTTGTCTAACTAAGATTCATGTTTAATGGAGTGAAATGGATATCGTGAAAAGCATTTTAGACTATTTTGAAAAACATGACCATGCCTCACCTGAAGCGGCTCCCGAAGGTTTCTGCCCTGTATGCTGGGGGTATCAGCAATATGATGGGAAAATCAGGTCTTTATTTAAAGAGAAGCAGATTGATGTAAATAATCATAAGGCTAAATACCTGATTGTTCAGGATTTTCTCAAAAAACATATTGAGGGAATTCACATAAGACAAGGAAAAGTTGAGTCTTGTCTACACTGTTCAAATCAAAAAAGAATTATAAAACTGTGAACCCTATACATCGAAACGAAGCCCTCAAACCCCTTAGCCGAGAGCATCATCAAAGCTTATTACTTTGTTGGAAAATCAGAACTGGATTCAGTAAGAAAATTGAAATCAGTCTTATAAAGTCCTATGCAGACTGGTTTTATAAAAATTATTTGCTTCTCCATTTCGAAATAGAAGAAAAGTATGTGTTCTCTATTTTAGGAAATGATCATGAATTAGTGAAGAGGGCGTTAGCGGAGCATCGAAAACTAAGACGTTTATTTGAAGATGGAAATGAAGTAACTAAAAGTCTTGGATTAATTGAGGAGCTACTGGAAACTCACATACGGTTTGAGGAGCGGGTACTTTTTAATGAGATTCAAAAAATAGCAACACAAAAAGAACTTGAAGAAATGGAGGTGATACATGCAGATATGGATAGCCATAAGAAACCTAAAGAATGGAAATACGAATTCTGGAAATAGATTCCTAAAATAAAAAATGAGTCGTACATGTGATATTGGTATTACTGTATTTCTTGATAATAAAAAGCACGCTGTTCAGACCTATCAGGGAGAGTATCGCAATCTTATGGCATTGATACATGATAAATTCTACGTGGAAGATTTTGGAGAATGTAAAGGAATAGGCCGATGTGGTACATGCCATGTTCGCATTTTAAACCTTTCCGATAAACTATTTCTCAAACAGGGAAACGAGCTCACTACTTTAAACAAAATGGAAGTAGTGTTTCAGAACAGTAGATTGGCATGCCAGATTAATGTAGATAAAAGTCTTGATGGAGTAGAAATTCAACTAATCTCTGACGATTTCACCCCAAGGGACTAGACACGTATCACTTCGAATCATTATTATTTCACCCCACGATCAGTCCGAGAGGCAACGGAGGCCACCATTGTAATTACTAGAACAAAAGCGATGATGATCAGGGATAGATCCACTGGTATTTTGTAGAAATCGTTAATACACATTTTGATACCCACAAAGATTAAAATGGCTGAAAGACCCTGTTTAAGGTATTTAAAATATTTTTCAATACCGGACAAAGCAAAATAAAGTGATCGAAGGCCGAGAATGGCAAACACGTTGGACGTGTAGACAATGAACGAATTATCGGAGATAGCCAATATCGCAGGAATGGAGTCCACTGCAAAAATCAAATCAGTTGCCTCAATAAGAATAACAACTAAGAATAAGGGTGTTGCCCAAAGATTTGAATTGATTCGTATAAAAAAATTATCACCAGAATACGTTGAGGTAAATGGAAATATTTTCCTTGCTAGTTTTACCAAAGGATTTTTCTCCGGTTCCAACTTAATATCTTCGGCAGTAAGCATCTTGATTCCAGAGATAACGAGAAACCCACCAAAAATGTAAATAAGCCAATGAAAGCGATGGATTAACTCAATGCCAGCAAGTATAAAAATTACACGCATTACTAATGCGCCAAGAATCCCCCAGAATAGTACTTTGTGCTGATAGGCAGAAGGAACCTTGAAGTATGAAAATATCATGATGATAACAAAGATGTTATCAATGCTTAACGATTTCTCAATCAGATACCCCGTAAAAAATTCAACGGCAGTTTCCCTATCAAAATAATAGTAAATGAAGAGATTGAATACCATCGCTAATGCGATCCACACACCCGTCCATGTGAGTGCTTCTTTCACACCTACTTCATGTGATTTACGATGGAACACGCCTAGATCGAGTGCGAGCATACCCAGCACAAACACATTAAAAACAGTCCATAAAACAAAAGACTCGCTCATATTGTCTGGATAATTATGCAAATCCAATACAGCAAAACAATGTATATTATATGGAAACTAATTCTCTGCTTTTTCATATTCGGGTGAACTTTAATACTATTTATTATCAAATTCTTTTATTAAAATATTGTTAATAAATAACAACGACATTTTATAAACTCCATTCTCATCATAGACATTAAAAAACCCTTCTCGCTTTCCTTTTTGATAGAAACCTTCACTTAACACTTTTCCATTTCGGTGATAGGATGCAAAACGTCCCTGAACAATTCCGTTTTCGTAGCTTTCTTCAATCATCAGTTCACCTGTATCGTAGAATTCTTTCCAACCGCCCTGTTTAATACCATGCCGATAATTACCAACTGAAATTAAAGTGCCATGCTTATTGAACTCTTTCCATCGCCCGTCCTTTACGCGCGGTTTCTTCTTAGCAAATAGTGTTTCAAACATAGTGCTTGATTAAATTAAGTTTACTCATACTCTTCACAATGCCATATTCCTTCATTTTTTCCTGGTAATTGGCACCCATCAACCTTGACACAATTCACACAAAGGCCTCTCTGAATTGAAATGGGCTTGGAAGTATTCGTGGTTTCTCCCCTCAGCTGATACAATTCACATTGGACTATGATCTTATTTGTAGCCATTCGGTAGATACAATCATTTGATAGTGCACAGTTCGTGCAAAGCCCTTTTAGCTCTAGTTCTATTAAATGTTTTATCTGTTCTTGTTGTATAGGCATGGCGCATTTCCTTTTGGATATAATCCAAAACACGTACCATTATTAATCCTTGAATGGAGCCTGATTAGGTAGAACCGGTTTTTATTGTCTGTTGAGATTCGAATCGGTGGTACATTTTACCCCACTAAGCTGAGTTATATTTTTTTAATTTATCCCTCAGCGTTTTTCGATCGATACCAAGACTAAGAGCAGTATGAGAAATGTTGTTTTTATTTGCAGCCAATGCGTCTTGAATGTATTCACGCTCCACATCTTCAAGTTTGCGATCAAGTCCTTTCGTTCGTTTTCCTGAAAAACGAAATAATTCCGGAAGGTCAGGTATGTCGATGGTACTGCCTTCCGTCATGATGACAACTCTGTGGATTAGATTTTGGAGTTCTCTGATATTACCTGGCCAAGCGTAATCTTTCAAAGCCTGTATAGCCTTTGTTGTGAACTTCATGGAGGGTTTGCCCAATTCCTTCACATACTTTGCCAGAAAGAATTGGATCAATTGCAGTATGTCATCCCCTCTTTCACGAAGCGGTGGTAAATCTATGGTGATGATATTCAAACGATAATATAGATCCTCGCGGAACAATCCTTTCTTCACTAACTGCATGAGGTCAACATTTGTGGCAGCCGTTACCCGAACATTTACTTTTAATGTTCTTTTGGATCCAACCATATAAAACTCCTTTTCCTGAAGTACCCGCAAGAGCTTTGCCTGCATCGCCAGGCTGGTATTGCTAATTTCATCCAGAAAAATAGTACCACCATCTGCGGTTTGGAAAAAACCAGCCCGGGTTTCTGTCGCCCCAGTAAAGGCTCCTCGCACATAACCAAAGAGTTCGCTTTCCAATAGTGAATCAGGAATTCCCCCGCAATTAACCGGCACAAAGGGAGCAGCAGAAACTGAACCTCCGTAATGCAAAGCTCTTGCAACTAATTCTTTTCCTGTTCCACTTTCTCCATAAATTAATACAGTAGCATTGGTTGATTTTGCTTTGTGTATTGTATTAAAGACTTTCCGTATTCCATCAGAATCCCCAATGATTCCAAAATTCTGGATGGGTGTAAGCTCGGCTTTTCGTTTACTATTTCTTGTTTTGCTCAACACCCTGTCCACGGCTTCAAACAATTCTTCATCCGTAAAAGATTTTACCAGGTATTCCTCAGCACCAATCTTAATGGATTCAACAGCACCCTTAATAGAGGGAAATCCCGTGACCACTAGAATTCCAATTCCCTTATAATTTTCAGAGGTATGCCGAACCAATTCAATTCCATTCTCACCCGGCATTTTTAAGTCCGTGACTAAAAGATCAATTGAGAGCGATGCCAAAAGTTTAATGGCTGATTGTACATTATTTGCAGTATAAATTTGATATCCCTTCGACTGAAGGTTTCGCTTGATAAGTTCTACGCTTTCAGGGGAATCATCAACTACTAATACATTGATGTTACTTAGTTCTTTCTTTTTCTTCATGTTACTTTTTGCTTTGTCGCAGCGGTAATACAATTTCGAATTTAGTGCCTTTTCCCAGAGCACTCTTAACCATTATTTTCCCTTTATGTTCTTCTATAATGCCGTGTACTACGGAAAGACCTAATCCAGTCCCTTGCCCAACCGGTTTGGTCGTGTAGAACGGTTCAAATATTTTCGCTTTTACCTCAGCAGACATTCCACTTCCCGTGTCAGTTACGATTAGGCTGACCTTGTTACCCTTATGTTTAGTTGCGACAGTTATTTTTCCTCCTTCCGCTAACGCATGAATGGAATTGGTAATCAGATTTACAAGCACTTGACTTATCTGAACAGAATCTGCCTGGATAACGGGTAAACGTGGATCTAACTTCTCGATAATTTTTATACCTCGACTTTGAAAACGTATGTCGATAAAATAGAGGATGTTCGTGATGGTAGTATTGAGATTTACCGAACCAATTTGTCGGGGCATCTGCCGTGAGAAAATCATTAATTTTTTAACAATTTCCCGGGTATAGAGAGATGCTTTAATAATCCGATCAATGTCACTATCCTGTTGTTCAGTTAACGCCCCGTTCTTCTTTATCAATTGGGCAAATCCTAAAATTCTTCCCATTGGTTCATTTAATTCATGCGCTATACCAGCCGATAATTCACCCACAAAGGCTAGTCTTTTTGAGTGTTGCAATTGTAATTCCAAGTGCTTACTGTTCTCCTCGGCATTGGCGCGCTTCAGCGACAGCGCTAATTCCCTTGCTACAATCTTGATTAAGTTTTTCTCCTCTGGAAGAAATAAATTTCTTGCATTCGCTTTTTTGGGGATTGTTCTGTATCCGACTTTTAGAATGCCGACCTTTTTTTTACCGATGCCAATCGGAGAAGAGATGTAGTATTTACATTTTTCAAATCCCTTTGTCGCATAACTTGCCTTACCTTCCGTAATACTAACTTCGGCATGGGTGGGAAACTGCATGGCGTTTGGAAGAATTTCCAACGTTCTGCCCAATATGGCTTTTACATCGTTGCCTTCTTGCAACGCAATTTTTGATAGATCGTAAAGACACTTCAGTTCTTTTACTCGTTCTCTGAGTTTTATATCGGCCGTAATCATGGTATGCATTTTCAATTTATAAAGGTATAAAGACATCTTGAGTATTTTCTTGGTTTGAACTACTTTATTTGAATATGCCGGGGAGAAATTACCCATTGGACATTATTGAACCACCTCCTTTTTAGTAAAAGCCACATTTCTCAACACTAGCATTGAACTTTATCTGGCATGGATAGTGTCATGCACCAATGTGGGACAAGAAGATATCTTGTCACGCTAGCGCTCGTGATTAATAAAGATTAAAAATATACAACTATGAAAAAATCAAATTGGAAAGCTCGATGGAATGGCATAATAAAAAATGGTTATGGTAGTAGATCTTTTAACAATTTCATGGGGCCTTACAACTTCTCTTCTCGTGTTGAAGACGTTGAAAGCAATAACCCTGAACAATTGATTGCGGCCGCCCATGCGGGAAGTGTTTCAATTTATCTCACGATGTTATTGGCGGAAGAAGGATTAAAGCCATCTAATATTGACACCACTGCGATTGTCACTCTTGACAAGGACCCTATAGGCCCCACTATTAGTAAAATTGATTTGGTTAGTAAAGTCACCTGCGAGGGTTTAAGTGAGGAACGGCTCAGAGAACTTGCCTCAATTGCTAAAGCAAAATGTCCGGTTTCACGACTTTATGAAGGTGGTACAGCCGAAATAACTCTTACAGTGTCAGGCGTTCCAGTGAATTCAATATCACTTAATTGAAGATATTCAATGATTGCATTTTTCGACTGCAAATGAAAGAAATGTTGTTTGCCAGGCGTGTTGAACCATTTTATATCAACTTAAACAAACACTTAATTAATTTCCAATCTTATGAAAATTAACATCCAAGAAATATCGTTTCAGGCGAGTATCAATTTGATAGAATTTACTGAAGATAAAGTCAAAGGTCTTTATCAGTACAATAAGGCAATTACAGATGCTCATGTGATTTTAAAAGTGGATAGGTCGGGCACTAAGCATGACCGATTCTGTCAAATCAAGCTAACAATTCCAGGTAAGGATATTATCGCAAGCAAGCAATGTGAGACATTTGAAGAATCCATTTTGAGAACGTGTGAAGCAATCAAAAATCAATTGGATAGAAAGAATAGTTTCCGAAAAGTGTTTCCAGAAAAGCACAATAGTGCAATACAAAGCGGTTAACGCATAAAATAAAAATAAGCGTTACAATTATTGGGGCTTAATGTAAACGTATGATTATGAGAAACAGAAACACTTATTTATTTACGAATCAACGGCATGCAACGGAACAGTTAATTTTCAGACTTGAAAATTATAAGAATAAAAAGTGTTGCGTAATCGCTGTTTCGAATAATGGTGTAACGATGGCAAAAGAAATAGCAAGGAAATTGAATAGCGATATGTTTTTTATTCCGAGCATAACCATGAAAGATCCTGCTGGCTCAGATAAATCGTTAGGTGTCATAAGTTTTGATTATGCAGTAACTTACGATTTTCATAAGGACATTCCACAGAATTATATTTATCGCCAGACGCGATCACTACGATCTGAACTCTCTGCAAGATATCCTGGATTGTATACTCCAGTTTTTTCTGCGTTTCGTAACCGAATAGTGATTTTAGTTGACGATCTAGTTCAACACGGTGAAAAGATACTTGGTTTGTTGGAAACCATTCAAAGACAGCAACCCGAGAAAATGGTTGTAGCAATTCCAGTTATCACGCACGATGCGGCCCATAGGATAGAGAAGGACGGGGTATCCACACTATTTATTCATAAGGTCTTAGAGCACTCAATGGATATGGCTTATCTCAATTACAGTCCTTTAACGGACAGGGAAGTTACAGGGCTGCTGCGATCTGCGATTAGAAAAGAAGTTAAAGATAATGCCCCCTTTTATAAGACTGTAACAGTTAAGAGGGTAGGAAGGAACTCCTTAAATTGCCCTGAGCCATTTATGCGTAAGTCAATGATTTTGATCATTAACAACAAACCTAAATGTAAATGAATATTAAGATAAAAAGGGTGTTCGTGAAACCTGACAGTGAAGACGGCATTCGAATTCTTGTTGATAGACTTTGGCCAAGAAGCCTTAAGAAAGGATGTGCGTAGATTTTTGGTTGAAGTTGTTCCAAGTACAGCCCTTTGAAATTGGTTTGATCATGATGCAAACACGTGGAATGAATTCAAAAACGCTATTCCTTAGAACTTGAACAAAATGAAGAGCATGTCTTGTTTTTGAAAGAGCAGGCAACGCATGCAACAATAACGATACTTTGTGGTGCAAAAGATGAAGAGCATCATGAAGCGTGCGTCCTCAAAGAGGTATTTACTGCCAAACACGTTAAAGATAATGACATGAAAAAAATACTGATCGCACTCGACTATAGTTCAACTGCACAATACGTTTTAGAAAAGGGTAATGAGCTAGCAAAGGCTATGAATGCCCAGGTCGTCTTATTACATGTTGTATCCGATGTGACCTACTACTCTTCTCTCACGTATTCGCCCATATTTGGTTTTGATTGCTTCAGCAGTACCAGCATCGTTCAAACGGATACAGCTGAACAATTGCGGGTTGCTTCGTTAAGGTATCTGGAGAAATCAAAGAAACATTTAAAGAACTCTGCCATCAAGACGATTGTAAAGAGTGGTGACTGCAGTGAAATGATTTTAAGTACAGCGAATGAATTTCAGGTAGACGTAATTGTTATGGGTAGTCATAGTAGACGGGAATTTGAGAAAATACTACTAGGAAGTACATCCGAACGTGTGTTGCGAAAAAGTATAACTCCCCTATTTATTATTCCGATTAAAGTTGTTCAAGAAAAAGAACCAACCCTATTTCAATTGGACAAAATCAAACCCGTGCTGTAAAGCAAGAAGACTTTAACCCTTGTAATTTCAGAGGAGGCCATGATGAATTGATTCTGCGAGTGACACCTGCTGCCACTGCTCATTGGTTGCCAATGTTCGGAAAGACGTAAGACTTATGTCCTTGATAAAGGAATAGCAAATTCAAGTTACTGATTCAATTATACTCACTGAGTATTTATGACTCAGTTGTAATACACATTAGTCTGTCCCACATGTCCAGAACCACTATTTTAATCTGGCACGGATAATGCAAAAGAGAAAGTTGAATTAATATGCTATGGAAACGAAAATGGTGATAACAAGTAATGATTATCAACGACTAATAGGATTGATGGAATTAACTCCATTAAAGATGAAAATGCCTAAAATTGTTACGCGACTTTATGAAGAGATCATGAAGGCAAAAATACTTCCTCAAGAGAATATATCCAGAAACGTAATTACTATGAATTCGCGTATCCTGTTGAAAGAGATTTCAAATGGTCGAGAAGCAGAACTGACTATTACTTATCCTGACGATGCAAATAGTCGTGATAGAAAAGTTTCAGTATTTTCGCTT
>LNFM01007606.1_pt1 | contig 16861 bp, 23 predicted proteins | sample 596031 | NCBI WGS metagenome assembly LNFM01 (sample SAMN04254537, study PRJNA301005) | activated carbon metagenome | isolation source: dual media filters at the Ann Arbor, Michigan drinking water treatment plant | place: USA: Ann Arbor
CGGAGTCCCTTCCCTGGCCGCGTGACGTGGAATTTCCAGAAATATCTGGTGGATCGATCCGGCAACGTGATCGGGAAGTATGATCCCGGCATGAACCCTTTATCGCCCACCATTCTGTCCGATGTGGAAAAAGCCTTGGCGAAAAGCTGAAATCGCATGTCGATATGGAACGAGGAATGTGGATGTATCGGTTGGGTATCATGATTGTTATTTGTGCGGGGCTCTTTCTGCATGACACGTTGCGTGCCAACTTGGCAGCGACTGAGTGGGCAAGAGTTGGAGGGACCCACAAATACGACCGCTATGTGGATATGACCACCATTGGGGTGTCGGGGCAGAGGGTAACGCTCTGGACACTCCGGGACTTTCGTGTCGAGCGAGCCATTCTGCGCGGTCCCTATCGGTCAATGACGATCAAGCGTCAGTACGACTGCAGTCAGAGGAAAAGCCGGCCACTCCGCACTCGGTACTATCCAGACGGCATGGCACAAGGCCTCGTGTTGTATGCTGCGACAGCGACGCGCGAGTGGTCTCGCGTAGTTCCCGGTAGCGATGATGATACTGAAATGAAGGTGGCCTGTCGGCAGGCCCATCGAGGTTGAGTCATGGATAGCAGGGGGTGATATGCCGCGACTATGTATGTTGCTGGTGCTGAGTTGTGTGTGGATGACGGCCTGTACAGGAGGGGAGCCGTCATCAGGTCCGACGACGATCTCTGCAGCTGATTGGTCCAAAGTTGGCGAGACGGAGATATACGTCTACTACGCCGATCGTGGGAGTATTCGGAAAGCGGACGAAACCGTCACAATGTCTGATCTGTTGGATTATAAGACGGCACAGACGGAGGGTGACATCCCGGCGCTCTCAAAAATCACCGTGCGAGAATACGACTGTCAGAATCAAAAGAGCCAGCCAGTGAAAACGACATGGTATGCCGACCACATGGGTTCCGGAGCAGTAGGGCGCACTACTGGAGCTATAGGTAAACTGACAACCTCCGTCTCGGGGACGTCCACTGCAGCGCTCATGAAGGTTGCTTGTGGGCTTTGAAAGTCTCGTAACAGGGCTTGCAGCTACCAACCTTTCACGATGAGCATGTGATCCGTGTGTTCGCGAGACGAAATCCTACCTGTACGAGGCGCATTGTCTGGCGACTGATATAACGAATCTGGCAAGCACCGACAGTTGGAGTCACGACAGGTCGTAGTCAGACAGTATTGCCTCAGCTGCTTTCCGGCCCGACAACAACGCCCCATCCAATGTACCGCTCTCCCGGTAATCGCCACACAGGTAAAGACCCGCAGCCACGCGCGGTGAGGCTGTGCGGTTCCCGGGCGACAGCAGGTCTATTGGGGGCAGCGCGCAGTGAATGTGATCGGTCCGCAGATGACGCCACCCGTCGACTTGCGAGCCGAACCAGGATTGGAGAAACAGCCGCACCGCTTGCACAAAATCATCGTGCGCCCCAATCTGTTCTGTTGCAGTCACCGAGATCAAAGCACGTCCTGTCGGTGCGTATGAAGGCGCTGCTTCACTCAACACGCAGAGGGTTCGGACTAACCCAGTGCCTTCTCCGTTCAATATCAACCAGGGCCCTCGTTGCGGAGCAGCTGGCGCATCAAAATAGAGTGTCATCGAACCACGCGCTGAGGTGCTTGCCCCTTGCTCCCCACGCAAGCGGGCAGCGGTAGTATGATCTGTTGCGACCACCAGCACATCACCCGTGAGCTGTTCCCCGGACTCCAGCCTCACACTCGATCCCTGAATGTGTTGTACGGCTTGGTTTAGGCGGATCGTCCCGGGAGGCAATGGAGCCGCAAGTTGTTGTGCGATAGCGCCCATGCCATCTCGAGGCAGGGCGGTCGCTCCTCGGCAGAAGGCGCCCCAGACAAGCTCAAAAATCCAGCAGGGCGTTGTTAACTCTGTCTCCAAAAATACGCCGCTGAGAAAGGGCTGGAAGAAACGCGTCACCATGGCGTCCGAAAATTGATACGCCTGCAAAACTTCGTGAGTCGAGCGAGCGGGGTCGCTCATCTCGGAGCAAGGGCGCTGGTGCAATGCGTCCCGTCGCACCCGCAACAGTCGTAACTTGTCGGTGAGCGAGCCGATAGGGCTGACCAACGTCTGAATCAGATCTTGCGGTCGGCGAAAAAGATCGCTCATCAAGTGAAAGCGGCCGGCATAGCGAATGAGCGCTCCAGGATGAAAAGGCATGAGATCCAACGTGGCATAGTTCAGCGTCTTGCGCGCTTCCGGGTAGCCGGTGAGAAAGATCTGGAATCCGCGATCGAGCTGAAAACCCTCTACCCGATCTGTGCGGACCCGCCCACCGATGCCGTCGGAAGCTTCAAGGACCGTGCAGGTAAGGCCCGATTGTGTCAGACGACGTGCACAGGCCAATCCGGCAAGACCGGCGCCGATAATGAGCAGATGTGGGGTTGAGTGTTTCACGTAGCGTTCGTGTATGTGACAATTGTCCGCAGATGCGTGGTCTGTTTATCGAACAGGATGGTTATCCACTGTCATTCCGGGCCTGCTGTTGGCACTAAGTATTCTTGAAGATTGGTTTTTCCATAGCGACTCCCTGGATACACTTTTCGAATGAATCCCGCAACGAGGGCCATGAGCTTCTTGACCGAGGGAGTTTTCTCAGGGTCTGTGGCCGGCAACAGACGGACGGTGATGGCTTTCTCGTGCAACTTGAGCTGGACGAAGAACGTGCACGCAGCACCCTGTTCGATCGCCACGGACTCCAGCAGTGCGTCTTTTCCGCTCCGCGACAAATAGAATTCTTGAACCTTGAGAATCTCGTTACCGGATCGGTGAACCATCGGCGTGAATGCCTGATAGAGGCCCTCCAAAGCTCCGGCTTCTTCTACAACAATATGTGGCATTGCGATTCCCTTCTACGCATGATTCCGCAACATGAGCTCTTTCGGATGCGGGTTAAGATAGACCTGATCGCGAATGTACCCGACGTCGAAGATCTGGACGTAATGCTTGACCAGCGTGAGAGGGACGATCAACGGCGTAAGCCCCCCATGATAGTCGGCAATCACGCCCAACAGCTCGGTCTTTTCTTGAGTGGTCAGTCGACTCTTGAAGTAGCCCACAATATGCTGCAGCACATTGACATGTTTACGCACCGTCGCCTTCATGGTCAGGGCTCTCATGAAGTGCTCACCGTACTTCAATGTCAATTCATTGAGTCCATACCGTTTCGTTTGGCCGACCAGCCGCCCCATCGTTTCGTAGTGCTGCTGGCTATGGGCTAAGAGCAGATATTTGTGAATCGTGTGGAAGCGTATCAGAGCCTGTTTTGTGACTCCGTTCTGCACCAGATCTTGGAACCGGCGGTAGCAGAACACCCGCTCGATGAAGTTCTCCCGAAGGAAAGGGTCACAGAGCCGCCCTTCCTCCTCGACGGGAATCAAGGGAAACTGCTCTGTGAAGGCTTTCGCAAAGATCCCGACCCCGTTATGGCTCGGCATGCCCTGTGCGGTGTACACACGCACCCGTTCTACTCCGCAACTGGGTGAGCCTCTCTTGAAGACAAATCCTGAGAGGTCTTGTTTGTGGAGTGAATCGAGACGCGTGTCGATCATTGCCTCCATCGCCTGCGTGTGATCGTGCTTGCTCTTAATTGTCATCAGCCGAGGGTGATCCGGATTGCCCATCAAGCGCATCGCCTCGCGCGGGGTGCCCAATCCCGCTTCCACCTCAGGGCAAACCGGTACCCATTCGACGTAGCGGCCCAATACATCGGTTAGGAAATGGTCCTGCTTGTGTCCTCCGTCGAAGCGGACCTCATCTCCGAGAAGACACCGACTGATTCCAAGGCGAAGCGGGGAGGTTGTCATCTCGTTGCCTCCTGCTTCCCGAGGTTGAGATATTCCTGACGGGCGAGTTGATGGTCCACAATCGGTGAAGGATAATCGGTCCCAATCCGGCATCCAGCGCGTTCTTGCTCATCTGGGGTCATGAGATGCGGCTCATGAATCCTCTTCGCCGATACAAGGGCAAGTTCTGGGACATAGCGACGAATGTAGGTTCCGTCCTGGTCGAACTTCTTGCTCTGGAGCGCAGGATTGAAAATCCGATAACCCCGCATGGCATCCGTGCCGGTTGCGGCGCACCATTGCCAATTGCCGTTGTTTGCCGCCACGTCAGCATCGATCAGATGCTGCATGAAATACTGTTCGCCGCTCTGCCAGTCGATTCGTAGATCTTTGATCAGAAAGGATGCCACGACCATCCGAACACGATTGTGCATCCATCCCGTGTGGTTGAGTTGCCTCATGCCTGCATCCACGATCGGATAGCCGGTCTTTCCCCTACACCATGTTCGAAACAGCTGATCTCGCTCACTCCCAGCTGGTCGAGCTGGCGGGACCGCCACCTTCCGGAATGGCCCCTCTGCAACGTGTGGGAAGGAAGCCAACACTTGCTGAAAGAACTCACGCCAGATCAACTCATCGACCCAGGTCAGGACATCAACCCGGGACACTGGCCTGCCTTTAGTCAGTGCATTCAACGCTGCGTGAATGGCCATGCGTGGCGACAGTGTTCCGAACCGGAAGTGCGGGGAAAGTGTTGAACTACCATCGATTGCCGGCAGGTTTCTACCTTGCGCATAGGAATGAAGCGGCCCTTTCATGAACCAGCGCAATCGCTTCATGGCGTTCTGCTCGCCAGGCTCAAACGCCAAGACGACGGGTTCGTACCCTAGCTCACCGGCGCTGGGAAGAGGACGAGAGAGTGGCAGCGGCGCAGCCTTCTTTTTTGCAAGGGTGGTTGGGATCGGCTGAAGTGCTGGGGTTGTTGCATGCCATTTGGTCCACCAGCGTGCGCGATAGGCGCTGTACCGTTGCAATGGCTCACCCGTCGCGCCCCGCACCTCAGATGCTTCAAACACCACATGGTCTTTGAACGTCCGCACCGCCACCCCGAGCTTTGCCAAACGCTGTTGAGCCAGGCGGTCCCGCTCTATCGCGCCCGGTTCATAGTCGCGATTCCAATAGACTACGTCGGTCTTCCAATCAGTTGCCGTTTGAACAATTTGTTCAACTGGCTCACCGCGACGCCACTGCAGAGTGAGTCCGAGGGCGGCGAGGGATGCTTGGAGCTCATCCAAGCATCCCAGCATAAAGTTCACGCAAGCTGATCCGAACTCATGCGACTGCAGCAACGGCTCATCGAATACAAACAACGGAATGATCTCGTCGCATTCTTGGCAGGCTGCTGTGAGTGCCGGCTGGTCATGCAGTCGAAGATCGCGCCTGAACCAAACCATCCCACGCATGTGCCCACCTTTGCCCAGAAGGTTACCGTTCCGGATTTCCATGAGATCCCGCCGGCCCTCTTGGGAGTTTGTCGCCTGCTATGCGCTCGACGGAGAGCTCATGAAGGCCTTTCTCGTCCTTCACGCCAACTTTCACAACGGTTCCCGTTTCCCCACGGATCATTTTGACGACCTGCTCGTAACTCTTTCCGGTCACGGTGGTTCCATCCACACTCACGACTTCATCCCCATGTCGAAGTCCCGCCTTATGAGCTGGTCCCTCCGGATGGACCATGCCGACATACAGGATGGCCGGATCACCGATCCGCTCGGCTCCGATCTGTAGAGAGAGACCGATCACACCCTTGGGCAGCTTGGTATCGTCTCCATGCCCATACGGCGCCTGGTTCGGTGGTTGGTCGGCTATAGCCGATCCCACAACGAGAAGGCCCATCAACAACCCTGCCACAATATGGAAGCCAGTGATTCGCATAAAAGCACCTCCTGTTAAGTACCCTATTGCTCACCGAACACTTGTCAAACCAAATAAAGACAGTGCCGCAACTGCGAAAACGCCTGCCAATAATCCTGCTGCAACATGAATATAGTTGTCGGGAATTCTCATGGGCCCACCTCCTCATGGGCTACCAGGATCTGCCAATTCAAGGAGACATCGTCTCAAGCGCAGCACGAATGAATTCCTGTAAACGGAGCATTGATGCCCTCGATGACGGTCCCGTTTGAAAAGCAGAAGCAATGCCCACCTGTTCCATCTGTTTCTTCTCCCGATCACTCCTCCTATTGCGCCACCGTGTTAGGGAAGTGCGGCAATGCGAACAAATGAGACCAGCAACATGTTCCCAGCTATGATCACTGCTCCTAAGAGGAGCAGATACATCAGAATCGTGTCCATCAAACTAGCTTCTCAAGTTCACGCTACGCGACCGACCGCGGTCGTTTCAGAAAATAAGGCCTGAAGCGCAGAGTCCAGCGTTGCATACTGAAACACATACCCCTTCTCAATGGCCTTCTTTGGCACCACGCGCTGGCCCGTGGTCATCAGCGATCCCAATTCTCCCAAGGCCAGTTTCAAGAGGAATTCTGGCACCGGAATCCAGGATGGTCTATCCAGTGCTCGGCCGAGCTTCAAACAGAACTCGTTCATGGTGACCGCTTCCGGGGCCACCGCGTTGAGGGGGCCAGAAACATGGCTGTTGGCGAGTGCCCATTGGATGAGGCCGATATGATCACGTCGATGAATCCAGGAGACCCATTGAGTACCCGGCATGATCGGACCACCTGCGTACAGCTTGAATGGCAACACCATTTTGGCTAAAGCTCCGCCGTCTTGTTCGAGGACCATGCCGGTCCGCAAGATGACCACGCGGGTCCCAAACTCTGCGGCGTTCATCGCTTCCGCCTCCCAGGCCAGACAAAGGTCAGCGAGAAATCCGGTGCCGCGAGCAGCACCTTCATCCAATAGGCGGTCATCGCTGGCGCCGTAATAGCCGATGCCGGAGGCGCTGATAAACACCGGGGGTTTAGACGACCGGCGGGATAGCGCTCTGACTAGTAAGCGGGTAGTGAGGACTCGGCTTTCGGTAAGGAGTCGCTTGCGCTCATCGGTCCAGCGTGCGTCGGCGATCGGCGCACCAGCGAGGTTAATGACCGCATCGGCTCCTTCAAGCAGCTCCTCCCAGGGGCCCGTGTCTCGTGCATTCCATTCCACTAAGTTCATATGTGCGTCGGGCCGGTGAAGAACCTGCCCCGTATGTCTTGTCAGTAGACTGACTCTGTGGCCATCGTGTAAGAGCGCTGCGCACAGCGCCTGACCAATGAACCCTGTTCCTCCAGCTACGACGATATTCATAAACATGTCTCCCGGAAGAGCCATCGACAGGCCCACCCGTACGACGGGCAAGTCGACAGCGTCTTACCTTCGGGTCGGTTTTCTGCTGGCCCGCCGCCTAACAACAGCGGTAACAGTCTGGAAGAGTCCGGCCACCCCCACAGAAGTCAGGAATCCCATCGCGATCAAAAATACTAGACTCATATCCATAGCCGTCCTCCTTCTTGAAATTAGTAGAAGCCATCTGCCCATATGTTAATTATACTGTTCGCCAAGGAGACAGGCTCCTCATGAGGAGGAGCTTGTCTACCTCAGCGGGTGACGCCGTGCGGAGTTGCGGCGTCACCTTTGCCAAACCAAGAAGCCGTCCACTGGAATCTTGTCACTACCATCGTATTCCCACGCACGTTCACCGCAATCGGTTACTTCTGTTGGGTCGCTGTCTCAAGACCACGGACACAGCGAAAGCCTGTACCATGAGTCTGCAAGGCGAACCCCCCGCGACCGCGCGCCGATGTGGTGATATCGGACGCTGGACTATGCCAAGACCCGCCACGAATCGACCGAACCACTCCCTTTTTGTCGGGACCTTGTGGATTCCGATTGGGGGCATGTTGATAGTATTCCGCGTCGTACCAATCGGAGACCCACTCCCTGACGTTCCCAGCCATATCCTTCACCCCGTAGGGTGAATCTCCGTCTGGAAGTGATCCGACCGCATGCAGCGTATGCTCATCCTCCCACTCGCGATCAAAGTTCGCCCGCTTCACAGTCGGCGGTTCATTTCCCCAAGGATAGAGGCGGCCATCGGTCCCACGAGCTGCCTTCTCCCATTCTGCTTCCGTCGGCAGCCGTTTCTTCGCCCAACTACAATAGGCCTTGGCGTCGTACCAAGTTGTCTGGACCACCGGTAGTTGCTCAATGCCCTTAATGGATTGGAGGGGCCCGGTGCCATAGGGATTGGGTGGTGTGCGATGGCCAATGGATTTCACAAAGGCCATAAACCGTTCATTCGTCACTTCGACTTGATCGATCGCAAACTCGTCGAGGTAGACAGATCGCTGCGGCCACTCATCTACCCGGCCTTTTCCTTCTGGATTGCCCATCAGAAATTCTCCGGCTGGAATCGTGACCATCGGGACCGGGTCAGGCTCTTTCGTTCCCGGCAACGCTTCCACGGTGACGGACTGCATGAGCGCAAGGACCGTGACAAATACCATCGTCATTCCATTGAACTGAGTAGATCTGTGCCACAGACCAGTGATCATTTCTTCTGCTCCTTGCTACCCTCAATGGCTTGGGTGGTATGGAGTCTCACTTGCTTAACGAGGTCCTCAACCTTGCGATCGTCTCCCCGCTCCGCTGCCTCTTGCGCCTGGGTCACGAGGGTTCTGGCTTCGTGGAGATGCTCCTCGATATCGGCCTGAAGGGCAGGCGAGGCCACTGTTCCCCCCAACGCGGCTCGATGGTAGACCTCCCATGCGTGGTCCACTTCATGATTGGCCTCATGGACCAGCTGGGCCTTATCCTGATGCGCGTGTCCGGTTGAATCGATGGGACCTGCGTGGAGGGATGAGGCTCCGAGTACGGCGATGAGGACAATCCCTCGATAAAGAATCTTCTTAGGTATCATTAGGTGCGCCTCCGTCACGATCAAATCATGTACAAGTCCCGTTAAATCTTTCTTTACGGTCGCTTCATCGATTGTTCGATCAATTGTCGAAGTTCCAGGAGCTCCCTATTCTTTGGGTCAAGGGCCAATGCTGGAGCAAGGGTCTGCTGGGCTTCCGCAAACCGCTCTCGTCCCATTTCGACGTAGGTCAAGATGGCGGCCTCTTTGATTCGCTGATCGATCTCGGATGGGGCAGTCTTCGCACAGCGGAATCCTAGACCCACGCCATAGCTATTATTCAGAGGGTGATTCCAGAATCGGTGCGTCGACCTGACCGAGCCTTCTGGTGCGACCCAGGATCCGCCTCGAATCACTCGTTTCTCTCCGAGTGTCAGGAGATCCACATAGGTCCCGGTGCCACCTATCCATACGGGTTTCTCCGGTCCAGTGGGATTAACCATTGGTTCGAGCCGGCTATAGTAGCGAGGGTCGTACCAGTCCAAGACCCATTCAAACGCATTGCCGGCCATGTGATGGACGCCGTAGTAACTGACCCCCTCGGGATACGAATCGACCGGCCTGGTAGCATCGTGAAGTTTTCCATAGTTGGCTTTCGCCGGATCAAAGTCGTTGCCCCAGGGATAGAGATTACCATCTGGCCCTCGGGCGGCCTTCTCCCACTCCGCTTCTGTCGGTAGCCTCTTGCCGAGATACTCGCAATAGGCACGCGCGTCGTACCAGCTGACGCCGACCACCGGCTGGTTCGGGCTATTGAGGCGGGGATCGTCCCAGTACGCAGGCGCTCCGTGTCCTTTCGCCTTCATGAAGGCGCCATAGTTTTTATTGGAGACTTCGTACTTGTCGATTAGGTATGAATCGAGGAACACCATATGGGCCGGGCTTTCGTCGAGCAATGTGCGGGCAGGCGTTCTGTTGCGTATGTGATACCTCGGTATGCGATTTCTCGCAGGGGAGTTAGCCTGTTCCATAGCGTCTTCCTTGTCGAGTCCCATGATCGAAGGTTCTTGGCCGATGTACACCATGTCTTTCGGGATCAAGGATTCCTCCGCTCGGACTGCTGGGTTCACTGTTGTGAATGCGGTTGCCAGCGCCGCGATCACAATGATTCTTGCTGTATGCATTGCAGACCTCCATCACAAATTGGTTTGTCCATTACAAGCAGTCCCGCCTCTTTCGGTGCGCCCGGTTCAGCGGCGGTGCTGCGTCGCCGTCTGCCCATTTGGTATTTTTGACATATCGAGGTCCTTCATTTCTCGCAACGCTGCTTGCGCGATTCCTCGCAACATCCCATTGAACACAAGCTCGTGCGGCAGGTAGAGGGAATACCAGTACAGTTGGCCTTTCAGCCCCACCGGATCAAAGATCGCCGTCTGCCGTATCTGTGTTGAAGAGCCGGTCTCCGTCACCTCGAACTCCAGCCACGCCCGCCCGGGCAAATTCATCTCGGACTTGAGCCGCAGGAGGCGATTTCGGTCAATGGTCTCAACGCGAAATGAGTCAACCGTGTCGCCGACGCGCAGGGTTGGGGATGAAGGCCGGCCACGTCTCATGCCGGCACCCCCTTGCAGGAGGTCAATGAAGCCGCGCACCCGCCACAACAAGTCGCAGGCATACCAGCCATGGTCACCGCCAATCCTCTCAATACATCTGAAGACAACGTCAGGCGGCGCTTCAACCGTTAACGTCCGTGAATCGACGATGCGCGTGCCGAACCGGACGCCTCCCCACGACCGCTGCTTGCCGGAAGAAGAGAGAGAGTCGGACCAGCGCGTGGCCGCGAAATGCGTCTCTTCATGGGCCAGGGCCCGGCGTATGGCCTCATCGATTCCCATGGGACGTACAGAGAAGGTTGTCAGCGCCGCATTGTCCCGTACCACTGTGACATGGACGATGCTCTCAATGATCGCTCGGCCGATACGAGCGTAGAGCGGCGTAATCAACCCCAGCCAGAGCGCGGACAGCCAAGGGGTGAGGACCGGCACTGGGATGATGAGAGGCTTAAGCCCACGTTGCCGCCCGTATGCCCGCATCATATCCGCGTAGGAGACTTTGTCTGCCCCGCCGACTTCGTAGATACGGAATTTGGAGAGGGGAATCTGAAGCGCCTCAATCAGATAGTCCAGCAAGTCGTCGATTCCGATTGGCTGTGCCTTCCCCTTGACCCATTTCGGTGTGAGCATGATCGGCAAGCGTTCTACCAGTGCTCGAACCAGCTCAAACGAGGCACTACCGGAACCAATCACGGCGGAGGCGCGAAACTCACATAGGGGGACCCCCGACTGCCGCAAGATCTCTCCAACCTCGTGCCGACTACGCAAATGTGCGGAGAGTTCTTCTTCGTCGCTGCCCAAGCCTCCCACATAGATGAGTCCCTTCACACCAGCGGCCTTCGCCGCTTCGCTGAAGTTCCGGGCCCCCTGCCGGTCCGTCTCCTCAAATGAGCCAGTCGAACTCATGGAATGGACCATGTAGTAGGCCACGTCGACCCCGCGGAACGCGTCGTCGAGACTCGCTCGATCAAGAATGTCACCCGCCACAACTTCCGTTGATGGACTGACCTTCGGCTTAAGAAGCTCTGGGTGCCTGGCCATGCAGCGCAGGCGGTAACCCTGATTTTCCAACGACGGCAGAAGACGGCCGCCAATGTACCCGCTCGCGCCAGTGAGAAGGATGAGGGAGGTCCCAGGAGTTGCTGCTGGTTTCGCTGTCGATGTACTTGGACCAGTGGTGTCGGGCTTATTCACTTCGGACCTCCCATCACGACTTGGGCCAGGGGAGGGGGCGTTGCCCCCCCTCCCAGCCTTCGACTATTTCTTCTTCATGCTCTTCTGGATCAGCTCACGGGTCGCAAGATACTCCTGGTTCCCCGGATCCGACGCCAATGCTTTCTCAATAGCAGTCAATGCCTCGGCATGCTTTTCCGCACCCATGGCGACTAGCGCTTGAATAAATGCGTCGCGGCCTGTTTGCACGGCTTCGTCGGACACGGTCTGAACCGATTTCGCGCAACGGAATCCCAGCCCTACGCCGTAACTGTTATTGTCAGGCTGGTTCCAGAAGCGGTGGCTTGTATGCAGTGAGGTTTCCGGGGCCAGCCAGGAACCGCCGCGTAGCACACGGACCGGTCCTTGATTGGCGAAATTGTAACCCTTCTCTGCACCGCGGGGGTTCAGGGCTGGGCTCTCTTTGTAGTATTTCAGGTCATACCAATCTTCAACCCATTCGAAGACATTGCCAGCCATGTTGTAGACGCCAAATCCGCTTACCCCCTCGGGATAGGAATCCACGGGCGTTGTGCGGCCAACGTTCTGACCATAGTTGGCTTTCTTAGGATCAAGGGTATGACCCCAGGGATAGTGTCTGTCACCGTCTGGGCCTTTAGCCGCTCGCTCCCACTCTGCTTCCGTCGGAAGCCGTTTGCCATCCCACTTGCAGAATGCATTGGCATCAGTCCAGCTCACACCGACAACTGGGTGGTTAGGCTTGCTGAGCCTCGGGTCGTCCCAATAGGCCGGTGCCGGATGACTGGTTGCCTTCATAAACTCCTTGTAGCGTGCATTCGAGGCTTCGAACTTGTCGATCAGATAGGCATCAAGCACGACCTGGTGCTGGGCTTCATCTGAATGCTCGCTACTGCCCATGGTAAATTCTCCCTTAGGGATGAGCACCATGTCCGCCGCTGTGGCGACTGAGACGGCTCCTACCATCACTACCGCCCCTAATCCCACCTGAAACACCGTTAGACTCCGCATAAGAGACCTCCTTTGTTTTGAAACACCGAACGTTCCTCGTGTCGCACACATGTCACTCTCAATGTCCCGACAAACAATTCAAAGATGGGACGCTCCCGCCAGTGAACTCCAGCATGAAACGCGATTGGGTGTTTTCTCTATGGTTCGTGCTCTCTATTTCACCGCGCGACCTGTGGAGAAAACTTTAACCATGCTGGTGAGCGTTGTTCATCCACCGCCTAACTCACCCCTCGTCTCCACGACCAGAAATTCCCCCTTCATGTGAGCGTGCAGATCGCACCAGAAGGGAACCTGCATTGTTTCCCTATCCGCAGTAGATGACTTCGAGAAGTGCAAAGTCATGGTCTTCCCTGGTTCAAGATGATAGGCCTTGAACCCCTTGCCCTTCGCATCTCTCATCTCAACACCATTCAACACCATCGCCCTCCTTCTTGAGTACTCCGGTCGTAAACGCTGGAGAAGTGATCCCATGCGGAATGGTGCCGTTGTTGCGGACCGTGATTGATGTCAGTTGATCGGGCATCGTGTGACCATTTACGCTGTAGCCTAGGTCCGTGATCGTAATATCAACGTGCATCTGCCCCTGATCAGTAGCCTGGACAGGCGACCACCCATCGAAAGTCATCACCATGAACACGATGGCGCCTAGAACTAGAGGAACCAGTAACCCTTTTCCTGGACACATGCTGTTCTTCATTACGTCCTCCCTGTTATTAAAATGGTAAGGTTAAATCCCCGTCCTGGGCTCCCAGCGGAAAGGCCTTCTGGAAGACCTGGACTATCCCGGTTGATTGACTCGGGTAAGGGGTCGATTCCAAATTTATGATGACATGTTTGCCAAACAGAAGCTGATCCATAGTGAACATCTCTAGTGCGCACATCTGTCTTCATCACGTTTGCTGCCGGGGATCGAATTGGCAGGCAATCACGAAATCACGCTCATAGGGATAGGCTTCCGCCATCTCATAACCGACACGATTGCGCTCATTCTGGCACTCCTGAGAGGTGGCATAGGTCTGTAGCACCGTGACAGTGGTAATCTGCGGCACCATGTTCAACAGAATGATGACCAACATCCACATGGTGCCCTCCTTTCGGGAGATCTGAAGCGCAGAACATCAAGGCCCTCCTGCCGTCCCCGGGGGGCTGAGGTGGGCGAGGACTTCCCCTCAGCCAGGCGCCTTGTCGAGTCATCAGCGGCTCGTCGGCTTTGTGTAGGGATAAGCCGGCCCTTTGGACCCAATGCTCCCGATCACGTCCACCCGCATCGGTTGCTCTCCGTCCTTGTTGCTGTCCAACTGCGCCACCTTGTGGTTCAAGGTCTCAATGAAGTCCGCTCGAGGCGCATCGAGCGCGAAGGTATCTCCCACAGTCACGATTCCAGATGCGGCTACCATCATGAAGAAACCAATTCTCAATGTGCTTTTTGTTGTCATGACATCCTCCCTCGATACAGACGCGATTCCGTTCGCGTGTTTAAGTGCAACTGAATCTATTTCCTCAGTGAACCGATGCCTGCTGATGCTGTGTGGCACATGACTGGCGATGAAGAGAGCGATTCCTCAGAATGATGGCATCGACGATGTCACCGCACTGCACGCATCGTCTTGTGGCACATTCCAGCTCGCTCGTGCTGTTCCACAGGTCCATAGAGACTTCCTTCACCATAAGACCGCCACATCTCAGGCAGTTTGATTGACGCAGTGCTGGAGTGAAGTCTGATTGACTTTTTAGTTCCCCGACTCTCGCTCTTTGCTCCGCGCTCGCCATGGTCACCTCCATTTGATGAAGTTCAATGTATGTCTAAAGTATGTCTAATGTATAAAGCAATGCTGTCCAATGTGTCAAGTGTTATTTATAAAAAATTTGACCAACATTGAACATTGGAATAGAATTGAATAGGTCAATATGAATACTCATAGAATTCATAGAGTTGCGAAACTCACAGGGCTCTCACGAGATGTTATCCGAGTATGGGAACGTCGGTTTGAAATTCTAAAACCGACTCGAGGAGCCAATCGTTATCGCAATTATTCCGACGAAGATGTCGCGTTGCTGAGATTTATAAAGGAGCAGCTGGATGCTGGAGGCTCGATCGGAGAGCTGTCGAAATTAGGGCGAGAGGAGTTGTTGAACCGAGCACGAGCCAGTGCGCCGCAAGTGTCATTCGTCGAGAATGCATTCAGCAGACTTCTGCAGGAACTCCTGTCTAGCTTGAATCCCTTCAATCGTGTGATCTTTGAGAAGCGTTTGAACGGCGCCGTGGCGGTGATTCCTTTTGAAGAAGCACTGCATGGGATCTTACTCCCGCTTCAGGAGCAGGTGGGGCAGCTCTGGCACGATGGTCATCTGGACGTGGCCATCGAACATTACGTGACGAGGCAAATCCAACAAAAGATTTTCTCTGCCATGAATCAGCTTCCAGTGGCTGAGTTTGGTGCCAAAGTGGTTGTGGCCTGTCCGCCCGGCGAGGAACACGACATTGCCGCGTTTGCAGTGGCATATCGATGTCGTGTTCGCGGCTGCCGAGTTCACTATGTGGGAGCCAATGTGCCTCTTGGCTCATTGGCTAAGCTCTGCGAGGAGGTTGAACCAGATCTGACACTCCTGTCATTTCCTGTCGCGCTTTCAGAGGCCAATGGGGCTGAGTTGGTTCAAACCCTTGCCGATGAAGTTCGCCCCGCCTCCGATCTTGCCGTCGGCGGTCATGGCGCGCTCGCAATGCGCGACCTTTTCATGAACTACAAGATTACGGTTCTGGAGAACTTTGTTGAGTTGGATCACAGGCTAGATCGATTGATGAGGCAAACTGTCTCTCGCGGATAACGAGGAGAGGCCGATCAGATGGCATCATACCCGCTTACAGTATTCTTCGATGGAGCCTGCCCTATTTGCGATCGAGAAATCGCCTTTATGAGGAGATTAGACAGGCATCGGCGGCTGTTATTGTGCGACTTCTCACGGCCGGACTATGACCCGACATCCATAAACATATCCCCCGTTGAACTTGGGAGAATCATTCATGCCCGTTGGGGTGATGGGACCGTCATCACTGGCGTGGATGTGTTCCGAGCAATGTGGGAGGCAGTCGGATTGGGATTCTTGGCGAAGCTCACCCGTCTTTCTCTCTTCGAGCCACTTGTCGTGAATGCCTATGCATGGTTCGCACGGAACCGCTTACGGCTCACTGGTCGGTCGCACACCTGCGCAGGAGACACATGCAGCTCAGCTCCTTCAGGCCGGCACAGTTCGTGAGTTACTTGCCACCATTCCCGCAGCAGGCACCGCGTGATCGAGTAGAGCGCGCTGGAACATGAGGGTGTTTCCTCGGAGGTATCGTGCTCCGCTGAAATCATCCCACTTGGGGTGATCTTTTAGTTCAGTATTGGATCGGCTATGGCAGCCGAGTACTTGATGAGGCCCGCTACTCGCCGTATCACTGCATCTAGTCCCGAATGATCCGCTGCCTCCTCGAACGCCGGAAATACGGGCTACTAGCTTGGACGGCCCTAGGAGTGGGTGGCTAGGAACACATGGTTCCACATGATTTCCGGAGAGAGCCCTGCCACTTGTTTCAATGAAACGGTCCTTTAGGTCGCAATTCCTTGAGGACGCACGCGATGATCGCTAGACCTCAGAGGTCAAAGACACCTCCGATGAACTCTCTGTTCTCTGCGGAAGATTCAACTTAAGGGACATGAAGGCCTCGGACGCAGATGAAGGGGACAGCTGGGAATGAATGATGGAAGGGGCGGCTGTGCTTGACATGCAAGAATTTAGTGGTTCAAGGTTAGAACTGTCTCTCATTTTCCCCCATGTCATTCTTCACCCGGAGTTTGAAGAACTCGGCGCCTGATGAGAATTCCAACCAGGAAGATAATGATATTGAACAAAGTGGAGTGCTTATCTGCCATGGCCTATATCACTCGATGAGAATGATCCACCGCGTTACCTTTCAACAGGATGGAATTATCTACGATGCTGAAGAGGGGCAATGGTTGTATGACGTGTGTGAGGCCGCTGGAGCGTCGGTCCCTTTTGCCTGTAAAGCTGGTGCCTGTGGCACCTGTGCGACTCAGATTGTGCAAGGCGAGGAGAGCTTAGGACCGCAGAGAGCGCGAGAGATTCGGACACTAGAAAGCAATGGTCTGGACCCTAAGCAGTATCGACTCTTGTGTCTGGCGGACGTCCACGGAACGCTCACCTTGGGAGCGAGCGCGAAAACGCCACACGGGGCCGCCTCACTTGGCGCGTGCAAGGCACGTGTCGAAGAGTATCGGCCACTCACCTTGACGGTCTGTGAGCAGAGATTTGCAATCGAGTCGGGGGAAATCAAATTTTCTCCT